>WNFO01022270.1_pt1 | contig 10442 bp, 11 predicted proteins | sample 5400251 | NCBI WGS metagenome assembly WNFO01 (sample SAMN13153354, study PRJNA577476) | soil metagenome | isolation source: 100 cm saprolite under Madrone tree | place: USA:California | collected 2016-06-14 | reverse complement strand
GAGCATGGCGTTTGTACCGGTTGCCACATGAAAGTAACGACTGCCACCGCGGCGCAAGTCAGAGCGGGAAAAGAAATCGTAAGCTGCGAAAATTGCGGCCGGATTCTGTACTTCGGCGAATGAACGGCTGAACTCTTACCAGGCTCTTCGCGTTCAGCTCTCACGGGATCGCGATCGGAGAGGAGCGTCGAGAGGATTGAGATGAGGACAGTTCGGCGTTCGGTTACACGTTAAATCGGAAGAGGATCACGTCGCCGTCGCGCACAAGATAGTCTTTTCCTTCTAGCCGCAGTTTGCCCGCTTCGCGAGCCTTCGCGAACGAACCGAACGCAGCGAGATCATCGTAATGAATCGTTTCCGCCGAAATAAAACCGCGCTCGAAATCCGAGTGAATCGTTCCGGCGGCCGTAGGTGCCTTGTCCCCGGCGTGAATGGTCCAGGCGCGCGTCTCTTTTTCGCCTGTGGTAAAAAAAGTGCGCAGGCCGAGCAGGTGATACACTGCGCGGATGAGCTCGTGGACGCCGCTATCTTCGACGCCCAGCCCGTGCAGATACTCCAGTGCCTCTTGCTCGCCGAGATCGACCAGTTCGCTTTCGATCTGTGCGCTAACCACCACCGCTTCAGTGGCAAAATGATGGCGCGCGTAATCTTGAACAGCATCGACATGCCGTGCGGTGGCGCTTCCTTGGTCGCCGGATGAAATGGCTGCCAAGTCGGATTCAGCCACGTTGCAGGCAAAGATCGTTGGCTTTGATGTGAGCAGAAAGAATCCGCGCGCGATTGCTTTCTCTTCTGGGCTTAATTCCGCAGTGATCGCGGGCTTTCCAGAATCCAGGTGCGCCGACAGTTTCTCAATAATGGCGTTTTCAGCATTTGCCGTTTTGTCACCGGCGTGCAGTTGCTTTTGTAATCGGTCACGCCGTTTCTGTAAAGAAGCCAAGTCTGCAAGAGCAAGTTCTGTATTAATCACTTCAATATCGCGGATCGGATCAATCGTCGCGCTGACATGATGTACATTGCTGTCTTCGAAACAACGCACCACCTGCACAATCGCGTCCACTTCGCGAATGTGGTGAAGAAACTGGTTACCTAGGCCTTCGCCCGCGCTCGCGCCTTTGACCAGCCCCGCGATGTCGACAAACTCGATGGCTGTCGGCGTGATTTTTTTTGACTGGGAAATCTGCGTAATTCTCGCCAGTCGCGGATCCGGTACCGTGACGACCCCGACGTTCGGATCGATCGTGCAGAAGGGATAATTTTCTGCCGGCGCCTTATGGGTGCGCGTAACCGCATTGAAAAGCGTCGATTTCCCGACGTTTGGCAGCCCGACAATTCCCGCACTTAACATTCAGTCACAGATGAACACAGATTTACACAGATTTACACAGATGATGTTCCATCTTAGCCAGGGACAATCTGTGTTTCATCTGCGAATGCTCGCTCTGGAAAGCAGGCGAACCCAAATCTCGACGTTCTATGTACCGGAATTCAGGCTCAAGTCACCCACATCCACGAGCATATACGGAATTGTTGAGAGATGGTGTGTTTTCATTCCGTTGAGAATTGGTAGCCAGAAATTGCTCCAAGTCGGATCACAGAAATAGCCGTCGGGATTATAGATGATCTGGCAACCAGCGCTAAATCGACGTGTGGCCATACCCGGCCCTCCGGAATGAATACAGATCCCGAAATCACCTTTCTCCATGTGATTGATCGTACCGTCGTGATTCAGCCTTTCGATGGGCACATCCTCGGCTTGGCCTAGGCAATGATATTTCCCGTGCATCAAATGTCCTTCGAAAAAATAAATGCCTTTGGAGAGTTGAGCTGCGTACTTTTGGCCGCTGATTGGCGTCATCACCAACGCCTTGGTCGGATCCACTGAAGCGACCCACTGGGTGACGGTTCCGTCAATGTATCGCAGGATGATGTCATCGTAAATGTCCGTCCGATTCTCAGCGGGCGAGGCTTCAAGTGCTGCGCGCACACCGATCAGCGAAATCGGCGAATTCCAATTGAACCCGGGTCGCAGAACCGGGATCATCCTAGTTGCCAATCCTGCAATATCTATCGTCCTGAAATCTCTCATTTGTGTAGCGAAGCGACACCACTTTTCATTGAATGTGACCGCCCAGTTGTCAATTCGACCAAAGAACTCATGTTTTTGATACTTTTTTGATACTTTTTTTTGGTCAAGTTCATTTTTACCTATGAAAAAAACATCGGGCCGGCGGGATTTGAACCCGCGACCTCTTGAACCCCATTCAAGCGCACTACCAAGCTGTGCTACGGCCCGCTGAAGCGAATATTGTTTGCCACTTCTGGGTCCGAGGCAAACGTTTCCCGCCTGGGGCGATGAAAACGGTCATAGTAAAACGTGCGCGCGTCCGTTCCATTGCAGTCGCAATTCTGCTTTGTGCGGTCAACAACATTCTGGCTCAAGCGCGCACAGGGACCGCTCTAAACGAAGACGCTTTTGCTTTTGCCATGCAGCTCATCAAAGAGAGACACTTCATAGCGGACGGTAAAGGCGCATGGAGCGGACATCGGCCGTCTGCAAACGAAGAGAACGAATTCATCCGACTGCACGGATTCGGCGAATATGCAAAATGGTATCTGGGGATTGACGATCATTACCCGGAGAATACCAAGCAAAGATACAAGTTCCCCTATGGCGATTTCAAAAATGTTCATCGGTGCGGGTTGCTCGCGGCGAAGGCCAGAGCTCTCCAATATGGCTACACCGAAATCGAAAACGCTGCGACAGCGCTGAAGCGGGCAGTGAGCACGCAATCAAAAAAGTAGTGCACGCCTCAGATTGGCAATCCAAGTGTCAAGTAGAGGTTTTGTAAGGGCGAGCGCCGGTTTGATACGTTCGGCGTTTGACACAAACGCCGCTACAACTCAATCGTTCCACGACGTTAAGAACGCGTCGATCAATTCTGGCAAGTCCTCGCTGTAGCCGCCCTCAAGGACCACTGCCACCGGAGGGTCGATGTTGCTTAACCACTCGCCAAATTTCGCAAGGTCTTCTCGCTCGAGAGTCAGTTGCAACAGCGGGTCGCGCACATATGCGTCGAATCCTGCCGAAACAAGAAGCAGATCGGGTTTGCACGCGATCAGTTTCTCCAGCGCCGCCATTGCAACCTCCACGTGCTCCTTTCGTGGCGTGAAAGGAGCGACAGGGTAGTTATCGATGTTCGCGAACGATTTCGTGCCGGTTCCGGGATATGCTGGGAATTGATGAATCGAGGCAAACCGAATTCGGGGATTATGCAATACGATCGCTTCGGTTCCGTTGCCGTGATGTCCATCAAAGTCCCAGATGGCCACGCGATCAGCGCCGGTTTCCAATGCATCGAGCGCAGCGATGGCAATGTTGTTGAAATAACAGAAACCCATTGCCCGATCGCGCGTGGCGTGATGCCCGGGTGGTCGCATCAGGCTAAACGCGGATTCGCCACGTAGGGCCGCGCGTGCTGCTTCTATGGCACCGCCGGCCGAGTGACGCGCGTACGTTTCGATGTTGGGATAAAACGGCGTATCGAGATCGAAATCACCCCGCGCGTTGGTAACGCGTTCGATATGCTCATGCGAATGCGCGCGCAACAATTCAGTATCCGTTGCAGCACGTGGTCGCTGCCATTTCCATTCAGGGTGTCGATCCTTTAACAGCGGCACAGTACGAGCAATGCGCTCCGGCCGTTCCGGATGACCGGGGCTGGAATATTCGAGGCAGCACGGATCGTAAAAAATAGTCATCAAAGTTGCAAGATAGCGATCCGGTGCATATTCGACTACAACCATGTCACAACTGCCCTGTCATGTTGAGCGCAGCGAAACATCTCTGTCTATTTGCTGCGGGCGAACAGTCCAAATCCGAACTGAGATTCTTCTCCCGCGACTGCGGGATCAGAATGACATTTATGAGACATCCTGAACAACGATGCTAAACGGCCAGAAAATCGTGGTGGTAATGCCCGCTTACAATGCCGCGCGTACTTTACAGCGAACATATGATGAAGTGATGGCGCATGGCATTGTCGACATGGTCATCGTCGTAGACGACGCCAGTCACGATGAGACGGTAGCAATCGCGCGCACCCTGCCACACGTCGAAGTGGAGGTACATCCGGAGAATCGTGGTTACGGCGCGAACCAAAAAACTTGTTACCGGCTCGCACTAGCTGCGAGTGCAGATATCATTATCATGATCCATCCTGATTATCAGTACACGCCCCAATTGATCCCTGCGATGGCGGCTCTGGTGGCAAGCGGACTTTATCCCTGTGTGCTTGCGTCACGCATTCTTGGGGGAGGCGCACTTCGCGGTGGCATGCCGTGGTGGAAATACATCTCAAACCGCGGCCTGACGCTTGTGGAAAATCTCCTTCTCGGCGCGAAACTTTCAGAATATCACACTGGTTATCGAGCATTTTCGCGACAATTGCTGAAGCGGCTGCCGCTAGCGGCAAACTCCAACGACTTTGTGTTCGATAACGTCATCAATCAATTTCCGCAGAAGCGTGCGCTACGGCTTGGGCTGCATGGCAACCGCTCTACGTTTCCGGATGGCGCGTTGGGGTCTGACGCAGCCAATCGTTTAAGTTGCGATTGCGCTGCGGTAAAAGCCCGATCAATATCACCGGATCACGTAATGGCCGTGGATCCACACTTTCTGACCGTTCCGCCATCTCCAGTGCCCTGGCCTCCAGACGTAATAGGTGCGGCCTACGTAATAACCGGGGCCGCGAACATAATAAGGCCGATCGCCAACCTCGACCGTAACGGAGCCCGGATAACCTCCATAATAAGGTCGGCCATAATTCGGTCCACCATAATAAGGTCGGCCATAATACGGTCCACCATAATTCGGCCCGTAGCCAGGGTAGGCGCTATAAGTCCCTTCGCACGCCGCCATACTAAACACGGCGCAAATAAACCCGCATAACAACAGAGAGCGTTTGATTATCATTTTCATCACACTTGGTATTCGGATTTGAAAGATGATTTACGTGCCCGCGTTCACTGCCAGGGTGCATTTTGTGGCACTGTTTGCAGAGGACGCAAACAGCGTTAACCCATGGAGACCGAGGGGGCGAACTAGAACAGCCGGGGCCGTGTCCACTCAGTGCCGTTCGACCACTTGATGCGCTGTCCATTCTGCTTCACGCGGCCACTGACTCCCCAAGCTGGGACAATCAATTCGCCATTAGCAGTCATGCGCCCCGTAGCCCGCAGTCCCCATTCCTGGACAATCGTGAAGTTCTTGCCGTCCGGCGCGACATCGATGCTTGTTGGTTGACCATCACGAAACCAGCGTCCGCTAATGTTAGCCGTTCGGTCGGGAATTGACGATTCACGCCTCCACTCCGTGCCGTTTGTCCAGGTGATTCGTCGTCCATTTTTGTCAACCTGACCGCTTATGCCTAACGACGGAATCACCAAATCCCGGTTAGTGGCCGCGTAGCCGTCATTCCTTTGCCCGAATTCATTGATGATGGTTATGCTTCGGTTATCAGGCGCCACTAGAATTCGCGTCGGTTTGCCATCGTGATACCACTTTCCGTCGAGGCCGGCTGCAGAACCGCTCGAGGGCTGACGAGCAGAAGCCGTCGCGACAAAGATCAACGTGCATATCATCAGTCCCCATTTTGCCGGCGCGTCAGCTCGGGCGCTTTTAAGACGAGCTGTGAAATCCTTTTTCATATCATTTGTCTAGTCTGTTCGGGTCGAGTTATGCAACTAAACAACGCCCTGATCGAGCATGGCATCGGCGACCTTGACGAAGCCGGCGATGTTGGCGCCGACCACGAGATTGCCGGGCTGCCCGTATTCTTCCGCAGTGTCCCAGGAGTTTTTGAAGATCGTGGACATGATGTGGCGCAACCTCGAATCGACCTCCTCGCGCGGCCACGGCAAACGCATCGAGTTTTGGCTCATCTCAAGACCAGACGTCGCTACGCCTCCGGCATTTGCAGCTTTGCCAGGGCCGAACAGAATTTTCTTTTCCAGGAACAGATCGACCGCAGCAGGGACGCTGGGCATGTTGGCCGCTTCAGAGACGAGATAACAGGCGTTATCGACCAATTTTCTTGCGTCTTCAGCCGTGATCTCGTTCTCGGTCGCGCACGGAAAAGCGCAATCGCATTTTATGCCCCAAGGCCGCTGGCCGGCGACGTATTTGGAGCCGCGGAATTTTTTCGCGTACTCGTTGATGCGTCCGCGGCGCACATTCTTAATGCTCATGACAAAGGCGAGTTTTTCTTCTGTGATGCCATTCTTGTCATAGATGTAGCCGCTGGAATCGGACATCGAGACAGGCTTTGCGCCGCACTGGATCAATTTCTCTACCGTATATTGCGCCGCGTTACCGGCACCTGAAACAGTGCAAGTTTTACCCTCAATGGTTTCATCGCGTGTTTTGAGCATTTCCTGCGCGAAATAAACTGCGCCATAACCAGTCGCCTCCGGTCGGATCAGCGAGCCGCCCCAAGTGAGTCCTTTCCCGGTTAGCACACCTGTGAATTCGTTCGCCAGCCGTTTGTATTGGCCAAAGAGATACCCAATCTCGCGACCGCCTACTCCGATGTCCCCTGCAGGCACATCAGTATTGGGACCGACGTGGCGAAAAAGCTCGGTCATGAACGATTGGCAAAATCGCATGACCTCCCTGTCGGATTTCCCTTTTGGATCGAAGTCCGAGCCGCCTTTGCCGCCGCCCATCGGCAGACCCGTTAGCGAGTTCTTAAATACTTGTTCGAACGCGAGAAACTTGATGATGCCCGCATAGACGGTCGGGTGAAAACGCAATCCGCCTTTGTAAGGGCCGAGCGCGCTATTCATTTGCACGCGAAAACCGCGGTTCACCTGGATCTGGCCTTTGTCGTCGATCCACGGGACACGAAACTGGATCATTCGCTCCGGTTCGACTAGACGCTCCAGAATTCTGGCATCTCGGAGTTTCTTGCTACGGTCGATGACTGGCCGGATCGATTCTAGCACCTCCGTGACCGCCTGAAGAAATTCAGGCTCGTTACGATTCCGTTTTCTGACGATTTCGAGAACTTCTTGAATTAAAGCCATGGAATTTGTGCAGGCTTGATTGCCGCGGTGTGAACGAAAAATCTGGTGCGCGATGCTGGTATCGAACCAGCGACCCCTTGCGTGTGAAGCAAGTGCTCTACCGCTGAGCTAATCGCGCGAATTTTCAGAAGCGGAGATAATAAAGAGCGCATCTTCTAACGCAAGCCTGCGACTTGTCGCCGGGGCGACCGCTCTACCACTGAGCTAATCGCGCGCGTCTTCAGAAGCGGACAAAATAAAGAGCGCGCCAGATCGCGCAAGCATCCGCGGGCAGCGAGCCTGCGAGCCCCCCGAGAGGCGCGCTTGCCCAGGACCGCGTCCCATTCTATTTAAAAACATGTCAGAACATAAAGTCAGTCTTACCTGGAAACGCGGCGACAAGCCGTTCGAGTACCAGAAATATTCGCGGGATCACACCTGGAAATTTGAGGGCGGACACGAGATGCAGGCATCGGCTGCGCCTGCTTACCTGGGCAATCCGCAATTGGTCGATCCCGAGGAAGCATTTGTGGCGTCTCTTTCGAGCTGTCACATGTTGACCTTCCTCGCCATCGCTTGCAAAAAGAAGTGCGTGCTCGACGAATATGTTGACGACGCCATCGGTCACATGGAGAAAAACGCTGAAGGCAGACTTGCCATTACCCGTGTGACTCTAAGGCAGCGGCTCAAATTCTCCGGCGACAAGCAACCGACCGCGCAAGAGATCGAGGAGATGAACCATGGCGCGCACGAGCAATGCTTCATCGCCAACTCGGTGAAGACCGAGGTCAAGGTCGAAACGCAAAGCTGACCACGTCGTTATAGTCCCGACTCGTCGGGATGTCAGTCGCCGAACCAATTGAAGGCGTTTGGCACAAACGCCTCTACAACTTTTCTGATCCGTGTAATCTGTGACGGATATGAGCGCGCCGACCAATGTCCAGCGCATGGACAAAATCGTCAGCCTGTGTAAGCGGCGCGGTTTTATTTTCCAATCCAGCGAAATTTATGGCGGCGTGAACGGCGCCTGGGATTACGGTCCAATTGGCGTCGAACTAAAGCGCAATCTTAAGAATTATTGGTGGCGCGTGATTGTGCACGAACGCGAGGACGTGGTTGGGATGGACGGCGCGATCCTGACGCACCCCGAAGTTCTCACGGCCTCAGGACACGTACAGGGATTTTCCGACCCGATGATCGATTGCCGATCGTGCAAGGCGCATCTGCGGCTAGACCAACTCATCGAGAGAAAGGGAATAAAGCAGTGCCCAAATTGCGGTGGCAAGGACCTGACCGAAGCGCGCCAGTTCAATCTGATGTTCGAAACGCATGTGGGTGCCGCGGCAGATGAAAGCTCTATTGCTTACCTGCGTCCCGAGACAGCACAGTCCATCTTTGTCCAGTTCAAAAATATCCTGGAAGTTTCACGAAAGAAATTGCCGTTCGGAATCGCGCAGATCGGTAAAGCGTTTCGCAACGAAATTAATCCACGCAATTTCACTTTTCGCTCGCGCGAGTTCGAGCAGATGGAACTGGAATATTTTTGCCGACCCGAGCAAGGAATGAAATTGCTCGAGTATTGGAAGGAAGAACGTCTGAGGTTTTACGAGAACATCGGCATCCCGCGCGACAAATTGCATGTCAAGACGGTTCCAGACGAAGAGCGCGCTTTTTATTCAAAAGGAACTTACGACATTGAATATGATTTTCCGTTTGGCGCTCAGGAACTCGAAGGCGTCGCTTACCGAACCGATTACGATTTATCGCAGCATCAGAAGGCCAGCGGAAAGTCGCTCGAATATTTCGACGAGGAGACGAAACAGAAATTTATTCCGCACGTAGTCGAGCCGAGCGCCGGTGTCGATCGAACTGTGCTGGCGCTCATCTGCGAAGCGTACGCGGAGGACGAAGCGCCGGACGAGAAAGGAAAAATGGAGACTCGGATTGTCCTGCGATTCCACCCGCGCATCGCGCCAATCAAGTGTGCGGTCTTCCCGCTTTTGAAAAACAAGGAGCCATTGGTGGCAAAAGCAAAGGAGATTGTCGACCTTCTCCGTCCGCATGTGTACGTATTTTACGATGAGAGCGGGGCGATCGGTCGCCGCTATCGCCGTCAAGATGAGATCGGCACGCCCTTCGGAATTACTGTTGATTTCGAAACGATGGGAGAAAAAGATCCAAAGCTGCGCGATACCGTTACGTTGCGCGAGCGGGATTCGATGAAACAAGAGCGCGTGAGGATTTCGGACTTGCTACAGCTGCTTTCGATGCGAATTGCATAGTTACAAGTATGAAAGTTGAGGTTTTGACTCTATGCGATGCTGCCACAGTGGATGCAGCTGGCAAATTAAACATTCTGGGAGCATTCGATCGCTTAAACGCCACGGCAGAACCGATCACTCATCCGCATTGTGCTTTAGCAGTTAAGCTGCGTTTTGAACGCATCGAAGCGGGCCATAAGAAAATCCGCCTCACGTTCGTAAATGCCGATGGCGCCCCGGTAATGCCGCCCATCGACGGAACCGCTGACGTGCGCTTCCAAGGCCCCGAATCTAGCGCGGCAGTCTCATTCGCACTTAACATACAGCAATTAAAACTCCCTGGATTGGGCGAGTATTCGATTGATCTCGCTGTGGATGGCAGACACGAAGGCTCCGTTCCGCTCTTCGTCTTCCCAACTCAACCGCCACAGCCATCCGCTACGTAGTGATTCTGAATGTTTCGGGCTTCTCCTTTTGGCAATTTCCGTTATGGATCTTGCGCAATTCCGCGAATACTGCCTAGGCAAAGGTGATGCAATCGAGGATCTGCCATTCGGGCCCGATGTTCTCGTATTCAAAGTCGCCGGCAAGATGTTCGCATTAGCAGCTTTCGATGAAATGCCGACCACCGTGAATCTGAAGTGCGACCCTGATTGGGCACTCGACCTCCGCGATCGTTACGAGCAAGTCAGGCCGGGTTATCACATGAACAAGAAACATTGGAACACGGTGGAGATTGATACTGGCATTCCTGATGCCGACCTCCGGAGAATGATCGATCACTCGTACGAGTTAGTTGTCAAAAGTTTGACGAAGGCGGCACGAGCTAATCAGCGGCGCCTACGAGGAGCTCGCTCCTCTCGATAGTGTTGGCTGCAAAGGCCTGGCTGCGATTGCGCGCCGTTTGTGCAACGGTTCGCTGTGCTGATTACCCTAAATCATTTAAGGCGCTATGCCGTTGCTCGTAGTCTTTTCAAGCCGACCACACTGAAAGGCGCCTTCTATCGCATGGGTTTTGTCCAAGCCGATCCGATCCGTGCGCCCGCGCGTGCTCAGGACCTCATACTGCGACATCGCGTAAAAGATTATCACGCCGGCGACCTCGAACGGCTCTAT
>WNFO01010792.1_pt1 | contig 10442 bp, 11 predicted proteins | sample 5400251 | NCBI WGS metagenome assembly WNFO01 (sample SAMN13153354, study PRJNA577476) | soil metagenome | isolation source: 100 cm saprolite under Madrone tree | place: USA:California | collected 2016-06-14 | reverse complement strand
AAATCCTGACGCTGGCCCAGACCCGCAAGCTGCAGAGCCCGATTCCGGTGATTCTCTACGGCGCCAGCTACTGGAATGAGATCATCAATTTCGAAGCGCTGGTACGGCACGGCATGATCGAGCGCAAAGACCTTGAGTTGTTCCAGTACGCGGACGATCCAGCAACCGCGCTGGCGCTGTTGCAAGGCACATTGCAAGCGGGACCCGATGAGACCAACCCCTGCTTCGCGCACTCGAGAACGCGCGAATCGAACGACCGCTGACCGTGTATTTTCGCACGGGAGGCGGGCGCAGCACGCGTCATTGAGGTAAGTGCCAACTTACCGATGTCATGGTCTTCGCTCCATGCCGCTGTGGTTTCTGTCGTTCGCAAGCGAATTAACTTATCAAACGGTAATACATTGTTCACTTGTGCTGTGTTCCGGCGTGTATAGCCTAGCTTCGAGGAAGCGGCCTTGATCCCGGCACGGGCAACCAGCGCCGCACCGATGGCTATAGATGAGAGAATGCGTCCATGTTGAGATCGCTGCGCGATTGGTTCAAGACAAAGAAGATCGGCACGGGGCTGCCGTATCTACAAAGAAGATCGGCACGGGGCTGCCGTATCTACGGCGTTCGTCCGAAGTGGGTCCCAGCCGATTTCTCAAGGCGAGATTCAAGGATCCGCGCGCCTCAGATGTGTTCAAGCTGGGTATGCACCGCGAGCTCGGCTATCGACTTTATCTGCCAAGCGGTTCCTCGGGTCGCGACAGCCTGCCGTTGGTCGTCATGTTGCATGGATGCCGGCAAGATTCACTCAGTTTTGCCAAGGGTACGCGCATGAACGCGCTGGCCGAAGAAGGCCGCTTTGCGGTGTTGTATCCGGAACAAAGCAAGCATGCGAACCCGCTGCGTTGCTGGAATTGGTTCGATTCGGCCTCACTGGCGGGGCAGGGCGAGGCAGCCTTGATTGCGCGTCTGATCGATCAAGTCAAGGAGCGCCGTCCCATTGATCCTCGACGCGTTCATGTCGTGGGAATGTCGGCTGGCGGTGCGATGGCTTGTATCTTGGCCGTGCGCCACAGTCGCCTATTTGCCGCGTGCGCCATTCATTCCGGCATGATGTACGGCGCTGCAGGTTCGGCGATGCAAGCGCTCGCCGCGATGGGGTCCGGTCCGTCGGCCGCGTCCATCGACAAGGCGCGGCGACTCGTCCGTGAGGCGGGCGAATCGGAGATCGCGGTGCCGACGCTCGTGATCCACGGCGACGCCGACGCGACGGTCAATCCCGTGAATGCGGATCAAATCATCGAGCAGCTGAGGGCACGTGCCGAATACATTGATCCAAGCGCCGGTCCATTATTTGCGTCCGATGAACGGCGCATCGACAGCGGAGGCCACCCCTACCGACAGCAAGACTACACGCAGCAAGGGCGGATCGTGCTGCGAAAAGTTCTCGTTGAAGGATTGGGTCATGCTTGGAGCGGCGGCGATGCGCAGTATGAATTCAACGACGCCGCCGGGCCTGACGCCAGTCGGCTCATCTTGGATTTTGTGACGCAGTATCGTCGGGAACTCCATCCGATCGCATCGCGCATGCCGCAGGAGCAGGAGCGCGCGTCCATTGAATCAGGGGGTGCGTGACGACGCCCGCAACTTTGTGTAGGGTCGTCTCGAAACGGATCGTCAGCGCGGCGCGAGCCACCGGGCAATGGCCGCCGGCACCTCGCGTTGCGCCCGCGCGCTGACGTACATGCCGATGTGTCCGAGATCGAATTCGAGCACCGTGTAATCATCGCTCCCGACCAGCCGTTGCAGCGCAGCGGATGCAGCGGGCGGCACCAGGTGATCTCTCTTGCCGATCAGGTTCAACAGGGGCAGTCTTACGGTATGGAGATCGACTTTGCGGCCGGCGATTTCAAGCCGATTCTTGACCAATCGATTCTCCTGATAGAACCAAAGCACGAACTCGCGAAACGCAGCGCCCGCCTGGTCAGGGCTGTCGAAAATCCATTGCTCCACGCGCATGAAGTTCTCGATTCGGTCTTGATCCGGGCTTCCCGCGAACAGATCCACGTATTTCTGGTGCATCAGCCGGAACGGCATCAGCGATAAGAACAGCTGATTGAGCGCATCGCCGGAAACGTTGCCTTCACCCACCCAGGCCGCCACGTCGATCTTGCTGACCCACTTCGACAGCAGATCCGCGGGGCTGTGGAAATCCACCGGCGTGACCATGGTGATCAGATTCCGCACGCGCTTCGGATGGAGCGCGGTAAAGCACAAGCTGAGTACGCCGCCCTGACAGACCCCGAGCATGTTGAGAGCATTCAGCCGGTGCGTGTTCAAGATGTAGTCCACGCAGCCGACGAGATAGTCGTCGATGTAATCGGCCAAGGTGGTGAACCGGTCCGCGCCATCGGGGTAGCCCCAGTCGATGAGATACACGTCCAGGCCTTCGGCCAAGAGGCCGCGGATCAGCGAACGGTCCTCTTGCAGATCCATCATGTACGGCCGATTGACCAGCGCATAGACAATGAGCAGGGGCACGCCCCCAGCGGCCGGCCGCGCGATCGGCCGGTAGCGATACAGTGAGAGCTTGCCCGATTGCCATACGGCCTCCTTCTGCGAGCAACCGGCGGCGCAATGGCTCGCCGCCGCCAGCGCCGCGTAAATGGCCGCGCTCGTCATGGCTTAGCCCTGCGGCGCGCACGCTTTGCTCCGCTCGCCGGCGCTCGCGGCTTGCGTGTTTTCGATGCCGCTCGCAGTTGCTCCTCCACCGATTTAAGCCGATGCGTCAGCGTATTGATTTCACTTCGCGTGGGCAGGTCGAGCAACTTCGCCGAATGTTCGATGCTCGCCTGCACCTCTCGGCGCCATTGGCTGCTCGCGTTCACGAATTCGGACAATGCCTCGCAGAAAGCGTCGCCGTGAGCCGCACGCGCATAAGCCTCTTCCGCGCACTCGATCCACAAGTCATAGAGCTTGCGCACCGCTTCTGCGCTCAGGGCGGCCGCGTGCGGCGGTCCGAGCCGCCCCGCAAATGCCGTCGCAGCTTCGCTCAGGGCATCGGACCACAGGCGTTGCAGGCGGCGCCGCGCATCATCGATGCGCCGCCAGGCTTCGGCCGTACGTTGCCAGCGCTGCTGGTGTTCGCGGGTTGGGCCGAGCGCAGGTGAGTCCTCCATGGGCGCCGGTTGTACGCCGGCGGCACCAAGGCCGGCGCTCCAAGGCATTTGAAAATCAGCGAACTGTTCTCGCAGAAAATCGCTGAAGGTTCGCGCCGCCTCCTCTGCCGTCCTCGCCGAAGCATTACCGGCACCGTCGAGAATGGTCCGCGCGGCCACCGTGAAGCGCTCGGCTGCGTCGATGAACGGCGCGAAACCAAACCCACCGTCGCTGGCTGACCTCGCTTGCGGGGCGGGATTGGCAGAACTCAATAGCGAAGCGAATGCTTGCCACTGCCGCCACAGGTCATGATCCACGATGCGGCTCTCCATACGCACTGCAAAAGATGACATCTTGCACGAAGAGCGTACCTGATATTGTGGTTATCAATATATAAGTCATTGTTTCAAGACAATAATCATTGCATGCAAAAATGAGACGAATGATGTGTCCGTGCGGCTAGTTGTGCAATGCGAAAGGATCGTCTAGGATCCGTTGAATACGTTGGATCAGCACAATGCCGCAAGAACGCCTCATACGGAAGTACTCGAATCGCCGCCTCTATGACACGGTGGGCAGCCGCCACGTTACGCTCGACGACCTGCGCCAGCTGATCGTGTCGGGTGAGAAAATCAAGGTGATCGACGACAAGTCGGGAGAGGATCTCACCCGGTCGGTACTGTTGCAGATCATCGCCGAGCAGGAGCAGGACGGTTCTCCGGTCTTGGGCGCGGAATTACTCGAGATGATCATCCGCTTCTATGGCGGTCCGATGCAAGCGCTGCTCAGCCGTTACCTCGAGCAAGCCTTCACGACGATGCTGCGGCAGCAGGAGGCCATGCATTTGGAAATAGCCAAAGCATTGCAGACCCCGCTCGCTCCGTTGACCGAACTCGCGCGCAAGAACGTCGAGATGTGGGACCAAATGCAGGCAGCTACCCGCGACGCGTTCAGCGGCCGAAGCCCCGACAGCTCCAAAACGGCGAACCACGGCGACGCGAAAACAAAGAATAACCAACAGAACAATCGCCGGAAAGGTAAATGATTCGTCATGGATATTAGCAACAAGACAGTCGTCGTGACCGGCGCGGGACGCGGCATTGGCCGAGCGATAGCCTTGAAGCTCGCCCGTCACGGCGCGGATATCGCCCTCTTCGATTTGAATGCGGATGATCTAGCAGAGACGAGCGCGCTGTGCGCGGCCCAATCGGTCCAGGCACGCGGTTACCGCGTGAACGTCGCCGACGAAGGCGAAGTCTCCGCCGCCATGACGCGTGTCGCGGCCGACTTCGGCCGATTGGATGGTCTCGTGAACAACGCGGGGATCGTGCGCGACGGCCTGCTCGTGAAAGTGAAAGACGGCGAGGTGGTCGGACGCATGACGATGGATCAATGGAATGCGGTCATCGGCGTGAATCTCAGCGGAGTATTCCTGTGCGCGCGTGAAGCTGCCGCGCACATGATCGAGCTCGGCAACGGCGGCGTGATCGTAAATATTTCCAGTATTTCCCGCGCCGGCAATGCCGGGCAGAGCAACTACAGTGCGGCCAAAGCCGGGGTTGAATCCATGGGGGTGGTCTGGGCGAAGGAACTCGCGCGCTACGGTATCCGCGTCGGGTCGATAGCGCCCGGCTTCACTCATACCGAGATCCTCTCCTCGATGCGTCCGGAAGTGCTGGACAAACTGACTGCGCCGGTGCCGTTAAAGCGTCTGGGACAACCCGACGAAATCGCCCACGCCGTGCTGTTCATATTCGAGAACGATTTCTTTACCGGCCGCTGCCTCGAGGTGGACGGGGGTTTGCGGCTTTGAGGGCGTCCGCTCGGTTTCCAGGCCGAGCGCACCACAAATACGACTGCTCGCCCAGTTCACTCGCGTAACGGACGCCGACAGCAGACCATCCGTTGGTCTGTCGAAATCGACCGCGTCGAGCCCGGTTCTCGCCATTCCCAGGCGCGTCATCACCACCGCCTCAACCGCTTCGGCTTCGTATTCAAACACCGTGCAATACAGGCCGGGGCATGCGTCTCGATGCGCGAGCCAATGCACCAGTTCGTGCACGAGCGTCAGCAATTCCTGTTCCGGAGTTAGGCCGGTGCGCAGCGTAATCAGGTCGCAGCATACTCGGCCATGCACGCACTCGGGCAAAGTGGTGCGCACCAGGCGAGCGCCGCTGCGCTCAACGTAGCCTTCGAGCGAACGAATGTGGTCGAGGATCGCTGCCACGGCTTAACCCCCTGTTTGGCGGGCTCCCATCATGCGCTCCCGGGGATTGTGCCGTCGACTGTCTGATGCGTATTTTGCATTGCAAATATTTTCTACGTTACTTATACGTATACTGATAGGTACAGATAAATTTACTTAATAATAACAATTAGTTATGATACATAAAGGTGCAAATTGGATTTCCAATCAATCCTCTTGCACTGCATACAAAACGCGCTATAATAGCTCCCGTAGCGATACCACCGACCAGGAGACCAACATGAGCGACTCAACTTTTGATCCCAAAGCAATCATCGACACCTATAAAAATGCGTTCGCGCCGGTGCTGAAGGCCCAGCAGGAAGGCATCACGGCCATTGACCGCGTTGGCCGTTACCAGTACGCCGTTGCCGGCGACTATCTGGAGTGGAGCCTGGCCCAGGCCAAGGCCGCCCTCGGCGCACAGACCCCGGCCGAGTTCGTGTCCAAACAGGTAGAACTCACCACGGCACTCAGCGAGAAGCTGCGCGCACGTGCCCAGGAGTTTGTTACGCTGGCCACCGAGACTCAGAACAGCTTTACGAACGTAGTGAACGAAGCGACCGCCAAAGTCGCGGAAGTGAGCAAGAAGAAAGCGGGCTGATGCCGTACACCACCGGAGGCGGGGGCGCCGCAGGGCGCCCGCGCCGAAGGTAGCAGCAAGGGGCAATTCCCCAACGCGACGGACGGCAGACAGCGATGGAAAGCAGAGCCACGGACAGCAGCATGACGAATCCCAGTGCCGATAATGCCAAAGCTATGCCACCTCCCGACGCGGCCGGGCTGGCGAGCGCCTTGCGCGCACAGTTGGCGACGGTAACCGGCGGATTGGCCCCCGACGTCTACGTCAATGCATGGTGGGACTGGTACTTGAATCTCGCCAAGGAACCGCCCATTCAGCTCGAGATCATGCAGGATGCGATGGCCAAGGCTGCCGACAACTGGAGCTTTGCCCTGCGGGCGGCCACCGGCCAGTCACTGTCGCCGGCCGAGGGTGATGCTCGCTATGGCGGCGAAGCATGGGCGCAGTGGCCCTTCAACGTGTACGCACGCAGCTATCGCAATTACGTCGACTGGTGGCAGAAGGCGTGGTCGAACGTACCGGGTGTGACTCCTGAGAATGAACGCACCTTGGATTTCGTCGCCCGCAATGCTCTCGAGTCGATTTCCCCGGCCAACTTTCTTTCCACCAATCCCGAGCTGCTCGACACCACCCGCGCCGAAGCCGGGGCGAATCTGGTGCGCGGATTCGGCCATTGGCTCGAGGACATCAAGCGTACGTTCGGCGGCAAGAAACCGAACGAAGCTGAAAAATTCATCGTGGGCCGCGATATCGCCGCAACGCCCGGCAAAGTCGTGATGCGCAACGACCTGGTCGAATTGATCCAGTATTCGCCGGCGACCGAGACCGTGTTTGCCGAACCGATCCTGATCGTCCCGGCCTGGATCATGAAGTACTACATCCTCGACCTGTCGGCGACCAATTCCATGGTGAAATACCTGGTCGCACAAGGTCACACCGTGTTCATGGTGTCGTGGAAGAACCCGACCGCCAGCGACCGCGGCTTCGGTATGGACGACTACCTCAGACTCGGCATACGGGCCACGGTCGACGCCGTATCGCGCATCGTGCCGGACCGAAAAATTCATTCGGTGGGGTATTGTATCGGCGGCACGCTGCTGTCGATCGCCGCCGCGGTGTACGCCGCCGACGGTGATGAGCGGATAGCGAGTGTATCCCTGCTTGCGGCACAACAGGATTTCAGCGAGCCCGGCGAACTCTCGGTTTTCATCAGCCCGAGCCAGCTCGATATGCTGGAGGCGGTCATGCAACGCACCGGCGTGCTCAAGAGCGAGCAGATGGGCGCGGCATTCGCGCTGCTGCGCTCGCGTGATCTGCTGTGGACGCCGGCGGTCAACACTTATCTGCGCGGCAAACGCGAATCTCAAAACGATTTGATGGCCTGGAACGCGGACGGTACGCGTATGCCAAGCCGAATGCATGCAGAATATCTGCGCCAGCTCTACCTCAACAACGCGCTTGCCCGCGGCGAATTCGAGGCCGGCGGCCGACGCGTGGATCTTGCGGGGATTCATGTACCGATGTTCGTCGTCGGCACGGAAACCGATCACGTCGCGCCGTGGCAATCGGTCTACAAGGCGCGGGGCTTGACGCGCGCGACGGATTACACTTTCCTGCTGACGTCGGGCGGTCACAATGCCGGTATCGTCAGCGGCCCCGCGCACCCACGACGACGCTACCGCGTCCGCACCTGGCTGAACGCCGGCGAGACGCTGGCGCCGCAGACCTGGTTCGAGACGACACAGCCTCACGCGGGATCGTGGTGGCCGGTCTGGCAACACTGGCTCGCGCAGCACTCCACGGAGGCACGCGTGGCCGCACCGCCGCTGGGATCCGCTGCGGCCGGCTACGCGCCGATCGCCGAAGCACCCGGCGCGTACGTGTTGCAAAAGTAGCAGCCGTCTCTTCGACACCCACGTCGACTGCTACATGGCACTAGATACCGTCAGAGATCCGCGATCGCATCGATGCGGCGCTGCCGCACGGTATTGTGCACGGGTTAGTACTTAGCGACAGCGACAACCCCTAGTGGACGTTTTTTCGTGCGCGGCGTATATCGAATGCACGTACGGATAAAACAGCCTGCGTAATGTGTGCAGGTGCGACCGACAAGGAAACGGAGGGTATGACCATGGCACGACTGGCTGAAAAAATTGCATTGGTGACCGGAGCATCCCGGGGCATCGGGCGCGCAATCGCCATTGCGCTCGCAAAAGAAGGCGCGGCGGTCGCCGTCAATTACCGGGTAAGCGAGATGGAGGCGCGGCGTGTGGTGGAAGAGATAAGCGCACTGGGCGTCAGGACCATGCTGGTGCCCGCCAACGTGAGCCTCGGTGCAGAGACACGCGCAATGGTGGAGCAGGTGGTCAAGGCCTGGGGGCGAATCGACGTGATGGTGAACAGCGCCGGAATCACGCGCGACAAAAGCTTGCGGAAAATGACCGATGAAGACTGGTTCGAGGTCATCAGCACGAATCTCAATAGCGTGTATTACGGCGTCATGGCGGTGATGCCGCACATGATCGAGCAAAAATTCGGGCGCATCATCAACATCAGCTCCTTCGTCGGCCAGGCGGGGAATTTCGGCCAGGCGAATTATTCCGCCAGCAAGGGTGGGATCATTGCGTTCACCAAGACGGCCGCGATCGAGCCGCGCATCCCCATGGGTCGTTTCGGCATGCCCGAGGAGATAGCGAAAGCGGTGCTCTTTCTGGCTGCGGATGCCGACTATGTGACCGGCCAACAGATCAACGTGAATGGCGGTGTCTATATGTGACGCTGCGGTACTGGCCAACTCCATTGGAATGATCTTGCCGCATGTGCGGGCATCGGTGCGGTCAGCTTGATAGTACTAGAAGCGCTCAAATCCAAGTGGTTTCACGCCCCCATACCCCACAGCAAGCTTGCGTCGTCGCAGGACGAGTGACAGGCTGGAAACACTTCTCTGCGACGTGTTCGTGGTTAAATCAAGGGACTTGGCGCAAAATCTTCCGCTCCAGGGATTCGTTTGACGGGTGTTTCCATGCATGCGATGGTGTTACGTGCGCGCGGAGCACCGCTGACTCTGGAGGAGCGTCCGGATCCCGTGCCGGGAGCCGGCGAGATTCGGATTCGCGTCGAGGCCTGTGCCGTGTGCCGGACGGATCTGCACGTCATCGACGGCGAGTTGCCCCACGTTCACTATCCCATCGTTCCGGGGCATGAAATCGTCGGCATCGTGGAAGCGCTGGGCCCGGGCCCCGCCACCGTGGGCATCGGACAGCGCGTGGGGATTCCTTGGTTGGGGAAGACCTGCGGTCACTGCGAGTTCTGCATTTCCAATCGCGAAAATCTTTGCGATGCGCCGACGTTTACCGGATATGACCGGGACGGCGGGTTTGCCACTCAGGTCGTTGCGGATGCGGCCTTTGCCATTCCTTTGGACGCATTTCCCGATCCGATGGCGGCTGCACCGCTGCTGTGCGCCGGCTTGATCGGCTGGCGCTCGTTGGTTGCGGCCGGAGAAGGCAAGGCGATTGGCTTGTATGGCTTCGGCGCCGCCGCACATCTCATTGCACAAGTGTGCCGGTGGCAAGGCCGCGAGGTTTTTGCATTCACACGCGCAGGAGATCACGCTGCGCAGTCCTTTGCGCGCGCTCTCGGGGCCGTTTGGGCGGGTGACTCCGGGGACCCGCCGCCCGAACGTTTGGATGCGGCCATTATTTTTGCGCCCGCGGGCGAATTGGTTCCCGCGGCGCTCAAAGCCGTGAAGAAGGGCGGAAGAGTGGTCTGCGGCGGCATACACATGAGCGATATACCATCTTTCCCATACCATATTTTGTGGGAGGAGCGGCAGCTCGTTTCGGTGGCAAATCTTACTCGGCACGATGCAGCGACGTTTTTGCCGGTCGCGCGTCAGGCACAGATACAGACATCAACGACCCGCTATCCCTTGCACGCTGCGAATGAGGCCGTGAACGACTTGCGGGAAGGCCGCATTCAAGGAGCGGCCGTTCTCGTGATGGGTTGAAAGCGCGGTGAACAGTGGATTGCCGCGATGCCGCCAGCGCTGTCATGGGCGCGGCGGGAGACAAACACGTACACCAGTCATAATTCCGCGCCTATAATCATTCGAGGGATCGCTCTCAAATCATGGACGTCATCGAAACCCAGCGCTGCGGAGGTTTTCATGAACATCAGTGAGACGGACTTGGAACGTCCAATCAGAATGCAACCCTGCGATTTGCCGCGCGCCGCCGAGCCGCCGAAGCGGGCGGCCGCGATCAGTCTCCTCGGCAATCTGTCGTTGTACATCGTGCCGCGTCGTTACGAAGATCGCCGGGCTTCGATTGAAAGGGCCGCCTACCTCAAAGCCGAACGCCGCGGGTTCGCTCCCGGTCACGAGCTCGAGGATTGGCTGGCGGCGGAAGAGGAGGTGGATCAGCGCCTCGCCGGTGAAGGCCGAGTTTTCTGAGGCGGCGGCGGCCC
>WNFO01018166.1_pt1 | contig 10447 bp, 17 predicted proteins | sample 5400251 | NCBI WGS metagenome assembly WNFO01 (sample SAMN13153354, study PRJNA577476) | soil metagenome | isolation source: 100 cm saprolite under Madrone tree | place: USA:California | collected 2016-06-14 | reverse complement strand
GGAACCGGCGTCGGGGTCGGGATCGGAATAGGAGAGGGGTTGGTTCCAATCGGTTCGAGAGTGGCCACAACCCGATAGAGAGTACCGCCAATGGTCACCTGATCGCCAATGCTGAGCCCGATCGGCGCGCGAGGCATGGCCCGGGGTAGGCGCGGCACCGTTCGGGACCGCTGATGGCGACTGGCCGCACTCACGTCGAGCGACAACAGACCGCCGATGACCAGACTACTGATGAGGACGGCGGCTAACTCGGCTCGATGCATCCCTGTTCGATCCCCCTCCAAAATCTCAACTAGAAGAGATCGCATACTTCTTCGCCATGGCGGCTCGCACTCCTGCTTGCTCGCCCGCGGAGAGTGCAGCGCTCCAGACGAATATCTCGGCGATATGGCTGTTCAGGAAACTGGATTGCACGGCGTTGCTGTTGATCGCTCCGACCGTCGCCGTATTCAAGGTAGTTGGCGCCTGTGTCTGGCCGCCCGCGTTCAACACAACCGCGCCATCGACGTTGATCGTCAGCGTCGTTCCCGGCCCGACCCAACTGACGATGTGTGCGTTCGTGTCCGGCGTGCCGCCGGAGACCACCGTCGAGTGAGTCGTATCATCATGCTTGCTGCAGGCCCAAACAGGAGTACCGCTGATGTAGAAGAACCAGTTCTGCGAGGGCAGGATACCATCCGCAAAAGCGAAAAAAACCTGGGTCGCCGTGGAAACCGGCTTGCATACCGCGATGACCGTACAGGGAAGATTGCTCCCGGTAACCGAAGTCGCGATCGCATCGGCACTCATCCACTGGCTCGAGGCCGTGGCGAACAAAACCGTCGGATGGCCGTTCAGGCCACTGGTTTTCAGAAGCGGTTGCCGCGCTCCAGTCCCTTGAGTCGCATTATTCGCGAACGGTCCCTTATCCTTCCAGCCGCCGACCCCGCCGCCGTCCGTGCTCTGCGGCGTCGTCAACGCCGTATCGCTGAAGACGCCGCTGTCAGCCGCGAGCCAGAGCCGGAGATTGGCCAACTGCGGCGGGGTAAAGAGGCCAACGCTGCTGATGCGCCGTCTCCGGATTGCGTTCATCCCTGTAGACCTCGAGCGACCACTCCGGCGATCAGGTCATAGCCTGTCGTGGTATAATGGACCCCGTCCCCGGCAGCAAAAGCCGGGGCAATGTTCCAGAGATTGTTCGCGTCCCCGCCCACCCGAACCGAGCCGACATACAGGCTCGCATCCACGCTGACGAACCCCGGATAGGTCCCCACCAACGTGACGAGCGCCGCGTTCCAGGTGTCCCTCGTCTGCATCTGCACCGTCGTGCCGTTCGTCCATGGGAGGATGTTCAGGACGACGGCTTTCAAGCCGTTTGACTGGCAGGCATTCAGCATCGTCGTGTAGTTGCTGGTGAAGGTGGCCTGGCTGCCGCCGCCGGCGATGTCATTCACCCCGCCGTTCAAAATTACTATCTGCGGTTTCAGGTTCACGACGTCGGTCGTGAACCGGCTGACCATCTGTGAGGTAGTGTTCGATCCAATCCCCTGATCCGCCCAGGTCCAACCAAAACGACGGGCGGTGAGTTGGGTGATATTCGGTCCGGGGCGTGTCCCGGCTTCCAGACGGGTAAAACACCAGGGATGTCCACCAATCAGACTATCGCCAATCCCCAAAATCTGAGGATAGATACGTGTCTCGATAGCTTGGGCAGGAATCCCTCCCCTCCGGCGAAACGGAACCCGCATGCATCAGTTCTGCTCGACCTGAGCGGTGAGCACCAACGTCTCGCTCACTGCAATCGGCGTGAACGCGGTGAGAGTGATGATGCAAGCGGTGATCGTCTGTACGGAAGCACCGCAAGTGAAGTGGATCGGCCCTTCTGGCGGCGTCCCCGAGAAGATAGTATTGCCCGCCGCCACTGGCGCGCCGCCGCTGTACTGGCCGGACTGGCTCGCGGTCAGCGGGATCACGCCGATGCAGAGCGCGGCATCGCTGTCGGACAGGTTGAGCTGCGCATTGTCGCCCGCCAGCGTCACGGTCGCCGAGAAGAACAGCACGACCAACTGCGGGATCGTCGCGGCATAGGCGGAATAGACTACCTGCGCGCCGGTGATCACTCCAGAAGCGCCGTTGAAGCGTCCCACCGCTACCGTAGTCGGCGCCGTGCCGCTCGTTCCCACCTCATCGCCGATGGTATAAGCGGTCGTATTAGCCCCGCGCGTGAATGTCGCTGTCGGAGCGGCTGGCGCATAACCACCCGCTGATACCCGTTGACTGCCGTGCAGATCCAATGACTGCAGGACCTGATCGTCCTCGATCCAAGTGGGAGCAGTGGCGTTCGCTAGTCCAGGCAAGACACCCAACTGGGTAATCGCCGGGGCAGCGTTGTTATTGGTGAGCGTGTTCTGCGTGGTCACCGTAGCCGGCGCCGCGCCGAGGTTCACGTCGAGGCGACCGCTTACCAATGCTGCCGGAAGCTGCGTCGTCAACTTCTGGAGCAGTCGTTTGAAGAGCGCGATGAGGCTAAAGATGCCGTTGTCCGTGCTCGCTGCCGCCTCCGATTGAAAGCCGAGGGAGACACTGCCCCCATCAACGATCGTCGTCGCCTGACTGGTAGTACTCTCCGCCAGTGCGACCTTGAAATTGCCACTGCCGGTCAGCGCTGCCGACACCCGAGCGAGCAGGGTAATCGACTGCTTGACCAGGCCGCGCAAGAAGCCGATGACCGTTCCGCTCGTATCCGTGATGATCCCCGAATCCGTCGTTGTGCCTTCGGCGACGTCGGCTCCATCAGCGATCGTCGCCGCCCCGCCGCCCCCGCCCGACGCAGCAGCGACCGAGATAGCCGGCGAGCCGGCGAGCGTCACCGCGGCGCTGCCACTGGTGAACGGATGCATCAGGGCGCGCAAGGCGATCGCGTTAGCCACGTTGACGACCCGGTTCCCCGGTGCCGTCAACACCGCGCTCGCCGTGGCTCCCGCGCGGGTGAATACGGGGGCACTCACCCAGCCTTCGGTAGCGTCATAGAGCACCTGCAGCGTGACCGTGCCCACGAACGTCCCGGTAATGACGGCGGAATAAGCCGTCTCACTGCCCACGTCCACGTTCGCTTGCTGATTGTCGGCGGCGAGCGTGCCGCCCTGAATAGTTGTCGCCATGCTAACCTCTACAGGAGTAAGATTGCGACCGCCAACAAAGCGAACAGGCCACCTTCGATCATGGTGACCTTGCTAATCGCCAGGAAGACCACGGCCAATACGAGCACGACGATCCCGATCACTTTACCGACCGACAAAGGGCTGAATGTCATGGTAGCTTCTCAATCTCTCCCGGCGGCCCACAAGCCGATCAGTGCGGCCGTGATGAAGATGACTGCATAGATCAGAGCCAGAGCGAGGAAGGTCATCGGATTTCCCTCATTCCATGAGATCGGCGGAGACGATTGACAAAGACGAGTCGTCTCTCTCGATCTTCCTCAGTTGACTCGGCAAGGAAGCGGCGGTCGAGATCATCGAGTTCGCGCCGAGCTTTCATCATGAGCCCATAGAGCCAAAGCACATAGATCAGCGACAGCACGGCGAGTACCCAGCCTACCAGAAACATATCCATCGTCTCACCGAAGATCAGCAGGGTTACCCCCATTGCGCCGGACGGTTTCTAAAATTCCACCGATCACATCCGCCCGGCTCTCATCCGCGGATGCCATCGGGCTCGGCTCGAAATCGCTCATCTGATTGCCGGATCGCAGCGCTGGGCCCGTCATCCCCTGCTGCAGACTGCCGCGTCCCAGCGCCGGAGCGGAAGCGGTGGCCTGCACCGACGGACCGCCTCCCTGCCGCGCCATGGGACCTCCAGGTTGACCGTAACCTCTCATCATCCCGCCGGCCCCCAGCCGCGGTGTCGGAGCCGAAACGCCCGCATTACCGGGTCGCTGGTAGGCCCCCGCCGGCCGCTCGCTCTGGGTCTGGCCCATTCGGCTCGTCCCCGTCGCCGGGTCCAGCCGCTCCGGGCGTTCGCTCATCCCTCGCGCCATCCCTCTGCTCCTTCTGCCAATCGATCCCACTCAAGAACGCCTGGTGGAGCGCATGGCCTAACCAGAGCGGCCCACACTCCTCGTCCCATTCATCCGCATGCTGCTCCGCGGACCGGACGTGATCTGTCGCTGCCTGCTGTTCCGCTTCCGGCCGGAAATAGGTCTTGACCAGCGCTAAGGTGTAACGCTTCGCGCTGTCGCTTTTGGCCCAGGCCTCCACATCGAAGCGGATGCGCCCGTCGTTAGTGCCGGCCATTCCCGACCATTTCCTTGACCTCGGCGGCCCAATACTGCCGCGTCTGTTCTTCCTGGGGATTGTTGCCTCCCGGCATCGTCCCCGAAGTCTGCCCGCCCGCGTCACCGGGGAAGTCACCGCCGACCGGCGTCGGCATCAGCTCCGGCAGCTCGGCGGGCAGCTTCGGCAGGCCATCCTCTCCATTCAGGATATCGCGCACCTTCTCGAGGGGCACGTTCTCCAGGTCCGGCCTGAGCTCCTGCGCCATCTCCTCGATGCTCTTGATTCCGAGGCGCACCTGCCGATCGAGGTTCGCCAGCTTGATCTGATCAGACTGCTGCGTCATCCATTCGGCACGCGCCTGGTCGATCAGATCGATCAGCGACACTTCCGGCCATACCAGGCTGAACGGTCCGGTGCGCCCCGTGAGCCGCTGATGCAAGGTGATGAGCTGCCGGATCTGCGGCTCGACCATCATCCGCGATGCCTGGATGACCTCGGTCAGCACCTTGGCTTGCGCGGTGGACATCCGCTCCGTGGAGGACCATGAGAAACCGAGCATGAAGGGCGGAATGCCGGTCTTGGCGTCGATCTGCTCGGCAAAGTGTCTCGCCGTCGTTTCAAATTCCAGCACCTCTCCCTGGGCGCCCATCACTTGCAGCCCGATCTTGCCCGTCGTCCAGAAGTGCCTGATCTTCCCATTCGCGCGGTCGACGTCGCTCTGATAGAGAGCCTGCTGCATGGGGGCAAGGATGGCCGCTGATTGGGTGCCCTCCGGGTCGTTCCAGGTATCCGGCGGCTCCCAGTTGATCCAAAGATTTGGAGTCCCGAACCGCTCCCATTGCTGCCGCATCGAGTCGTACATCTTGATGAGGATCTGCGATACGAATGGCAAGGAAGCGATCAGCGAGTTTCCGTTGGGATCATCTCCTCGGAAGTCATGAACGCTCGTAAGGAGCAGTTCGGGCACCAGCGTGAGCGGAACTCCACCTCCGTATTGGTACTGCACGACATTAACCGCGAAACCATCAAACGTAGGACGCAGTCCACAGGTCGGCGTGTACACTTCAACGAGACCGAAAACGTCTCGGCGGTCTGCTGTGAGCAAGATTTCGGTGTGGGCTCGTCCGAAGGTGTAGGCATTGTCCAGATGGCTCCTCAACCACGTCTCGCCGCCGAACTGGATCCGGTTGACCGGTAGATCGCGCAAGAAGACGTCGATGTCCCGCTTCACTCGCTCGCTCGCCTCAACCTCAGGGAAGCCGACCAGGTCCTTCAAGCGCAGGATCGCGGCGTCGATCATGGGGATCGCTTCGCGGATCTTGTAATTCAGAGCGTAGTCTTCCCTGATCGGAATATGCCAGTACGGACCTAGAAGCGAGGCCACGCCTGCTAGGTCCCAGGAGGGCCTGCTTCCTCCTGGTTGCACAGGTTCAAAGGATGGGGCTTGTGGAGCTACCGCAGGAACCAGCGGTAAGGGGTGAGGAAACCCGGAACCGAGGAAGTTAACGTTGACGTATGGATTCTGCAGGTCGCTCGAACGCCCTTGATAGGTCCTATTACCGGGTCGCGCCTGGCCAGCAGATCTCTGGAGCCGTCGTCTCGCGGCTTCCCTATCAGTGGGCGTCAGGTAAGTCGCAGCGTAGGCGGTCCTATCAGTCGAGGGATAACCACCGCCGGGCGTATAGGCTCCGCCGGGAGAGCGCTGAATGTTTGGGTAGCCGCCGCGATCGATCGGAGAGCTAGCCATCAGAGAGAGATGCCTCAAAATCGCGAAGCGTGGGCCGGAACCCATCTCCTTCCCAGCCCATACCGCAGAGATCGCAAGCAGCAGGGATCGAAGAGCCGCGATGAATCACGGTTCTACCATTACACCAGCAGCATCCTAGAGAGAGGATCGCATGACCAGGGCGCGCCTTCGGTCGCCAACTATCGACTTCGCTCTCGATCGTCGCTTCAGCCACCCCGGTGAATTGCTTGACTCGCTTTCGACTGGTCATGGCTCAAGAGTTCCCAGCCCCGGAAGGAGATTCCTCCTCCTCCAAGCCCCGCCGCCAACGGACCGAGTAGCCAAACCCATCCGCGCACGGCGTCTCTACCCCGTCCGAAAGATATTCAGGCACCAGGGGCTTCGCCGCCTCGTAGAGCCGGTTAGCAAGCAGCCGTATCTCCGCGTCGGCATACTCACTGGCCCGCATGGCGATGACGTGGCGCTTGCTTCAGGCCGACGTGCTTGACGAGCCGTTCCATCAGCATGGCATAAAGATCGCGAGCCTCATGGGCAAAATGGCTCAGATCAGCGAGAATGCGCTGATCTTCATCGACCCGAAGGGCCGGATGCCAAGCCCAATCGCTGGTCGTCTCATCGACATAACGAGTGCTTCTCTGCGAAATCGCTGTTCCCACTCGATGACGAACAAGCTCATGCGAACATCCGCGCGAGATACCAGAGATGAGGAAGGAGAGGGAGTAATGCTCCAGCACAGAGCCATGATCCACCTCCAAGAGATGAGCTGCGAATGCCTGGCTGCTTCTTCCCTTACCGTAACTCTGGTAACACACACGGCCAGCGCACTCGATCAGCCGAGCGCCATCGCTGCCCTGATCTTGATCGCGGCTTGCGGAGAAACGGCTGGGTACGCCGAAAAAGCAAGTGGCGGCGATGACTTCGACCTTCGGGTCGCTCAACGAGAAAGCCTCCCTTGAGGCACGGCAAGGATTCCCCCTGCTTCAGCGGTGGGGAGGAATTGCCCCATCCTGAAGAAGGAGAAGCCTGCTTGCAAGGCGAACCTATTCATGGTCATGCGCGGCCAGTGGTGGATCAAACAAGGCACTCTGCTTGCAGAGATCAATAGCGGTTCCAGTCCTCCCAAGTCTTGATCGAATGACAATTGGCGCAGAGCAACTGAAACTTCTCGATGCCATGCTCCGTTACGTCCTTCCAGAGCTTCGTCGGGTTGTAGTATGTCCCCCGCTCTTGCCGTCCGCCGCCGTTCAGATGGTCGATTTGCAGCACTCGTTCGTCCTCGATCCCGCATCGTTGGCACCTGCCTCCCAGGAGCATCAGAGCCTCTCGCCGACGGCGCCGATTGCGCGCTTTCCATCGCTGTTTCCGCTGCTGTTTTTGCTTCTCGAACAGTTCCGGACATTCTGCCTGTTTCGCCTTCACTCGCTGCCAGTCGCGCCGTTCTCGCTCTTTCAGATTTTCCGGGTCAGTTGCTTTGAGACGGACTCGCCGCTCCCGCCGCTCCTCCGGTGTTGGGGGCATTGTTTTCTCCTCCAGGGTATACTACTATTATACCCTGGTTCGGAGCTAATTTACCCTGGCTTTCCGGGAGCGAAATCTCCCTACGCTGGTCTAGGGACCTACAGCGAGTCAGTTAGCATGGCGGTAGCTCCGTAGCCAATCGGACGGGTTGGTCACCCGCGTAAGCCTGCCCACAACCGGGTGGCGAGTGTAGATCAGCCACGGTTCATCTCCGCTGCTGGGGGTTGAATGCCTCCTGCTTTAGCAGTGGGGAAGCTTACCGACGCTCTCCCATCACATCGAAAAAATCCATCGGTGGCAAATCATCGGCCGGATAGGGCCTAGGCTCTCGTGTTCGCCTCTCGATCTCGGGCAGCTCCAAGGCGGTTTGAAACCACATCGCAGCCGTTTCAGCGGTATCGATCGAGCCATTCTCTTCGGCCTGGATGGCAAAGCGAACACCCATCTCTCCGGCCATCCGGGCCAGGCTGGCATAGACCTGCTCTCGATTCAACTCTCTCCTCCTCCCTCGAGCGCCTCGACCCATGCCGAGAGCGCCTTCACGTACCGCTTCGCCCGCTTCTGGACCACGCCGAGCACAATCCCATAGAGGCCGGCATCATCGAGCATCGCCTTGAGCGCCTGGTTCGCCTCGACGAGCAGATCCCAGGCGAGCCCACACTCGGCGCCAATCGCGTCCGTGTCCGCTGGATTGGTTTGCTTCCTCATCTACTTGACAACCTCGCTCCTCGAGAAGTGGCTGCCCGCTAGGGTCCATGATACCCGGTGCGGTGTTCCTGCCCCCATTCATCGATCGTGTCAGGCAAGCTCTCCGGTTCAAAGGAGCGCTGCTGCTGCCGAGTGCCTTGCTCCTTGGGAAGCGACGTAGCCGGAGGCGAGGCGGCCGGTTTGGACCGCCAGCCAGGGATCTGCGAAGCCGGAGCGAGCGGCGAGATGGGGCGATAGAGGAGCGGCTTGCTCAACGCCCCTCCTGGACGGCCACCGCCGCAATCGCTGCCTGCTGCGCCTCCAGGTAGCGCTCACCAGGACACTTGTCGATTTCCTGGCCTGGCCGGTAGGTCGCCCACATCTTCCGCCGTAGATGGACAGGCACCATAAATCAATGTCTCCGGCACATCAGCAACGCTGGCAGGACATCTACATCGCAGCCCGTCGCGTGACATCGATGTCTCATCCGAGATTCTCGTTGAAATGTTTGAGCAGCGCCCAAAGGAAGATGATCATCGTGCCACGAGAGTGCTCTGAACCGATCTGCTCTAGCATCGCGGCAACCTCCGCCTCGTTTTCCATCGCCGCTCCTTTGACCATCACCGCCGCCACCGAGAGCTCACCTTCGGCTCGCAGCAAGGTGTCTTTCATCAACCACGCAGCGCCGCGCGACATGTCTTGCCATCGGATCGGCGAGTTGATGATCTCATCCAGAAACTGTTCTCTCACCTTCTGATCCATCACCACAGTCTCCGCGGCTCGAACGCCGGCGCCAAAGGCGACACAGGGGAGTATCGGCTCTGCCCCACAGAATCCACGTACGCTACGGCATAACGAGTCGCATCCAAACCATCATCTCCTTCTTTGATTGGCTCCTCGCCTTTCTTCCGATTCATTCGTGTATCCCACACGTACGATGTGAACTCGTCTTCAACCGCGCAAGGCATCTTCTTATCCCGCTGATCAGGGTCTGTTCCATAGTTCTGATCGCGCAGGAACATCAGCCTCGGTCGCCCATCAGCCTGCACAACCAACCTCTGTGCCACGGCCTGAATGCCTGGGGCCACGCCATTGAAGCCAGGGATCGCCGGCAGTCCCGCGCGCTGGAAGGCGACGATGTAAGCGGGTTCGCTCGGATCACACACGAACGCCTCAATCCGGTAGAAGTTGTGGATCTCCAACGCTCGCTCCACCCACCAATCGATGGTCCGCTGGGAGTAGTAGACCTCCCAGATGCGCAGCATCCGGCCATCGCCGTCGAGAGCGAACACCTCGATGGCGCACGGGTGGACGAAGCCCCAGTCAACGCCGCAGACGACGCGGCGGATGACGTCAGGGTTGAGGGGCAGCATCGGCAGCATCCATGAACTTAATTTCGCCCTCTACCGGATCGATGACCCGGTAGTTGGGATCGGTGATGGTGATGGCGCCGCAGTAATGATACCCAAACTTGTGTTCGATCGCGAAACCGTCCCCGTTCAGGACACAGATCAACTCACCGGTGCTCCATCCGAACGGATTGGCCTTTCCTTCGCCGAGTCTGGTCATGCGACTAACGTTCTGCTCGATCCCTCGTTCATTGCGCCAAAAGACCTTCAGCGGCTCTCCATCGATCGTAATCCCTTTGCTCATCGAAAAAGCCTCCCTTGAGGCACGGCAAGGAAACCCCCTGCTTCAGCAGCGGGGAGGAATTGCCCCATCGCCAAGAAGGATAAGTTCTCTTGCCAGGCGAACATGATCTCAAGTCCGGGTTCAAAGGTAGGGGGCGAAGGCACTCGCTTGCGAGCAACGGTTTCTGCCTACAGCCTGCCTAGAGTTCGGCTGCCACATGCCTCCGCAGCCGGTAAAACCTGGGAGGAGGCTCCCTCGTGGAGATGGTCCCCGCGCGAGCGGTGCGACACGGGCCGCAAACTCAACCGAGTTTCCATCGCGTATGCGCTCTGTTGTCAGCCGGCCTATTGTAATGCGGGTTCGGTCCCCTGGAAAGGGATCGGCAGTAGCCCAGCTACAAGCCCGCCCCTTCGGGGGTGGGTAGCTGACCAGAGGCTTTCCTTCACGAGGCAAGCTTGGTTCAATCCTAGATATCCTTCATGGCCGGATACTCCCCCTTCAAAGCGCGCTTCAGCACATCCACCATCGTTATGTCCGGCCCCCAGCCGTCCGGATGCTGCGACTCGGCGTCAGCGAGCACAAAGCGGATCGTGCGCACCAGGCCATCACG
>WNFO01006344.1_pt1 | contig 10447 bp, 8 predicted proteins | sample 5400251 | NCBI WGS metagenome assembly WNFO01 (sample SAMN13153354, study PRJNA577476) | soil metagenome | isolation source: 100 cm saprolite under Madrone tree | place: USA:California | collected 2016-06-14 | reverse complement strand
CGAAGGCCATCCAGCGGTAGACCGAGGCCATGAACTCGGCGGTTCGGGTGCGGCTGACCGGTGCTGCGGATGACCAGCTGTCCATGTCCGACTCCTCCTCGAAGCGACAGGGGATGCTAATGGTCAAGGCGGGGGTTCGCCACCGCCCAGCTCCTCCCAGAGCGCGACGATGCCGGCGCAGCGGGCGGTGAGGAGCGCCGCCAGCGCGGTGAACCCGGTGAGCGAGAGGTCTTTCGCGAACCAGAGCCGCGCGAACACCTCCAGCGCCTGCGCGCACTCGCGCTCCAGGCGCCGGAGCGGCTTTTCGCCGGCGGGCGCGGCGGGGCAGAGCGCCTCGACCCAGGGAGATGGCGCGCCGCCGCGGAGGGCCGCCCAGCGGACTGGCTGCCACGTCCCGAGCGCGCCGAGCAGGGCCTCCGGATCCTCCGCCAGCTTTCCGGCGCCCGCCTCTTCACGGAAGAGCCGCAATGCGGCCGCGACCCGCGGCGACTGGGACAGTCCCGCGTAGAACGTGCGGAACCCGGGCGCCCGGGCTGCCGGGTTGTCCGCGAGCAGCCGCGCGAGCCATTCTTCCTGCGCGGCGGCGAACGCGTCGCCGCGCGCCTCCATCTCCTCGAGCAGCTCCCGCGTCCGCGCCGGAGCGAGAGCCCCGGCTTCGGGGCTCTCCGGCAACAACAGCAGCGAGGAGGCGGAAGCGAGCCCGACCAGCCGCAATACGGACGCATGGGTAGCGACCAGCGCGGACACGTCCCCCGCCTCCGCTGCCTTCCTGCTCAACGCGATCAGCTGCTCGGCCTCGGCATGGGCCCTGCGCTTCAGCTCGCCCCTCTGCTGCGTACGCTCGCCACGCGCGCCGATGCCGTCGACGATCGGCGGCCCTGGAGGAAGCGGCTGGCGAGGGCGGAGGCCGCGGGCGAGCACCACGTCCCAGCCGGGCGCGCCGTCCCAGGCATAGACGTCGGTGTGCTGGGCCAGGGCCTCCAGCTCCGACAGCGAGGGCTCGGCCGGAGCGTGGCGCGTGAGCGGAAGGGCAGCCGAGACCGCATCCAGGATCAGCTCCGAGATCTGGCGCGCGGTCGCTTCGCGCTCGGCGAAATCGGGCCGGAACGCCCCGAGCAGAGAGCGCGCGAGGGCCTGCTCCGGACCGCTCATCCGGCGATCAGCCTTCCTGCGATGAACGTGGCGGCCGCAGCGATCGCGCCCACCAGCACCGTCTCGAGGCCGCTGCGCAGCCAGGGGCGGCCGGTCATCCAGGTCTTGGCGGCTCCGGCCGCGAAAAGCGCCACCAGCGTGCACCCCACCGAGAGCGCGAAGGCGGTGGAAACCTGGACGGGCAGGGCATAGGGAATGACCGGAAACGCGGCCCCGAGCGCGTAGGCCGAAGCCACCACCAGCCCCGAGCGCAAGGGCGCTCCGGTGGGCACCGCGCTGAGCCCCAGCTCTTCGGTCATCATCGTGTCCACCCAGAACACCGGGTCGGCGGTGACGTGCTGCACCATCTGCTCCAGCGCCCGGCCGCGGAAGCCCTTGCGCGCGAAGATCGTGCGCACCTCCTTGCGCTCCTCGTCGGGGAACTCGCGCACCTCGCGCTCCTCCCGCTCGCGCTCGCTGAGGATGAACTCCCGCTCGCTCTTCACCGCCAGGAAAGCGCCCAACCCCATGGCGATGGTGCCGCCGATCAGCTCGGCTAGACCGGCCAGGAGCACGATCCGCGTGGAGACCGCCGCGCCGTGCACCCCGGAGACGACCGCGAACGCAGCCACCAGCCCGTCGTTCGCGCCGAAGACGAGGTCCCGCAGGGAACGGCCACCCGGGATGTGGGCAGCCTCGGTGTGGGTCGCGCCGTCGTCCCGCGTGCGGATGAAGTACTTGGGGAGCCGCATGTGTTCCGCGCGACGACTTGCCACGGTTCTGGGGGAGTGACAACAGGCCGGCTGACCACTATCCTAGCGGCGCGTGTTGAGAATGATTCTCAGTCTCAGTCTCGCCGCGGCGGCGGTGCAGGCGCAGCCGGGCGAAGCCCGGCCGCTCCGCCGCGTGGTGGCGCTGCTCGACTACGTCTCCAACGACTATGCCCGCGCGGTGGGCGAACACGGCGAGGTGCTGTCGGAAGCGGAGCACGCGGAGCAGATCGGCTTCGTGCAGGACGCGGCGAGCGAGCTGCGCGCCGACGTGGACGGAGGGGGCGAGGATCTGGCCAAGCGGCTCGACTCGCTCGTCGTTCGCGTGGAAGGCCGCGCTCCGCCGGCCGAGGTGGCCCGGACGGCGCGGGCGGTCCGGGACGAGATCGTCCAGCGCTTCGGCGTGGTGCTCGTCCCGCAGCGCGCGCCGGATCTCCGCCACGGCGCGGAGGTGTACGCGCAGTCGTGCGCCGCCTGCCATGGCGCGGACGGGCGGCCCAACCCGGCGCTGGGCCTGGAAACGACGCCGCCGGATTTCAGGACCGGGTCGGGCCCGTTCAGCGCGCAGCGCATCTTCAGCGCCGCGACGTACGGAGTTCCCAAGACGGCGATGCCTGCGTTCGATTCCGGCCTCAGCGACGAGGATCGCTGGGACGTGGCCTTCTACCTGCTCACCCTGGCGCATCCGGGCGCGTCTCCCCGCGGACTGGAGCTGGCGCACGCGGCGCTCATCCCGACGCGCTACCGCGACCTGGCCATCCTGTCCGACGACGAGCTCCGGGCCCGCCTCGCCGCCGCCGGCCTGGGAGCCTCCGAGCAGGAACAGGCGCTCGCGGCGATCCGCGCCGGCCCCTTCGCCGAGGACGCGCAGTCGCATCCGCAGGGCCTGGCGGAGGCGCGGGGCGCCGTGCAAAAGGCGGTCGCGCTCGCCCGCAGGGGCGACCGGGACGGCGCGCGCCGGGAGCTGATCTCCGCGTACCTCGATCACTTCGAGCCCCACGAGGCCGGGCTGCGCGCCCGCGAGGCGCAACTGGTGCAGGAGATCGAGTCGGCGTTCATGGCGCTGCGCGCGTCCATCGACGGCAAGGACGGCCAGCTCGACGCGCATTCGGCGCGGCTCGACTCCTTGCTGGAGAAGGCGGATGCGCGGGGTCCCGGCGGCGCGTTCGTCGCCTTCGTGGCGGCGCTGGTGATCGCGCTGCGCGAGGGCGTGGAGGCCGCGCTCCTGGTGGCGGCCATGCTCGCGCTCCTGCGCAAGGCCGGGCGGTTGCAAGACGCCCATGCCGTCCACGTCGGTTGGGCTTCCGCATTGGCCGCGGGCGCCTTCACCTGGTGGGGCTCGGGCATGCTGCTGGTCCGGCTCTCGGGCGCGCACCGCGAGCTCGCCGAGGGCGTCCTGCAGCTGGTGACCGCCGCCCTCCTGCTCTACGCGAGCCACTGGCTGCTCGCGTCGCTCTCCGCGAGGCGCCTCGTTTCCTTCCTCTCCACGAAGACCATGGCCGCGGGCAGCGCGGCCGTCATCCTCGGGCTCACCTTCCTGGCCGTGTACCGCGAGATGTTCGAGACGGTGCTCTTCTTCCGCGGGCTCCTCCTGGAGATTCCCGGAAATGGCGGGGCCGTCGCGGCCGGCGCCGCCCTCGGGCTCTGCGTCCTGTTCGCGCTGGTGATCGCATTCCAGCGCCTGGGCCGCAGGCTGCAGCCACGCCCGCTATTGGTGACCTGCGGGGTCCTGCTCTGCGCGCTGGCCGTCCTGATGGTCGGGCACGGCGTGCGGTCGCTCCAGGTCCTCGGGGTCGTGCCGCTGACCGTCTGGGGCGCCTTCCAGGTGCCGGCGCTGGGTCTCTACGCCACCCGCGAGGGTCTCTGTGCCCAGGCGTTCGTGCTGCTGGCCCTGATCGGGTCGGCGCTCTGGACCACTCTGCGCCACGATCCACGCGGCGGCGGTCCTGCCAATGGCCGGGCTCCCGCGGCCACGGCGTAGCCGGTCAGTACGCCGGCCCGCCGCTCCTGGGCACGCATCGGTTCTGCACGCAGGCAGGGAGGACTGTCTCCAGCGGCGGCCGGCAAAGAGGCTCGGCGCAGTGCCGTCCCTTGCTGCAGGCTGTGATGTTTGCCTCGAGCGCCTGGGCGCGCTCCCACGTCACCACGCGGGGAGCGCAGAGCATCGGGCAGCAGCCCCCGACCTCGACGCGCGTGGTGGTGCAGTCCGCGTCGGTGGAGCACCCGCTGGTCTCGTCGGCCGGGCCGGCGTCGGAGACCGAGGTTGGGGAAGCGTCCGATCTGCCTGCCGGGGCAGCAGCGGCCGAGCGGTGCGCGCAGCCGAACGCGAGCAGGCAAAGACAGGCGATGCGCATGCGCGGGACGATGCTCCGGCTCAGACCTTCTGTCGACCCTTGCGCGGGAGCGCCGCCGTGAACGTCGTCCCGTGCCCGTTCGACCGGACCTCGATGCTCCCCCCGTGCGCCAGGACGATCTGCTGCACGATGAAGAGCCCGAGCCCGAGCCCCCCGGCGCGCGCGTCGCCGCGGCGGCCGGGTTCGAAGATATGCGCCAGCACGTCGCGCGGGATCGGAGGTCCGCCATTGTTCGTCTCCAGCACGACGAAGTCGCTTTCCTCGCGCAGCGTCACGGCCACGTCGCCGTCGCTGTGCTGCAGCGCGTTTCCCACCAGGTTGGAGATCACCTGCGCCATGCGGTCGGGATCCCAGTCGCCCCACAGGTCGCCCTGCGCATCGAGCTTCACCTGCCGGGTATAGGCGAACTCCAGCTCGTCCACGGTCTGCTCGCAGATCTGGCGCAGGTCCACGCGGCGGGGGTGGATGGGGAACTCGCCGCCCAGCCGGGTGCGGGCGAAGTCGAGAAGGTCGTCGATCATGCGCGCCATCCGGTCCGCGCTGGAAGAGATGCGCGCCACCACACGGGCCTGGCGCTCCGGCAGCTCCCCGTAGCGCAAGAGCAGCTGCGCCGAAGTGACGATGGCGGTCAGCGGATTGCGCAAGTCGTGGCTGACGATGCCCAGGAGGTGCTCGCGGAACCTGGCCGTCCGGGCCCCATGCTCCTCGCCGCGCTTGCGGTCGGTGATGTCCACCATGATGGCGATCGCGCCGGAGACGGCCCCCGCCGGATCGCGCAGCGGCGCGATCGAGAGCGCCAGGTCCAGCATCGTTCCGTCCTTGCCGACCCTGCGCACCTCGCGGCTGCGGATCACGCCCCCCGCGAAGACCTCGTCGCGAATTGCGTTCCATTCGTCCTTGAGATCCGGCGGCACCAGCGGGCTCTGCGTTCCCACCACCTCGTCGCGCCGCCATCCGAACAGCTCCTCCGCGGAGTGGTTCCAGATCTCGATCAAGCCGTCGCCGTCGATGGACATGATCGGCAGCGGCGAGGCCTCGATCAGCGATTGGAACGTGAGCAGCGTGTGGCGCAACCGCGTCTGGGGGTCGTCGCCGGCGAGCAGGGACGCCGCCCGGAGCGCGATGGCCCGCAGGAACCGGACTTCGTCCGGATTGAAGTGCCAGGCGGTGCGCGACGAGACCCGCAGCACCCCCACGACGTCCTCGCCGGTCTGGAGCGGGACCGCCAGGACGGCGCGCGCGCCTTCCGCGTCCGACTCCTCGACTTGCGTTTTCCGCGCCAGGGCGCGCGCCGCGACTCCCTCGGCGTCAGCGACGCCGGGCGGGGCCGGCAGCCCCGCCGCGGCGCGGACCACCAGCGTGCCGCTCTCGTCGATCAGGAGCGCCGCCGAGTCGGCGGACAGCGCCCCCTGAAGGGCGAGGTCGGGCAGCTCGCGCGCGGAGGTGTCGGAGAGCGCTCGCTCCAGCGCGTCCAACGCGCGAGTCGAGGAGGAGAAGCCCTCCAAGGTCGCGGACTGCGCCGCGTCGATCTCGCGGCAGAGCAGGCGCGCCTCGGACAGGCTGAGGGTGCCGTCATCGCAGAGGCCGAGGACCGAATCCCGCAGGGAACCGCAGAGCCGCGACGCTTCCGCGGGCTCCGCACCGGCGCACGCCTCCGCGACCAGTCGCGCTACCCGCTGCGCAGCGAGCTCGCCTCCGCCGCCCCGGAGCAGCCCGGCGAGTTGCCTGGCTGAGCCTGCCTCGCCCCCCATCGCAGCGAACTTACGCATCGGCGCTTTCGAGGCAGAGCGGCGACCGCCCTGCGCCGGATAGCGGCCAGGCAGGCGGGCAGACGGGGTAGGCGAACCGCGCTAAGGTCCGCCGCATGACACATGCCCTGCTGCTGGCCCTGCTGGCCGCGGTAGCGCCGGGGCAGAAGGCGCCTGCGTTTTCCCTGGAGACGACGAGCGGGAAGAAAACCCTCGACGACTACAAAGGACAGACGCTGGTTCTTGCCTTCTTCTCCAAGGCGTTCACCGGCGGCTGAACCAAGGAGATGTCGGCGTTCCGCGACCTGCGGTCGAAGTTCGCCGACAAGAACGCCCAGGTCCTGGGCGTCTCGATGGACGACCTGGAAACGCAGAAGCGTTTCGCGCAGAGCTTGGACCTGCCCTTCCCGCTGGCGGCGGACCCGAAGGGAGAGGCCTCCGAGGCCTTCGGCGTCAAGCACGGCACCTACGCGGACCGGGTGACGTTCGTGATCGGGCCGGACGGTCAGGTGGTCAAGGCCGTGGAGGGACGCGACGCGATCGACCCCACCTCCGCGCTCGAAGCCTGCCCGCTCAAGCCGAAGAAGGCTTAGGCGGCAGCACGGGGTTTCGAAGCGTCTGCCAGGGTTGACCTGGCCTCAGGCGCGATCCGAGGCGACCTGGACGCGGATGCGAACAGCTCTGCCGACGCGAGCTGTGTCTGGCTATTCGTGGGAGGGCAGAGCGCGCAGGCGTGCTGGTCCCGCGGCTCGTTCCGGAGAATTCTGGAACGAGTTCGATTGTCAACACCAAGTTCAACCGGTTGAACCAGGTTCATCTCGTGAGGGGCCAACCACGAAATGTGCTTCGACGATCCAGTCAGCGCAGCTGCGCGATGGATCGCTGCATACGGCCACCTCAAGCTGATCGTGTGCCGGGAGATGTGACGGATTCATGAGCCCCGGCGCAAGCTCCCGGACCGGCGCCAAAGGAACCGCCGGCCTCTATCCGGACAGCCAAGAGCGCTCGGGTCCAACACGGCCATCCGGCACGCCCCAACGGCAAAGTGGAATGCCTCTGAACCACCTGGCGGTGCCGGGGCTAGGAAGCTGCGCGCTGGCCGAGGCGGGGCGGGGGAAGCTGGACCGCGCACTGGCCGTCGCACCCGGACGGGGGGTGCAGCCCCTCCCATGCGCTCCCCCAGAGCTGCTCGTTCTCGGCGACCATCCGGGTGACGGCATGACGGCCTACGATGTCGCTGCGGTCGAACTGCACGCCCACCTGCCCGTCCGCGTTCCACATCACCTGCGCATAGGAGAGATCGTGGAAGGTGAGCCGGTCCGGGGAGAGCAGCCGGAGCTCCACGCGATCTCCGGCGGCGAACCCCTCGATCCCGGAGAGCCTCGCGCCGCCGATGCTGACGTCGAGCAAGTGCCCGGATGCGATCCGCTGCTCGGACCGCGCTTCGATCGCGGCGTGGCACCCGAGCCGGACGCTCCGCCGCGGGGCCCCGGTCGCGCCCAGATCCCGGAGCGGCCGGGTATCGAGCAGCTCGAGCCAGGTGCCGGTCCCCTCCACCGCCGCGGCCACCCGCCCGTGGAGCAGGCGCGGCACCTCCCCCGCGTCGAAGGTGAACGAGATGCAGACCGGCGCGTCGGGAAGGAAGCAGAGCTTCCCGTCGGGGACGAAAAAGACTGCGCGACCACCGGCGTCGTGCACGTGCGCACGGGCCTGCTTCAGGTCGATGAACCGATACCGGAGTCGCGTGCCGCGGCCCTGCGCGATCAAGGGTCCCTCCTCGCGAAATGCGCGTACGGGAACACGAAGGGCATGTAAAAAAACAAGGGCCAGGGGTGCGCGCGGTCGGGCAGGTGTCAGACAGCGAGTAGCGCCGCCCGGGCCGGGAGGCCGGTTGCCGCCGTGATTGCGGCGCAGTAGAGCCGGAGCTGCGCGGCGTACCGGGGGTGGGAGTCCGGGCGGGCATCGGTCTTGAAGTCGACCACCGTCCATCCCGCGGCCTCGCGGAAGGCGAGATCGACGACGCCTTCGATCAGCGTCCCGTCTTCGAGCCGGTGCACGAGGGGCTCCTCCCGCCGGCACTCCAGCGCTGACGCAGCGCGGCGAAGCAGCGGGTGCGCGAGCGCGGCCTCGACCGCGCGCACCGAGGCGCCCACTTCCTCCGCCGTGGCCCCGACCAATCGCGCCTGCGCCCGGCCGACCCGCGCGATGCCGTCGGACCCGGCGCGGAGATCCACCTCCGCCAGCATGGCGTGGACCAGCGTTCCGAAGCGCTTGCCCCGTGGCCGGGCGAAGTCCCGCAGCTCGACGGCGGCTGTTTCGACGGCCTCGGCGGCGGGCGCCACCAGCGAGCGTGCAGTGGCGGTCTCCATCCGCATCGAGGGCCGCGACCCGCGCTCGACCGCGGCGGTTCGACGCTCCTGCCAGCGCTGGTGGGTCCGGGCAGTGGCCTGCGCAGCGCCCTCATCGACCAGCAGCAGGTCGCGCTCCCGGAGCCAGTTCTCCACCTCGCGCTCGAGCTCCAACGCCTTGGGGTCCCACCACACCACCTCGTGGGATCCGGCCTGCGGACGGTGCGCTCCGGGGGGGACGCCAAGGGCCCCGAATGCTCCGTCGGGCCGGTCGAGCACCGCTTCGTTCCCGAACTCCGGGCAGCCCGGCGCCGCCCGCGGCTGGGCGCGCAGCAGCGGTGCGGGATGGACGGCGGCGTTGAGAGGCTCGAGCCAGTCCTGCAGCTCCTGATCTGCTGTCACCGGCACGACCAGCAGATCCCGGGCACGGGTCGCGGCGACGTACGCCACCCGGACCACTTCCTCGCGGTCGCGCTGCAGGAGCGCGGCGGCATCGGCCAGAAGCTCCGCCGGAGCGCATCCCGCAAGCGGCATGGCCCAGACCTTTCGCTCCGCGTCGATGAGGCGGGACGGCCTGCGTGGCGCGGCGGGGGCGCAGGGGTCGCAAAGGACGACCACGGGGAACTCCAGCCCCTTCGCCTTGTGCACGCTCATGATGCGCACGCCTTCGGTGCCTTCCTCGACCACCGGCGCTTCCGCCGCATCGCCGCGTTCCGCGTCTGCCGCCAGCCGGTCGACGAAAGCCCGGAAGCTGCTCGCGCCCGCCGCCTCGAATCTGCGCGCGAGATCGAGCACGCGCAGGACGTTGGCCAGCGCCTGCTCCCCGGCGGGCCGGATGGCGATGCCGGCGTGCGCGCGGGTCGCGTCCAAGAGTCGCGAGAGCGTCTCCGCAATGGGCCTCCGGTTCCTGCGCAGGTGGAGCTCGCCGAGCAGCTCGAGCGCCTCGAACACTTCCTCTTCCAGGGGGAGCAGCGCTTCGGGCCGCCTGCGCAGGGGGTGCAGCCGGCCGTGGTGCTCGCGGAAGAGCACCAGGGCGTCGTCTCCCAGGGCGAAGAGCGGTCCCTTGAGCGCGGCGAACACGGCGAGCTCGTCGTCCGGCCATTCGATGGCGGTGGCGGCGGAGCGCATGGCCAGCACCTCCTCGCGCGCGTGGTACGAGCGGCCTCCCACCAGCACGTGCGGGACGTGCCTCGCCTCCAGCGCCTGGACATACGCCCGGGTGAGGTCGCCGCCGTAGCTGCGCATCCGTTTGAAGAGGAGGCACACGTGCCGGGCCTCCAGCGGGACCGGCTCGCTCCGGTCGCGCTCGCTGACTTGCCAGCCGCTCTTCGTCACCAGCCAGTCCACGAAGGCCGCGACGGCGTCGGGATAGGACTGCTCGATCCGGAAATTCGCCACCTTCTCCCGGTCGCCGTAGATCTTCGGCGCCGGCAACGCCACCACCGCGGGCTGCCCGGCAATTCCCGCCCGGAACGGATCCAGCGCGACGTAGCTCGCCTGCGTGCCGCCTTGCATCCGCGGCTCGAACCCGGCGTTCACCGCCTGCTGGATGACCTGCACCGAGCGGAAACTGGTGCTCAGATGCAAGAGCTCCGCCCCCCCGGCGAGCAAGAGCTGCTTCACGTCCTCATAGAGCGCGATGTCCGCGCGGCGGAAGCGGTAGATGGACTGCTTCGGGTCGCCCACCACGAACAGCTTTCCGGGGGCAGGCCGGGTCTCTCGCCATCGCGAGATGGCGGGATCGGCGGAGGCGATGAGCAGCAGGATCTCGGCCTGCAGCGGATCGGTGTCCTGGAACTCGTCCACCAGCAGGTGGGTGAAGCGGCGGGACAGCTCGGCGCGAACGGACGCGTCGTCGCGCACCAGGTCGCGCGCGCGCAGGAGCAGATCGAGGAAATCGAGGCATCCCGCGCTTTGCTTCAGGGCCTCATAAGCCTGGCAGAGCGGCCGCAGCTCCTCGCGCAGACAGGCGGCGATGTCGGCGTCGCAGCGGTCGAGGAAGGCCTGCAGATCCGCCTTCGCCGCCTCCCGTCGGGCCAGGACAGCAGACTTCTCCAGGTCCTTCGCGAACCACTTGCCGCCGCCTCGCCAGTTCC
>WNFO01006343.1_pt1 | contig 10448 bp, 10 predicted proteins | sample 5400251 | NCBI WGS metagenome assembly WNFO01 (sample SAMN13153354, study PRJNA577476) | soil metagenome | isolation source: 100 cm saprolite under Madrone tree | place: USA:California | collected 2016-06-14 | reverse complement strand
CAAGGTCGTTCGCATCATGCCCTTCGGCGCCTTCGTCGAGGTGCTCCCCAACCAGGATGGGCTGGTGCACATCTCCAAGCTCACCGACCATCGGGTCGAGCGGGTTGAGGAGGTGGCCAACGTCGGTGACGAGATCGTCGTCAAGGCAACCGAGGTCGACAGCCAGGGCCGGCTCAACTTGAGCCGGCAGGCCGCGATCGACGAGCTGACCGCGAAGGGCGAACCGATCGAGGAGAAGATCGACAAGGAGGCCATGGCCACAGCGCTCGCATCGCCACCGCCGCCACCCCGTGAGGGTGGTTTCCGCGGAGGCGACCGTGGGGGTCGCAACGGCGGAGGCCGCGGACGAAGATAGAGGTATGAGCGGGCCGATCAAGGTCGCGGTCGCCGGTTACCGCGGCAAGGTCGGCTCGATCCTCGCCGCGGCGCTGGCCGCGGAACCCGACATCGAATATGTCGGCGGCATCGCGCGCGGTGATGACCTGGCGGCGTTTCTGCACGCGAAGCGACCCCGCGCCTTCGTGGATTTCACGCGACCGGCGGAAGCAATGCACAACGTGCTCGCTGCCGTGGCCATCGGTGCTTCGCCGGTTGTGGGCACGACCGGCCTTTCGGCAGCCGACATCGACAAGCTCGAGACCGCGTGCAAAGCGAAAGGCCTGGGCGGGATCGTCGCCCCCAACTTCGCTATCGGCGCGGTACTGATGATGCACCTGGCGGAAATCGCCGCGCCGCATTTCGACGCGGCCGAGGTCATCGAGATGCACCACGCGACCAAGCTCGACGCTCCGTCCGGCACGGCACTGTCAACAGCCAAACGACTGGCCGCGCGGCGGGGCGGGAAACCCTTCAGCCACAAGAAGGCCGAGAAGGTGACGCTCGAAGGTACGCGAGGCGGGGAAGAGGGGAACGTCGCCGTGCACAGCATCCGCCTGCCTGGTTTCGTCGCGGACCAAGAGGTCATCCTCGGATTGCCGGGTCAGACGCTCACCATCGCCCACCGCACAACGAGCCGCGAAGCGTACGTGCCCGGTGTGTTGCTGGCGATTCGCAAGGTGGTCGGCGAGCCGCGGTTCTATCGCGGCCTGGATGAGTTGCTTGGCCTCAGTCTCGCCTGATCCGATAACGCACCGCTTGGCCCAAAAGCGCGAAATCCTGTCCCCGCAAACGCACGTTTAGGTCAAGACGTGCGCAATAGCGCGAAGAGCCTGGATCGAATTAGACTGTGGTCGTGCCCACCTCCAAACGATTAAACGTTGCCGTCGTCGGCGCGACGGGGCTCGTGGGTCAGGAGATGCTGAAGATCCTCGTCCAGCGCAAATTTCCGGTCGCCAACGTAGCCGTATTCGCGTCGGAGAGATCGGTCGGCGCGACCGTCCCATTCAACGGCGAGCACTTGACACTTCGGCGTCTGGATGAATCGGCATTTCTAGGCATCGACGTGGCGATGTTCGCGGCCGGCGCCGACATCTCTCTGCAGTACGCGCCTACCGCTGCCGAGGCAGGCGCCCTCGTCATCGACAAGAGCTCGGCCTGGCGCATGAAGGCGAATGTGCCACTGGTGGTCCCCGAGGTCAACGCAGAGGACATCCGCGAGAACGAGGGCATCATCGCAAGTCCGAACTGCACGACGATCCCCTTGACGATGGTGCTCGAGCCGTTGCGCAAGCGTTTCGGCGTTCGGCGCGTGATTGTCTCCAGCTACCAGGCCGCATCGGGCGCAGGTCGCGCGCTGATGGATGAGCTCGAGGACCAGACGGAAGCGATCGCGGCCCACAAGACGCCGACCGTCGGCGCCACCTCACATCAGCTCGCCTACAACGTCATCCCGGGCGGTTGGAAGCCGGACATCGACGGCTACAACGAGGAGGAGATGAAGCTCGTCCATGAGACGCGCAAGATCCTCCACGATCCTGAGCTGCCCATCGCCGCGACCTGCGTTCGTGTCCCGGTGCCGATAGGACATAGCGAGTCGGTTCTGATCGAGACCGACAAGAAGATCGGTCCCGGCGAAGCACGAGTGGTGCTCGGCGAAGCGCCGGGTGTGCTGGTCGAAGACGATCCACACGCGAAGATCTATCCGACGCCGCAGCATGTCGCGGGCAAGGACGAGGTGTATGTTGGCCGCATCCGCGACGACCTTTCTTCGAGCCATGGCCTGATGCTCTGGCTGGTTTCCGACAATCTGCGCAAGGGCGCAGCGTTAAACGCTGTTCAGATCGTCGAGCACGCGCTCGCAATGGGGATGATCTAAATGTCAGCTGAAATCGGGCGTCTTCTCACCGCGATGATCACGCCGTTCAAAGCCGACGGCTCGGTGGACTATGAGGCGACCGAGAAGCTGGCCGCAATGCTCACGGCCGACGGATCAGACGGCGTCGTTGTGTCCGGCACGACAGGCGAGTCGCCGACGCTGAGCGATGACGAGAAGATCGAACTGATCACGGTCATCAAGAAAGCGATCCCGCGCCATTCGGTCGTCGCCGGCACGGGGAGCAGCGACACCCATCACTCGGTCGAGCTCTCCAAGCGCGCGATGAAGGCGGGCGCCGACGCGCTGCTGGCCGTCGTGCCCTACTACAGCAAGCCTCCGCAGGAAGGCATGTACCAGCACTTCAAGGCGATCTCCGACGTCGGCCCCACGATCATGTACAACATCGTCGGCCGGACCGCGGTGAACATGACCGCGGCGACCACGATTCGATGCGCGCAGCTGCCAGGCATCATCGGGGTCAAGGAGGCCAGTGGCGACCTGGACCAGATCGGTCTCGTCTGCGCCGGCAAGCCCGCGCAGTTCAAGGTCTGGAGTGGCGATGACAGTTGGACGCTACCCGTGCTCGCGGTCGGTGGCCACGGCGTCATCTGCGTCGTCTCGCACATCGCGGGCAGATCCATGAAGAAGTTGATCGAGGCCTACGCCAGGGCCGACACGCAGACCGCCCGGGAAATCCATCATGGGCTGCTCCCCGTGATCAGGGCGCTCATGACCACGGCCGCCAACCCGGTCCCTGTCAAGTCCGCACTGAATGCGATGGGATTTGCTGCAGGTCCATTCCGTCTGCCGCTGGTGCCGCTCACGGATGACCAGCTGAAATCCGTGATGCAGACCATCGGCGACGCGGGTGACCTGATCACATACAACACTGGAGTGAAAGTCGCCTAGCGGATCACCGGATCTCGAGGTCCTCCACGCGGAGGTCCGTGCGTGCGTCAAGTGCGGCCTCCACGCGACGCGGACGCAAGCCGTGCCCGGAGTGGGACCTTGTCCGGCCGACATCATGATCGTCGGCGAGGCGCCTGGCTTCAATGAGGACCGGCAGGGCGAACCCTTCGTAGGCGCAGCGGGCCACTTGCTGGACACGCTGCTGGCGCGCATCGGCCTCGGCCGTGCAGATGTCTACATAACCAACGTGCTCAAGTGCAGGCCGCCGCAAAACCGTGACCCGATGCCAAACGAGGTCGAATCCTGCTCGCCATACCTCGCGCGCCAGCTCGCGCTGATCAAACCGAAGGTCGTGCTCATCCTCGGCAGGCACGCGCTCGAACGTCTGTTGCCTGGACAGGGCTCGATCTCGCGCGTCCACGGCAGCCTCGTCAGACGCGGAGACGTCGCATACGTGCCTCTGTACCACCCGGCCGCGGCGCTGCACAACGGTGCGCTCGTCGCCGACCTCGAGCAAGACTTCGACCGGGTGAAGGCGTACCTGGACAAGCTCCTGGCGCCGCCACCACCGCCTCAACCGATTCCAGCGCCCAAACAGGAAGCGGAACAGCTGAACCTCCTGTGAAATCCCCACGAACTCAGAGCCTCCGGCGTGAGTTCGCGGGGGCCCCTATTGGCGGATCGGGGCTTCGATACCTGCCGCTCGGCGGCCTTGGCGAGGTCGGGATCAACATGTGGGCGCTCGAGTGGCAGGACCAGGTCCTCGTCATCGACGCCGGGCTCATGTTCCCGCAAGAGGACATGCTGGGGATCGACCTCGTCCTGCCCGACATCTCGTACCTGCTCGAGCCACGCCGCAAAGTGCTCGGAATCTTTCTCAGCCACGGGCACGAAGACCACATCGGCGGGCTCCCGTTCGCACTCAAGAAGATCAACGTCCCGGTCTACGGGACGCGGCTCACGCTTGGGTTGGTCAAGCCAAAGCTGAAGGAGCACAGGATCCTGCGCGAGGCGGACCTGCGCGAGGTTCGCGTGGGCGACACGGTCCAGCTCGGCCCATTTCGCGTCGAGACGATCGCGGTTTGCCACTCGATCCCTGACGCGGTCGCGCTCGCGATCCAGACCCCCGTCGGGCGCGTCATCTACACCAGCGACTTCAAGCTCGACCCCGATCCGCCCGACGGTTATCCGACCGACATGGAACGATTCCGGCGCCTCGGCGATGAGGGTGTGCAGCTGCTGCTCAGCGACTCCACCAATGCAGAACGTTCGGGCCGATCAGGCTCGGAGCGGGACCTGCATGCCCCATTCGAGCGCATCTTCGGCGAAGCACCGGGACGCATCGTGGTCGCGAACTTCGCATCCAACATCCACCGCATCCAGCATCTCGTGAGGATGGCGGTGCAGTTCGACCGCAAGGTCGCCGTGGTCGGCCGCAGCCTGCAGACCAACTTCAAGACCGCGCGCGAGCTGGGCTTCCTGAAAGTGCCGGAGGGCCTGACCGTCTCGCTCGAGAACGTCGAGAAGGTCCCGCCCTCGAAGCTGCTGCTGCTCACGGCCGGAAGCCAGGGCGAGCCGATGTCCGCGCTGGCGCGGTTCGCCGCCCAGCGTCACCCGGCGGTGAACGTGTTGAAGGGCGACTGGGTGGTCATCTCGGCGCGCCCGATTCCCGGCAACGAGCGAAGCGTGCATCAGACCGTCAACAACCTTTACCGCCACGGGGCGCACGTTTTCTACTCCGAGGTCGGCCATGTCCACGTCACCGGGCACGCGCAGAAAGACGAGCTCCGCGAGATGATCGACGCCGTTCGCCCGCGCTACTTCATCCCGGTCCACGGCGAATATCGGCAGCTGTACCAGCACGCCGACCTTGCACGCGAGGCCGGCATCGACGCAGACCGGATCCTGGTCGTCGAAGATGGCGACACGGTCGAGCTCGGCACCGATTCGATCCGCCGTGGCGACAAGATCGCCACCGGGCTGGTCTTCGTCGACGGGCTCGGGGTCGGGGACGTCGAGAAAGCGGTGCTCCGCGACCGCCGGCACCTGGCCGAGGATGGGATTCTGGTCGTGACTTTGGTCCTCGATCGCGACACCGGCACCGTGCGCGCCGGGCCCGATCTCGTTTCGCGCGGTGTCATCGAGCCCGAGCTTTCTTCCAAACTCATGACTGACGCGCGGAGAGCTGTGATGGACAGCATCAGAAAATTTGCGGACACCCACGCCGATGTCAACACGCTCAACGAGGCCATCCACGACGCTGTGCTGAAAACGGTCTGGAAGCAGACGCGGCGCCGGCCGATGGTGATTCCCGTCGTGACGGAGACATGAAGCTTCCGCCGCTGGCGCTGATCGCGCCGAGCCTATGCCCTCGCTGCGACCAACCGGCCATGGTGCTGGACCATGCCGATGAGATGCGCTGTGGGCATTGCGGCCTGCAGCTGCACCAATGCGGCAACTGTCGGGGCATCGCCGGCCCGTTCGACCGCTACTGCGGTTTCTGCGGGCACGAGCTGTTGCGCGGCCAGGAGCGGCCGATCTGGTGGCGGCTGTGGCTGCTCGCCGCGCTGGTGCCGTTGGCAGCCGCATTGACCGGCGGCATCTGGTGGGCGCAAACGCACCCACTCAAATAGCTACTAGCGTGGCGCCGGCGGCCGGGTTGACCCCGGCCGCAACTTTGTCCTTACCACTCCGAGCGTGGTTTGGAGAGACAGTCCGTAAATCCAAACAGCGGGAAAGAGAGCAGCCGCGCGCGAAGCGCCCGGCGATGAGTTACTCCTATGTCAAGCGGCCGCACTTTGCTGAACCGTAGCAGCGGCTAAATGGTCCTGCCACATGCGCCGGAAGACCTCATCAGAGATCCGACGACGGAGCGCGCGGATGGCCTCCCTCTTGGTGTCGCCAGAGGTTTGACGGTGCTGAACATAGTCATGTCCTCGACCGCCGACCCTCATCTGGGTAATCGCGATTCGGTGGAGAGCCGCATTGAGCTGGCGGTTGCCGCCGCGGTTGAGGCGGTGACGCTCGTGGCTTCCGGACCAAACCGGGATGGGAGCACTGCCGTTGTGCATCGCGAACTGAGCAGGCGTCCTGAACCGACAGATGCTTGCGGTCTCGCCAATCAGTTTCGCGGCGCCGAGTGCGGCGCAGCCGTCTAGCTCGAGCAGGTTCGGAGCCAGCTGGGTCACCATGACATGGATCTGGCGCTCCAGCTCGTTGATTCGAGCAGTCAGCTCGCGAACCCGCCCGAGCAATTCAACAGCGATATCAGCGGCAACACCGTGGTGCACGGCCAAGGCCTTCGCGACCCGGTTCAAAACCACCTTGCGGTCCAGCGAGCGGGCTGGCACATCGAAGCCTGGCTCAAGCTCATGGATGTGCCATCGAAGCCGGTTTTGAACTCGCGTCCGCTCGCCCACCAGATCGTCGCGGTGGTCCAGCAGCAGCTTCACCTCTCGGCTTGTGCCTTCCAACCGCGCAATCGGGAGCTCGCTCTCGCGGAGGGCCGCCCGTGCCACCGCCAGAGCGTCAATCGGATCCGACTTGCCCCACTCACGGGAACTCCGGCGAACGCCAGCCATTAGTTTGGGGGACACCTGCACCACAATTTCGCCTGCGAGGAGCAGGTCTGCTTCGAGACGTCTTGACAGGTGCCGGCAATTTTCCAGCGCCCATCTACGCTCCACCCACTGGCTCGCCCACCGAAGCGCTTCCAGGTGGCCAATCGCGACCGCCGCCACGGTCTTAGTTCCCAGTTCCCGGCCGTTGTCGTCCACTGCCACCAGCGTGTGTGTTCGCTTGTGGCAATCCCCTCCGAGTGTCACCATGTTCCTCGTCTCCTAATGTGGGATGACTGAGGACCGGCACGGCGGACACTTCTGAGTTGGGGTCCGAAACCACGCTCCTATGAAGTCACGCCGACCGGTCCTATTTGGTCCAGAAGGCGGCAAGACTCATCAAAGCCACCGCGGCAGAGGGAACAAGAGCCAGCCCACCGGACAATCCGGAAGCTTGACACTCAGAGGGAACCGGCAGGTTCCCTCTCATAAATCAGCGATTAAGTCGCTGGCCGCACTCGACGCAATAGCTGTGGCGTCCCAGGTTGTGATGCCCGCACGATGAACACACAAGCCTGCGTGGAGGGTCCGCCTGCAGCCACCGCTCGCGTTCTCGGCGATACCAGATACCGTCCTCGGGTCCGAGCATCCATCGCCGACCTTCGCCATCGAGTACCGCGAGGTCGCGCACCGCGAGCCGGAACGCGCGCGCTTGCAGACCGCCGTTGCGGCGTTCCTCGACGAGAACCCGGTAGCGAGTTTCGGCGTCGGCAAACGGATCGACGGCCACGCGCAGAGTATCGCTGGATGGCCGGTCGCGAGTCAGGGGATCCGATTCGGGCCGGTGTAGAATCCGCTGAGCCCGGCGCGCCGGGCTGACCAGCATGCGTCGCACCAACTCACGAGGCTCACGCTCACACGCGAATGGCGCCCGTCGCGCTTCATCCGCGCGCTCGCGCACATCGCGCTCCAAGCGGAGCAGGCGGCCGCATCTCACGCAACGTCAGGTGCGCGAGATCTTCGGCGTCCTACTGATCCTGGTCGGCTTGCTCGGGCTCCTGGCGGTCGCAAGCCACGCCGGATCGATCCTTGCGGGACTCCAGCAGTGGCTCGTGGCGAGCTTCGGCCGCGCGTGGTTCGTCCCGGTGACGGGGGCGGTTGCTCTCGGCGCGTACATGCTCTGGCCGCAGGCGCCGAGGCCGCGGCTTCTCGATGTGCTCGCGGGCACAGTGGCTGTGATCGCGCTCGTGGGCCTGTTTGGGCTGGCTGCGCAAGCCGGCGGATCCGCAGGGCGATCGATCGATGACGCGGTTATCGGCCTGGCCGGGAAATGGGGAGCCTGGGCGCTGCTGGTCGCTGCCCTCGTGATCGGCCTTATCGTGACCATCCATTTCAGTCCCGGTTCGCTCATCGCGACAGTCGTGAAAGCGGTGCAAGCCACGTACGCCGAGCGCCGGCGTCTGGACCGATTGGTCGCTGCGCCGGCAGACCAGCAGCCGAAAGGCGCCACGAAAGCGACGCCCGTCGTCACTGAAGACGTCGTTCCGGCCGGCCCGGCCTACCCGCCGGTAGCCCCCGCTGCGTTGCGCAGCTGGGAGGTCGAGACAAAACCCGAGGCTGTCAGCGCATCCGAGACTGAGACTGACGAGGAGCCGGAGAAAGCGAGGGAGAAGCCTGCACTCCGAGTCGTCGCCGAACCTGAAGACGATGCCCCGGAGATCGATTGGAAGCTGCCATCGATCGCGCTCCTCGACACCGTGACCGCGCGCCGCGAGCGAATGGCCGACGAGATCAAACGCAACGTCAAGGTCATCGAGAACACGCTCGAGACTTTCGGCGTCTCATGCAAGGTCGTCGGGGTCAACCCAGGGCCCGCGGTGACCCAGTACGAGCTTCAGCCCGGCCCCGGCGTGCAGGTCAAGAGGATCACCGCGCTCCTCAACGATCTGTCACTCGCGCTGGCGGCCGCGCCACTGCGCATCGAAGCGCCCATCCCCGGCAAGGCGGCGGTGGGTATCGAGGTGCCGAACAAAGCCGCCAGCCTGGTCACGATCCGCGAGGTCGTGGAGACGGCGGCGTTTCGCGAGGGCACGCACAAACTGGCGCTGGCGCTCGGTAACGACGTCTCGGGCCAATCGATCGTCGGCGATTTGACGCGCATGCCTCACCTGCTCATCGCCGGCGCGACGGGCCAGGGCAAGAGCGTGTGCATCAACGCTTTGATCACGAGCCTGCTGTTCCAGGTCACGCCCGACCACATGCGTCTGCTGCTCATCGACCCCAAGCGAGTGGAGCTCACCAACTACAACGGGCTGCCTCACCTCGCCCTGCCGGTGCTCGTCGAGCCGCACCAGGCCGCGGCCGCACTGCGATGGGCCGTGGCCGAAATGGACCGCCGCTACAAGATGTTCTCGGCCGAAGGTGTGCGCAACATCGCCGCCTACAACGACAAAGCCACGCAGAAGCTCGCGCGCCAATTGCCTTATGTGGTCATCGTCATCGACGAGCTCGCCGACCTCATGATGGTCGCGGCAGGCGAGATCGAGGAGCTCATCTGCCGCATCGCGCAGCTCGCGCGCGCGGTCGGCATCCACCTCGTCATCGCCACGCAGCGCCCGTCCACGGACATCATCACGGGCCTAATCAAGGCCAACATCCCGTCGCGCATCGCATTCGCTGTCGGCTCGCAGGTCGACAGCCGGGTCATCCTGGACACCGGCGGCGCGGAGAAGCTGCTCGGCCGCGGAGACATGCTTTATCAGCCGGTCGACGCGGGCAAACCGACCCGCATCCAGGGCGCGTTCGTGAGCGACCCTGAGGTCGAGTCGGTCGTCAACTTCTGGCGCTCGCAGGGCGGACCCCGCTACATGGAAGAGATCCTCGAACAGGGTCAGGGCACGGAGTGGGAGGGAGGCCACACCTCCGAGCGCAAGCTGGATCCGCTGTTCGCGCGTGCTGCACGCGCCGTCGCCGCGGAGGGCGGCGCGTCGGTGTCGCTCGTGCAGCGCAAGTTCAACGTCGGCTACTCGCGCGCGGGCCGGATCGTCGACCAGCTGGCGGAGCACCGGGTGATCGGCGGCTACCAGGGCTCGAAGTCGCGCGAGGTGCTGATGAACCTGCCTGACGTTGACGAGCTGCTGGAGAGGATCGGCCTGGAGTGACGGTGGGGGCCTTTCTCGCCGCCAAGCGTGGCGAGCGCGGCCTCACCCTTCAGCAAGCGGCCGCGGCGACGCATATCCGACTGGAGCATTTGAGCGCGCTCGAAGCCGATGAGCCGGAGCTGCTGCCGGCGCCCGTCTACGCGCGCGGGTACCTGCGCACTTACGCGCGCTACCTCGGGCTGGATGCAGAGTCGCTCGTGGTCAGGCTGGATCACGCACCACAGGATCCACGGAAGATGCTTGGCCTCGGGATGCTCGTCCCGTGGCCGCGGCTCGTCCTCACGGGCCCTGCCGCGGCGGTGGCGGGACTCCTCCTCCTGGCGGGTGCGTTCACGGCCTACGCCTGGCGTCAGATCGAGGCCGACCAGCACACGACGATCATCACCGCGCCGGCGACCCCCGTGGTCGTGAGCCCGCCGGTGACGCCGACCCCGTCCCCGCCGCACACTTCTACGTAGGTCCAGGTTGACTCTTCCGAATCTCCTGACGGTCAGCCGGCTGGTGGCGATCCCGGTGCTCATGGCGCTGCTGCTCGTGCGCTTTCCCGGTCACGATCAAATCGCCGCC
>WNFO01006341.1_pt1 | contig 10448 bp, 6 predicted proteins | sample 5400251 | NCBI WGS metagenome assembly WNFO01 (sample SAMN13153354, study PRJNA577476) | soil metagenome | isolation source: 100 cm saprolite under Madrone tree | place: USA:California | collected 2016-06-14 | reverse complement strand
ATCTCAATGGTATGCGCCAAGGGGGCGTAAGCGCGCTCGACGCGATCGTGGCGGAAGCGGTCCTCGAGATGGAGTACCTGAACGGACAGGAAGCCACGACCCGGTTTGGAACCGGCCACGGGGGCGGAGTGATTCTCGTCCGGCTGCGATGAGACCCGGGGAGGGGGGGGCCGATCCTCAATCCACGATGGCGTCCGGCAGCACGTACTTCATCGGATCGACCGGATGGCCGTTCACCCAGACCTCGTAGTGAAGGTGTGGTCCAGTCGACAATCCCGTCGAACCGACCTTGGCGATCGGCTGGCCGCGCTTCACCCGCTGGCCGCGGACCACCATGATCTTGGAGCAGTGCGCGTAGCGCGTCACGAGGCCGTAGCCGTGATCGATCGTCAGCATGTTGCCGTAGCCTTCGACCCACGCCACGTTCGTCACGACGCCGGAGGCCGGCGCGTCGATCTCCATCCCCATCGGTGCCGAGACGTCGATCCCTTCGTGCGGCCGGGCAAGATGGAGGATCGGATGCACGCGCTCACGCGCGAACGCACTCGTCAACCAGCCTTTGGTGGGCATGATGGACGGCATGGCGGCGTAGCGCGAGCGCTGGCTCGACGCGGAGTCGTACGCCTCGTTGAGTGAATGCACGAGAATGTTGGCGCGGCGGGTCAGCTGATCCATATCGATGCGAGCCGCCAGCGCCTGTTTCCCGTTCGGACCCGCGGCCGCGAGACTGTCGCGCTCGAACCACTGGCCGCTCGGCCCGCCGATGCCGGCCTGTTGCACGTCCTTGTCGATGGGCGACAGGCCGGCGAGCAACCGCAGCGCCTGCTCGCGCTCGCCGATGACGTTGATGGTGTCCCGCAGTCCGACGAGGTGCTCGCGCAGTCGCTGGACCTCGCTCGCCAGCAATTGATTCTCGCGCTCGAGCGCTCGGCTCCTCGTGACGTTGACACCGCGCGACAGCGCCGTGCCGCCGAGCACGAGAAACAGCAGCGCGACCACGCCGCCGATGCCGACGAGCGCCTTGAAGACCGTCTGCGACACCTCCACGGCGCGGGACGACCCCGATCCGTGGGGAACCAGCATGACGGTCCAGCGGCGCTCGGTCCGTTTCTTCTTCATATGGGGATGCAAACATAAGACTTGGCGCTGGAGGTCGTCAAATCGGGAGATGTGCGCTCCGTCACGTTCTTTCGGGCAGGCGACTTAAGCGGCCACGGGCTTGGGAAACAGGGGGGGAGGGTTGGACACCCGCTGTCCGGTGACCGAAAAATTGGCGAAGTCGGAAAGCCGCACGTCACGCCATGCGCGGGCGACGCCGAGCCCGTTCCAAATGGTTGCCGCTTTTTGGGGAATGAACGGGGCCGACAGTACGGCGAGTCGCGCGACCGTGCGGACGAGACTCGCGAGGACGACGTCCAGCTCCGCATCACGCTTCGCCTTCGCGAGCTTCCACGGCGCCGTCTCTTCGACGTAGCGGTTGGCCCGCGAGGCGAGCTCGATGACGAGCGCCGCGCCTTCCTGCAGCTCCTGCGCGTCCATCGCGCGCATGTATGCCGCGAGCGTTTCCCGTGCAGCAGACTCCAGCGGCGTGTCACGCGCGCTCGAGTCGTTGGGGACGATGCCGTCGCGGTAGCGTTGCACCATGGACAAGGTCCGTGAGACGAGATTGCCGAACGTGTCGGCGAGGTCAGCGGTGTAGCGCGCGTCGAAGCGGTCCCATGTGAAGTTGCCGTCGTTCTCGAAGCCGACTTCGCGCAGCAGGAAATAGCGCAGCGCATCGGCGCCGTGGCGCTCGATCGCCGAGCCGACGTTGACGGGGGTGCCCGCCGTCTTGCTCATCTTGGCGCCTTCCCATTGCACGTAGCCGTGCGCCCACACCAAGCGCGGCAGCTCAAGGCCGCCGGCGAGCAACATCGCCGGCCAGATGATGCAGTGGAACCGCGTGATGCCCTTGCCGACGACGTGAAGATCGGCCGGCCAGAGCTTCTCGTACCCGGGCTCGGGAAACCCCGTCGCGGACAGGTAATTGATGAGCGCGTCGAACCAGACGTACACCGTCTGATCCGGGTCGCCGGGGAAGGGAATGCCCCACTGCTGCCGCTGCCGCGAGATCGACACATCCTGCAACCCGTCCTCGAGGAGCCGCACGACTTCGTTGCGCCGGATCTGCGGCTCGACGCCGAGCGCGCCCGTACCGATCAGCTGCAGCAGCCGGTCGCCGTAGGCGCTGAGCCGGAAAAAGTGATTGCGCTCTTTGGTGTGAATGAGCTCCAGCGTGGGATGCTCGATGCAATGCCCGTTCACGATCTGCGCCGGCTGCTTGAACTCCTCACACCCGGTGCAGTACAGCCCCTCGTAGTCGGCGACGTACAGGTCGTCGGGACGCTGCTGTTGAATGCGCTCGAGCAGCGCGACGACGCCGCGCACGTGGCGCGGCTCAGTCGTCCGGATCCAGTCGTCGTTGCTGCACTCGAGCCGGCGCCAATAGTCGGCGAACGTCTTCGCCATGCGGTCGACCCACTCGCGCGGCGTGACATTGGCGCCCGCCGCGGCCTGAATGACCGACTGGCTGTGCTCGTCCATCCCCATGAGAAAATGCACCTGGTCGCCGCGCAGCCGGTGGTAACGGGCGATACAGTCCGCGCCGACCTTCTCCAAGGCGTGCCCCAGGTGGGGATCGCCATTGGAGTAGTCGATGGCGGTGGTGAGGTAGAACTTCTGCCCCCCCCCCACTACAGCCGCAGCTGGTCGAGCGCGACCACCCGCGTCTCGCCCGCTTCAGAGCGCAGCGTCACGCGCTCACGGAAGATGTCCACGGAGATCACGCGCTCGTTTCCCACGGACGTCTTGACCGTCTTTCCTTCCTTCGGGAAGCGTTTGCGCTGCTGGACGTAGAAGTCATGCTCGTAGTGCAGGCAGCAGAGCAGGCGGCCGCACGGACCGGAGATCTGCACCGGGTTGAGCGAAAGCCCTTGCGCCTTCGCGAGCGACAGGCTGACCGGCTTGCCCTCCGGCAGCCAGCTCGAGATGCAGAGCTGGCGGCCGCAGCGCCCGATCCCGTCGAGACGCTTCGCCTCGTCGCGCGCGCCGATCTGCCGCAGCTCGATGCGCGTGCGAAACAGACCCGCGAGGTCGCGCACCAGCGCTCGGAAGTCCACCCGCTGCTCGGCGGTGAAGTAAATCGTGAGCTTCCGCTTGTCCCACTGCCATTCGGCGTCGGAGACCTTCATCGGGAGACTGTGCTCCCGCACACGGTCCCGCACGGTGCGACGCACCTCTTCTTCGTTGAGGCGCAGCTCGCTCGCGATCTTGCGATCGTCCGGGCTGGCGACGCGCACGATGGACCTCAGGGGTTCGGGGCTAGGGGCTGGGGGTTGGGGAAGTCCCGAGTCCCCAGCCCCCAGCCCCAAGCCCCCGCCGCAGGCACCGCATCGCTGACACTTCTTTTCTGCCACGCTGCCCAATGCAGACACGACGCCGAAATCCTGTCCGCGCTCTACCTCGACGATTACCGGGGCATCGAGGCGTAGCGGAGAGGAGTCTTCGGACGGCCAGGAGAAATATTCTCGCCGGTTCCCTTTGAACCGGACTTCGATGACAGGCGTCAATTCACTTCTCGGTTAGCGCACCCATGGAAAGGTACTTTTCCTCACGCCGTTTGAGGAGCTTATCGGTCTTCAGCTTGCGGAGCTGACCGAGATGCCGCTGCAGCGCGTCGCCGAGCGCCGCGGCGGCCGCCTCGGGATCGGAATGGGCGCCGCCCGGCGGCTCGGGGATGATCTCGTCGATCACGCCCAGGTTGAGGAGATCCTGCGCGGTGATCTTCAGGGCTTCGGCGGCGCGCTCGCGCTGGCTGGCATCCTTCCACAGGATGGCAGCGCAGCCCTCGGGCGATATGACGGAATAGACGGAGTTCTCCAGCATCAATACCCGATCGGCGAGGCCCACGGCGAGGGCACCGCCCGATCCCCCTTCGCCGATCACCGCGGTGATAATCGGCGTGTGCAGCGATGCCATCTCGATCAAACTGCTCGCGATCGCTTCGGCCTGGCCGCGCTCTTCGGCGCCGAGCCCCGGATAGGCACCAGGCGTGTCGACCAGCGTGATGACCGGCGCCCCGAACTTTGCCGCGAGGCGCATGAGCCGCATCGCCTTGCGGTACCCTTCCGGATGCGCCATCCCGAAGTTGCGGTACAGATTTTCCTTGGTGTCGCGGCCCTTCTGATGGCCGATGACCATGACGCTGATGCCGTCCAGGCGCGCCCAGCCTCCCACGATCGCCGGGTCGTCGCGGAACAGCCGGTCGCCGTGCAGCTCGACGAAATCGGTGAAAACCGTGTTGACGTAGTCGAGCGGATAGGGGCGGCGGGGGTGGCGGGCGACCTGGACGCGCTGCATGGGCGTGAGATTGCGATAGATCTCGATGCGCAGCGTCGCCAGCTGCTTTTCTAACGCGCGCGTGTCCGAGGCAGGGAGGCGTTTGAGCTCCTCGATCTGTTTTTCCAGCTCGAGCAGCGGCTTTTCAAAGTCCAGCGTGTATGTCGCCATTAATACCTGTTCATGTGAATTGGGTAGGGGCGCAGCATGCTGCGCCCCTACATCAAATAATGCGCGTCTATGCCCGGACCAACGTCACGCTATCAGCCCCCAGGAGGTCTCGGAGCGCGGCCAGCAGGTCGTCGGCTGCGTCCACGCGGAACGCGCGGCTGCGCAGGCGTACCGTGCTGCTGTTCTCGTCCCTTTCCTTATTACCGTTCTCGCCCCGCCATTCTATGAAAACCGGTGTCGGCCCGGGGTGCGCGGCACACAGCGCGGCAATCGCGCGCGTGGTCTCCGGCTGGGGCCGGCTCGCTGCCGTCCACCGGAGTGCCACTCCTATCGCCCCACTCGGCCGCAAGTCGTCGAGCGCGCGGGCGCTCTCGACGATGAACGGTGCCTGCTCCTCGCCCTGATCGCGCGCGATGTATCCACCCGTGATCAGGTACGCACCGTCGGCGTGAATCACGCCGTTTAGCCTGGCCCAGGCCTCAGGGAACACCAACGCCTCCGCCGCACCGTGAAAATCCTCGAGCGTGAGGCGCGCGTATTCCGCCCCCGTCTTCTTGGAGGTTTGCCGCTTCACCACCGTGACGACCGCGGCGACGATGACCTTCTGCGGGCTCCAGAGGCCCAGCGTCGCCGTCGTCCGGGTCCCAAAAAGCTCCACCTCGGCACGGTACTTGGCGAGGGGGTGGCCGGAAATGAAGAAGCCGAGCACGCTCTTCTCGCGGGTCAGGCGCTCATGTTCGGGCCACGGGGGGATGTCGGGAAGCGGGGACTGGGGACTCGGGGCTGGGGCTTCGTCGCCGAACAGGGCGTGCTGTCCGGTGAACCGCTCGTCCTGCCGAACCTGCGCTTCACTAAAGGCGTGATCGAGGGCGGCAACCAGCTGGGAGCGCTCGCCGCCCAGCGAGTCGCAGGCGCCCGAGTCGATCAGCGATTCAATCACGCGCTTGTTGCACAGCCGCAGGTCGATGCGATCACATAGCTCGATCAGCGAGCGGTAGGGGCCTGATTGACGTCCTGCAATGATGGAGGCGATGGCCCCTTCGCCAACGTTGCGCACCGCGCCCAACCCGAACCGAATCCGCCGATCACCGACGACCGTGAACTTATAACCAGATTCGTTGACGTCGGGCGCGAGGACTTGCAGATCGAGCTCGCGCGCCTCGTTGATGTATTGCACGACGCGATCGGTGTTGCCGATTTCCGACGACAGCAGCGCCGCCATGAACTCGGCGGGATAGTACGCCTTGAACCAGGCCGTCTGGTACGACAGGATCGAGTACGCGACGGAGTGCGACTTGTTGAAGCCGTAGCGGCCGAACGTCTCGATCTGCGCCGCGATTTCTTCGACCGTCTTCTTCTCGTGCCCGCGCGCGATCGCGCGCTTCACGAAGTTGCCGAGCTCCTCCTGAATCAGCTCCTTGATCTTCTTTCCCACCGCCTTGCGCAGCACGTCGGCTTCTGCGAGCGAGTACCCGGCGAGTGCGCTCGCGATCCGCATCACCTGCTCCTGATACACGATCACGCCGTACGTCGGCGCGAGGATCTCCTCGAGCGCCGGATGCGGGTAGCGAACTTTCTCGCGACCCAGCTTGCGGTTGATGAAGACGAGGTACATCCCCGTGTCGAGCGGGCCCGGGCGGAGCAGTGCGTTCGTCGCGACGAGGTCGTCGAAGCGGTCGCATTTCATGCTGCGCAGGCAGTCAGTCGCCAGCGGCGATTCAAACTGGAAGATGCCGGCCGTGCGCCCCGCCCGCAGCAGCTCGTAGACCTTGGGATCGTTCAGGTCGGGCCGCTCGAGGTCGATCGCGACGCCGTGTCGCTCGGCGACCATCTGCGCGGCGTCATGCAGGACGGTCAGCGTCTTCAGGCCGAGCAGATCGATCTTCAGCATGCCGACATGCTCGAGACCGACCATGTCGTACTGCGTGATGATGGCGTCGGCGTCCGTCTTGGAGTCGGGCGCGGTACAGACCGGCACGTAGTCGGTCAGGGGTCCCGGGGCGATCACGACGCCCGCGGCGTGAACCGAGGCGTGCCGCGCGAGTCCCTCGATCCTGGCTCCAAGATCCAGCACTTTTCTGATCCGCTCATCCTGCGCCGCGGCCGCCTTTATCTCGGGCACCTTGTCGCTGGCCTCGGCGAGCGTGACGCTGTACGCCGGCCCCGACGGAATCAGCTTGGTGAGACGCTCGACATCTCCCATCTCGACGCGGAGCGTGCGCGCGACGTCCCGGAACGCGGCGCGCGCCTTCAACGTCCCGAAGGTGATGATCTGGCCTACCGACTCCCGTCCGTAGCGCTCCCGCGCGTACTCCAGCACCTCACCCCGGCGCTCGAAACAGAAATCGAGATCGATATCCGGCATCGAGATGCGCTCGGGATTGAGGAAGCGCTCGAACAGCAGGTCGAACCTGAGGGGATCGACCGTGGTGATCCGCAACGCGTAGGCGATCAGCGAACCCGCCGCTGAGCCACGACCCGGACCCACCGGAATGCCGCGGTCGCGGGCCGCCTTGACGAGATCGTAGACGATCAGGAAATAGCCCGCGTAGCCGGTGCGCGTGATGACGTCGAGCTCGTACTCCAGCCGCCGTTCGACCTCATCCGACAGGGGATCGCCGTAGCGTTCCACCGCGCCCTGGCGCGCGAGGTGCACGAGGAGATCCTGGTCCGACGCGAACTCCGGCGGACGGGGATACTGGGGCAGGAAGTAGCGCTTCTCGAAGTCGAACTCGCACAGCTCCGCGACGCGTGCCGTTTCCGCGAGCGCGTCGGTGCGATTGCCGAACAAACCGCGCATCTCGTTCTCGGACTTGACGTAGCTCTCCTGTCCGAAGAAGCGGAAGCGTTTGGGATCATCGAGGTCTTTGCCGGTCCCAATCGCGAGCAGGACGTCGTGGGCTTCGGCGTCTTCCTTCTTCAGGTAGTGCGCATCGTTCGTGGCTGCGACGGGGAGGCCGAGGTCGGCGGCGATGCGAAACATCCCCTCGGTGACGAGCTGTTCTTCGGGAATGCCGTGGTTCTGAACCTCCAGCCAGAACCCGTCCCGGCCGAACGTCCGCGCGAACCACGCGGCGCTCGCCTTAGCGGCCTCGTAATTCCCCTGGCGGAGATACAGCGCGATCTCCCCGGAGAGGCAGGCGGCGAGCCCGATGATCCCCTCGTGGTGCTGCTCCAGCATTTCTTTGTCGATGCGCGGCCGGCGGTAATAGCCCTCGAGAAATCCAATGGATGAGAGCCGGATGAGGTTCTGATAGCCGATCCGGTTTTTCGCCAGCAGCACGAGGTGCGAGTACGGCGCCCCCAGGGGGACGTCGCCCGCCGGTTTCTCGCGCGCGTGCCGGCTGCCGAACGCGAGATAAGCCTCAAAGCCCAGGATTGGCCGGATTTTTCGCGCTTTGGCCTCGGCGTAGAACGCCCACGCGCCGTGGAGGTTGCCATGGTCGGTGATCGCGAGCGAATCCATACCTAGCGCCTGGACCCGATCGAGCAGATCGGGGATCCGATTGGCGCCGTCGAGGAGAGAGTACTCGCTATGCGTGTGGAGGTGAACGAACGGCATGGTTACGCCGCTGAATCTGCCGTATTTTGCGCGGTCATGCAATGGCTGATGCTCGTCGTCACGTTCATCGTCATGGCGTTGTTGCAGCGGCTCGTGCGCTCGATCGGCGCTCCGCTCGAGGCGCACGCCACGCTCGCGCTCGGTTGCGTGACGCTCGCCGCGCTCATCGCGGGGACGATCGCCCAGCGCATCCGAATTCCGCGCGTCGTCGGATATCTCGTCGCCGGCTACGTCGCGGGTCCCGCCTGGCTCCACCTGATACGCGCCGATGATCTCCACAATGAGCTGCAGGTCCTGAGCCCGATCTCGACGGGGGCGCTGGCGCTTATCGCCTTCGCCGTGGGGAGCGAATTAACGCTCGATGCGCTGCGCGGCGAGCGGCGGCAGACGGTCCAGCGCATCGCGGCGGCGACTATGGCCGTTCCCTTCCTGGCGGTGGCGTTCGTCGTGCTCACCGTCAGCCCGTGGTTTCCGCTCACGGCGCACCAACCATTCCGCGACGCTATAGTCGTTGCGCTCGCCCTCGGAACGGTGGCGGCCGTCAGCTCCCCGACCCAGATCTGGGCGGTGATCACCGACGTCAATGCCGCTGGCCCCGTGTCGCGCACGACACTGGACGTGAGCGTCGTGCAAGACCTCCTGGCCGTCCTGCTCGTGACGGTCATACTTGCGCTGACGCTGCCACTCGGCAGCAGGGGGACCGTGAGGCCAGGTGTCGCCACACACACCCTGCTGATTCTCCTGGGCTCGATTGTGGCGGGCATCGCGCTGGGGCTGGGACTCGCCCAGTATCTACGGGTCATCCATGGTCGCCTTGTCTGGGTCCTCGTCGTGGCGGCGTTCGTCGTCGCCCAAGCGGTCCGGTTGCTCGGCCTGGACGCGGTGCTGATGGCGCTGGCCGGGGGCGGCGCGCTCCGCTACGCGGCGCCTCGTGAGAGCGAAGCCGTCAGAGACGAGCTCAAACGATGCGCGATACCGGTCTATGTCGTATTTTTTGCGCTCGCCGGGAGCAGCCTGCAGTTCGGAGTGCTCGATGACCTCTGGCCATGGGCGCTGCTCCTCGTGGGGTTGCGGACCGTGGGTCTCTGGGGCGGTCTCCGCTGGGCAGGCCGTCATCCGGCGGTTGGCGCTGAATGGGCCAGGTATGGATGGCTGGGCTTCGTGTCGCAGGGTGGCTTGGCAGTTACGCTCGCCGCGATGCTGGGACGGGCGTTCCCGGAGTGGAATAAGACGCTGGAATCGCTGGTCGTGGCGATGATTGGCGTACACCAGCTGATCGGGCCGATCTGCTTCCAATGGGTGTTGCGGCGCACGGGTGAGGTAACGGGGGAGGGGGGGGCGCACGTTGGCGAAACGTCTAGTACGGCTGAGCAGACTGACGGCGGGGTCACTGTGCTTGCTGGTGGGGGGGGCGGCAGCGTGTAGCAGCGGGACCGCGCCGCCGATCCGGCGCTGTACGGCGGCGGACGCGGCGGTCAACCTCACTGTAAATCAATACGTCTCGATCGACCCGGCGACTGTTTCGGGATGCTCGGTCTTCCCGGCCACCACCGCACTCGCCGCCGAGTACCTCGTCGTTCCCCAGCTCACGTCCGGCGTTCCGGGTCAGACGGCCGGCTTTCGACTGAACGGCGACACAATCCTGCCCGCGCCTTCTGCGCCGATTCAACCGTCTGCCGAGCTCGGCATCGCCGAGCAATTTCACATGTTCCTGCGGCTGGGCGATGAACACCGCTCGTGGGGTTTTGCCCCCGAACCGGGCGCGGGGGTGGGGGGGGGGCCAAGGCTCCAACCGTCGGCGACGGCGAGCCCGCCTGGGATGAACTCGCTCCGCACGTTTCAGGTGTGCGCGAAGACTGACTGCTCGCGCTTCGACCGCGTGGGCGCGCGCGTGCGCGCTCTCAAGACGAAGGTCGCCATCTACGTCGACACGCTGGCTCCCGCCGGCGGCCTCGATTCGACCGCTCTCGACGGCATCGCCACCACGTTCAATCAACGCCTCTACGCGATCGACACGGCCGCTTTCGGACGCGAATCGGACATCGACTCGAACACCGTGGTGCTCGTCCTGATGACGAATACGGTGAACAAGCTCGTCACTGCGAGCGCGTGTAGCACCACCGGCTTCGTGGCGGGATTCTTTTTCGGTGTCGACCTCGATCCGGCGTTCCGCAACGATTCGCGCTCCAACAAGGGCGAAGTCTTTTATTCGATTGTCGCCGATCCCAGCGGGACCCTGAGCTGCTCGCACTCCACGACGGATGTGGGGAACTTCGTGCCGGTGACATTCAGCCACGAATTTCAGCACATGATCAGCTTCGGGCAGGACGTGATCGCC
>WNFO01006340.1_pt1 | contig 10449 bp, 8 predicted proteins | sample 5400251 | NCBI WGS metagenome assembly WNFO01 (sample SAMN13153354, study PRJNA577476) | soil metagenome | isolation source: 100 cm saprolite under Madrone tree | place: USA:California | collected 2016-06-14 | reverse complement strand
GCTTCGGATCGACCAGCACAAGCCGCACCTGATCAGGCGTAGCTTTGTACAAGATCGACATGATCATCGCGTTGATCGCGACGCTCTTGCCAGTTCCCGTCGATCCCGCGATCAGCAAATGCGGCATTCCCGCAAGATCGGCAACCGCAAGCCGACCATTAATATCCTTGCCCATTCCAACCGTAAGCTTCGACTTCGATCCGATGAATTCCCCTGACTCGATGTTCTCGCGCAGCCAGATAATCTCGCGCTCACGATTCGGCACTTGAATACCAACCGTACTCTTTCCAGGCATGCGCTCGATCAGAATGCTCTCCGCGCGCAATGCAAGACACAAGTCGTCAGTCAGTCCAGTGATGCGGCTGTATTTGATTCCCGCTTCAGGCTTGAACTCGAACGTAGTGACAACCGGACCAGGATTGATCTGCGTGACCTGTCCATGAACGTCGAACTCAGCATACTTATCCGTCAGAACCTGCGCGAGAATCTTAAGCTCACCTTCGTCGACGCACTGCGCTTCATCCGGACGATGCAGCAGACTCGAAGGCGGAAGCTTGTAACTGCCCGCAATCTTGGGAAGCGTAGTCCTCGACTTGTGCTGCGTGTCAGCGCGGTCGGTCACTTCGATGTCTGAGGTCGCAGAAGCATCGTGTTCTTCTTTAGTCGAGACGAAGGCAACTGGTTCCTCTTCCGCCATGCGCTCGATACCAGTTCGTCGCGACTCTGAAGAGTAAGCACGTGCAGACGCAAACTCCTGCGCCGTTTCCGGACGCGCACTCGTCGGTCGCGCAGGCACGAGTTGAGTTGGAACCAACGGTTTTTGCGCGCGACGCCGTTCGAGTTCCAGTTGCTGGCGTTTCCGCAGTCGATCGTCTCGCCAATCTCGCCAGCGATCTCGAAGTGCAAGAACGAAGGCGAAGCGTGTCGGAGCCCAAACCTGAATTGCCGCAAAGGAGAAAGCAGTTGTCAGATAAAGCGCAACCGCGAGAAACGTCGTGCATACAATGTAAGCGCCAGCAACGTTGAAGTAGCGAATCAGAGCATCACCGACGATGCGACCAGCCAAGCCCTCGATCGGGATCGCGCCCATCCAACGGAAATGTCCCGGAAGAATAGCAAGCAAAGCAGGCACGAACATCAGCAGCCAAACACCGCCAAGAGTCTTCGCAATCGGTGTCCGCAAAGCCCGCGAACGAAACCAGCGAATGCCCACCATTGCAAGAAACGCCGGAAGCAGAAACGATCCAACGCCCCAGAATTGCAGGATGATGTCGGAAAGGTAAGCGCCGATGATGCCGATCCAATTGCGAGCAGCGTGTGATCCAGTCAACACCGAAGCACTATTGAACGACGGGTCAAGCGGCGAGTACGAGGCCAGCGCGAGAAAAAGGAGGAGCGCGGAGACACACAACAGGAATCCGACCAGCTCATTGAGGCGCCGGTTCCGCGTGGGCTCAAATATCGTCGAGAGAAATTTCATTGGCATAAACGGCGACCGAGAGTTTGATGCAGACACCTCACCCGACGCGCGTTAAAGAAGCCAGAGCCAGATGATTATGACAAGAAATTCAGCCGCTGGACAATGCGGGAAATGGTACAGGGTAGCGACATAGCTACTAGCCACTAGCTATTTGGCTACCAGCAAACTTCACCCCACTAATCCTGTTGCCCAGGCCAGCACCGCTGCGCCGATCACGATGCGGTAGATCGCAAAGGGCGCGAATCCGCGCTTGCGGACCCAATTCATGAGCCATGCTACAGCTGTATACGCGACCATAAAAGAGACAACGAAACCGATCGCGAGAATGATCCATTGATGAGACGTGAGTTCGGCGACGCCGATGGGATTCTCGGTTTTGCCCGAAACTGATTTATAGAGTGTGTAGAGCGTGGCGACGGCCATGGTTGGCATGGAGAGAAAGAAAGAAAATTCCAGGGCCGCAGCTCGCGACATGCCCACCAGTTGCCCCGCCGCGATGGTGGCCATGGAACGCGAAGTGCCGGGGAAGACTGCGGAAAGGATCTGACAAGCGCCGATCCAGAGTGCCTGGCCTCTGTGGATCTGTTCCATCTTCCAGGTATGAATCGGAGAATCGGGTGCGCCTAGGCCAGCTTTTTCCCAGGGTGCTTTCATCGCGTCGATCACCCACATCACGATGCCACCGATGAGCAGGGAAGCGCCCATTACGACCAGGCTTTCGAGGTTCTTGCCAATTACCTTGGTTAGCAGATAACTCGGAATCGCGGTGACGACGAACGCAATCATTACCAGACTCAGTGGGTGAGTCAGGACGGTGCAGTCTTTGTTCTCGCCTTCGGGGAAGGTCGAGAGGAGCTTGGCTATGCGATCGCGGAAGTAGATCGGCAGACACAGGATTGCACCCAACTGGATGACAATCGAGTACATCTTCCAGAAGCCGCTTGAGAGCGGAACGTGAAGCAGAGCTTCCGCGATGCGCAAGTGGGCGGTGGAGCTGACGGGCAAGAATTCAGTCAGACCTTCGATGATGCCCAGCAGAAGCGAGAGCAGGTAGTCGTTCAATTTTCCTCCAAACGCCCCGCAACAGTATTGCAGAAAAATGGCTTCGAGTAAGTTACAAAGGTTGGTTCAGAGATAGGTGAACGGACGCGGCGCGAATCAGGCAAGGGAAGCAGGCTCCCTCGACTTCGCTCGGGACGGGCTCTTCGCTGCGCTCAGGACGACAAGGAATAATATAGTGGAATGAAAATCAATAATGGTGGACGTGCAAAATACTCACCTCTTTTAGGCCTCTTGAAACGCCTAGTTTTCGGAAGCGTAGCGGCGGAAGAAGCTGTCTTGTTTCCATTGCGGACGGTGGTCGTCGTTGGCGATGTCGATAAGCAGGGTGCGTACGATTTCTTCGTATTTCGCAGCGGCGTCGAAATCGACCGGCTGGTTCAGGTCGTCGGAGGGTGCGTGGTAACGGTTGGTCAACCAGTCTTTGAAAATTTTCTGTTCGGGTGAACCGGGTTCGGAACCGACGCTCATGATGATCGACGGCACTCCGTGGCGGATGAAGTTGTACTGGTCGCTGCGGACGAAGAGATTGCGTAACGGTTCGGGGTCGGGCTGAACTTTCACGCCCTGAGATTGTGAGATTTCTCGGGCGCGGTCGCCGAGGTCGGAGTCATCGAGGCCGAGCACGCGCATCACCTTCAGCGGAACGATGGGAAGGAACATGTCCACATTTACGTCGGCGACAAGAGATTTCGGCGGGACGGTGGGATGGGCGGCGAAGTATTTGGAGCCGAGTAACCCCTTCTCTTCGGCGGTGACGAATACAAAGAGGATGGAGCGGCGCAGCTTCTCCGGATTCTTCTTGAAGGTCGCGGCCTCGTCGATGAGCAGGGCACTGCCGGAGCCGTCGTCCATGGCGCCGTTGTAGATGCTGTCGCCATTAATCGGGGCGCCGATGCCGACGTGGTCGATGTGGGCGGAGAGCACGACATATTCATCTTTCAGAGTTGGGTCGCTGCCTTGCAGCTTGGCGACCAGGTTGGCGGATTCGACTTTCTGAGTCTCGACTCTTGTTTTGGCTTCGAGTGAAACGGCTAGCGGGAAGTGCGGTAATGGTTTGCGGTCCTTGCCAAGTTCAGCGATCTCCGCGAAGGTGTGGCCGGATCCGGCGAAAAACTTCTCGGCGCTGGCGGGATTTACGGTGACCGACAATTGTGCGCCGGAGGTTTCGTCGAATTCCGGATAGTCGAGGTCCATGGTTGGATGCGTACGATTGAGTGAAATGCGGGACCAGGGAATGTCCATCGAGGCCGGGTTGATCAGGGAGATGATTCCAACTGCGCCGGCGGCGCGTAACACCTTCCAGCGTTCAAGCAGCGTTTGATAGTGCGCGGCCAGCGGACCTGGAATGTCGGCGGGCGATCCGGAGAAGATCACAACCAGTTTGCCTTTCACGTCGAGGCCGGCGAAATCGTCGTAGTTTTTTTCGGGGACTTTCAATCCGTAGCCGACAAAAATAAGAGGCGCTTTGACTTCGGGCGCGGGAATGATGCGGGTGCCGATTAGGGCGTCATCGCCGAGCACTAACGGTTCGTGCTTGCCGTCGTGGACGAGGGTCAGGCTGCAAGCTTTTTCGTCAATTTGTCGCGAAACGAAGCGGACGGGCTGGTAGAAGCCGTTGATGCCGGCCGGTTCGAGGCCAGCTTTCTTTAGTTGTTCGACGGCATACTCCTGGGCGGCGCGCTCGCCGCGGCTGCCGGTGTCGCGACCTTCCATCTTGTCGTCGGCGATGATTTTGATGTAGTCCCACCAGGTGTGGCCGTCGAAATGGGAGGGGGGCTGGGCTGACGCAAGAATAGCGAATGTGGAGAAGAGCAAGGCAATCGACAGGTTTCTCATTGCAGAATCCTCGGCGAAGATTTTCTAGGATAGCAGGAAGCGAGGGGCTTCGAGGGTGTTCAGAATTGGGTACGGTTACCTTGCGACGTTTGCGGCGAAGAGCTATCAACCGCAAAGATCGCGAAGCAAAGCCGCAAAGATCGCAAAGGCGAGCGCGGAAGGCCGAATGTGGACGCAGGTCCGATGAACCCGGAAGCATGTCCGCATCATCTACTTATGCGCTAGAGTATTTACGATGAACCCAGGAAAAACAATGGCCGCTCCTCCTATCCCCAGCGCACTCGATGCCAGCACGCAGACTTTCCCCATACTCACGCAAGCGCAGATCAACCGTCTTCTCCCGCATGGCAAAGTCCGCGCGGTCAAGGCCGGCGAGACCTTATTTGATCTGGGCGATACCAACGTGCCCTTTTTCGTAGTGCTGTCCGGAACCCTAGAGATTGTGCAGCCAGCCCTCAAAGGCGAACGTCTGATCGTAACGCACGATACCCACGGCCATTTTACCGGCGAGCTCACGATGATCTCGGGGCGGCGCACGTTGGTGCGGAGCCGCGTTAAGGCACCGGGCGAATTCCTGGAGATCAGCGCGGAGGACTTGCGGTCGGTAATCGCCAAGGATGCCGAGTTGAGTGAGATCCTGATGCGGGCGTTTATTCTGCGCCGGCTGGCGCTCATCAACGCGGGGTATGGGAATCTGATTTTGATGGGCTCGCGGCATTCGGCGCAGACGTTGCGGTTGCGCGAGTTCCTGACCCGCAATGGGCAGCCGTATACGTATGTCGATCTGGATACGGACGAAACGTCGCAGGAACTGCTCGATCGCTTTCACATCACCGTGGACGAGATTCCGGTGGTTATCTGTGCCAGCCGGTCGGTGATGCGGAATCCATCGGTTCAGGAATTGGCCGACTGCCTGGGGTTTAACGCCACGGTCGACGAATCCCAGGTACACGACGTGGTCATCGTGGGAGCCGGACCGTCGGGTCTAGCCGCGGCTGTCTATGCGGCTTCCGAAGGTCTCGACGTCATGGTGATTGAGACGGCCGCGCCGGGCGGGCAGGCGGGATCGAGTTCGAAGATCGAAAACTACCTGGGATTTCCGACGGGCATTTCCGGACAGGAGCTAGCGAATCGCGCTACCACGCAGGCGTTGAAGTTCGGCACGAAAATGATGATTGCTCACAGCGTAGCGAGCTTGAACTGCGATCGACGGCCCTACCACGTTGTGCTGGACGACGGCACGGCGCTGGCAACGAAGAGTATCGTTATTTCCAGCGGCGCGCAGTACAACAAGCCTCACATCGCCAACCTGGCGAAGTTTGAGGGTCAGGGAATCTACTATGGCGCGACCTTTATGGAGTCGCAGTTGTGCGGCGGAGAAGACGTTATTGTGGTGGGGGGAGGGAACTCGGCGGGGCAGGCAGCGGTTTACATGTCACAGACGGCGCGGAAGGTTTACATGCTGGTGCGGCGCGGGGAGTTGTCGAGCACGATGTCGCGCTACCTGATTCAGCGGATCGAGGAGAATCCGGCGATCGAACTCCACTACCGCACCGAAATCGTCGGGCTCGACGGGGATACACATCTGGAGAGCGTGACTTGGAAGAACGATAAGACGGGAAAAACCTCGACCCATCCGATCCGTCATTTGTTCGTGATGACTGGAGCGTCGCCGCGTACAGACTGGTTGCAGGGGTGCCTGGCACTCGACACCAAAGGGTTCATTCTTACGGGACGCGATTTTAGCGACGGCGGGGTACAGCACAGGGCGTGGCCTCTGGCGCGTCCTCCGTATCTGCTCGAAACGAGCCTGCCGGGAGTTTTTGCGGTGGGAGATGTGCGGTCGGGGAATGTGAAAAGAGTGGCGTCGGCGGTCGGCGAAGGGGCGATCGCAATTCACATGGTCCATCGGGTGTTGGCGGAAGCGTAGTCTGGTACTGGTGGAAGACGGTACGGCGAAAAGCTTGCGGGAAAACTCCAAAGGCCGCACCTCAAGGGCTGAAGCCCGCAATAAGAAATGCAAGATGTGGAGGCGAGACGCCTCCACGACAGCCGCCGGGACGGTGGCGCTACACGAACTTATTGAGTCACATTTCCGTAGGTTGGGACTCCCTGCTGCAACAGGAAGAGCAAGGTCTGTCCGCGGGCGGACCAGTCGCTTTGCGGATACTGCGACACTAACTGCTGCGCCAGCGCGATCGCGCGATTCTTGGATTCCTCTGATTTCTTCGGTTGCTGCTCAGTTTTGTAGATCTCGACCAGCGCGGCGCGGCGGGAAGTTGCGTTGTATAAGGCCTCGGGTGCGGCGGACGACTGGGGATGTTCCTTTACGTATTTCTCGTACATCTCGGCTTCTTTGTCGGGGCATTTGGACGAACCCTGCCAGTCGCCGCAAAGTCTGTTGTCGAGCAGATGGAAAGCGGCGAGATCGGCCCATTTGGTGCCGGGAAATTTTTTCATGACTAGTTTCATCGGTTGTTCGTCCATGCCCTGGCGCAGGTAAGCATCTTTTTCGCGGGCTGAGGGGCGGGTCATGACGTCGGATTTTTCAATCTGCCATTTGATGTCGGCGGCGCGATAGAGGCCTTCTCCGGCGAGCGGGGAAGTGGGGAAGAGATCGTAGATGCGGCGGTAGAGGCGTAAGGCGTCCTGATCGGCGCCCCGGCGGCCGTGGCGATGGCTGGCTTCGTCTTCAGAATCGACGGCGGCTCCAAACAGAATGCGGTCACCGTTGGGAGTGGATGCCCAGACCGCGCCGCTGTCGATGATCCATCCGGTGATGGTCTTGCCTTCCATATCTTCGTCTTCAACGAAGGCGGGGTCGGGGGTCTGCGCGAATCCGAGAAGCGCTTCCACGTGCAGCCAGTTGCGGGCGCGCTCCAGCAAGATTACTTCGCGGCCTCGGCCGGCCTCGCCCAGTTTGGCCGAACTGGTATCTGGAGAAAGGTAGATAACAGCCTCACGCACCAGGGCGGCGCGTTCGGCGGCGTGCAGGAAGGGCGCTCCGAGGGCCGTCAGTGCGGTTATGAGGAGGACGGAGATAATCGTTTTCACAACACTCCTCGTGTCAGGATTTGAGAGTAGCACGGGAAAAGCATTCAGCGTTCAGCAGTCAGCATTCGGTATCCGCTGTTCAGGTAAGATGCGCTCTGACGGCCTGAAGAGCCATCGTTGAGCGCGGAGTGGCGAGTCGCTTCCTGCAACACCCGGCGAATCCTGTTGACAGAAATGCAACACGTGTTGTAAACCCGGTATCTCTGTTGCGCAGACTTTTCCTTGGGAGTACCCGGCATGAATGGAGAACCGAAGTGGGCGACCCCGCTGGAGGAACGGATCCAACAGGCGGACGGAAAACTGAGTCCGCGACGGAAACGGTTGCTCCTTTCTATTCTGGAGAATGCCGCGGACACGTATTACCTTTCCTCACGCAAGATGGCGCGGCGCTACGATGTGGACGCTGCGACTATTGTGCGAACCATCCAGGTGCTCGGCTACGGGCAGTTTGCCGAGTTTGCATCGGACCTGAGATCGTATTTTGTAGCGCGGATTACTCCCTATCGCATGATGAAGTCGGCAACCCGGGAGCACCGCACGGTTGACGGTCACGTACAACATAGCCTGGAGATGGATCGCGCCAACATCGAGGCGTTGTGTGAGAGCGTGCCACCCCAGCGGGTAGTGGAGTTGGCACGACGGCTTGATAAGGCGCGGCAAATTGTGGTCGTGGGCGTGGATTTGGCTTATTCGCTGGCATGGTTCCTGGGATACGGCTTGTCGTGGCTGGGGGCGCGGGTGGAAGCTCCGGTGGGGAGTTCCGGGAACCTGCGTCATCACGTGCGCGCGCTCGGTGCGAGCGACGTCCTGATTGCCATCAGCTTCGGGCGATGTTTGCGCGATTCGGTCGAAGCCGCGCGCCGCGCACGAGAACTAGGTGCGTGGACGTTTGGACTCACCGATGCCAGCGATTCTCCTATTGCGCGCGTCTGCGATGATCACTGGGTCGTGTCGGTTACGAATCCCAGCTTTAGCGGATCGTATGCCGCTCCGCTGGCGGCACTGAATGCACTCCAGGTGGCATACGCTCACTTACAATCCAAGCGGTCGCTGGATCGTTTGCGGCAAATTGATCTCGAGGAAGGAGCGGCCGGGCGCTGGTACGCTCCCTCAGCCCCGACTCCGACGGGCCGGAGATGAACGTGCGCCGCGCGCCGCAACTCATCGTTATCCGGGATCTGGAGAGCTTCGACGATCTCTGCCAGGTGAAATCGGTGGAGAAAGAAGTCTGGGGAATGGCGGACGACGACAGCCTCCCGATGACGCTGGCGATCGCCTGCAAGGCGGCCGGGAGCATTTTCGTGGGAGCGTTTGACGGCGACAAGCTGGTCGGGTTCGCGTTCGGGATCTTTGGACGGGAACACGGGCAGACTACGATTCACTCGCACATGCTGGCGGTGCTGGAGCGTTATCGTCAACACGATCTCGGGCTGAAGTTGAAGCATGCGCAGCGGGAACGGGCGCTGGGGTTAGGCATCCGCGAGATGACGTGGACGTACGATCCGCTGCAGAGCCGGAACGCACACTTTAATTTCGCAAAGCTGGGAATTGTTTCCGATACCTATAGAGTGGATTTCTACGGGCCGGAAACTTCCAGCGTGCTGCACCGCAATGGGACTGATCGGCTCTGGGTGCGCTGGCTGCTGGACTCGCGCCGGGCAGGAGATCGGATAGCGGGCAAGGACACGCGAGCGGAGACGCTCGATGCGCTCAGGCACCTGGCTCCGTTAGTGAGCTTCAATGGCGATGGTCGTCCGGCGCGCGCGGATCTGGCGGAATCGCTGGGACGGCAGCGGGTGAGCATCGAGATTCCTGGGGAGATTCTGGACGTAGAACGCTCCGATATGGGATTGGCTCGGGAATGGCGCGCGGCGACGCGCTGGGCGTTCACGGAGGCGATCGGGGCGGGGTTCTACGCGGCGGAGTTTTGCCGGTCGATTCGGGGGCAGCAGGGGCCGGGGGCATATCTGCTGGAGCGTGGGACTGTGAGCGAATTGGTTGCCCCTTGAAGGTTGGGCGCAACCTACAGAAAACAATGTGACCAACATGGTCAGGTCGGCTATAATGACGATATGAGGACAGTTAACATCAGCGATTTGAAAGCAAAGCTCAGCTCGCATATTCAGCGCGTGCGTAACGGCGAGGAAGTACTTGTCTGCGATCGCAATCAGCCGGTGGCGCGGATCGTGCCCGTAAAGTTGGACGACCACTCTGAGCGAGAGCGAAGATTAGTGGCGCGCGGTATTCTGGCGCCTCCGTTGAAGAAACGACCTACGTCGGTCACTTGGCCGCAGCCGCCGGGGAATGTTTCCGATGAGGTTATGCGGCAGGTATTGCGGGACGAGCGGGAAGGGCGCTAGTGCGGGAAATAGCATTTTGGGATACCAGCGCGCTGGTTCCGCTGTGTGTGCGGCAGAGCACGACGGCAAATGCGATCGCCCTGTATAGAACCCATGGCGCGGTTGTATGGTGGACGACGCCAGTGGAGATTGCGAGTGCTCTAGCTCGCCTTGTGCGAATGAAGCGAATCAATGCGACCGATTGCGCGAAAGCTCGGAAACTTGCCGACGTCCTTTCCGATTCATGGTCTGTGATTCAACCGACCGACGTCGTGCGGGCCAAGGCGTTGCGGCTGGTTGATCAGCACGATCTGCGAGCGGCAGACTCTTTGCAGTTGGCGGCGTCGTTGGAGTGGTGCGAAGACGTTCCCAAGGGGCGACTTTTTTTGACCGCTGACGAGAGGCTGCGGGAAGCGGCGCTACAAGTAGGCTTCGAAGCCAAGCAGATGTGATGAGCAGTTCCGGAACGCTTAATCACGAACGGGAATCATGCAGTTTTAATCGTGAAACGCAGGCCAGCCGGTAGCAGACATTCCGATTCAGGCACAGTAGAATCTTTCCATTCCCGCGGCTCTGCCGGCGGCATCGACGACCTGAGGGCGAAATGGCCGACGCAATTACAAGCAATCAAACCAACATTGATTCCATTCTTGATGAGCAACGGAAGTTCGAGTGTCC
>WNFO01006338.1_pt1 | contig 10450 bp, 9 predicted proteins | sample 5400251 | NCBI WGS metagenome assembly WNFO01 (sample SAMN13153354, study PRJNA577476) | soil metagenome | isolation source: 100 cm saprolite under Madrone tree | place: USA:California | collected 2016-06-14 | reverse complement strand
CCAGCTACGACTGGCGCATCGCCATGCTCGTGATCGGCGAGCTCGCGTTGGTCGTCATCATCCCCGCCGCCTTGCTCGTGCGCGAGCCGCCGGCGCCAATGTCCGCCGCCGGAGTGGCGGCGACGGCGGGCGCTGATGGGCGTGAGTTCACGGTGGGGCAGGCGCTCCGCACGCCGCAGTTCGCCGCCATCGCGCTCACGTACTTCGCGTGCTGCGCGGCGCACTCCGGGCCGATCTTCCACATGGTCACCCACGCGATCGACCACGGTGTGACAGCGATGGCCGCGGCCACGGTCCTCAGCGTGGCGGGCCTCGCCTCGCTGAGCGGCAAGATCCTCTGTGGGCTCGTCGCTGACCGCGTCGGAGCGAAGCGAGTGCTTCTGTCCGGGCTCGCCCTCCAGGCGGTGGCCATCAGCTTCTACCTCGCCACCAACGAACTCTGGCACTTCTACGGAGCCGCGCTGGTGTTCGGGTTCGCCTACGGCGGGGTGATGCCGCTCTACGCGATCCTCGTGCGCGAGTATTTCGGCGCACGAATCATGGGGACCATCTTCGGCGCCGTCGGCTTCGTGTCCACCCTGGGCATGGCCCTCGGCCCCTGGGCCGGCGGATGGCTCTACGACACGCTCGGCAGCTACTTCTGGCTCTACATCGGCTCGTTCGGGATCGGCCTCGGAGCCGTGGCGATCGCCGTCACTTTCCGTCCGCCGCGCCGGGAGCCGGCCGCGCTGCCGGCTCCCAGCCTGGCGCACTGAGCGTCAGCGACACCCGTCGTCAGAAGTTCAGTCCCTCCGGCAGCGCGTCCTTGATTGGTACCTCGAAGAATGGCCCGGCTCCGTCCGGATCGACGATGACGGTGCCGTCGCTCTCGAAGAAGATCGCGATTTGCAGCTGCGCCGCGATCGCCAGAGCGGAGATGTCCGGCACCGCGGCGATATTGGCCAAGAACGTGTGAGGATTCGTCTGCGCGCCGGGAATGGCCGCCCGCACGAGATCGTTCCGGAAGTAGGTCGAGCGATCCTTGAGATCGCCCGCGCGGAAGATGGCCGACGCGGTTGGGTTCGGAACGGTCTGATCGCCCTTGGCGAACTGGATCATGACGGGCGGCGGATCGGTCTCGTGGAGCGGGCGCTTTCTCAGATGTGGAGCGTACGCGACCGGATTGCCCGACTGGGACACCCATTCGGTGTTGTCGAGGACCTCCTGGATGGCCATCGCCCACGGCACGGTGTTGATGACCGCGGCTTGATTACACAGCGGGATGTTCTCGTTGAAGCCCCAAGCCGGCGGCACCAGCCCGCCGGCGTTGAGCAGAGTCGGAACCCGTGTGGCGAGCGCGATGCCGACCAGCGCGCGAAATGACGGGCTCAGGCGCGCGATCTCGATGATGGGCCCACCGGGGACGTTGGGAACGCCCGCACGTATGGAGTCCTCGAGGGCGAGGAGCTTCACGCCGTAGATGCCGCCGAAGGACTGGCCGGCGTAATAGATCCTCCGATGACTGAGCCCGGGGATGCCGCCGGTCTCGATGACCCGCACGAGCTGCATCAGATCGGCCACGGTCTGACGGAGCCCGTCGCGGTTGCCGATTATTCCGCGCGGGGCGCCGCGCTCGAGCCCTCGGTGGAATCGACGGTCCCATTGCCGTCCTGGTCGATCCCGCGGCCGCCGTCCGGGATGGTCACCGGCGCGCCGACGTTCGGGTGATGATCAGGGTCCCGGCGTCGCCGCCGCCGTGACCGACGACGTTGATGGCGATCGTTGCGATGCCGTGACGCGCGAAGGTCGAGGCGACTGCGAGCGGGGCGCCCTGCTTACTGTCAGTGAAGCCGTGCCCGAAGATCGCCACCGGCCAACCGCCGGCAGGAGCCGTCCCGGCCGGAATGACCAGATTGAAGTAGAGCGTGTTCGTGCGTTGGACCGCGGACACGCCCGTTCGCGTGCCGACCGGCGGAATGAACCCCTCGGGCATCGTCTCCCAGTCGGGAGACTCGAAGCTGCCGAAGGCGACGGAGCCGACGCCGGGGAAGATGCCGAGGGCTACGACCGGAAGGGTCGAGAGCACGAACAGAGGATCATTCGGATTCGCTGGATTCGGAAACTTGCGAACCTGGCGGCGCCACTCCCACACGATCTGATTGATCCCGATGGGGTCACCGCCGTGACCGTGGCCATGACCAAGGCGAATCAGGAACACGGTGTTGCTGTTCACGGTGGACACGTCGATGGCTCTCGAGAAGGGAATGGACAGACGCGGCTGCAGGTTGAAGCCATCGAGCGTATTGATGACGGCGATGTCTTCACAGTCCGACCGGCGCGTGACGCAGTCGGGCGGCTTGGGCAGGCTCACGCGAAGACCGGTCTTCTGATCGTGGTCGTCGACCGTGAAGCGGTCGCTCGGGAACGGGGCGGTCGCCGGAGAGGACAGGTCGAAGAGCGCCTCGACGTCGGCGAAGGCGAGCCCGGGGAGGAGGATCAGGACGGTGACGGCGACCGCGACGATGCGTCGGTACTGCGGACTCATGAGGCGCCTCCTTCAGTGAGGACCGCACTGCTAGGCCGAGTCCACAACGACGGAAACGGCGCAGAAGTACCACGCGCCCGTCTCGAGTGTCAACCGGACCGGCTTGACATCGCCGCTCGCGCGACAGATTCTCGGCGCGGCGCACGAACGACAGATCGAAGGAGGGCTCCATGCGGCACATCGTCATCGGCATCGCCCTGGCCACGACACTCGTTCTGATCGGCAGACCCGTCGACGCTCAGTCGTGGCGCCCGCCGGCGGACAGCCAGCGTTGTCCCTCGAAGTGGGGTGCCGGCGATCAGCGCGGGGCCGGCAATCACATGAAGCCCGAGACCGTGCTGCGCGCGACGCGGCTGATCCGCACCGGCGAGGTCATCGAGATCGGCCACGTGCTCTCCGCCGACATGCCGATCTCGAGCACGCGGCGCTTCGACGTGCACGTCAAGCGCACGTTCATGAACCCCCAGTCGAATCGGCGCGGCAGCAACGAAGAGGTCGTTCTGTCCGAGATCGGCCAGGTGGGCACTCAGTTCGATGGCTTCGCCCACCAGACGATCGAGAACAGCCTCTACAACTGCTTCAAGCTCGACGAGATCTCCACCCGAACCGGCTTCACGAAGCTGGGAATCGAGAACGTCGGCGCGCTCATCACGCGCGGTGTGTTGATCGACGTCGCCGGGCTCAAGGGCGTCGACATACTGGCCGACAACTACGAGATCACGGTGCCAGATCTTCAACAGGCGTTGCAGCGACAGAACCTGACCTTGCAGCCCGGCGACGCGGTGATCATCCACACCGGGTGGGGCAAGCTGTGGGCCAAGGACAACGCGCGCTACATGAAGGGAGGCCCCGGCATCGGCGTTGCCGCCGCCGAGTGGCTGGCCCGCCAGGATCCGATGCTGGTGGGCTCGGACAATGTCCCGGTGGAGATTTCCCCGAACCCGGATCCGCAGATCTCATTGCCCGTGCATCAGATCATGCTCGTCATCAACGGGATCCACCTGCTCGAGAATCTGAAGCTGGACGAGCTCTCGTCCAAGCGCGTGTACGAGTTCGCCTTCATGATGCAGCCGCTGAAGCTGAAGGGAGGGACCGGCTCGACGGTCGCGCCGGTCGCGGTCCGCTGAGCGCGAAACGCTGAGCGCGAAATAGCGAGCGACCGCTCGCGCCCATCGATCCCGCGACGGCTCTAGCGTGTCACGCTAGAATCGAAAGGAGGGGGACGCGACGTGACGACGAGGTCGATGCGATCTGACGGAAGCCCGGTGCCCGGAGGCGTCGCGACCGGACCGGTCGACCGCGAACACCCTGACGAGCCGCTTCAGGTGTTTACTCGATCGCCCACGCCGCCGGCGGCGATGGACGCTTCGCCGCGGATCGTCGTCGCGCGGGGCTTCGAGGCGCTGAGCCGGCATCGGCAGGCGCTCGACGATCTCGCCGCCGATGCGCTTGAGACCAACGTCTTCTACGAGTCGATCCTGGCCGAGCCCGCGGCTCGAAATCTCGGCTCCGGCCGGCCGCTCGAGTTCGTCTTCGCCTACCGGTCAGACCCGGGTGCGCCGCAGCGACCTCCCCAGCTCGTGGGGTTCTTCCCCTTCGAGCGGATCGCTCGATACCGCGGCTTGCCGATCTCCGCGCTGGTGTCCTTCCAGCACCTGCATTGCTTCCTCTGCACGCCGCTCGTCCGGCGCGAGGGAGCGAGCCAGGCCTTCGCCGCGGTCTTCGACTGGCTGATCGGGGAATCGGGCGCCCCGCTGGTCGAGCTCCGCTCGATCGCGGCGGACGGACCGGTGCATCAGCTCCTCGTTCAGGAGCTGCACGCGCGCCGCCGGACGTTCTGGCTGAGAGACTGGTCGACGCGCGCCCTCTTCCAGCGGAGCCACGATGCCGAGAGCTACCTGCACAGCGCGATCTCCGGGCTGGCGCTGAAGGAAGTTCGTCGAAAGGAGAAGCGACTTCGCGATCTGGGCCGGCTTGTCTGGAGAGAGCTCGAGCCCGGCGAGGACGCGCGACCGTGGCTCAGCGACTTTCTTCGGCTGGAGGCCAGCGGCTGGAAAGGACGCGAACGGAGCGCGCTCGCGTGCAGCGAGGCGGAGCGCGAGTTCTTCCTCTCGGCAGCGTCGGCCGCGCACGACCATGGCCGGCTGATGCTCCTGGGGCTGTTCCTGGACGACCGGCCGCTGGCCCTCAAATGCAACTTCCTGTCCGGCGACGGAGGATTCGCGTTCAAGATCGCCTTCGACGAGACGTACCGAGCCTTCTCGCCCGGCTTCCTGCTGGAGGTCGAGAACGTCAGGCGGCTGCATCGGCGGTCCCAGATCCGGTGGATGGATTCGTGCGCCGCCGCGGAGCACGCGATGATCAATCGGCTCTGGCCGGGCCGGCGCACGATGGCCACCGTCCTCTTCGCTACCGGCCGCGGCCCGGGCGATCTCCTGGTGTCCTTGATGCCGCTGCTCAAGTGGGGGCGGCGCAAACTGACCTGGCGGCCGCGGCGGCGCGCACGCCCCGAGGCCATCGAAGGGAATTCGGAGTGATGAACCCCTTGCTGCAGATCGATCCGCCCCGATTCCGGGAGCGCTTCGACCGTGAGCCGTTCCTGGTTCGGCACTGCCTCGTCGATCATCCGCTGTTCTCGCTCCCGCGTCTCATCGAGCTGACGCGTGCGCTTCCCGAGGACCGGGTCGAGTACAACGCGGGCGACGTGCCGGTGAGCCTCGACCCCACCAAGACGCCCCGCACCGGGTTGTCGATCGAGGAAACGATCCAACGGATCGAGGAATGCCGCTCGTGGATGGTGTTCAAGAACGTGGAGCGGGATCCGGAGTATCGCGCGCTGCTCGACACGTGCCTGGACCAGGTCCGGGAGCATTCCGAATCGCTCTGGCCCGGGATGGGCCGGCGCGAGGGTTTCGTCTTCGTCTCGTCGCCGGACTCGGTGACGCCGTACCACATGGATCCGGAGCACAACTTCCTGCTGCAGATTCGAGGGCGAAAGCAGGTCAGCATGTTCGACGGAGAGGATCGCGAGCTCCTCTCCGAGCGCGAGCTGGAGCGATTCTATGCTCGCGGCCACCGTAACCTGATCTTCGACGAGCTCAATCGGAAGAAGGCCCACGTGTTCGATCTCACTCCCGGCGACGCGCTCTACTTTCCGGTGACCTGGCCCCACTGGGTCAAGAACGGGCCGCAGGTCTCGGTGTCCTTCAGCATTACGTTCCGGACGGCGTCGTCCGACCGCCGCGAGATCCTCTATCGGGTCAACGAGCGGATGCGGCGCCTTGGAATCCGGCTGCCGCCGGTGGGCCGATCGGAATTCGTCGACGGGGCCAAGTACCGGGCCTTCCGGACCCTGGCGCGCGCCCACCGCGTGCTCGGCGGCCGGAGCGAGACCGGCGCGCGGTCCTATCACTGACGAGCTCCACCGAGAGATGACCCGATCCCGCACGCTCCTCGCCGTGCTCCTGGTTTCGCTCGCGGCGCTGGTCGTCGTCGGCTGCCTGTACCGCGGCTACTTCACGGGCATGCTCCCGAGCGCCGCCGCCGAGCTGAACGAGATCACGCTGCCGTCCGGCTTCCGCATCGCGGTCTACGCCGGCGACGTGCCCGGCGCCCGCCAGATGGCAGTCGGTCCGGCCGGCGTCGTGTTCGTCGGCTCGCGCGCCGAGGGCAAGGTGTACGCGGTCGTGGATCGCGACGGCGACAATCGGGCGGATCAGGTGCACGTCGTGGCCAGCGGGCTCAACGCGCCGAGCGGCATCGCGTTTCGCGACGGCGCGCTGTACGTCGCCGCGGTGAACCGGATCCTGCGCTACCGCGACGTCGCGCGTGATCTCGCTCGCCCGCCCAGGCCCGAAGTCGTCAGCGACGCCTATCCGTCGGACGCCCACCACGGCTGGAAGTTCATCGCGTTCGGCCCGGACGGCAAGCTCTACGTCCCGGTCGGCGCGCCGTGCAACGTCTGCGTACCACCGGGACCGCTCCACGCCACGATCACGCGGCTCGACCTCGCGGGCGGTCGCCCCGAGGTCGTGGCGCGGGGCGTGCGCAACAGCGTCGGCTTCGACTTCGATCCGGCGACCGGTGAGTTGTGGTTCACCGACAACGGCCGCGACTGGCTCGGGGACGATCAGCCCCCGGACGAGCTGAACCACCTGACGAAGGTCGGCGAGCACTTCGGGTTTCCGTTCTGCCACGGTAACGGCATCCGCGATCCGGAGCAGAACGCCGGGCGCTCGTGCGGCGAGTTCACGGCGCCGGCTCGAGAGCTCGGCCCGCACGTCGCCGCGATCGGCATGCGGTTCTACGCCGGACGGATGTTTCCCGAGAAGTACCGCGGCGGCATCTTCATCGCCGAGCACGGCTCGTGGAACCGCTCGACGCCGGTCGGCTACCGGGTGTCCTTCGTGAAGATCGAGAACGGACGCGCCACGTCCTATGAGGCCTTCGCCTCGGGGTGGCTGAAGGGTAGCAGCGCGTCCGGGCGCCCGGCCGACGTGCTCGTGATGCCCGACGGGGCGCTCCTGGTCTCCGACGACAAGGCCGGCCGCATCTACCGCATCACCTACGCGGGTAACGGCTGACACGCTATCGTTCCCCCGCCCGAGGCGCCGCCTCGGTACAATAGGCGGCGCAGTATCTACTCTCGGCTGTGCGCCTCGAATAAGGAGGGTGCCAATGGACGCATGGACATCGAATACCGTCCAGACGGCGGAGCGGGTCTCCGCCTTCCTCTGGAAAGTGTACGGCTGGATGGCCGTGGGCCTGGGGCTCACGGCGCTGGTGGCGTTCGCGGTGGCGGGCTCACCGGATCTGCTCCGGGTGCTGATCGGCAACCGGCTCGTGTTCTTCGCGCTGATCATCGCCGAGCTCGGCCTGGTCTTCTTCATGTCGGCCCGAGCTGACCGCCTGGCTCCGGGCACGGCGGCCGGCCTCTTCGCGCTCTACTCGGCTCTGAACGGCGTCACCTTGTCGGTGATCCTGCTCGCCTACACGGGTGAGTCGGTGACGATGACCTTCGTGGTCACGGCCGGCATGTTCGGCGCGCTCGCGCTCTTCGGCTCGACGACCAAGCGCAGCCTGGCGGGCGCCGGACAGTTCTTCATGATGGGCCTGGTCGGCCTCATCCTCGCCTCGATCGTGGGAATGTTCTGGCACAACGACGCGCTGCAGTTCCTGATCTCGGTGGTCGGCGTCATCGTCTTCACCGGCCTCACGGCCTGGGACGCGCAGCGGCTGAAGCAGATGGCCGTGGCGCTGCCGGAGGGACAGGTCGGCGCCTTCGCCGTCGTCGGCGCGCTTTCCCTCTACCTGGACTTCATCAACCTCTTTCTGATGCTGCTGCGCTTCACCGGCAGCCGGCGTGACTGAACGACGCACTGAACTGAACCTCCACCGTCGAGGAGACCGATCGATGCGACCCGTCCGTGTCGTTACGTGTGTCCTGCTCGCCGTGTTTGCCGTCGCCGCGCCGGCGGCGGCGGCCCCCGAAGGTCAGATGACGTGGGGCGTTCACATTTCGCTCGCGCCCACGTGGTTCGATCCCGCTGAAACCCAGGGGCTCATCACGCCCTTCATGATCATGTATGCGATTCACGATGCGATGGCCAAGGCGATGCCCGGAAGTACGGCGGCGCCGAGCCTGGCGGAATCGTGGCAGGGCTCGCCGGACGGGCGCGTCTACGACTTCACCCTCCGCAAGGGCGTGAAGTTCCACAACGGCGATTCGCTCACCTCCGAGGACGTGAAGTTCTCGTTCGACCGATACCGGGGCGCCAACGCCAAGCAGCTGAAGGACCGCGTCGCCGCCGTCGAGACGCCCGGGCCCCTCCAGGTGAGGTTCCGGCTGAAGAATCCCTGGCCGGACTTCATGACGTTCTACACCGCCGCCAGCGGCGCGGGCTGGATCGTGCCGAAGAAATACGTCGAGAAGGTCGGCGACGAGGGCTTCAAGAAGGCACCGATCGGCGCCGGACCCTACAAGTTCGTCTCGTTCTCGCCCGGGGTCGAGCTGGTCATGGAGGCGTTCGATGGATACTGGCGCAAGACGCCGAACGTGAAGCGTCTCGTCTTCAAGGTCATCGGGGACGAAGCGACGCGCCTGGCCGCGTTGAAGCGTGGCGAGATCGACATCGTGTACTCGATTCGCGGCGAGCTCGCTGAAGAGCTCCAGCGGACGCCCGGGCTCGCGCTGAAGCCGACGGTGATCCAGGCCCCGCAGTGGGTGAGTATGCTGGACCAGTGGGACCCGAAATCGCCCTGGCACGATCGCCGCGTGCGCCTGGCCGCCAACCTGGCGATCGACCGCAAGGCTATCAACGAAGCCATCACCCTGGGCCACTCGAGGCTCACCTACAGCCTCATCCCGAGCACCTTCGACTTCTACTGGCAGCCTCCCGCCTATACGTTCGATCCCGCGCAGGCCAAGAAGCTCCTCGCGGAGGCGGGATATCCGAACGGCTTCGACGCCGGTGAATACTATCTGGACGTGGCGTACGCGAACGTGCAGGAGGCGGTCGCGAACTACCTGCAGCAGGTCGGCATCAAGTCCAAGCTGCGGCCGGTCGAGCGCGCGTCGCACTGGGCCAGCTACGGCGACAAGAAGTACAAGAACCTCGCGTACACGGCGAGCGGCGCGTTCGGCAACGCGGCGACCCGGCTGGAGACGTTCGTCGTCGCCGGCGGCGCGTACGTCTATGGCAGCTATCCGGACATCGACTCGCTCTTCAAGGACCAGGCCGCCGAGCTGGATCGCAAGAAGCGCGAGGCGCTGCTCCACAAGATCCAGCAACTCATACACGACAAGACGATGGTCATCCCGATCTGGGAGCTCGCGTTCATCAACGGCCACGGGCCCCGGGTGCAGGAGTCGGGTCTGGGGCTGATACCCGGCCACGCGTATTCGGCGCCGTACGAGGACGTGAAGCTCAAGGCGAAGTAGCGGGCGGCCCCCGGGCGAGCGCTTCGTTACCTGAAGCGCTCGACCCCGGTGCCGCGGTACAGAATCCTCGCGGACTGCGCCACCACCGCGGCGTGGTGGGCGCGCGCCTCCGGCGCCAGGTCGGACACCGGCGGGTGCTCGGGGGCGAAGTGATGGTGCTCGTCGACCCCGCGCACGAGCATCGCGCTGTCGCCGTCGCCCGCGACCTGTCTCACGTAGGTCGGGATATAGCGGATCGCGAAGCCGACGCGCCGATCGTCCGACCGGTTCGCGGGCGAGCCGTGGACCATCCGGACGTGGTGCAACGACATCTCGCCCGCTCGCAGCAGGATGTCGACGCCGCGCGCCTCGTCGACCTCGACCGCGAGCTCCTGGCCGCGCGAGAGCAGGTTGTGTGGCGCGAAGGTGTCACGATGGGCGAGCTGCTCGTCGTGTGAGCCCGGGACCATCCGCATCGCGCCGTTCTCGACCGTCGCGTCGGTGAAGGCCACCCATGCGGTGAGGACGTCCGGTGCGCTCAGCCCCCAATAGGTTGCGTCCTGGTGCCAGGAGACGAACGCGGGATCCCGCGCTTCTTTGATGAAGAAGCTCGTGCTCCACACGAGCAGGTTCGGTCCGAGCAGGTCCTCGACCGCATCCAGGATCGCCGGGTGGCGCACGAGGTCGGCCAGCCACGTGAAGAGCAGATGCGGCTTGTGACGGAGCTCGCCGCCGAGCCGGCCACCGTGCTCGGCCTCGACGGCCTCGAGCCACCGGCGCGTCGCCAGCGCCTCGCCGGAGGACATCACGCGAATCGGGAAATAGAAGCCGTCCCGGCGATATTGCTCGACGGCGGCTGGCGCAAGTCCGGTCATGGAGTCATGGGCCTTGCATCGATGGTACCCGAAGACACGCGGGCCCACACGGCGTAGAGCGGATCCCCGTGGCCGGGCGACCGATCCTCGTCCTTCACATCGGCCCAACCGCCGGCGGTCTCGAAATAAGCG
>WNFO01008057.1_pt1 | contig 10453 bp, 10 predicted proteins | sample 5400251 | NCBI WGS metagenome assembly WNFO01 (sample SAMN13153354, study PRJNA577476) | soil metagenome | isolation source: 100 cm saprolite under Madrone tree | place: USA:California | collected 2016-06-14 | reverse complement strand
TGCGGCACAGTAGGCCGAGATCCTGCATGTCTTGAACATTCTCATCTCCATGTTGCATGTTCGCAGAATGCAAAATGGAGATTCTTTGTTACGCCGGAGCGTCCGGCCGGCGAATGGTTTGTGAAGGGTGTGTATACTTTGTAAACAATCCGGACTGCCGAACGAGCCTCAAAAGTGGGCACCCGAGATGCGTTGGAATTTGTTGCCGATAGGCGTGTGCCATTCGCCGCATCTGCCCCCACAGACAGCCGTTCCTTCCTCGAAAGCGCGCCAAATGGTTTTTGAGTTAACCTGACAGCTACCGAAGGCGACCTTGAGAAACTTGCAACCTCGACGATTTAGAAGGTCTCGCCCTGTCGCTCGTGTTCCACCCAGATTACTACGGCGCGCTGGCCGTCTGCGGCACGCGGCTATTGGATGCTTTTTTCAGCGCCTTGCTTTCCGGATCGATCTGGCGACCGTCCACCAGCAGTTCGTAATAAAGATGGGGGCCGGTGGCCACGCCGGTCATGCCGACATAGCCGATGACATCGCCGCGATGAACCGGCATGCCGATGTCGAGTGTCGGCCAGAAGCCCGAAAGATGGGCATAAGCCGTCTCGAGCCGTGCCGAATGCCTGATGCGGATGTAATTCCCATAGGTGCCGCGCCGACCGAAGTCTTCGACGACGCCATCGGCCGCGGCGATCACCGGCGTGCCCATGGCCGCCTCGTAATCCACGCCCTTGTGGAAAAGCCTTGCATGCAGAACCGGATGAATGCGCCAGCCATAGGGCGAACTGATACGGGCCCCCGGCAGGGGCTGCCACAGATTGACCATGGTGGCCGGCGTCAGATCGACATGCTGCTGGGGGGCAGGCGTCGCCAGGGCCGTGTACCGGAAAACATGCTGCCTGCCGTCGCGCCCGGCATAGGCGGCATAGCTTAGCTGCGGGGCCGGCCCCGTCACCGAATTCACCGGGATCTGATAGACGATTGTCACCATCTCATCATGGACCGGGGGCCGCCGGGCTTGGGAGAGCGCCATGACCACCTGTTCGCACACTTCCGGCGGCAGGCCGGATTTCGTCAGCAGCCGTGGCAAAGCGGGGCTGCCATGCAGGGCCATGGCCTTCAAGACCATGCCCACATCGGCCTTCGGAGTCTCAGCCGCCGAAGCGGCGGCCAAAAGAACGGCGCCTGCGTTTCCGACGCGCTTGCCGCTCCAGGCAATCGAGGCCAGGCGCCGGCGATTGGCCTCGCCAACGAATGCCAAGGTCAACCGATCGCCCGGTTGCAATCTTTTGGCATCGATCTGACCCTTGAGCTTGGCGAGATCGCGATCGACCTCCGATGCCGGCACGCCGGCGCTCGTCAAAACGCTAGGAAGCGTATCGCCGGGTTTCATCGTGACGACCGTCCGGCCGGTCGATTGCCTGGCCACGGAGTCGCCGGATGGTTCGCCGGCTGCCCTTGCGGTCGCGGCGCTTGCCGGTTTCAGCGCCGGCAAAAACTCGTCGGTCGGGGCATTGATGGCGAGAGCGTTGGGCGCGGACGCTAGAGCGATCATGGCGCCGAGCAGGGTTGAAGCAGAAAAGCAGATCCTCGGCCTGCTTGGCCGACGCTTACGGTCCGTTCGATGCAATGGTCGTGTCCCCTGGAACGAGTTGGTAAGACGCACTTACTCGGTCGACATTCTTCCGATGACGGGAAAGAATCGCTGGCCGGCAATACCGGACGGAATTCGATTCCGACGATCCGCAAACACACAGGAAGCTATCGAGGGGCCCCCTTCGCTGTCTTGGCCCAACCGACGCCGAAAGCATCGACGATCGATCGACTACCCGTATAGCCGGCCACCCAGGGTCGAGTCATGGGCTTTTTCTGTCGGCCGAATATTGCCTTTTTGCTGCTTCAAAGAGGCCACCAACCCTGCTATCGCTTTACGGCGCCTCTGATCCGCGACCCGCGGCCGCCGATCCGTCGACGGCAGTCATTCTCCTTCCATCGCTCGCCAATGCCGGGACCCGAATGAAAGCCATGCGGCATATCAAGATAAGATCGATGCCTGAAGAAAACTCGTCGGCCGATCCAGCCGTCGTGGCCGGCCGTCGTGGAATGACGATGGGCGATGCATAGCCAAGGCCTCGCGCCCGAGGCGCCGCCGCGTCGGCAGGCCTTCGCCACCGCGACCGCGGTTGTCGCGCTGATCGCGGTTGCCACGCTTCTTCGCCTGGCACTCGCCACCGCCGGCCTCGGGGAAGACGAGACCTATATGGTCTCGATGGCCCGGCATTTTTCCTGGAGCTATTTCGATCACCCGCCGCTGCATGTCTGGCTGGTCGGTGGCTGGGCGCGTCTCCTGGGCAGCGAAGACCCCTGGGTCGTGCGCCTGCCGTTCATCGCGCTGTTCGTCGGCTCATCCTGGCTGATGTACCGCTTGACCGCCGCCTTGTTCGGGGAGCGCGCGGGGTTTTGGGCCACCCTGGCCTTCAATCTCGCCCCGCTGTTCACGCTCTCCACTGGCAGTTGGGTATTGCCCGACGGGCCGCTCGTCTTCTTCTTGCTCGCGGCCGGTCGCGCCCTTGCAGACTTGCTCATCGCCACGGAAAGCCCGACGAGGCCCGTTCTTCGCTGGCTCGGCGTTGGCCTCCCGGCCGGACTCGCGTTGCTGTCGAAATACACGGCGATCTTTTTCATTGCCGGCGCTTTCGTGTTTCTGGTCAGCGATGCACGCTCGCGGCACTGGTTCAAGACGCCTGGCCCCTGGCTGGGACTGCTGGCCGCGGTGGCGGTCTTTTTGCCCGTCGTTTACTGGAACATGACCCATCGCTGGATCTCGTTTGCATTCCAGGCCGGGCGCGGCGCGCCGGCGGAATTCAACTTAAATTGGCTGCTGCAATATCTGGGCGGCGAGATTCTCTACCTCCTGCCCTGGATCCTCGTCCCCCTGATCGTGGCCTGGCTCGGCGCGCTCCGCCGGGGGCCAAAGGACAGGGCTTCGTGGCTGCTGGCCTGCCTTGCAAGCGGACCGATCGTCATATTCACGCTTGCCGCTTTCTGGTCCCATGTCCTGCCCCATTGGCCCCTGGCGGGTTGGCTTTTCGTCTTCCCGCTCCTCGGCGTCAGGATGGTCGGCCTCAGCCAACGTCACCCCCGCCTGGTTTGGCATTCCAGCCTCGCGGCCGTTCTCGTGCTCGTCGGCGGGCTGACCGTCGTCGCCAGCCAAGCGGCCACCGGCTGGATAACGCGGCTCGAGCCCGGTCTCGCCGGCAGGCGCGATCCCACGATATCCCTCGTCGATTGGCGAGAGCTGCGGGCGGAACTCGCCAACCGTGGCGACCTGAAAGATGTCGGCTTCCTCGCGGGTCTCAATTGGATTCACGCCGCCCGCTTGGACTATGCGCTCGGCCGGGATATTCCTGTCCTCTGCCTTTGCGCCGAACCGCATCATTTCGCCATCGAGCACGATCCGCGCCTGTTCGAAGGCCGCGACGGCCTGGTCATCGGAACGACCGGTTCGCTCTACGATCCCCTGGGCTTCCTGGCCGGCCGGTTCCAGCGCGTTGAATTATTGGCGCCCGTGAGCCTGACGCGTGCCGGCCAGCCCGTCATCGAAATCTGGATCGTGCGAGGTTTCGGATTCAAATCCGCGACGCCTTGAGCGGATTTGCTCGCCGTCCCGATCGGTCGAGGGACTATCACACCCGCTCGGGCGGCGGCAGCGTCATCGAACTGGTGCTGTCGCCCTTGGGACGAACGGCATCGAGGGGCTCGCCCACCACCATGTAATAGACGGTCTCGGCGATGTTCGTAGCGTGATCGCCGATGCGCTCGATGTTCTTGGCGATGAACAGCATATGGGTGCAGGCGCCGATATTGCGTGGATCTTCCATCATATGGGTCAGCAGCTCGCGGAACAGGCCGCTGTAGGTCTCGTCGACCTCCTCGTCGCTCTGCCAGGCGGCAAGGGCCTTCTCGGCGTCGCGATCGTTATAGGCGCCGAGCACGTCCTTGATGATCTTCTGCGCCAGCCAGCCCATGCGCGGGATGCCGGCCGGCAGTTTGAAAGGGGCCGTCTGGGCCAAGGCGATCACTCGCTTGCCGATATTGGCGGCATAGTCGCCGATACGTTCCAGATCGCTGGAAATTTTCAAGGCTGCCACGACCTCGCGCAGATCCTGGGCGACAGGCTGGCGCAACGCCAGCAGGCGGACCGCCAGCGCGCTCACCTGATGCTCCAGATCGTCGATGCGGGCATCGGCCTGAACCACCTGATGGCCGATTTCGCCATCGCGGCGCACCAGCGCCTGGATCGCGCTCTGCAACTGGGCCTCGGCCAGATCGCCCATGCGGGTAATGGTCTGGTCGAGCGCTTTCAACTCGTCGTCGTAGGAGCGGACCGTATGGTGAAGCGTGGTCTCCTGGGCCATGGGGCTTGCCTCGCGCTGGATCGATCGCTCAGCCGAAACGGCCGGTGATGTATTGCTGAGTCTTCTCGTTAGCGGGATTTGTGAATATCTGCTCCGTCACGCCATATTCAATGAGCTCGCCCAGATACATGAAGGCGGTGAAATCCGCGGCGCGGGCTGCCTGCTGCATGTTGTGGGTGACGATGACGATGCAGTAGTCGCTCTTCAACTCGTCGATCAACTCCTCGACCTTGGAAGTCGAGATCGGGTCCAGCGCCGAACAGGGCTCGTCGAGCAACAGCACCGCCGGCTTCACGGCAACCCCACGCGCGATGCACAACCGCTGCTGCTGGCCGCCCGAGAGGCTGAGGCCGCTCTGCTTCAACTTGTCCTTGACCTCGGTCCATAGCGCCGCCCGGCGCAGCGCCGCTTCGACGCGCGCGTCCATCTCCGATTGCGACAGCTTCTCATAGAGCCGTACCCCGAAGGCGACATTGTCGTAGATTGACATGGGAAAGGGCGTGGGCTTCTGGAACACCATGCCGATGCGCGCACGCAGCAGGTTCAGATCCTGCTTGGGCGAGAGAATGTTATGGCCGTCCAGCAGCACCTCGCCCGTCGCCCGCTGCTTGGGATAGAGGTCGTAGATGCGATTCAACACCCGTAGCAGGGTGGATTTGCCGCAGCCCGAGGGCCCGATGAAGGCGGTGACCTGCTTGTCGTAGAGCGGCAGGCTGATGTCCTTCAGCGCCCTGTTCTGATCGTAAAAGAAGGACAGGTGGCGAATCGCGACCTTTTCCATCAGCGCCACCTGCTCGGATGATGCGGGCATGGCCTGGGCGGGCATTTCGACAGGCTGGCGCTGGGCTTTTTCCGACATGGCGGTGGTCATGGTCATCCTCTCGACGAACCAAGCGCGGCAAGCGCGCGGGCGACGATGTTCAGGATCAGGATCGTGATGGTGATCAGCAGCGCCCCGCCCCAGGCGAGATGCTGCCAATCGTCATAGGGGCTGAGCGCGAACTGGAAGATGGTCACCGGCAGGCTCGCCATGGGGGCGTTCATGTCGGTGCTCCAGAACTGGTTGTTGAGCGCCGTGAACAGCAGGGGCGCGGTCTCGCCGCTCACGCGCGCAATGGCCAGCAGGATGCCGGTAATGATGCCATTGCGGGCCGCGCGATAGGCGATCATGGTGACCACCTTCCACATGGGCGTGCCCAACGCCGAAGCGGCCTCGCGCAGGCCGTTGGGCACCAGGTTCAGCATGTCTTCGGTGGTCCGCACGATCACCGGAATGCCGATCACGGCCAGCACGATGACGCCGGCCCAGGCGGAGAAGTGGCCCATGGGCACCACCACCACTTCATAAATGAACAGGCCGACGACGATCGAGGGCGCGCTCAACAGGATGTCGTTGATGAAACGCACGGTCTCGGCGAAGGCGCCCTTCTTGCCGTATTCGGCCAGATATGTCCCGGCCAGCATGCCGATGGGGGTGCTGAGCAGGGTGGCGCCGATGGTCAGCACCACGCTGCCGAAAATGGCATTCAGCAGCCCGCCGGTATTGCCCGGTGGCGGCGTCATTTCGGTGAAGATCGAAAGATTGATCGCGCTGAAGCCGTTGTAGAACAGGGTCCACAGGATAGCGATCAGCCAGAACAGGCCGAAAACGGCGGCCGCCATGGCCACCGTGAGCGAAACGGCATTGACGAGGCGGCGACGGGCATAGATTTCCATGGCTTATTTCTTGACCTGCCGCTCGAGCCGCATGAGCAGCAGCTTGGCGAAAGCGAGCACGATGAAGGTTATGACGAAAAGAATAAGGCCAAGGGCGATCAGCGAGGAGGTGTAGAGGTCGCCCACCGCCTCGGTGAATTCGTTGGCGATGGTGGCCGAAATCGTCGTGCCCGGCGCCAGAATCGAAGCGGCGATTCGGTGGGCATTGCCGATGACGAAGGTGACCGCCATGGTCTCGCCAAGCGCGCGGCCCAGGCCCAGCATGACGGCGCCGATCACCCCGACGCGGGTATAGGGCAGCACCACGTTCCACACCACTTCGGTCGTCGTGGCCCCCAAGCCATAGGCTGACTCTTTCAACATCGGCGGCACGGTCTCGAAGACGTCGCGGGTGATGGAGGTGATGAAGGGCAGCACCATGATTGCCAGGATGATCGAGGCGGTCAGCACGCCGATGCCGTAAGGCGGGCCGGCGAAGAGGCGACCGATCACCGGCGCATGGCCGATGGTGGCAATCAGAAAGGGTTGCACCGTCAGCTGCAGGAACGGCGCCAGCACGAACAGGCCCCAGATGCCGTAAATGATGCTGGGAATGCCGGCCAGAAGCTCGATGGCGATGCCCAACGGCCGCTTCAGCACGGCGGGGCATAGCTCGGTTATGAAGACCGCGATGCCGAAACTGACGGGAACCCCGATGATCATGGCGAGGAGCGAGGTGATGATGGTGCCGTACACCGGCGCCAGTGCGCCGAACCTGTCCGTCACGGGATTCCAAACTTCGGTTGTAAGGAAACCGAAGCCGAAGGTGCGAAGCGCCGGCCAGGCCCCGAAGATCAGCGCGATAATGACGCCGCCCAACAGCAGCAACACCATCAGCGCGAAGAACAGCGTGCTGGAGCGGAAGAAGCTGTCCTGCAGGCGCTGGCGGCGGCCCTGATCCTGGGCGTTCACCGGCAACGGATCGTCGAGGGTGATGTTGGCCATGATCGGATCGCAAATTTAGCGGGGATGGACCGCTTACGGCGGCCCACCCCCTCGGGTTACGCGCTGTCGATTGGCGGTCGCCTATTGATCGGCTTGCCAAAGCTGCTTGCCGATCGAATCCTTGATCGAGCTCGCCCAGGTCTGGCGGACCAGGTCCACCACGTTGGCTGGCATCGGCACATAGGCCAGTTCCTGCGCCATGTCGCCGCCGTTCTTGTAGGCCCAGTCGAAGAACTTGAGGGCGGTGAGCGTGGCCGGCGGATCGATGGGGTGCTTGTAGACCAGAATGAAGCTGGCGCCTGAGATCGGCCAGGAATCTGCACCCGGCTGGTTCGTCAGGATCAGGTAAAAGCCCGGCGCGCCGGCCCAATCCGCCCCGGCGGCGGCGGCCTGGAAGGCCTTGATGCTCGGCTCCACCACCTTGCCGTCCTTGTTGATCATCTTGGTGTAGGTCAGGTTGTTCTGCTTGGCATAGGCATATTCGACATAGCCGATGGAGCCGTCGGTCTGTTTGCCCATATTGGCCACGCCCTCATTGCCCTTGGCGCCGATGCCGACCGGCCACTCGACCGCGCTGTTGGCGCCGATCTTGCCGGACCAATCCGAGCTCGCCTGCGACAGGTAAGTCGTGAAAAGGAATGTCGTGCCGGAGCCGTCCGATCGATGGACCACGGCGATCGCCTTGCTGGGCAGATCGACGCCGGGATTGAGGGCCTTGATCTTGGGATCGTCCCAGCTGGTGACGGTGCCTTGGAAGATATCGGCCAAGGTCTGCCCGTCGAGGGTGAGCTGCCCCGGCTGGATGCCCGGCAGATTCACGACCGGCACGATGCCGCCCATGATCATGGGGAATTGGATGAGGCCGGAGGCTTCGAGTTCGTCGAGCTTAAGGGGCTTGTCGGAAGCGCCGAAGGTGACCGTCTTGGCCTTGATCTGCTTGATGCCGCCGCCGGAGCCGATCGACTGATAGTTCAAGCCGACCCCCGTTACCTTCTTATAGGCGTCCGCCCATTTGGCGTAGATCGGGTAGGGGAAAGTTGCCCCGGCGCCCGAGATATCGGCCGCTTGCGCGCTCGTCCAGGCGAGTGCGGCAAACAATGCCATCGCGAGTATGCGTTTCATTTCCATGTCCCTCTTATTGCTCCGTGATTAAACCGCGATACCAATGAGTTCCCGATATGGCCCGGCGAGCCCGCCTCCGGCCCTGGCGGGACTGTAGGGAGAGAGGACGGCAACGATGTTGCAGATATGTGAAATTAATATGACGCCCGTCGCGATACTTGGCGGATTCTCTGGGGGCGACGGCCACATCGGACGACGACGCCGGCCCTGTCCCCCTGCCGGGCCGGCCGATATGATCGCCCGCCGTTTAGCAGGAGTTAACGACATGGATATCGAAGAAGCGGGTCTGGGCCCCAAAATTGCCTGGTCCCCCGCCAAGCCGCCTAGTCGCGAGGCGATCGTCGGCCGCTATGTCCGTCTGGAGCCGGTCGACCCGGCGCGTCATGCTGGCAACCTGTTCGAACTCTCCCACGGAGGCCAGGGCGACCCGGCGATCTGGACCTATATGGGCTATGGGCCCTTTGCCGATTTCGCGTCCTTTGAAACCTGGCTCGTCGAACGCGCCGCCTCGAAGGATCCTCTGTTCTATGCGGTGATCGACTCTGCCACGGGACGGGCGGCGGGCATGGCGAGTTATCTGCGCATGGCGCCGGCCGACGGCGTGATCGAGACGGGCCATATCTGGTTCACCCCGCTCCTGCAGCGCACCCGCCAGGCAACCGAAGCCATCTTCCTCATGGCCAAATATGCCTTCGACACGCTGGGCAATCGGCGCTTCGAGTGGAAGTGCAACGCCCGCAACGCGCCCTCGCGCCGTGCCGCCCAGCGCTTCGGCTTCACCTTCGAGGGCATCTTTCGCCAGCACATGGTCGTCAAAGGCCGCAACCGCGACACCGCCTGGTATGCCATGATCGATCGCGACTGGCCGGGCATCAAAGCCGCCTTCGAAGCCTGGTTGGACCCGGCGAATTTCGATGCCGGTGGACGAGAGAAGAAAAAGTTGAATGCCGAAGCGCTGGCCGGTCCTCAGCCGTTCTGAGGCAGGCGCACGCAGATTCATTAAATCTGCGCAGGAGTCCTGTATCACGCGCGTGAGAATATCGTCGGCCCGGACGGAGGGAGGCGGCCAGCGGCCGATGGGCTCTCCCAGCATGGCGGCGCTGCTCCACACGCCCACGACGGGAATGCCCAGGGTCCCGATCGCCGCGACCGTGGCCGGATAGATCTCGACGATGCGAAACCAGGCCCAGTAGCAAAACACGGTGCAGACCACCGAGGAATAGAGTGTCGCCGCCCAGGCATACCAGCTCACGCCCGCCAGCGAGGCATCGTGATCGACGACGAGGGCGCCCAGGATCACCGGCACGACACCGAATACGAATTGCCAGGCCGTCACCGTCGTGATCGGCGCCGACCAGCGATGAAGCTTGAATCCCACCGTGCCCAGCGCCCAGACAATCGCAGCAGCCAGCATGTAGATCGGCCCGAGAGGATCGACCGCGAGATGGGCCATATCGGGCAATATCAACATCGCCATTCCGGCCAGCCCGAGCATAAGGCCGACGATGCGGGTCAGCGTCATCCGCTCCTTCAGGAACGGCACCGCCAGCAAGGCCGCCCAAAGCGGCATGGTGAAGGTCAGGATGGACGCGCGACCAGGCGCCATATGCTGCAGCCCGTATGTGGAGGCCACATTCCATCCCGTGATGTTGAACATTGCGACATAAAAACACGGCATCAGATCGCGTCGCGGCAGGCGCCAGGGCTTGCCTTCCAGCCAGCAGACGAAAAACATGCCGACGAGGCCGATAACAAGGCAGATGCTGCGAAAGGTGAAGACCGGGATCTCGCCCAGGGCGATTTTCAATACCGGCCAATTGCAGCCCCAAAGCAGCGTGATGGAAGCCAGCAGGACCAACCCGGCCCGCGATGGGCGCGCGGGCGCCGCGCCTGGTGAAATCTCGGGCATCTGTCGGTCGCTTTCCCGGGCTAACGTCGCCCCAGCAAGGCGTCCAGCACACGCTGGCGCTCGTCGGGCGGCATGATCATCCATTCGCGGATTTCGTCGATGGTGCGCTTGCAGCCCAGGCACCAGCCCGTGGCATCGTCCATCTGACAGACGCTGATACAGGGCGAGGGCGGCCCGCTGGCCAATAGCCTCAGCCGCTTGGCACGGCGCTGTTCGCGGTGCCGGCGGCGGATGTCGGGATCGATCGCCTCGTTCATGCCGCCCGCACCTCGCCGGCGGCGCGGCCGACGATCTGTCGATAGAGCACTGG
>WNFO01006335.1_pt1 | contig 10453 bp, 8 predicted proteins | sample 5400251 | NCBI WGS metagenome assembly WNFO01 (sample SAMN13153354, study PRJNA577476) | soil metagenome | isolation source: 100 cm saprolite under Madrone tree | place: USA:California | collected 2016-06-14 | reverse complement strand
CCGAATACGGTCAGGGCAAACTTTAGGCGATGGAGGCTGCTAAACACTGGCGCTGAAACAGCCGCAAACCCGCCCTCGACCTCTACTGCTACTCGCGCAACGCCCTTCGTTTTGACGGTGGCGACCACCGCTTTCAGTTCGGCTTTCGTGGATGGAACACCTTGGCGCCCCGTTGCACGGCTCTGGGCCAATTCCTTCCCAATCAGCGGTTCGACACGATCAGGCTCACCGAACGCGCAGTAAATCAAGCCGGCAGCGGAAAACGTAAGTGCGCACACATGCCCTATGGGCACGCTACTGGAAGATTCACGGCGGCCGTGAACGAGTCGGACAATCGTGGGTCCATGCCTTCCCCACACAACCACTGCGGCAGTCTCGCCGGTCTGTTCCACTATGTCCTCTAGCACGCGCTCAGCGCGCTTGAGAGCGTCTGATCGGCTAAGCGCAAGGATGCCTGCGCGGAGTGCAAGCGGTCCGAAATCGTAGCGGGACGTGGCCCGATCTTGCTCGACCAGTCCAGCGCGGATCAGGCTCACAAGATACCGGTGTACCTTGGCAGGAGGTATGCCTGTCATACGCGCCAAGTCCGCCAAACGTGTTGGGCCGGCCGTTTCTGATAGCGCACGCAACAAGTCTCCGGCGACCTCCACGGAGTTGACGCCGCCCTTCGCCGCCGCTGGCGCCGACTTTCCTTTGATGTCCAGAAATTCCAGGTGTTCTGTGGGATCGACTTTGCGCGTCATTGGCGGATTATATTACGTAAGCCGAATAGAGTTACGTATTACGTAACGTCGCGTGAGTCGTCCGAGCCGATAGCGACGCTTAAAAAGAAAATTGACTTGAGGAGGAAGTACGGTATGACCAGCTCGGCTGCGGACGCCGATTACCAAGCTCTTGTATTCGATTACGCCCGATCGGGCGATCAGGACGCGACAGCACCGGTAAGGCATCGCGTGATCATAGTTGGCGCCGGACCTGTCGGACTCGCAACGGCAATCGATTTGGCGCAGCAGGGGATAACTACTCTGCTGCTCGATGACGATGATCGGCTCTCCACAGGCTCGCGGGCCATTTGCTTCGCGAAGCGCACATTGGAGATCTTCGACCGTCTCGGGTGCGGGCATCGCATGGTCGACAAAGGGGTTACCTGGAATCTCGGCAAAGTCTTCTTTCATGATGAGCCAGTCTACAGCTTCAATTTGCTACCTGAAGGGGGGCACGGTCACCCCGCCTTTATCAACCTACAACAATACTACGTCGAAGGATATCTGCTGGAGCGCGCGAAGCAGTTGTCCAATCTCGAGATTCGCTGGAAAAACAAGATCGCGGCTCTTACGCAAACCGACGCGGGCATCGCCCTCGGGGTGGAGACTCCGGAGGGAAGCTACACCCTACATTGTGATTGGCTCGTCGCCGCGGATGGGGCGCGGAGTGCGGTCCGTGGTCTCCTAGGCTTGACGAGTGAGGGACAAACCTTCCGAGACCGGTTCTTGATCGCCGACGTGCGAATGGATGCCGACTTTCCGACTGAGCGGTGGTTCTGGTTCGACCCCCCATTTCATCCAAATCAGTCGGTGCTCCTCCATCAGCAACCTGATGGAGTGTGGCGAATTGACTTTCAGCTCGGTTGGGACGCGGATCCCGTGGCCGAACGTCAGCCGGACCGTGTTATTCCGCGGGTCCAAGCCCTCTTGGGGCGTGAGACGCGGTTTGATTTGGAATGGGTCAGCGTGTACACCTTCGCTTGCCTGCGAATGGACAAGTTTCTGCATGGTCGCGTGCTGTTCGCGGGCGACAGCGCGCACGGTGTTTCGCCCTTCGGTGCTAGAGGTGCAAATAGTGGCGTCCAGGATGCGGATAACTTAGCCTGGAAGCTGGGTCTGGTACTGAAAGGACTCGCACCGCAAACGCTCCTTGATACCTATGATTCTGAGCGTGTTTACGCCGCGGACGAAAACATCCTGAATTCGACCCGCAGCACAGATTTCATCACGCCTAAGAACGAGGCGAGTCGAGCGTTCCGCGATGCGACACTGCAATTGGCGAAAGATTGTAGTTTTGCGCGGCGGCTCGTCAACAGCGGCCGACTATCTATACCCAGCACATATGCTGATTCACCGTTAAACACGCAAGATACGGATGACTATGCCGGAGACATGGTGCCCGGGGCGCCGGCAACAGACGCCCCTGTCCGTATAGGCGAACAGGATACGTGGTTTCTTCGACAAACGGGTAATGCCTTTACAGGCATCTACTTTGCCGATGGCGAGGAACTTTCGGTGGAGCGTTGGAAAGCGCTTCGCTCATTGAGCGAAAGTCCGACTCCGGTGAGCCTCCTTTTGGTGGTGGCCAACGGACTTCGCTCCAAGAACACGGACAGCGCCAATATTCTAGAAGACGTAGAGGGACTTGTCGCCAAACGTTACGACGCAAAACCGGGCACTTTTTATCTACTACGCCCGGACCAGCATGTTTGCGCGCGCTGGCGCTCTTTCGATGCTGATGCTGTCCATTCTGCTCTGAAGCGCGCTGCTGGCCACCTGGGAGGAAGTCGTGCTCAACACTGAACTTAACATTTCCGCCCCGGACGAATTCTACGAAGCGCTGGTGGACATTCATCGCTTTCTTACGCCGGAGCAGAGCAAGCTTGTGAATGCCAAACTAATCCTCCTGTTGGCAAACCACGTCGGTGATTTGGCCGTCTTGCGCGCGGCGATGGACAAAGCCCGTGAGGGCGTTACGCCTCTGGCGCAAGATCCGACGCTGAGAGCAGTCACGTAGCAATCCTAGATAGAAGATGAGACTTAATCGAACCTCAGGGAAAAACAAATGTCGGGATTCGCCAGCAGCAAAGACCTCGCGGAGAAAAAGATTTCTTTCGAAGAACTTGGTCCGGGCCTTTACGGCTTTACAGCCGAAGGTGACCCCAATTCTGGTGTGGTAATCGGCGATCGAAGCGTTTTGGTCGTCGATGCACAGGCGACGCCAAGACTTGCCGAGGAGGTACTTGCGCACATTCGAAAGGTCACGGACAAACCCGTTAAGCACGTTGCCTTGAGTCATTATCACGCCGTGCGAGTGCTCGGTGCATCGGCGTATAAGGACGCTGAGCTTATTGCGTCCGATGTCACTCGCGATCTCATCGCCGAGCGCGGCCAACAGGATATGGATAGTGAAATCGGGCGTTTCCCGCGCCTGTTCCGCGGCAAGGAAAGCATTCCAGGTCTTACTTGGCCGGATCTCGTGTTTCACAAGCGGATGACCCTTTGGATGGGAGAAAGGGAAGTGCAAATCATTCACATCGGCCGTAGCCACACCGCAGGTGATACGGTGGTATGGCTGCCGAAAGAGAGGGTTCTATTCGCTGGCGATACGATCGAGTTTGGCGCTACGCCATATTGCGGCGACGCGCATTTTTCAGATTGGCCATCGACCCTGAAGGCCATTCGCGCGCTCGGTGCCGAGCGGCTGGTTCCGGGTCGTGGTCGCAGCCTCATCGGCCAGAAAGAAGTCAATGAAGCGATTGAGGGCACGTCTGCCTTCACCTCTGATCTGTTTGCGATCGCGAAAGCCGGCGTGGCCAAAGGCGCCACGTTGAAGCAAGTCTACGATGAGGCCATGGGGGCGATGAAACCCAAATACGGACATTGGGTCATCTTCGAGCATTGTATGCCGTTCGACGTCAGTCGCGCGTACGATGAGGCAAACGGTCTCGATCATCCTCGCATTTGGACTGCGGAACGCGACCTCGAGATGTGGCGATCGTTGGAGCACGGCACAGCTATGAAATCGGCCGAAATCCACACCTAATGCGAGAGGCAATCGTGAGCGTCGATGTCAAACTGAAGAGCTGACGAAGCAGCGTCTCGCAGAACTAACGCCAACTACTCTCGTGGTCGCCATAATTGAAACGGGGAGATCTCATGTCCACACTAGCGCCCACCAACATACCTCAGGGGACAAGGGCCACACGGGAGGAAAAGCGGGTACTGGCAGCCACCTTGGTCGGCACGGCCATCGAATGGTACGACTATTTTATCTATGCTCAGGCAGCTGGTCTCGTTCTAGGGGCGTTATTCTTTGCTCCAGTTGCGAAAGACAATGCACCTCTAGCGCAGACTCTCTCCTTGGCAACAATCGGCATCTCCTTCCTGTTCCGCCCGCTCGGTGCGATGGTTTGCGGTCACATCGGCGATAAGGTCGGCCGCAAAGCGACACTTGTAATGACTCTCATCCTGATGGGAGCAGCGACGGCCTTGATTGGCGTGTTGCCGACCTATACCCAGATTGGGGTTTGGGCGCCGATTTCGCTGATCATCCTGCGTATCCTGCAAGGGTTCTCGGCCGGAGGCGAATGGGGAGGTGCCGCGTTGATGGCGGTCGAGCATGCGCCGGTTGATAAGCGTAGCTTCTTCGGATCTTTTCCCCAGCTCGGTGTACCACTGGGCATGATCCTCGCGACATTAGTGTTGCTGGTGCTTACCGCGATCCTGACAAAGGATCAATTCACCGCGTGGGGTTGGCGCCTGCCGTTTCTTTTCTCAGTCGCCTTAGTCTTCACGGGTTTTCTCATTCGTCGTACCATCGAGGAATCCCCCGTTTATGAGCAGATGCACCGACGCCGTAAGGAATCGTCAGCGCCGCTGGGGGAGCTTTTTAGGCATCACTGGAAGCAGGTCTTGCTTACAGCTCTCATTTTTATGGGCAACAACGCGGCAGGCTATCTTCTTATCGCTTTTTTTATCACGTACGGCGACAAGTCACTTCACTTGCCAACCAGCGAGCTGCTGAGCGTTTGTACTCTAGCTGCCGTGGCATGGGTTGGTTCCACCCTCGTTGGTGGCGTGATGGGTGACAGAATTGGCCGAGTACGCACATTTCAGATCGGTTACGTCGGTCTGGCTCTGTGGGCCATACCCATGTGGTTCCTCATCGACTCACGCGATATCTTGTTGTTTTTTGTTGCGGCCTTCGTGCTGGCGGTCCCCCTGGGAATCACATACGGACCTCAGGCGGCGCTATACGCAGAGATGTTTCCTGCGAAGGTGCGGTATTCTGGCGTCTCTGTTGGATACGCGCTCGGGTCAATTATCGGCGGTGCTTTTGCCGCCACGATCGCGCAGTGGATTATCGCGACCTACAATCAATCGTGGCTGATCGGTCTCTACATCGCCATTCTTTCGGTGATCTCTTTTGTTGCCGTATCGTTGGTAAACGATCCGAAGGGGGTCGACCTGAATGTCAAAGAAGTGCACGAGGACTATCTGCGCACACACCCCGAAGCGGTGCTACATGATCGCGGTGTCGCAGGGGAAATTGCGCGGTGATTGTGCTCCGTTGCATTGATACATGCCCGTGTTCCGTAGCCATTGTCCTTGAGAGAGCGTGAATGGAATAAATAGCGCGCCTGATATCCCATCGAAGACGACCAGATTCGCCGCGGCGTGCTGAGTCGGCAGACGCCGCCGAGTGACACGAGATGCGTGAAAAAGCGTTTGGCAGCGGTGACGCCGCCCACCAAGTTGAGGAGGAAGTCATGAACGTTCGAGCGGCATCGCGTTCCGAGATCAGGGCCACCGGTTCCGGAATCACCACTGGATACATGTCCGGCTTCGGCAACGGCTTTGAGACAGAAGCGTTACCGGGCGCGCTGCCGGTCGGGCGTAACTCACCCCAAAAGTGTCCTTACGGTCTCTATGCAGAACAGCTCTCTGGATCGCCTTTCACGGCGCCCCGGACCACCAACGAGCGCTCCTGGCTGTATCGCATCCGTCCAACCGTCGTGCATTGGGGCGAGTTCACCAAGGTCGATATCGGGCTTTGGCGCACGGCGCCGGCGCAGGAAGCCGAGCTTCCGATTGCGCCCATGCGCTGGGATCCCATCCCAATCCCGGATGAGCGTCTTTCCTTTGTCGAGGGCATTCGCACCATGACGACGGCAGGAGATGCCGGCTCCCAAGCGGGCATGGGCGCCCATCTCTATTTCATTACGCGATCCATGCAGGACGAGTACTTCTACAACGCCGATAGTGAGATGCTGATCGTGCCGCAGGAGGGTGATCTGCGCCTCTGGACCGAGTTCGGTATTATCGACATCGAGCCGGGCGAGATTGCGGTGATCCCGCGCGGCGTTAAAATGAGGGTCGAGCTGCCGTCGGGCTCTGCGCGCGGATATCTTTGCGAGAACTATGGAGGCGCCCTCACCCTGCCGGAACGCGGGCCGATCGGAGCCAACTGTCTCGCCAATCCACGCGACTTCCTCACTCCTGTAGCGGCGTACGAAGATCGAGACGCTCCTTCCAGAATGTTTGTTAAATGGGGCGGCGCACTGTGGGCGACGGATCTCGATCATTCGCCGCTCGACGTGGTCGCTTGGCACGGAAACTACGCCCCTTACAAGTACGATCTGCGCAAATACTCGCCCGTCGGCCCAATCCTGTTTGATCATGCCGATCCATCAATCTTCACGGTGCTGACGTCGCCCTCTGAAACGCCCGGGACCGCCAACATCGATTTTGTGATCTTCTCGGATCGCTGGCTGGTAGCGGAAAACACGTTTCGCCCACCGTGGTACCACATGAACGTGATGAGCGAGTTCATGGGTCTAATCTATGGCGTCTACGACGCGAAAACTGGCGGGGGCTTTGGGCCTGGCGGGGTATCTCTCCACAACATGATGCTGCCACACGGCCCGGACGGCGACGCGTTTGAAAACGCGTCGATCGCGAACCTCCAGCCTCACAAGCTACAAGGCACCCTCGCCTTCATGTTGGAGACTCGGTTCCCACAAAAGGTTTCCACCTTCGCTGCTCAGCATCCCGGATTCCAAAGAAACTATGGCGCCTACGGAAAGAGCCTGAAACGCCATTTCGATCCAACTCGACCCTGATTTTCGAACGACGGTTGAACGAAGTCATTCGGTCGGGAGTGACAAGAGGTGCTCCGGAATGAGCAGAACGCAACAGCGGATGAAACTCCGATGACCCAGCAGCCGGACGAAACTCACGATAGTGAGGCGGCTTCAGTATCGCATTGAGATTCGCTTTTGACGCTCGTGCGTCGGCTGCGATGAAAGCGAACGTAGCTTGTTTCAAGGAACGGTTCAATCCATGACCAACATCGACCAAACCCATGACCCCAAGCAGCGCAGTTGGGTCCCCTCCGCCAATGCTCCCGACACTGACTTCCCAATCCAAAATCTGTCATTCGGACGTTACCGGCGCGCAGGCAGCAGCGAGGTGTTCCGGATAGGCATAGCGATCGGCGACCAGGTGCTTGATCTCAGAGCAACGGGGTTGATCGGCAGTGACGACATGAACGCGCTGATGGCCGCGAGCTCCCAAAAACGTCAAGCGCTGCGCGCTGCAATTTTCGCGGGTCTGGTCGAAGGCAGCAACAAAGAGTCCTCATGGAAAGACGTGTTGCTGGCGCAATCCGCCGCAGAAATGGCTGTGCCCTGCCGCATCGAAGACTACACCGACTTCTATACGGGCATTCACCATGCGACTACGGTGGGCAAGCTGTTCCGCCCCCAAAACCCATTAATGCCGAACTACAAGTGGGTGCCGATCGGCTATCACGGCCGCGGCTCGTCGATCCGCGTGAGTGGTCAGCATTTCCGGCGGCCAACGGGGCAACTCAAAGGAGAGGCGGACGTGCCTGTGCTGAGCCCCACACAACGGCTCGATTACGAACTCGAACTCGGTTTTTTTGCGGGCGCGGGCAATGCGCTCGGCGAGCCCATTGGGATCGGAGAGGCCGAACAGCATCTGTTCGGTGTCTGCCTGCTCAATGACTGGTCAGCGCGCGACGTGCAATCCTGGGAGTATCAGCCGCTGGGTCCGTTCCTGTCGAAGAACTTCGCGACCACGGTGTCACCCTGGATCGTGACGATTGAAGCGCTGGCGCCGTTTCGTGCGCCATTCGTTCGCCCGGCGGGTGATCCACAGCCGCTACCTTATCTCGACTCGCCGGCCAATCGTGAGCACGGCGCGCTCGACATCGTGCTTGATGTCGAACTGCAAACAGCGAAGATGCGCGAGGCTGGTGCCGTTGCGGTGCGGCTCACGCGCAGTAGCACCCGGCAGGCGGCCTACTGGACTGCCGCGCAACTTATCGCCCATCACACGATCAACGGCTGCAATCTGCAGCCAGGCGATCTGCTCGGCTCGGGCACCTTGTCGGGTCGGGCGCCCGACGAGGCTGGCTCGCTTCTGGAGCTAACATTGGGCGGCACGAAGCCGATCACTTTGCCAAACGGCGAGACGCGGACCTGGCTGGAAGACGGTGACACGCTGGTGATGCGCGGCTATTGCGAGCGGGATGGCGCGGCCCGCATCGGGCTGGGCGAAGTCACAGGCACCGTATTGCCCGCTCCGAGTAAGCGCTGAGGGCGGGAAGATGCTCAGGCTTTACACCTACTTTCGCAGTTCAGCGTCATTCCGTGTCCGCATTGCCTTGAATCTAAAGGGGCTGACTTACGAGTCGATCCCGGTGCATCTGCTCGCTGGCGGTGGTGAACAACTGCGGCCGCAGTTCCGTGACCTCAATCCCATGGGACTTGTACCGGTTCTGCAGGACGGTGCCGAGACTTTGAGCCAGTCGCTGGCGATCATCGAGTATCTGGACGAACTGCATCCAGATCCTCCGCTGCTTGGCCATTCGGTGGGTGAGCGGGCACGAATCCGCAGTATCGCTCTGGACGTTGCCTGCGAAGTCCATCCCCTCAATAACCTGCGTGTGCTGAATTACCTTGCCGGAGAATTTGATTTCAATGATGCTCAGAAGAGTCGCTGGTATCGACACTGGGCGGAAACCGGGCTTGTTGCCATCGAAGCTGCCGTGACGCGAGAGCCTGGCGCATTCTGCGTTGGAGACACTCCGACGATGGCGGACTGCTGCCTGGTGCCTCAGGTGTTCAACGCCATACGCTTCGATTGCGACCTGTCACGCACGCCGAAGGTGATGTCCATTCACGCCCGCTGTGTTGCGCTCGACGCATTCCGCCGCGCGTCACCGGCGGTCCAACCCGATGCGGCGTAGGCGAGGTACGTTTTGATTTGCTGGCCTCAGTCTCAAGAAAGATCGTCATGAATCGCGCAAAAACCGCCATCGTCACCGGTTCCACCAGCGGCATTGGGCTAGGTATCGCCCAAGCGCTCGCTCGGGCGGGCAACAACATCGTGATCAACGGTTTTGGCAATGTCGATGAGATCAAAGCCATAACGGCCGATCTCCAAACCCAGGCGGGTGTACAAGTCGAGTATTCGAATGCCGACATGAGTCGGCCCGAGCAGATCTCCAAGATGGTTCAGGAAACCGAGCGGTGTTTCGCCGCAGTTGACATCCTGGTCAACAACGCAGGGATCCAGTTCGTCGCACCGGTAGACGAATTTCCGGACGCCAAGTGGGAGCAGATCCTCGCGATCAACCTGTCGTCTAATTTCTACGCGATCAAAGCGGTACTGCCAGGGATGAAGCAGCGCAATGCTGGGCGCATCGTCAACATCGCTTCGGCGCACGGGCTGGTCGCGTCGCCGTTCAAGAGCGCTTACGTCGCCGCGAAGCATGGCGTGCTTGGTCTGACCAAGGCCGTGGCACTGGAGGTGGCGACTACGCCGATCACCTGTAACGCGGTTTGCCCGGGCTATGTACGAACGCCGTTGGTCGAAGGGCAGATCGCGGATCAGGCCAAGGCGCACAACCTCTCGGAGGAAGAAGTCGTTCGGGACGTTATCCTTGCCTCCCAACCAAACAAGCGTTTCGTCGAACTCTCGCAACTCGCCGATCTGGTACTGTTCCTGTGTTCGGACGCAGCGGGCTCCATCACTGGCACGGCGCTGCCTATCGAAGGTGGTTGGACTGCACGCTGACCAGGGGAGGCCATATCTTGCGGGACAACTCCTCATCGCCACGTGCGCCCGGGCGTGGAAAGATCGTCTCGCCACGGGAAGCTGTACAGTTGATTCGCGAGGGCGACACCGTAGCGACCGGTGGTTTCGTCGGTATCGGTTTCCCGGAGGAGGTCGCGGTAGCGCTGGAAGCGCTTTTTCTTGACCCCGCAGATGACCGGCCAGATAGCGACAAGCCGCGCAACCTCACGCTCGTATACGCCGCAGGCCAAGGCGACGGCAAATCCCGTGGACTCAATCATTTTGCTCACTCCGGCATGGTCCGGCGCGCGATTGGCGGTCATTGGGGGTTAGTACCAGAACTGCAACGCCTCGCGCTAGACAACCAGATCGAGGCTTACAACCTTCCGCAGGGCGTGATCACGCATCTGTTTCGCGACATTGCCGCAGGCAAGCCTGGCCATTTGAGCCGCATCGGCTTAGGCACCTTCGTCGATCCGCGTCACGGTGGAGGCAAGCTTAACGCGCGCACCATCGACGACATAGTGACGCTCATGACGGTCAGCGGCGACGAGTATCTTTTCTACAAGGCATTTCCAATC
>WNFO01017638.1_pt1 | contig 10456 bp, 6 predicted proteins | sample 5400251 | NCBI WGS metagenome assembly WNFO01 (sample SAMN13153354, study PRJNA577476) | soil metagenome | isolation source: 100 cm saprolite under Madrone tree | place: USA:California | collected 2016-06-14 | reverse complement strand
GGCATCATTGCCGGATTGTTACCGCTCGTGCACGCGCACAGTTTTGTTGTGGTGATGGTTGTAAGCGCCTGCATCGCACTCCTACAACAGCGCTGGCGCGACTGGATAACATTCTTCATTGTCGCTTCTTTAATCGCGCTGCCGCAGATGTGGTGGTCAACTCACAACAGCGCTGTGAACTCGAGCGCATTCTTCGCGTATGAGTTTGGCTGGGACAGCGCCAAGGAAATCTTCTTCAACTTCAAACTCGGAAGTCAGACTCTTCAAACGATGCCACGGCTGCGGACAACGCTTGAGCGGTTACCCGACGTGGTTTGGTTCTGGCTAAAGAATGCCGGCTTGTTTCTCCCGTTGACAATTGCCGCCCTGCTTTGGCGCGGCGAAAAGAAACGTCTTGTGTCTCGCCGGCTGCTGCTGTTTCTCGCGCCTTTCAGTTTGTGCTTCATCGTCCCCAACGTCCTGAAGATGGCGCCCTGGATTTGGGACAACATCAAAGTGCTGTTTTACTGGTGGGTGGCTTCAGCTCCGTTGGTTGCCATCCTGCTGGCGCGGTTGTGGCAGAAGGGCTTTGCGCAAAGATTTTTGGCGTTAGTTTTGTTCGCGTGCATTACTCTGGCCGGCGCGCTGGATGTGGGCGCAATTGTAATGCAGTCAGCTAAGTTTCAGGTGTTTGATTCCGCGGGCGTGGCGTTCGCGGAGTTGGTAAAAGAGAAAACAGAACCACGAGCGCTGATCATTCATGCGCCGGTCCATAATCATCCGGTGTTCCTAACGGGAAGACGATCGCTGATGGGTTATCCCGGACACATTTGGACGCATGGCCTGGATTACACTCAACGTGAAGCGGAAATCAAAAGGATTTATGCGGGCGGATCGGATGCGCCACTATTGCTGCAAAAATATGGCGTGCAATACGCCGTCGTCGGGCCGCACGAGCGCGACCTCATGACTGTAAACGATCGATTCTTTTCCGGATTTCATTTAATAGGAGAAGTTGGTGGGTACCGCCTCTACAAAATCACGCAACCGTAAGCAGAGCAATCAGGAGATAGCGGCACAAAAGAGCGTTGCCGATTCGCCTGCTGCTGGCGTTAACGAGCATCCGGACATTTCGGAACCCGCATGGCGCATTGCGAGCATTTCGATCTTTGTGGTGGCGGCTTGCCTGCGGCTGTTCGATCTCAACCTTGTGCCGCTACACCACGACGAAGGAGTCAACGGAAATTTTCTGGTCCGGCTGGTGCGCGACGGTTTCTACCATTACGATCCGGCAAACTATCACGGCCCGACTTTGTACTATTTCGCCGCCGTTTTTCCCTGGTTATTGCGCCTGTTCTTTGGAGCCGGCGCACAAAATAGTTATGGGCTGACTACGGTTGCAATCAGGATGGTGCCGGCTCTCTTCGGTATCGCGACGGTAGGCTTGATATTCACGTTGCGGCGAAATCTCGGGACCATTGCGACACTGGGCGCCGCGTTGCTGCTGGCGATTTCACCCGGCGCGGTTTACCTGTCGCGCTACTTTATCCACGAGACGCTGTTTGTTTTCTTCACTTTGGGTCTGGTGGTAGCGGCTCTGAAATTTTATGAACAAGCGCAACTTCTTTACTTAATCCTCGCTGCGATTTCCGCCGCGCTGATGTTCGCAACCAAAGAGACTGCGATCATATCGGCCGGCGTATTGGTGATTGCGCTGGTTATCACTCTCGTTTACCGCTCGCTCATTGGGGCGTCGGGCACGTACGCCGGAACAAGAAAGAAGAAACGCAAACGTTCCAAGGCGGGCAATTCATTCACCAACTTCCTTGAGCGTGTTGGCGGGCCCGGAAAGCTAGCAATCTGGATAATGGTGGCGCTGCTCATATTTGTCGCCGTTAACGTGCTCTTCTACTCTTCATTCTTCAAAAACTATCCAAAGGGTGTTTACGACTCACTGAAGACTTTTCAATTTTGGACGAAGACCGGCAAAGAGGCCCATAAACATCCAAAGGTTACATATTTTTGGTGGTTGCTGTTGCAGGAGTCGCCGCTGCTTGTTCTTGGCGCAATCGGCGCGGCAGTCACGGTGTTGAAACCCGTGAAGTTGTTTGCGCTGTTTTCCGCGCTTTCGGCCTTCGGGCTTCTTGCCGCGTATTCTTTGATCGCTTACAAGACACCGTGGCTTAGCCTGAATTTCATTGTGCCCCTCGCGCTTACGAGCGGCGTCGCAATCGAGTGGCTTTATGAAGAGCTCGGGCGATGGGAAGTGAGCAAACGTACCCGCTGGTACGCTCTGGCCTGCATCCTCCTGATAGCCATTGGGCCATTGCCTGGTCTCGCCAGGATATTTGATCAGATAGTAGCGCCCAATCCCTGGCCTGGTTTACTTCCCGCCCTCAAACAAACAGAGATTCATGGGAAAACTCTTATCCCCGGCTATCAAACAATCGATCTCAATTTTATCAACTACGACAACGACAATCGCTATTACGTTTATGTTTACGCGCACACGCGCCGGGAAACACTCAAGCTTGTCGACGAAATAAATATGATTGCGCAGCGCAGTCACCAGGGAGCCGCCGCCGGCGTCACGATAGTTTCACCCGACTACTGGCCGTTGCCCTGGTACTTGCGCGACTACAATCGCATTGGTTATTACGGACGAATTACGCCATCGAACGAGCCAATGATTGTTGCTTCTACGAATCAGGCGGCGGAAGTGCAAGCCACTTACGGCGATCGTTATGTGCAGGTTAAATCAGGTTTCAATCCTGAGGGCAGTTTTCCTTTGCGGCCAGGAGTAGATCTACTGCTCTACGCGAGAAGAGAATTGCTGCCCTGAGCATGGTCCATCACGATGCGAAGCAAAAAATAGTCAACTATGAACAGTTATCGTCCCTTTTTGATCATCGCGCTGGTGTTGCTGGTAGCGGCAGCGGGCACGGCGTTACTGCTAAAATCAAATCAGAGAGGAGATTCTTCTTCACGCACTACCGATACACAGTCGCCTGACAACGCGAACAAGAGCGCTTCAAATACAGTCGTTACTTTAGAAGAGTTTGGCGATTATCAGTGTCCGCCGTGCGGTCAACTTCACCCCACCCTCAAAAAGTTGAAGCAGGAATATGGCCCTAACCTGAACTCATCTGAACTTCATTTTTCGCAACCTGCCTTTGACCAAAATCCATCAGCACGCACTTGCAGCGGCGCAGGCGGCAGAGGCGGCGCGCATTCAAAACCACTTCTGGGAAATGCATGATTTACTCTACGAGAATCAGGGCCTGTGGAAGGATGACATTAATCCGCGCTCAATCTTCATTAAATTTGCCGCGGACCTTGGTCTGAACACTGCGCAGTTCACTCGCGACATGGACGACAAGCAGATCCAGATGCGCATCGAAGCCGACATGGAGGCCGCGGCCAAACAAGGCATCGAGGGAACGCCAACGATTCTAATCAACGGCCGCCAACTGCGGGCTGAAATGACCACGCCGGACGGCGTGCGCAAGGGAATTGAGCTGATGTTGTCTGGCGGAATTACTCCTTCTCCTTGAGCCGCGCAAAGGTTACGCGGCGCGGGTTCTTTGCTATTGTTCCGGGTGCGTCGCTTAAGCGCCTAAACGTAACTTTGCTGTCCACTTCAATAACCGTTCCTGACCTCAAGTTTTGGTTGACATTCTAAGCAACTCGCACTTATATTGGCACACCCTCGCGCGGTCCCCTGATTGGGGTTAGTCTGTTGGCGCCTGGGCCCTGGAAACAATAGACTAATTCGCGCATGTTTAAACTGAAACGCCTCGAGATTACCGGCTTTAAATCCTTCGCGGACTACACAGAAATTCTCTTCACGGGTCCTTGGCGAGCAGCGCGTGAAACATCTGCGTGGCGGTGCCATGCAGGACGTAATCTTTCAAGGCTCGCGCAATCGCGCGCCCAGCGGCATGGCCGAAGTCGTTATGCACCTGGTGCGCGATGAAGTAATTGAGCACGAACCCGATATCGAAGACATTGATTCTACCCTTGAGCAGATCGACGAGCAGATCATAGACGTCGACGTCATTGCCGCTCCGGAAGTGGTCGCGGACGTTCAGGAGCAGGTGATTGCCGCCGCTCAGGAACCAATAGAAGCGTTGGCACCGGTTGATGGCGTAGTTCCCTCGGTCGTTGCTGACTCGACGATCGCACATAAGACTCACCACAAACGCCACTGGCGGCGAAGAAACCTGGCGCTCGAATTTGCTCCGGGCGAGGCAGTCTCGGTGACGCGTCGCCTTTATCGTTCTGGTGAAAGCGAGTATCTGCTCAACGACAAACTGTGCCGGCTGCGTGACATTCAGGATCTCTTCTCTTGAACCGGACTTGCCGGCGGACATTACGCCACCATCGAGCAGGGAAGAATCGGCCAGATTCTTTCCGCCAAACCGATGGATCGCCGCACAATCATTGAAGAAGCGGCCGGCATCACGAAGTTTCGCGTTCGTCAGCGCGCCGCGGAAGCCCGGCTTGAATCTGCACGCGGAAATCTTTCTCGCATCTCCGACATAATTTCCGAAATCGATCGCCAGGTTAACAGCTTAAGACGTCAGGCAGCGAAAGCACGTCGCTACCGCGTCTTTCGTGAGGAGCTACGCGAGTTGCTGAAGCGGGTGTTCGTCGCTGAAGAACAAAAGCTGACTGCTTTGCTCGAAGACACCGTGGCAAAGTTGGAAGAAGCTACCGCTTTGGAACGCCGCGTCGCTGAGGACCTCGCGAGGCAGGAAGAAGACGCGCGCACGGCGACTCAGGAAGCGAGAAAAACAGAAGACGATTTGGCAGCCGCGCGCGCTGCGGCTGCGGAAGCGGTGTTGCGGCGTGACCGGCAAACACGCGAGCGCGCTTATAAGGAAGAACAGGTGATTTCGCTCGACAAACGAAACGGCGAAGTTGCCGCAGAAATTTCCGCACTCTCCGAACGCCTGATCCTGGTGGAATCGGAATGCAAGCGCTTGCAGGAAGACGATGCAAGGTTACGAAGCGAAGCCGATCAAAGCGCTGCGAGCTTAAGCGTCGCAGAGGAATCGTATGCCGGGAAGCTGGCGCTGGCCGCCGGAGCGGAGGCGGAGATCGAAAGTGCGCGCGCAGATTTGCTGCAGCACACTGCGGTTGCCGAACGACTGCGAGAGATTGCGCGGCAACTGGAAGGTACGCTGGAACGGTTGGCAGTCCAGGCACAGGGCCTGGCCCATGAAGGAGAGCGCGCCGCAACCCAACACGCCGAACACCTCGCCGCGGCCGATGCTTTTAGCGTTGAGATCAGCGCCGCTCGGGAACATATCGCTGAACTCAATACTGAGCGTGAACGCGCGGTTGATGCGGTGGTCCAGGGACACGAAGCGGTCAGCGATACCGAAGCTGAGCTGACTCGTGTGCGCGATGAACATTCGCGCACCAGTCATCGGCTCGAAAGTTTGCAGGAACTTGACGATCGCCGCGCCTACTACTCGTCTGCGGTGCAGTTGATGTTTGCAAATGAAGAGGCTTCGCGCGAATTCCACTTTATCGGCACACTCGCCGATGCGCTTAACGTGGATGCCAAGTGGGAGCGCGCGGTTGAAGGTGTTTTTGGTTCATCGTTGCAGTCGGTTGTCGTTCCCACGCCCGATGATGCTGCGCGCGGGGCGCAATGGTTGAGGGAAAACAATGGCGGTCGCGCCAGTTTTCTGGTCGCAGGACTTCATGGCGGCAGCGAGGAAATGAATACACTGGCATGTCAGGTTGAAGAGCGGCCGGCGCTTTCAATTTCAATCGCGACCGAGCCTATCGGCGATAATCTGTGCATCGCCGATCTATTGGGAGCGCCACGCGAACTTCTTGCAGTGCTGCAGCGCACGTTGCCCGAGAAATTGAATGCGCGCCTGGCCAGCAACCTGGATAATGCGATGGCGCGTTCGCTCGCTACCGGCGAAATGTTTGTAACGCTCAATGGCGATTGGGTGGCAAGTGGACAGTTTGTCAGCGCCGGCGATGCACGCGCTCTCGAAGAAGGCGCCGGCCTGCTGACTTTCAAACGCGAGCTGCGCGAATTGGAAGCGCGCGCGCAAGTGTTAGCAGACGAAGCAAAGCACGCCGAAGAAGCTTCCAAACAAGCGCGTTTGCGTCTGGTTGGGCTCGAAGACGCAGTCGTGCTTTTAAACGAAGCGATTGGCCGCGAAGAACGCGAAGCCATGGCGCGCGATGTAAAAGCGACGGGCCTGGCGCACGAGATTGAGCGCGCCGAACGCCACCTGCGCGTGGTTTCCGACGACAGCGCTCGAGTTGAGCAGGAGCGTTTCGAACTCGATAAGCGACGAACCACCGCCCTCGCCGACGCGCAGGAAGCTGAGTCAGCACGCGTGGCGGCGGGTGAAGCCGTGGCCGCCGCGACTGCAGTTCTGACAGAGGCGCGGCGTTCAGCCGAAATTGAAAGCGAAGCCCTGGCTGAACAACGAGCCGCCGCCGCCGCCGCCGCGGAAAGAAGGCGCAGCACCGCTGCTGAACTGCGGCGCATAGAAGCGGAATACGCTGACGTTGCCGGACGCATTGAACGCCATCGCCTGGAACTGGTTGAAATCACCGAGCGCATTAATGGTCTGCAGGCCTCCATCGCAGATCTGGAATTCCAGGCGAACAATGTTGCTGAAGAGCGCGAGCGGGAAGAGCAGGAAATCGCAGCATTGACCACGCAGCTTGAAGGAGCGCGGCAGCGGGCTGACGCGCTGGCAGCGCAACTCTCCGACTTGAACCGTCACGCTGCCGACATACGCGATTCGCGAGCGGCGATCGAAGTGCAACGTGCCGAAGCCCAGGCGCGACTCACTTTCGTTCGTGAAAACTGCGCGTCGGAACTGAATCAATCGCTGGCAGAACTTGCTCAGGAACAACAACTCGAAGCCGATTTTGATCTCGAGGTTGCGCACGCGCGCGTTGAAGAATTGCGGTCACGCATCGAAGCCTTTGGCGGCGTCAACATGATGGCGCTGGACGAGTTGGCTGAAAATGAAGCGCGCCTGTTGTTCCTGACCACGCAGCGGCAGGACATCGTGGACAGCGTCGCTTCCACAGAAGAAGCGCTGCGCGAGATTAAGCGCCGTTCGCGCGAGCGGTTCCGTCACGCCTTCGAACAGATTAACAAAAACTTTAGCGAGCTCTTCCAGGAGCTTTTCGGTGGCGGTAAGGGCGAGATGAGTTTGATTGAAGCCGACGATGTGCTGGAGTCGGGCATTGATGTCATCGCTCAGCCGCCCGGCAAGCGTTTGCAAAACGTGTTGCTGCTTTCCGGTGGCGAAAAAGCGATGGCCGCGTTGGCGCTGGTCCTGGGTATTTTCCATTATCGTCCGTCGCCTTTCTGTTTGCTTGACGAAGTTGACGCGCCGCTTGATGAAGCCAACGTCGGCCGCTTTACGAACAAGGTCGCGCAGATGTCGGCGAGCACACAGTTCATTGTGATCACTCACAACAAGCGCACGATGGAGATGGCCAAGGCTCTCTATGGAGTGACCATGGAAGAAGTCGGCGTTTCGAAATTGGTATCGGTGAGGTTTGAGTAGGACAGGCATTCCTGCCAGTCCCAGCGCGCCCACCTATGTCCTGCCGAAAGTAAAAGAACGAAAAGCTAAATTTGCCGCGGATTAACGCGGATGCGCGCAGATACAAAATCCAAATAATTTCTGACAGTTATCAATTTTCTTGTACCGTTCGTCCTTGTTCTGATCCGCGTTCATTCGCGCAAATCCGCGGCCAAATCTTCTTAGGCAAACCCTACGCATTTCCCTGCAACCAACCATTTCGTTAAAATGGCCAGGCCATTTTCCAATTAGTGAACAGACTAACCATCAATTCAAAGCTGCTCCCCGCTGCGTTTCTGGTTTTGAGCGCGGCGGCTTTTGCGCTTGCACAACAGTCGTCTGGAACCAAGCAAAACAACCGCCCCGCACAACCTTCCATTTCCCCGGTAGCTACGCCGAAAAAGTTGGCGGACACGAAGCCGGTCCGGTTCGCATATGAGTTTACACAACCGCAGTTTTACATCCGTCACATCGTCATCGAACACGATGAAAGCGGCCACGGCTGGGTGACCTTCGAACGTTCAAATGAAGAACCGTACAAGGAACCACTGGAATTGTCTGCCGCGGCCACCGAGCGCATATTGGGCCTCTGGCAATCGCTGCGTTTCCTTGACTCAGACGAGAACTATCAATCGCCCCGGCAGTATCCACATCTCGGCACCATGCATTTGCGAATGGAGCAGGAGGCGCGCAAACGTACCGCCGAGTTCAATTGGACCAACAACAAAGATGCGTCTGCATTGGTCGGCGAATATCGCCGCGCCGCCGATCAGGCGATACTGATCTTTGATCTTTCGATTGCGCGAGAGAATCAACCACTCAACTCTCCCAAGCTCATGGACCAATTGGAGTCTATGCTCAAACGCAATGCGCTCTCCGATCCGCAGCAGTTAGTGCCGCTGCTGAAGGACATAACCACCGACGAGCACCTGCCCTTGATTACCCGCAACCACGCCGCCCGCCTGCTTAAACAAATTGAGAAGTAAAATTGGTCGTAACTGTTTGCCCTAGAGGCTCTCGTTCGCTAATTCGCAGAAGTCCACCACTCGATTCTCAGCCCAAAAGCGATCCGTATCGGAAAGAGATGTGCGATAGTTTGCGGAGAGGAAGGCGACGTGACCACCTTGCTTGGTGGCGATAAGAAGGATGTACGGGTTTGTCGTTACTGCCGGATCGAGCATTGGTGCGAACGGGATGAAAGGATCGTCTTCGGCGTGAATGATCAGCGTGGGGATACGAATCTTATCAATGACGCGAATTGAGCTGGCGCGATAGTAGTAATCATCAGCGCCGTCGAAGCCATGGGCCCTCGATGTGAAGCGATCGTCAAATTCTCGCAGCGTCCTCACTGACGAAAGGCCGCTGATATCATAGGCGTCTGGAAAAAGTTTATGTTTACGCCGCATCCGTTGCTTTAATCGTCTTACGAAATCCTGCTGATAAAGCCAATTCGAGCGCTTCAAGATCAATTTTGCGCTGGCCTGCAAATCAATTGAAGGCGAGACGGCGCAAGCGGCAAGCACTTCTTTCGGAGCATCGTCGCCATACTCGCCGGCGAGTTTCAAAACCAGATTTCCTCCCAACGAAAAGCCAACCAGAAGTAATCGGGACAAGCCGTCCTGTTGGATCAATTCACTTACAACGGCGCGCAGGTCGTCGGTCAGACCACCGTGATAAATTGTGGAGGTCAAATGTTCAGTCCCACCGCAGGTGCGCAGGTTCATGCGAACCACGTTGAAGCCCGCGCTAAATGATTTTTGCGCCGTGCTCAGCATGTAGGTAGACTCGCTCGAGCCCTCGATGCCGTGCCAAATTATCATCGTGGGATGGTCAGTGGGATCGCGTTGCCAGCGGCAACGAGCCAGGACCTTTACATCTGGTGCAGTTTGAAAAAGCCGTTCTTCATCACGGACTGACTTAAAGTTGCGCGGCCAGGCGAAAGCGGCGAGCGTTTGCGCATGTCCCCCATGAAAAATGGGATGAGGCTGAAAGGCTTTTGCACCAAACAACCGGGCGACGCGGTTGAAAAACGCGCCTACTCTTTCAACCGGCTGGCTGCTTTTGACTTCGTTAATAGTTTGGACCATAGATTTATTCCAAAAACCTGGATGGGGAGCAATCTGAGTCTAACCTAAAAAAAGAAGGAGCGTCAGTTCGGTAACGCACGCACAGATACGGGAATACCGGTATTCACAGGACGATTTGGCATTTATGCGTTCTAAGCCAGTAAATAGGGAGTGGCGGTCTCGCACGAAGCGCGATCTGATCATCGAGGTCTGGGAAGCGCTGGATTGTGAGTCGGTGGGCGCGCGCGAATTGGAGCAGATACAACAAGTGCTCCAGGAAAAGTTAGGCGCCGGCGCGATCGAGAGCCCGGGATCGATTGCGCGCGTAGTCGCAGACGAGGGCGCCGCCTTGCGTCATCCGGAAGTTTTTGAAAGCGACTTGAAATGGCGGGAAGGGAAGTTAGCTGCAACTGTCGACAATCTTGATTTTTCCAGTCTTAATACCGCGCTTGAATCGTTTGCTGAGGTCGAAGGCCGGCGTGTGTCGGCAGAACAGAAGGACGATGCAGCGTCGCGGCGTTTGCGCGAAGTGATTGCCGGCGCGCGCCTGAACGCTTTGCTGGTGGCGCGCAGCAGAGTCATTCCTGATTCGCAGCGGGCAGAAGCGAAAGAAATTTCCGAGTGGTTAAGAGTTTGGCTGGTTGCGCCTGAATTATTTCGCGATTGGTTGGATCTGCGGATGCGATCCGCGGAGTTTCGGAAGAGGTTCCGAAACTACTAAGAGCGGGGGCATGCCCGCCTTCCCGACCTGAGAGACCCTTTAGTTGAAAGTTTGCTCGTCCTTGAAAGCCTTTCGATCGGAAGCCTTCAATCGTGGGCCAGCGCTTA
>WNFO01012355.1_pt1 | contig 10457 bp, 9 predicted proteins | sample 5400251 | NCBI WGS metagenome assembly WNFO01 (sample SAMN13153354, study PRJNA577476) | soil metagenome | isolation source: 100 cm saprolite under Madrone tree | place: USA:California | collected 2016-06-14 | reverse complement strand
AGCAGGAGCGCGGAATAATCGAAGCGACCCTGGCGCATTGCGGCGGTTCGCGCGAGAAGGCGGCGAGCATGCTTGGCATCAGCATGGCCACGCTTTACCGCAAGATAGAACCGAAGAACAAAAAGTGAGCGGCCGCGAGTGGCCCGCTCGGTGTGATCGCGAATATGCATTCTCCGGCATGAGGGCGACAAAGCAAGTCAGTCCGAGCACCTGGGAAATGGAGCGCATCAACTGGATGGAGTTTCGCGAATGGGTCCCGGCAAAAATCAACACCGTCTTGCTGCCGCTGGGGACGATCGAGCCGCACGGCGTCACCGCCAATGGCGCCGATATTCTGGCGCCGGTCGCGATGGCGCGCGCGATCGCGTCGCGCGTCAATGCGATGATCGCGCCAGTGGTTCCGTACGGATTCACTGGCATCATGGACGCGTATCCGGGCAGCTTCACCATTCCCGAAGACGCCTATCGCGCTTATGTCCGGGCGGTCGTCGTTGGTCTGGCGAAAAATAAATTCAGAAACATTATTTTGCTAAACGGCCACGGCGGTGGCCAGACCGCGATTCTCAGCGCGCTCGCACAGGAGGCCGGACGCGAAACCGGCACGCGAATTCTGGTTGTGAATTGGTGGTCTTATTGCGCGGACGTGACCCTGGAAGTGTTCGGCGAAGACGGCGGGCACGGCGCTGAAAATGAGACCGCCTACATCATGGCAATCGATCCTGCGCTCGTGCACAAAGAACGTTACAAGCCGGCGATGGCGACTCCGATTCCGCCGCCCAATACCTGGAGCGCGTATCCCTTCCCATCGACCATCATGCTTTACAAAGAAGGTCAGGGTTATCTGAAATTTGATCGGGCGAAAGCGAAGACTTACTTCACGAAAGTGAACGACAAAATCGCCGGCCTGATTGAGGAAACGATCAAGAAATGGGAAATGGCGGGATTGTGAGAATGGAGGGACGGCCTCCGTGCCGTCCAAAGAATTAATTGGACGCGACAGAGCGCGTCCCTCTAACGCAATTGTCGACCTTAGCCGCGTTTGCCGAAGATCTTGACTTGGTCGGCGGCCTTTTGCAGCTCGTCCAGTTGTTGCAACGTCGCTTCCTGCTTCTTCAATGTCTCCTCGTTGGTCGCCTTAATTTCCTGAAGGGACTTGAGCGCGGCTTGGAGCGCCTCGGAATCCTGGGCCGCGGGAGGTGAGGTGGTCGCCGAAGCCGAATTCGATGAAACAGTCGCCGCGGAAGCTGCTTGGACAATGATCGGAGCGGGCGACTGCGCCCTTGCGGCAAAGACCGACATCGCCGCAAAGATCGACATGAACAGAGCTCGTCGTCTCATACCGTCCATTAGCGACTTCGGCTCGAAAAGATTCGCGCGGTGTGCAGAGTCTCGCCCAGGTCTGCGAGTTTGGCGTCGATCTTGGCTTGGTTGGCGACGATTTGCTCTTGTTGTGCCTGCACCTCTTTAACGAGGGCAAGAAGTTGTCGTTGCTCGTCTTTTGGGTCGGGCCCCGCCAGGGCGGGGCTGGACAGCAGCGCGAGCGGCGTCACGGCAAGGAGAATGGCGAGAGAGATGCGTTGCATGGGAAAAAGTCGGCTCGCCGGATTGAAGAGCAAGTCGTGTTCCCGGGCGGATTGTTTGCCTGGCAAAAAGGCGCAGATCGACGTGCAGGGCGCGCAAATTGCTTGCCTCTGCCCGTCGAACTCGGTAAGCTCCGCATATGGCCGGCCCAGGCATGCACCAGTCGCAGAATCTTTCTCTGCACCAGGTGCTCGCGCCCCAACTCCAGCAGAGCCTCCTCATCCTCCAGGCACCGCTCCTCGAGCTGCGCAATCTCGTGCAACAGGAGATGGAAACAAACCCGGTGCTGGAAGAGCTGCCCAATGAGCCCGATGCCGATGAGCGCAGCGATGCCGACACCGCCGCGGACGAGAAATTTAAAGAGGAATTCGATAAACTGGCCAAGCTCGATGAGGAGTGGCGCGACTACATGGCGCAATCGAGCAGCTACAGCGGCCGTTCGCAAGAAGCGGAAGATAAACGGCAATTCTTTTTCGATTCCATCGCCACGCAAGAGACGCTCCAGCAGCATCTCATGGGGCAGCTCAACCAGAACGTGCTCAATGCCCGCGATCGCAAGACGGCCGAGCTCATCATCGGCAACATCGACGACAACGGATTTCTCCAGACCACGCCTGAGGAAATGGCACTCAACACCGGCATCCCGCAGGAGGACTTCGAGAACATGCTCACGCTCATCCAGAGCTTTTATCCTCCCGGCGTGGGCGCGCGCGATTTGCGCGAATGTTTGCTCATTCAACTCAAGCGCGAAGGAAGACAAACCAGCCTCGAATACAAAATCATTTCCGAGCACATGCGGGACCTCGGGAAACGACGTTTCCCCGAGATTGCACGCCGCATGGGCATCAGCGTCGAGCAAGTCCAGAAATGCGCCAATAACATCGCGCGGCTCGATCCACGCCCTGGCCAGATTTTTGCCGCCGCTCCGCAAAACTACGTCCTGCCCGATGTCACAGTCGAAAAGGTGAACGGCACCTACCAGGTCATCCTCAACGGCGAACAAATTCCGCACCTGCGCATCAGCAATACCTACAAAGACATCATGGCGCAGGACGGAAAAGGCAGCGAAGTCAAAGATTACATCCGCGACAAAATCCGCAGCGGCAAATTCCTCATCAAATCGATCCACCAGCGTCAGCAAACCATTTCCAACATCGCCCACCAGATCGTCAAACGGCAGGGCGAGTTCTTCGAGAAAGGATCGTCTTATCTCAAGCCGATGACGATGGTGCAAATCGCCGACGCCGTCGGCGTGCATGAGACCACGGTCAGCCGCGCCATATCCGGCAAATACATGGCCACGCCGCAGGGCGTCTTCGACATGAAATATTTTTTCACGCCCGGTTATCAAACGTCCAGCGGCGAATCGATGAGCAACACAAGCGTGAAAGGGGCCATCCTCGACCTGGTCAAAAACGAGGGGGGCAGCGCGCCCTTGAGCGACAAAGAGATCGTCGAGATTCTCAGCAAGCGCGGCATCCCGATCGCGCGCCGCACCGTCGCGAAGTATCGCACCGAGCTCAATATTCTGCCGAGCAACATGCGGCGGAAGTACTGACGCGAAGCGTCACGATTCACGTTTAGAATCGAATCCCATGACCCCGTCCCTCCGCGCCGCCGCCATCGCCGAATGGCGCGGCCTTCCGGAAAGAAAGACGCGCCCGGATCGATTTCAGTCCACGACCGATCTGCTTCCGAAGCTCATGCAGCGCCTGGGGCTGCGCGAGCGCCTGCACGAAACGGAAGTGATCGACGCCTGGTCCAAAATCGTTGGCGACTTTATCGCTGCGCACTCAGCGCCCGTTGCGTTGCGCGAAGGCATTCTGTACGTGCGCGTGCTCCAGCCGGCGTTGCACTACGAGCTCGAGCAAATTTCCAAGACCGACATCCTGCGAAAACTGAAAAAGCGCTTTGGCGGCAAAACCATCCGCGACATTCGCTTTCGAGTCGGCTAACCTCGACTGCACCTGGCGCGGCTTGCGCAGCCGCAGCTACAGAAGAATTTGGCGTAGCGCTTTAGTTACGGGAGACCATCGCCGACATGCGATTTGGTCAGGGCGACGTCGGTGGCGGTGAGGGAACCATCGGCGTTCACATCCTCGCGGAAGTTGGAGCCGGTGACCGCTTGACCAACCTGCGATTTTACCAGCCCAACGTCGGTTGCGTTAACCACCTTGTTCCCGTTAACATCGCCGATCAGAACATTCATGCTCACCGGAGTCGAAGGCAGGACCTGGGAAAATTCATCGGTCACACCAGTTAGCGTGACCGTGAGTCTCTGAACATCGGTGACTCCAGTGAGATTGATGGTCATGGTGTGGCCGGAAAACGTCGGGCTCCCGGAGACACTGCCCGTGCCACCCGTCACCGCAGCTGAACCGCTGACCACATTGTTGTTGAAGGTAAATACCTCCGTGTAGTTACCGCCACCGCTGCGGCACTCCACGCCCGGTTCGCCGGTAAGCGGCAGGTTAATATCGAAAGTTCCCGCGCCACCGTGCGTTTTCCGCGATACCGAGCCCGTAAGTTGGAGCAGCGACTCAAGAGTAAGGAATTTCGAATCGCTGGGGATGCCGTTAGTAAAAACGGTAACCAGAGCTGGGCCGGAAGGAAAATTAGTCACCGGGGTCGAAGTAAAGGAGGTATCGGACCAGCCCGCTGTGGGATCCACCGGAAGGAAGGCAACCTCGCTGTTGTCGATGTTGCGCAGTTGGACCAACGGGTAATTAGTCGATGAATCCTGGTAGTTCCCACCGGAAGCTTGCGAGACTCCCTGAAACCGTGAGCCGGTGAGCGTGAGGCGGCTGCCGGATATGCGAGTTACGGTAGCGATTTGCGGCTGCCAGTCAGGCCTAACAAATCCAAGCCCGATATCGTACAGTTCCGCGCTGGCCAAAGCACCGCCATTGCCATTATAACCTCCCGCCAAGAGGACCTTGCCGTTGGGCAGCAAGCTCGCCGTGTGAGTATAGCGGGCGGTGTTGAGGCTGCCTGTCGCCGCCCAAGTCCGGCTCGCCGGGTCGTACAGTTCCGCGTTGGCGGCAGTGCCGCTGTTAGTAACTCCCCCTGCAAGGAGGACCTTGCCGTTGGGCAGCAAGGTCGCCGTGTGAGAATCGCGGCCGGTGTTGAGGCTGCCGGTGGCAGCCCAAGTCCCGCTTGCCGGGTCGAACAGTTCCGTGCTCGCGATGGAGCTGCCGTTGGCGTCGCCTCCTCCTGCAACGAGGACCTTGCCGTTGGGCAGCAAGGTCGCCGTGTGCCTACACCGGGCGGTGTTGAGGCTGGCTGTGGCCGCCCAGGTCCCGCTCGCCGGGTCGAACAGTTCAGCGCTCGCGGAAGCATTGAAATTACTATCGTCGCCTCCTGCCACGAGGACCTTGCCGTTGGGTAGCAAGGTCGCCGTGTAAAGATAGCGGGCGGTGTTGAGGCTGCCCGTGGCAGTCCAAGTCCCGCTCGCAGGGTCGTACAGTTGCGCACTGGCGAGAGCGGCGCCATTAGAACCCCCTGCAACGAGGACCTTGCCGTTGGGCAGCAAGGTCGCCGTGTGCAAATCGCGGCCGGTGTTGAGGCTGGCCGTCGCAGTCCAGGTCCCGCTCGCCGGGTCGTACAGTTCCGCACTGGCGAGAACGCCGCCGAAAAAGCCGCCACCAGCAACGATCACCTTGCCGCTGGGCAGCAAGGTCGCCGTGTGATAATAGCGGCCGGTGTTGAGGGTGGCCGTGGCAGCCCAAGTCCCACTCGCCGGGTCGTACAGTTCCGCGCTCGCGAGAGCACTGAAATTGCTATCACCTCCTCCTGCAACGAGGACCTTGCCGCTGGGCAGCAGGGTCGCCGTGTGCCACTCGCGTGCGGTGTTAAGGCTGCCCGTAGCAGTCCAAGTCCCGCTCGCCGGGTCGTACAGTTCCGCGCTCGTGAGAGCGCCGCCATTAGACCCCCCTGCAACGAGCACTTTGCCGTTGGGCAGCAAGGTTGCCGTGTGCTTCACACGCGCGGTGTTGAGGCTGCCAGTCACCGCCCAGGTCCCGCTCGCCTGGTCATACAGTTCCGCACTCGCGGAAGGATTGAAATTGCTATCACTACCTCCTGCAACGAGGACCTTGCCGCTGGGCAGCAAGGTCGCAGTGTGATAAGAGCGGCCGGTATTGAGGCTGCCCGTGGCAGTCCAAGTCCCACTCGCCGCATCGTACAGTTCCGCACTCGCGAGAGCGCCGCCATTATAACCCCCTGCAATGAGGACCTTGCCATTGGGCAGTAAGGTCGCAGTGTGCTGCTGGCGTCCGGTGTTGAGGCTACCCGTGGCCGCCCAGGTCCCGCTCGCCGGGTCGTACAATTCCGCACTCGTGAGACCGTTGTTAATGCCATTAGCCCGACCCCCTGCAACGAGGACCTTGCCATTGGGCAGCAAGGTTGCCGTGTGAAAAGCGCGGCCAGTGTTGAGGCTGCCCGTTGTAGTCCAAGTCCCACTCGCCGGATCGTACAGTTCCGCACTTGCGAGAGCGCTGCTAATGCCATTAGAACCCACTGCAACGAGGACCCTGCCGTTGGGCAGTACGGTTGCCGTATGCCTCGCACGTGCGGTGTTCAGGCTGCCGGTGGCCGCCCAGGTCCCGCTCGCTGGGTCGTACAGTTCCGCACTCGCGAGAGCATTGAAATTGCTATCATAACCCCCCGCAACGAGGACCTTGCCGTTGGGCAGCAGCGTCGCGCTGTGCCCATAGCGGCCGGCGTTGAGGCTGCCCGTGGCCGCCCAAGTTCCGCTCGCCGGGTCGTACAGTTCCGCGCTCGTGAGAGCGCCGCCATTAGAACCCCCTGCAATGAGGACCTTGCCGTTGGGGAGCAAGGTCGCGTTCTGATTAAGGCGGCCGATGTTGAGGCTGCCCGTGGTGTTAAATGTAAATGGGGCATCGCCGCTTTGCGCGATTGCCGATTGACTAAACCACGCCACTAAAAAGGGAATGATGACTGCGCTGAAAAGCTTGGTAATTGTATTCACCTCACTATCCCCCGGAATCTTAAGGTCGAAGCTCTCGAAAAACTGCAAAAATCTTCAAAAAAGTTTCGGAACATAGACTTGCACTTCCAGTCTGTGCGGCCGGCCCCGAAAGCTTTCGGGCTACGTGAGAGACTGCGGACAGGATGTCCGCGTGCCGCACAGGCAACATGCCTATGTTCCGGAACCTGCGGCGGTTGTAGAATGTTCCTGTTACGCGCGATTGTGGATGACACCGTAAGATCCTTCGAACCAAAGAACGTTTCGTAAGCGGGACTGCGGGCTTGCCTGAAAAGCGCAAAACGCGCTTGTCTCGCCGCTGAAAATCTGCGATACGCGTAGCAATGATCGGCCAGGGGGCAGGGCGATGAGAGCCCGCCACCCACATGAAGACCTTCTTTGAGGAACTGAAAAATCGGCGCGTGTATCGCGTCGCGCTCGGTTACGCAGTGGCGGGATCGGCTGTCGTCCAGGTGGCAGGCACTGTGCTTCCGATCTTCCATGCTCGGGATTGGGTTCAACAGGTGTTTGTTGTCTTGATCGCGTTTGGTTTCCCGCTCGCGCTGGTGCTGGCTTGGTGCTTCGAACTGGAAGGCGGCACGATCAAAAGAACATGCGGCGACAGTCGCGCGGTTGCGAGCAGTCGCCGGGTTTGGATTTTGGGTGGCGTCGGTTTGCTGGTCTCGGCATTTGCACTTGCAGGTTATTGGTTCTGGCATCCATGGAAAACTAGCCCAGAGGTAGTGGGCCCGGGCGGTTCGCCCGGTCCCGAAAAGAGCATCGCCGTGCTGCCCTTCGAGAACCTGAGCGATGATAAACAGAACGCTTACTTCGCTGATGGTGTACAAGATGAGATTCTTACCAACCTTGCTCAGGTTGCCGACCTCAAAGTCATCAGCCGCACATCGGTGATGCAGTACAAGAGCGGAGTCGCGCGCAATCTGCGCGAGATCGCCCAGCAACTCGGCGTTGCGCATGTCGTGGAAGGAAGTGTCCAGCGTTCTGGCAACCGTGTGCACGTCAACACCCAGTTAATCGATGCCAAAACAGATATGCAGCTTTGGGGAGAATCTTACGATCGGGACCTCGCCGATGTATTCGCGATCGAGAACGAATTAGCTGAAAGGATCGTGTCTCAACTCAAAACACCTCAAGCGGAGAGCCTGTTCGAGGCCGTTCGCCTGCTGAATCAAGCAATCGAACGCGATCCTGCCTTCGCACTTGCCTATTACCAACTGGCCCACGCTCATGATAAGCTCTATTTTGGAGGCGTCGATCACACTCCGGCGCGGTTGGCCATGGCCGACGCGGCGATTCAATCCCTCGCTCGCCTGCGCCCAGATTCAGGCGAAGCGCATCTCGCCGTGGCCAAGCATTTGTACTGGGGTCACCACGATTACGACCGAGCTCGAGAGGAACTTAGTCTGGCAAAGAAGAGTTTGCCTAACGATCCACTCCCGTTTGTCCTAACCGGCTATATCGATCGACGGCAAGGGCGATGGTCTGAATCGACCAAAAGTCTCGAGCGCGCTGTCGAGCTCGACCCGCAAAACCCCGCTGTTCTCCAACAAATCGCTGCGAGTTATGATCTTCTGCGCCGTTATGCCGACGAAGCACGCGCCGTGGACCGCGCGATCGCGCTTACTCCCAAAGATGCAGCATTGCGAGCTTCGCGTGTGGAGATCGAGCTCGAGTGGCATGCCGACCCGCGCCCGCTGATCTCGACAATAGAGGCGATCATCGCCGAAGATCCGGGCGAAACCAAAAATATCGCGGAGTTTTGGCTTCGTGGATCGTTGTATAAGCGCGATTTCGATGCCGCGCTTCGCGCCTTGGCTGCTCTGCCGATCGATGGGTGTCACCAGCAAACTATTCCGTTTCCGCGGGCCTGGTGCGAAGGCGTAGTCGCTCAGATGCGGGGCGATCAAGCGGCGGCCCGGGCTGCCTTTACCAGCGCCCGAACCGAAGCGGCCAAACTGGTTGCCGGACAACCCGGTTATGCGGAAGCGCATTGCGTGCTCGGAATGGCTGACGCGGCCCTCGGCAACAAAGAGGACGCGATTCGCGAAGGCCGCCATGCGGTCGAGTTATTGCCAGTGACAAAAGATGCGATCATCGGTCCGCTGTTGGTGCAAAATTTGGCGCTTGTCTATGCGTGGACGGGGGAGAAGGATCTTTCCTTGGAACAGTTAGCCATTGCTGCACGCATGCCCGGTTATTTGAGCTATGGCAAACTGCGTCTTCATCCCTATTGGGACTTGTTGCGCGGCGATCCGCGCTTTGAAAAAATCGCCGCCTCGCTCGCGCCGAAGTAGCGACTTTGATCTACGCCATGTCCAATGAACCAGATCTTTTCTCCGATCGGATCCACATCGAGCAGCGCGAGATTTCCGCGCGTGGGAAACAATCAGTGAAATCCGTTTTCGTCGCGGTTGAGCCGCTCTCGCTGCGAATTTAAGCGAGTCGCCGCTAGGGCAAAGCGTGTCCGAAACTTTATGCTTGTAAATCGGTGACTGTTCCGCCAAACCGGATGGCATTATGAAAACCCTATCTGGAACATCCAAACTCGTGATCCTAGCGGCGATCGGGGCCCTGGCGGCGGTCCTCACCTTCCGGGCGTTTGCTCAACCAACACCACGGCCTCTCCCGCCCGAGCCTCCCGCGTCCAAGGGAACCTTCGTTCTAAAAATCAAGGACGTCACAGCGGTCAAGGACGAACAAAAATTCAAAGACGTGTTAAAGAACCTTAAGACGCAGCTCTACGAAATCCACATGGTTCATAGTCAGGGTCACGGCCCACCTGAAAATATTCCTAGCCCAACGCCTTTCGCTAAGCTGGGCATCAAGACTGATAAGGTTACAGCGTCCGAAACAGCAAAAAACGAAGCGGGTAAAGAGTATACGCTTATTCAGGTTCACGTTACGCAACGGGTTGCTTCCATGTCCATATCGGACATCCAGAGCGTTCTGAATGAGTTGCAGTAGCAAGTAGCGCGTAAATTTACCACTGCGCTTCTGAAAGCTGGATGGAGCTGTGCGCCAGAAATCTGTTTATCTGGCGTGTTTCATCCTGCATTTTCTGCTGATAATTACGGTTTCCGTTCGGGAAACACTTTGGTTGGTCGCGCGAGGACTGACGATATTTCCTTCGTCTTCCAAGAGCTATTCAGCGAGGGCTGAGAAGGCCACATCTGCGGCCCGCGGCCACGATTTGGCGGCTTCGAGTGCGCTCCGCCAGGCGCTTGCGACGTATTTGCACCTGGCCGGAATCGAAAGGGGATACGGCTACTTTGCGCCAAATGTGCCAGAGAGTTATAAGCTTGTCCTTGAGCTGCATTATCCTGACGGACGAGTGGAATATCAGCTTCCACGTGTTAACCGCGCCGCTGCCGGGTTACGTGTGGCCGTACGGGAGTACATGGTAAAAATGCTGGCCTATTCGACCTGGCGCGAAAATCCCGACGTGACAATGATTCGCGCCGTTTTCGGATCAATCAGTTTGCCCAGCATCAGCGAGTTTGAACACGGCAAGAGAGAATCGTACGAATTTTTGTATGCTTACGACTTCAGCCGTACCGACAAAGCAACCGAAGTAGAAACTCCTTAAAGCGGATGGAAACTTGGAGGGAACGAATCTTACAATTTCTGTTTCCGGCCGGGTCTGACACGTGGCTGGCTATTCTAAGACTCGGTCTTGGTCTTCAGGTAATACTTCATGCTCTATCCTTGCTCAATGATTGGAACTATCTATTCGCGGCAACGGGTAGCGGGCTCGTCAGTCGCAATCTGGGAGAAGCCATTCTCTCTCTGGAAAGCCCTTTTGTTCCGAGGCTAGGATGGCTAATCGCACTCGGAGCGCACGTTGGCCTGGGTGAAGAGACGGTCCTCT
>WNFO01009590.1_pt1 | contig 10457 bp, 5 predicted proteins | sample 5400251 | NCBI WGS metagenome assembly WNFO01 (sample SAMN13153354, study PRJNA577476) | soil metagenome | isolation source: 100 cm saprolite under Madrone tree | place: USA:California | collected 2016-06-14 | reverse complement strand
GTCCTCGCGTTCGCGGCAACGCGTGCCGAACAGCCCGTGACGGCCCGGGCGCCCTTCGACGTGATCGTGGACGGCCGCAACGAACTCGTGGGCGTCGCCGTCGCTGCCGATGACGCGCTCTACCTTTCCGATCGCGGCGCCGGTGTTGTCTATCGCCTGACCTCCTCCGCCGCACTCACGACCGTCGCCGCCAATCTCGATCGGCCCGCGGGCCTCGCGGTCGCCTTCGACGGTCGGTTGCTGATCGTCGAAGAGCATGTGGGCCGAATCCTGCGGCTCGAGCGCAACGGCTCACTCACCGTCGTGGCGACCGGTCTGAAGACACCCCGCTGGATCGTGGTCAACGACGACGACACCGCATACGTCAGCGCCCACCGCCTGACATCGCCCGATGGCATGGACCGGAGCGAAGCCCGCGTCGTTGTCCGAGTCGACATGGCGGCCGGCACAATGGCCGAAGTTGCGACGGGCATTCGCTCGGCGCAGGGCCTGGCGCGAGTGAATGGCAGCCTCATCGTGGCTTCCACAGGCGTCGTCGGCGGCCGCGAATCCGCCGGCGTACTCCTCCGGTATCCCGTGCTCGCCGACGGCGCTGTCGGCGGCCCAGAGACGTGGGCCGGGACCGGGCTCAAGCAGCCGGTCGGTGTGGCTGTCGATGCGCTGGCGTCGGCGTACGTCGCCTCCAAGGAATTGACGATCGAGACCGACACGTCGAAGCGCGCGATCGGCAAGGTGCATCCCGGCGCGCGTCTCACCGACTTCGCCGCGAACCTGGCCGATCCGCAGGGAGTCGCCCTGGGCCACGATGGCGCCCTGTACGTCGCCGACGGCAAGTCAGGTCGCCTGTACCGCTTCCGGTCTCCGCCGGCGCCGACGCTCGGCACGTTGCCGGAGGCCACCAGACGGCCGTCGCTCGCCGTTGTCGGAACGACGGAAGCGCGCTCGAAGGTCGACGTCTTCGTCGATGACGCGACCCATGCGACCTCGAGCCTTGCCGACACCGCCGGCCACTTCGCTCTCGACGTCGCGCTGAGTCCGAACAGGCTCCACAGGCTGCACGTCTACGCCACCACGCACGGCGGCGACGGCCTCACCTCGCCCGCGGCGACGGCCCAGATCATTCACGACGATCAGCCGCCGAGCGTGGCCTTCAGTGCTCCACCCGCGGGCATGCACGTGCGCGGCGCGGTGAACGTGTCGAGCGTCGCACGCGACGACGGCAGCGGCGTGGCGAGCGTGACGCTCGGGGCCGCCGGTCAGGCGCTGGCCCCCGCGCTCGATCCTGTCGCGCCGGCGGCGGCCGTCGCCGCCTCGGCCGTCTGGGACACGCGGACGACGAGCGACGGCGCGCAGACGCTGTCCGTGAGGGCCACCGACCTCGTGGGAAACGAATCCCCCGGCGTGACCCGTTCCGTAATCGTCGACAATACCGCGCCAGAGACGGCCCTCATCACTGGGCCCGAGGGCGACAGCGCCATCACCCTCGCGACGTTCACGTTCAGCGGGAGCGACGCGATCACGGCGCCGGCCGATCTGACCTTCTCCTGGCGGCTCGGCGGCGGCGCCTGGAGCGCGTTCGCGCCGGTAACGAGCGTGACGCTGATCGATCTCGCGGAAGGCCAGCACGTCTTCGAAGTAAAGGCGCGCGACCGCGCCGGCAACGAGGATCTCACGCCGGCGCGTCGCGCCTTCCGGATCGTGTTGGGCCCCGTGATCACGGCCATCGTTCCGCCGAGCGGCGTGGCGGGGACCGTTCGTGACGCTGTCGGGTCACGGCTTCGCGGCCGGTCCCGTCGCCGTCGCCTTCAACGGCGTGCCCGCGCTCGTGCGCACCGCGACGCTCGCCGGCGTCACGACGACGGTGCCGATCAGCGCCACGAGCGGGCCGATCGTCGTCACCACGCCTCGTGGCGCGGCCAGCGGCCTGTTCACGGTCAGCACGACGGGCGACTTCGGCTTCACCGCATTGCCACCGGCCGCCACGTCGTTACCCGGCGCGCAGGTCAGCTATGCGCTCAGCGTCGTGGGCAGCGGCGCCTTCACCGGGCTCGTGTCGGTCGGCGTGTCGGGACTGCCGGCGGGCGTGACCGCTGAATTTGTGCCCGGGGCGTTCCTCGCACCGGGCCAGACCGGCGAGCTTCGGCTGCGCCTCGCGGCCGACGTCGCGGCTGGCACGACACAGCTGATGGTCGCCGCGCGCGGCGTCGTGGACGGCATCATGCGGTCACAGGTCGCATCACTCATGCTGACGATAGGCGCACCCGGCCAGACGGCCGTCGCCGGCCGCTTCGTCCTGACCACCGGCGAGCCCCTGGAGGGCGTCGGTCTGGCGATTGGCGCCGCACAGACCGCCACCGACGCCGCGGGTAATTTCATCCTGCTGGCGCCGCCGACGGGCAGACAGATACTCGGTATCGACGCCAACAGGGCGCGCGCCGGGCTGCCGATCTACGCCACCGACGTCACCGTGACGCTGGGAGAGGTCACCGTCCTGCCAACGGCTTGGCTGACGGCGCCGCCGCCGCCGGAGCGGTTCGTTCCCATCGCCAACGCGACATCCGATCAGGTGATCGCCGATGCGCGTTTCCCGGGCGTCGCCTTCACGCTGCCCGCGGGCGTCACGATTACCGGCTGGGACGGAATCCTCAAGACCAGGATCGCGATCGAGCGCATTCTGCAAGATAAACTGCCCGTACCGCCGCCGCCGGGTCGTACGCGCTCGCTGTTCCAGCTGTTCTTCGGCACACCGATGGGCGGCGTTCCGTCGTCGCCGCTGCCCGTGACGTTGCCGAACGATCTCGGCCTGGAGCCGGGCGGCAAGGCACAGCTCTGGTATTACGACGCCGCCCCACTGCCGGGCGCGGCCGCGGCCTGGCGCTTGGCCGGCCTCGGCACGGTCAGCACCGACGGCCAGACGATCGCGTCGGACCCCGGCGTTGGCATCGCGCGATTCTGTGGTGTCTGCGGGTTGAGCTGCTTCATCGAGAACGAGGACTCGCAGCCATCGGCCGATGAAGGGACGCCGGAGGACGGCGAGCCCGTGAACCTCGCCATCGGCCAGCACCTCGTGGACGCCGTCGACCTGCTGCAGCCGGGCCGCATCCCCGCCGTCGTGTACCGACGCTACAACCCGTTCGATGCCTTCGGCCGCATCGCCGGCTTCGAGCTCTTCCTCGGCCAGGGCTGGGCACTGTCCCTGGACATCGCGCTGCTCGACATCAACCAATCGCTCCGGCGGCTCGTGATGCCGGGTAACGCGCGCTACGAGTTCGCCCGGCAATCCGATGGCCGCTTCGGCAACCGGACCAACCCGCGCTTTCGTGGCGCGACGATCAGCGACGAGGCGGACGGAGTGCAGGTCCTACGCTTTTCGAACGGCAACGCGTGGCGCTTCCGCGGCGGCTGGATCGGCCGCGGCCGCACGCGGCCGATCGCAGGCTTGAATTTACTGATCGAGCAGCGTGACCGGCACGACAACGTTCTGACGATCTCCCGTGATGGCAGCGGAGGTGTCGCCAGCCTGACCCAGCCCGACGGCCGCACGATCAGCTTCACGACATCGCTGCTCGTGCCGGGCGACGTGACGTCTGCCCGGTTGACGCAGGTCCGCGATGCCCTCGGACGAACGGTGCAGTACGCCTACGATCCGGCCTCACGGCGCTTGCAGTCGGTGACCGACGCCGCCGGGGGCGAAACCCGCTACGCCTACGATGTCGATGGCCGGCTCCTGAGCATTCGCGACCAGAAGGGCGTTACGTACGTGAAGAATCAGTACGACGCGCAGGGCCGCGTGAGCGCTCAGGAGATGGCCGACGGCGGCCTCTGGCGCTATGCGTACGACGGCCCGCTCGGCGCTCACACCGTCGTGCGAGTGACCAACCCGCGCGGCCACACGACCACCCATCGCATGGGCGCCGGCGGCCGCGGGGACGAGGTCGTCGACGCGCTCGGCCAGTCGACGCACGCGCAGCGCGACGGCACCGGACTGGCGAGCGCCGTGACCGACGCCCTCGGTCGCACCACACGGATCGAATACGACGCCGCACGGCGCCCCAGCGCGTCGGTCGACCGTGAGGGGAACCGCTGGTCGTTCACCTACGAGTCCGTCTCGGGCAACGTCGAGAAGATTACCGATCCGCTCGGCCACATGACGCGGTTCGAGTACGACGCGACAGGTAACCTTACGGCACGCGTGAATCCGGAGGGCGACCGTCTCGAGTTCGGCTATGACGGCGGCGGTGCCCCCACAACCGTCACCGACGCCCTCGGACGCACGAGGACCTCTACCTACGACGCCGCCGGCAACGTCACCGCTATTCGCGATCCGCTGGGGAATACCGCGACCTTCGAGCACGACGCCGGCTCGCGTCTCGTGAAGGCAATCGACCCGAAGGGTGCGGTGACGCGCTGGTTCCACGATGCCTTGAACCGCGTGACGCAGATCGTCGACCCGGGTGGCGGCGTCTCGACGTTCACCTACAACGCAAAGGGCAATCTGCTCGCCTTGCGGGATGCGGGTGGCAACACGACGACCTACACGTACGACGACATGGACCGCCGGCTCACGCGCACGGACGCGCTCGGCCGCACGAAGACGTTCACCTATGACCTCAACGGCAACGTCGTCCGGACCGTCGATGCCAACGACCAGACGACTCACCACGAATATGACGCTCTGAATCGTCGCATCCGCACGGCCCACGCCGACGGATCGGCCGTCGAGTACTTCTACGACGCCATCGGTCGGCTGATCCGGACGACCGATACGGACGGGGGCACGATCCTCATGACGTACGACACGCAGGACCGCCTCACCGAAGAGATCACGGCGCAGGGCGTCATCGGCTATGCCCACGACGTGCTCGGCCGTCGGAGAAGCGTAAGCGTTGACGGCCGCATCAGCATGACCTACGACTACGACCGTAACTCGAGACTGAAGACGTTGACGCAGTCGGGCTGGGGAACGGCAACGCTCGACTATTTCATCACCGGCCAACTACAGCGCCGGACGTTGCCGAACAGGTTTTCCACGCGATACGAATATGACGACACCGGCCGCGTGACGCGCCTCGTCTACGAGCGAATGATCGGCGCCGTGCTGGGAGATTTGACGTATGGCTACGACATGGCCGGACGACGGACGACCATGGGTGGCAGTCTCGCGCGAACGCTGCTCCCCGACTCGGCGAGTGCCTCCAGCTACGACGTCGCGAACCAGCAGCTCCTCTTCGGTAATTACACGTCGACCTACGATCGCAACGGCAACGTCACGTCCGTGCTCGGCCCCGACGGCTTCGCGACCCTCGTCTGGGACGCTCGCGATCGCCTGCGCGGCGCGACGCGTGTCGACGCGACCTTGACCTTCGACTACGACGGGCTCGGCCGGCGCAGCCGCCGCGTCGCCGACGATGTCGTCTCCTCCTATCAGTACGCCGGCGGTGACGTGGTCCGGGAAAATCGTGGCGGGCTGGAGCTGCCGTACCTCCGCGGCCTCGGCGCCGACGAGACCCTGGGGCAGGAGCGCTCCCTGGCGTACATGATCGACGGCGTGCGAAGCACGATCGGGCTGGTGGACGACGCCGGCGACGTCGCGCAGACGTTCGTCTACGAGCCCTTCGGGCGCGCGGCCACATCGGGCTCTGCCGAGCGGGTCCGCTACCAGTTCACCGGCCGTGAACGCGATGCCGACTGGCTCTATTACTACCGCGCGCGCTACTACAACCCGCGGCTGGCGCGGTTCCTCCAGCCGGACCCGCTCGGACTGCGCGGTGAGGCGAACCCGTACGCCTACGCTATCAACAATCCCATCGCGAACATCGACCCCTCGGGGCTCCGCACATACATCGCGCACGGCTGCTGCAATCCGAACATGACGCCGATCCAGGATTTCCGAACAACCATGCAGACCTCGGATCCCGACATCCGGTTCTTCAATTGGTCAAGCAAGCTTTTCTTTGACGTCATTCCGTCGTCGAAGACCCCGTCCGATGCCATGCTTCAGCAAATCCTTCGCGACTTGCAGAACGAACCGCTTCAGCCAGGAGAAAAGTTGAATCTCATCGGTCACAGTGCCGGTGGGATCATAATCAATAACGTGTCGAATGCGCTGCGGGCGAGCGGCATCGCAGTGGACAACATGATCACCTTCGGCACTCCGTTGTTTCCGGGTACGATCAACGCGGCCCTACCCCCTGATGTCCAGGTGACCAACTTCACGGCCGCTTCGAGCGGCGACGTGCTGGCCAATACGCTGAGCGGTCCCAATGTCATCAACGTCCCCGTCGTGAACATGACGGCCGAGGGCACAAGGGACTTCCTGACAGCGCACACCGGGTACTGGAACAACGCGATGGTCATTTCGGTGGTACAGCAACTCATCAAGCCGTGAGTCTTAGCCGGCGGTCATTCATCGCGCTGTTCGCAGCGGGGGCCGTGAACGCCTCCCGCCGGTCGGACGCACTTGAAGCGAGCTGGATTGTTCAAAGCGACATCGTGGATGCGTGGGTAGTCATCGGCGGCGACATCATTGCCGTCGGCTCACGACTCGTTGTCTTCGACCCTGTCACCGGCCAGGAGCGCCGCAGCACCCGTCTTTCGCCGCCATCGGCACCGCAACGCGTCCTCGCCGTGAGCGCTACGCCTGCTGCGATCGTCTTCGGGTGGTACGGTTGGCAGGGGGAAGGTCGGGTTGTCTGCGTTGACACTCAATCCCTGCGAATACGCTGGCAGCGGAGGATCGCATGGCCGGACGACGAGCGTGAGCTGTCCCCGGGGGTCTTTGCGGTCGTCCGCGACGACGCCATCTTCGTTCTGCTATCGGGCAAGCGCGGCGAAAATTTATTCCGGCTTCGGCCGGGCACCGGTCAGACGGTCTGGTCGCAGAAGATTGAGCGGTTCATCCTCGGTGTGCCGCTCGTCTGGCACGACGGCCACCTGCTCGTGCAGTCGCGCATTACCCAGCACTACCCGAACGGCCACGGGCACTACCAGGCAATCGACCCTGCGACCGGCGCGACGGTCTGGCGACTGCGATTCGACGGTACAGCGGGCTTCTGGGACGACGCTCCCCTCATCGTCGGTGAGCGTACCTATCTGACGTCCGAGATAAGTCCCGGACCGTCGAACCATCTCTACGCCATCGATATCGCGGCTGGGAGGATCGTCACCCATCGCATCGTCGAAGCCCTGCGTGAACCGTTCGCGCTGCAGGACGGCATCATGTACTTCGGCACGGCCACGCCGTCGGCGTGGGACGTAAAGAATGACGGGATCGTATGGCGGAGTCGCCTCACCCGTCCGTACTCCTCCGGTCCCTCCATTGTTCCCGGGGGCGTCCTCGATGCCGCGCGACGCCGTCTTTACCTCGGCGACGCCACCGACTCGCTGTACAAGCTCTCCGCCGCCGACGGAGGAACGATCGAGCGACTCGATATCCGCTCGGGGTACGTGAATCCGGCTCGTGGGATCAACAGCGGCTATGGCGTGCGGCGAATGCAGCTGCTCGGTGACCGTCTGATCATTGGCACCGAGGACGGCCGCCTCCTAGCGCTTGCGGCGACTCCATGAGGCACAGACGCTGATGCCCCGATTTTGCGCCGCGACAATCGCGGCCATGCTGGTGATCGGAGCAGGCCGATGACGACGAGGCTGCCCTGACCGCCGAACTCGAGCCGATCGCCGCGACCGTCTGGCAGGCCGTCCCCGCACGGGATGTCGAGACGCTGCTGCGCCACGCCAGCCCCTTCGATGACGCCGACGCCGGGCACGGCTCGCTGGTGGTGGAGCAGGCCATCGAGCATCATGCGCTGATGCTCGACTTCGCCCGTCGCGTGCTCGAAGGCCGCTGAGCCGCGCTCACCTTTCTTGCCGCCCCGAGGAGCCGCGTGGTACCTTACCGCCCATTCTTGCTTACGTCAGCGCCGACGGAGGTTTGCGCATGCCATTCGTCAACATCACGATCTACGAGGGGCACCCCAAGGAGCGCAAGGACGAGATCGCGCGCCGGGTGACGGACACGATCACGGACGTCTGCAAGCTGCCGCGCGAGGCCGTCTGGGTCGTCTTCAACGAGGTCACGCCGCCCGACTGGTACGTGGCCGGCAATCCCGGCAAGAAGTGAGCGCGGCGTTCGAGAAGCTGGGCGGCGGCTTCCTCTTCACCGAGGGGCCGTTGTGGCATCCGACGGGCAAGTTCCTGCTGTGGAGCGACATGCCGGGCGACCACATGCGGCGCTGGTCGGTGAAGGACGGCGTCACCACCTTCCGCAAGCCGTGCAACATGTCCAACGGGCTCACCTACGACCGCCGGGGACGCCTGCTCGCGTGCGAGCACGCCAACAGCCAGGTGACGCGCACGGAGACCGACGGGCGCATCGTCCCGATCGCCACGCACTATCAAGGCAAGCAGCTCAACAGCCCCAACGACATCGTGTGCAAGTCGGACGGCGGCATCTACTTCAGCGACCCGCCGTACGGCCGCGCCAAGTTCTACGGGGTGGAACGCAAGCAGGAGCTGGCCTTCCAGGGCGTGTTCCGTGTGGGGTCCGATGCGAAGACCCCTGAGCTGCTCGTGGACGACTTCGACCGGCCCAACGGCCTGTGCTTCTCGCTGGACGAGCGGCGCCTGTTCATCAACGACACCGCGCGCAAGCACATCCGCGTCTTCGACGTGACGCCGAAGGGCACACTGAGCAATGGCCGCGTGTGGGCGGAGACCAAGGGCGACAAGCCCGGCGCCCCCGACGGCATGAAGCTGGATTCTGCCGGCCACGTCTACTGCTGCGGGCCCGGCGGCATCCACGTCTTCGATCCCGACGCCCGGCTGCTCGAGATCATCGACACCCCCGAGCACACCGCCAACTTCGCCTGGGGCGACGACGACTATCGCTCGCTCTTCGTCACGGCGTCGACCTCGCTCTATCGCATCCGCCGAGCGATCCCGGGTCTTCCCGTTTTCTGATCACAAGGAGGTTTTCATGCACCGACGCACGCTGCTCAGCGTCCTGCTCGCCGCGGCCCTCGCGGCGCCGCTCTGCGCCGAGGCCCAGAAGCCGATCAAGGTGGGCATGCCGATGCCGCTCTCGGGCCCGCCGGCGCTCTTCGGCGATCCGGCCAGCAAGGGCGCGCAGATGTTCGTGGACGAGATCAACGCCAAGGGCGGCGTGCTCGGCCGCAAGCTCGAGCTGATCGTGCGCGACTCCAAGGCCGACGCCAACGAGGCCGTGCGCCAGGCGCGCGAGCTGATCCTGAAAGACAACGTCGAGTTCCTGGTCGGCACGCTGACCTCGGCCGAAGGGCCGGCCGTCTCCGTCGTGGCCAAGGAGAACAAGATCGTCTTCATCGCGCCGATCCCGAAGACCGACCAGCTCACGGCGCCGGACAAGCTGCATCCCTACGTCTTCCGCGTGGCCTCGACCACGACGATCGAGGGCCGGAGCGCGGCCGAGATCGTCGCCAAGTGGCCGGTGACGAAGGTGGCGACGATGTCGTTCGACTACGCGTACGGCCAGGACGTGACCAAGCAGTTCGTGGAGCATCTCAAGAAGATCAAGCCGAGCGTCGAGATCGTCGACCAGCAGTGGCCCAAGCTCGGCGAGCAGGACTACAACCCCTTCATCAACGCCCAGATGGCCAAGAAGCCCGAGGCGGTCTTCTCGTCGATCTGGGGCGGCTTCTTCGTGACGTACTCCAAGCAGGCCAGGGCCGTCGGCATGTTCGACGCGCTCAAGTACCACTTCATCGGCGTCGGCGAGGCCGCCACGCCGGAGACGACGAAGTCGATGGGCGCCGATTATCCCGTCGGCATCTGGGGCAACTCGTACGACGCGTTCTACTGGGGCGAGACGGCGGCGCACAAGGACTACGTGGCGCGCCTGTCCAAGTACCTGAAGGACGAGTACCCGTCGTCGTGGGCGATCCAGGGCTACATCGGCATGCAGTTCCTGGCCGAGGCCATCAAGAAGGCCGGCAGCACGGACTCGGACAAGGTTGCCAAGGCGCTGCTCGGGCTGACGGTGGAGACGCCGGTGGGGCCGCTGACGATCCGCGAGAAGGACCACCAGGCCAACCGCGGCCAGCTCTACGGCAAGACCGTGATGGACCCGAAGTACCCCTTCGCGATCATGAAGCCCGTGACCTACGTGGACCCGACGAAGTTCATGGACTGATGACAATGGGGGGCTGGACGGCCCCCCATTTGCCCCCTTGCCCGATCCCTCGTTCGTCTTCGCCCAGAGCGTCAGCGGCCTCACGGCCGCGATGTTCCTGTTCCTCATCGCGGCCGGGCTGTCGCTGGTCTTCGGCGTGCTGCGCGTGCTGAACTTCGCGCACGGCACGTTCTACATGCTCGGCGCCTACGCGACCTTTCAGCTGGTGCAGTGGCTGGGCGTGTCGGGCGGGCGCTTCTGGCTGACCGCGCTCGGCGGCGCGCTGGCCGTGGCCGCCCTCGGCGGCGTGATC
>WNFO01029170.1_pt1 | contig 10458 bp, 11 predicted proteins | sample 5400251 | NCBI WGS metagenome assembly WNFO01 (sample SAMN13153354, study PRJNA577476) | soil metagenome | isolation source: 100 cm saprolite under Madrone tree | place: USA:California | collected 2016-06-14 | reverse complement strand
CGTCCGCCTCGCCGACGGCCGCGGCGTCAAAGGCTTTATTGTCGAACCCGCCGATGTCGGCAGCGCGCGCGATATCTCCGCCTTCAGCGGCTGGCGCGCCTTCGTGGCGGACGCGGCGGCGGGGTGAAAAGCGTCGTCATTCCGGGGCGCGAGTGAAACGAGCGAACCCGGAATCCATAACCACCATCGGGAGTATGGATTCCGGGCCCGCGCCAAGAGCGCGTCCCGGAATGACGGTCTACATTTGCCTACGCCGACTTGCGCCGGGCGGCTTCGTTCTTCTTCTCGTAGTCGTCGAATGCCTTGATCAAGCCCTTCAACACCTCGGCGGCGGTTTCGAACATCGCTGCAAGCTGCGGCTCATCTACCTTGCCGATATCCTGACGCAAATGCGTCACCGTCTCCTCAAGGCGCTTTTTCATTTTCTGGGTGTGATGCTGCGGGTTCTTGTCGGAGGATGCCATCAGCGTTTCTCCTGATTTCGATGGATTGGAGAAAACGTCTCGGCTCGGGAGGGGTTCCGAACACCCGGGCCGCTTCCCTTGCGTCGTCATTGCGAGCGCAGCGAAGCAATCCATTGTTGCAGCGAAGCTGGATTGCTTCGTCGCTTCGCTCCTCGCAATGACGGGGTGATCGCCTAGTCGAGGGCAAGGATCAGACCGACACTGCGTAAATCTCGTATTCGTCGCGCACCAGCTCGATATGGGCGCGCATTGCGGCTGCGGCGCCGGCGCGGTCGCCGCGCATGATCGCCACCACGACGCGGTCGTGCTCGGCATGCGATTTTGCCAATCGCCCGAGATTGCGAAACTGCGCGCGGCGGAACGGCTGCACCCGGACCCGCGTCGCCAGCGTGATTTCGGCGATATAGCCGTTCTGCGAACCGGCATAGATCGCGTTGTGAAAGCGTTCGTTGACTTCGTGAAACCGGTCCGGATTGCCGGCATAGCTCAACACCCGCAGCTCCTCGTGAATCGCTTCCAGCCGATGCCGCTCCGCCGGCGACATTCGCTCCGCGGCAAGCCCGGCACACAGCGCTTCCAGTTCCGCCATCGCCTCGAACATCCCGGTCAGCCGCTCGATCGAGGGCCGCGCCACCACCGCGCCGCGATGCGCGCGGGCATCGACCAGGCCGCTGGCCACGAGCTGGCGCAACGCCTCGCGCACCGGCGTCCGCGACACCTTGAACCGTCGGGCGATGTCGGTCTCGTCGAGGGAAGCTCCCGGCGGCAGCGCGCCGCGCACGATTTCATCCGCGAGCTGCAGCCGCAGTTCCTCCGCGCGCGTGATCTTGTCCGGATAGGGCGAGGGGCGGTCGACGCGCCGAACCACCGTCTCAGGCTCGTGGCGTGGCGGAGCGCCGGCCGGAAGATCGTCAAGACTCATGTCTTTTGATCCATGTCTTTGGACGATCTGGGTTCGTCGATGATGCTGACATGCGCGGCGACGATTCTCCAACCTTCGGGGAATCGCACCCATGTCTGCATCTGCCGCCCTACCCGGCCGGGCAGCGAGTCGCGATAGAACAGGGTCGAGGCGACGGCGGTATCGCGGCCATAGGTCGTGATCACCGTCTTGTCGGTCCTGCGCCCAAGGCCGATAGGCGAGCGCGCGGCGCGGAACGCCGTGATCGCGTCGTAGCCATAAAGATTTTCGCCGACGCCGTAGCGCAGCGAACGCGGGTCGTTGCGGAACAGTTCGTCGAGCACGGCGACGTCGTTCGACACCAGCGCCTTTTCGTAGCGCGCGAACTGCTCGGTCACCTCGGCGAGTACGTCGGGAAGATCGACCTGCATTACTAAAATCCTCTCCGCGGCGGCGCGGCAACCACGCCCGCGCGCTCCAGCGCGTACGCCACACGCAGCGCAATGTCCTCGCGCCAGGGCGCTGCGATCACCTGCACCCCGATCGGCATCGGCTCCAGCGGCACCGGCACCGCGACCACCGGAAGCCCGATAAAGGAGATCGGCTGGGTGTGGATGCCGATATTGGCGCGCACCGGCAGCTCGACGCCGTCGAGCACAAACGTCGCCTGCCCGAGTTTTGGCGCGACGCAGGGCGTCGCCGGGGCGATGATCACATCGACCGACGCAAAGACCTCCAGCATCCGGGCGCGATACCAGCGGCGGAATTTCTGCGCGCGATCGACCAGCGGCGCGGGAATCATCGCGCCCGCCAATAACCGGTCGCGTACCGCCGGATCGAAATCATTGGGGCGCTTGCGCAGGCGATCGAGATGCAGCGAAGCGCCTTCAGCCGTGGTGATGACGTAAGCCGCGGCGCGGGCGCGCCCGGCTTCCGGGATTTCTATCGTCCGCGTGGCGCCAAGCGCCTTCGCAACCCGGGCGACCGCCTCGCTCGCTTCGGGAAAAACATTCTTCTGAAAATATCCGCCAGCAACCGCGATCCGCAAAGCCCCGACGTCCTGCGCCAACAAGGGCGTGACCGGCTCGGCGGGCCGGGTCGTACACGCCGCGTCATCCGGATCGGGTCCCTGCATCGCGTCATAGGCCAACGCAAGATCGCCGACGTTGCGCGCGAAGGGGCCGAGGTGATCCAGGCTGAAGACGAATGGAAACGATCGTGCACGCGACAATCGGCCGTAGGTCGGCTTCAGTCCAAAAATTCCGCAGAACGACGACGGCACCCGGATCGAGCCGTTGGTGTCCGACCCCAGCGCCAGCGGCACCAGGCCGCCGCCGACCGCGCCGCCGGAGCCGCCCGACGAGCCGCCGGTCATCCGCGTCACATCATGCGGATTGCGCGACGGGCCGTCGTGCACATTCTCGCCGGTGAAGTCGTAGGCGTACTCGCCCATATTGAGCGCGCCGACCAGGACGGCGCCGGCCGCTTCCATCCGCTCGATCAGGGTCGCGTCACGCGGCGAGGCCTCGAGATCGCGATTGATCTTCGACCCGGCGCGGGTCGAAAGCCCCTGCACGTCGAACAGGTTTTTTACCGCGAACGGCACGCCGGCAAGCGGGCCAACATTTTGCCCGGCCGCAACAGCAGCATCGATGGCGCGTGCCTTGGCGCGCGCGCGATCCGTGGTCACGTCGGTGAACGCATTCAAGACGGGATTGTGCTTGGCGATTCGCGCCAGCGCCGCTTCGGTGACGGCAAGCGCCGAGATCTTTCGGCTCGCTACAGCTTGCGCAATTTCCGAGGCCGACAAACCGTCGAGGGTGGCACTCATGGCGAGATCAGGCTGCAAAGACACTGGCCGGCTCGGTTTCATCCGGCAGCGCGAACTCGCCCACCAGCCGCGCCAGCCTCAGCGACACCTCGAGATTGGCCTTGAGCGCCGGCTTCCAGCCATCCTCCACCGGCAGGCCCAAAGCCTTCGAAACGGCGTCGATATAGTCATCAAGCGGATCAGGTGTGTTAGCCGTCAACGTTCTCTCTCCCTGTCACGTCATCGCCCGGCTTGACCGGGCGATCCAGTAAACACCAGCGTTAGTGATTACCGGATGCCTCGCCGGAGCCTGTCATCCGGCCGGCCAAAGGCCGGACCGGTTGGCGGGCATGGCAATCAAGCCGGCAACGGCGGATGCGGGATCGCCGTCAGCAGTTCCTTTGTATAGGCATCCTGCGGGTCGCCCAAGACCCGTTCGGATGGACCCTGTTCGACGATTCGGCCCGTCCGCATCACGATGACGCGATCGCACAACAGGCGCACCACATTCAAATCATGCGACACGAACAGATAGCTCATGCCCATGGACTGTTTCAAGTCGTGCAGCAGATTCAGGACCACCGCCTGCACCGAAACATCGAGCGCCGCGGTCGGCTCGTCGAGAATGACCAGTTTGGGGTGCAGCGCGATGGCGCGCGCGATGCCGACGCGGGCCTTCTGTCCACCCGACAATTGATGCGGGAAGCGATCCAACAGATTGATCGGCAATCCGACCAGGCCCGCAAGCTCCTCGCAGCGGGCGCGCAACGCGTCACGCCCCCTGATGTCGCCAAGCTGCATGATCGGATCGACGATCGCGCGCGCGGCGGTGAAGCGCGGATTGAGGCTGTCGGTCGGATCCTGAAACACCATCTGGATGCTCTTGCGCAGCGGCAACCGCGCGAAGGCATTGGGCAGGATGGTGCCGATCTCGTCGCCGTCGAACACGATGCGGCCCGAGGTCTGGTCCAACAGCCGCATCACCATCATCGAGGTGGTGGATTTGCCGCAGCCGGATTCGCCGACCAGCCCGACGCTCTCGCCATGGCCTACGCCAAAGCTGATGCCGTCGACGGCGCGGAATTGTTCGGTTTCGACCGGTGGCTTGCGCGAGAACAGTTTTGCCAGCGTCGCGGTGGCGCCCTGGCGCGGATATTCTTTCACAAGTTTTTCGACGAGAAGAAGGGGTTTTGCGGAAGCGTCGCCGCTCAGTGAAGCGTCACCCCCGGGCTTGACCCGGGGGTCCATCGCTTTTGAAGAATCTTGCGAGGAAGGAAGCGCCGCGGCTTCCTCCTCCGGCAGCAGATCACGCAAGGAGGCGCCCATGCGCGGCGTCGCGCGCATCAGCTTCTTGGTGTAGGCGTGTTCCGGCCTGGCGAAGATATCGGCGGACAGCGCGGTTTCCACCACCCGTCCCTTCTCCATCACCACCACGCGGTCGCAATAGGCCGCGGCCAAACCAAGATCGTGCGTGATCAGGATCGTCGACATGCCGCGCCGCTTGGTGAGTTCGACGATCAGGTCCATCACGGCTTTTTGCGTGGTGACGTCGAGACCGGTGGTCGGCTCGTCCGCGATCAGAAGCTGTGGATTACAGGCCAGCGCCAGCGCGATCACCACGCGCTGACACATGCCGCCGGACAGTTCGAACGGATAGGCGTGATAGCGTTCGCGCGGCCGCGCGATCTTGACCTGCTCCAGCGCCTCGATCGCCTTCTCGGAAAACATCACCGAGCCTTCGGCGATCTTGCCGGCACGGTCGAGAATCCGCATCACCGCATAGGAGGTGACGGATTTGCCCGAGCCGGATTCGCCGACGATGCCGAGCGTCTCGCCCTTGGCGACGGTGATGTTGACCTGCTGCACCGCCTTGACGATGCCGCGCCGGGTGGCGAATTCCACGGTGAGATCGTTGACGTCGAGCAGTGGCTGCGCGGTCATGGCGTGTCCCCGATCTCCACACCGTCATGCGCGGGCTTGACCCGCGCATCCATCGAGAATTTGAAAGTGCTCTTCCAACGATGGATTGCCGGGTCAAGCCCGGCAATGACGACGGCATCTGGAATAGCGCCGCTCATACTCTACGTCCTCCGCTGCGGATCGACGATGTCGCGCAGGCCGTCACCGAGCAGATTGAAGCAGAACACCGCGATCATCAGCGCGAGGCCGGGAAACAGCGCGATCCACCATTCGCCCGACACCATGAAGCCCGCGCCTTCCGCGACCATGATGCCCCATTCGGCGGTCGGCGGCCGCACCCCGAGCCCGATGAACGACAGCCCGGCCGCATTGAGGATGGCGTAGCCCATGGTCAACGACATCTGCACGATCATGATCGGCATGATGTTGGGCAGAATGTGCACCAGCAGGATCCGAAACTCGCCATTGCCCGACAATCGTGCCGCCTGCACGAAGCCGGCGTCGCGCCGCACATTGGCCTCGGCGCGGGCGACGCGCGCATAGAGCGGAAAATTCACGATCGCGGTCGCAATGATGATGTTCTGCACGGTGTTGCCGAGCGCCGCCACAATCCCCATCGCCAACACGAACAGCGGAAACGCCATGATGGTATCGGCGATGCGGCCGACGATGCGGTCGGTCCAGCCGCCAAAATACCCCGCCGAGATGCCGGCGAGCCCGCCCATCAAGAACACCAGCACCACGGAGGCCACCGCGATGAAGGTGTCGAGCCGCGTCGCCACGATGACGCGGCTGAAAATATCGCGGCCCAACTGGTCGGTGCCGAACCAATGCGCCGATGACGGCGGCTTCAGCGCCGCCGCGGTGTCGGACGCCAGCGGATCGTACGGAACCACATAAGGGCCGAACAGCGCCGCGAACACGATCACGATCAACAGCCCGAACGCGAATGCGGTGACGCGGTTCTCGCCCAGCACATAGCGGGTGTGCTCGAAGATCGCGGCGAGACCCGAGCTACGCGCGGGGGCAACGGGTTCAACGGCAGGTGCGACAGTGCTCATGCTTCCAACCTCACCCTTCCAGCCTCACTCTTGGATCGATCACGCCATAGAGAATGTCGATCATCAGATTGAGCAGCACATACATCACGGCCATGGTCAGCACGAAGCCCTGCACCGGCGCGAAGTCCGACGAGATCAGGGCTTCGACCGCGTAGGAACCGATGCCGGGCCAGGCGAATACCTTTTCCACCAGCACGTTGGCGCCGAGCAGGAATGAGAACACCATGCTGAGCGTGGTGATGACCGGCAGCATCGCGTTGCGGAAGGCGTAGGTGACGATCACCGTGCCGGGCGACAGGCCGCTGGCGCGCGCGGTGCGCACGAAATCCGACGACAGCACCGCCAGCATCGAGGCACGCGTCATCCGCGCGATCGGCGCCAGCGAGAAGATTGCGAGCGTCAGTGCCGGCAGGATCAACTGGCTGAACGCCGAACGGAAGGTTTCGAAATCGCGCGCGATCAGGGCATCGATCAGATAGAAACCGGTCACCGCCGCCGGCGCGCTGTAGAACACATCGAGCCGCCCCAGCGGCGCTGGCGACCATCCGAGCTTGAAATAGAAAATATAGACCAACACCAATCCGGTGAAGAATACCGGCAGCGACACCCCGGCGGTCGTGGTGACGCGACAAAGATGATCGATCCACGAACCTGGGCGGGTTGCGGCGAGTACGCCGAGCGGCAGCGCGATGGCAACCGAAATGACGAGGCCGAGCAGCGTCAGCTCGGCCGATGCCGGCAGGCGATTGCGGATTTCAGTCGCGACCGGCTGGCCTGTGGTGAGTGAATTGCCGAAATCGCCGTGGGCGAGATCGGCGGTGTAACGGAAGAACTGCTCGATCAGCGGCTTGTCGAGACCGAGTTTCTTGCGGATCTGCTCGATCGCCTCCTTGTTCGCCGCAGGGCCGGCGAAATACGCCGCGGGATCGCCGGGCAGCGCCCGCGTCAGCAGGAACGTGACGATCACCACCCCGATCAGGCTCGGGATCGCGAACATCAATCGCTTGCCGATCATGGTCAGCATGGGATGAGCCTCGCGTCTCGCAGATCATTTCCAGCGACGCGGATCTTTCTGCTCCCTCCCTTGCGGGGTCGAGACGAGCGAAGCTCGCTCTTAAGGGTTGGGGTGGGGGGTAGCCGCGAATCCGGCGCTTGTTGCTTACCCCCCTCCCTAACCCTCCCCCGCAAGGGGGGAGGGAACGAGAGGCCGCGGCTCATGTTGTGAACGCCCATCACGCTGTCACGCCTTGACCATCGCCCGGTAATCCAGGCGGCGGTGAAACCAGTACTGGTAGCCGGAAACGTTTTTCTGCATCGCGACGTTGACGTAAGGCTGATACAGCGGGATGCGCGGCATGTCGGTGAAGGCGCGATCGATAAAGCCCTTCACATCGGTATCGTAAGTGGCCTTGTCGCCATTCGCCCCCGCGGCCACGGCGCCGTCGATGAAGCCGTCCATTTCCTTCGACTGATAGCCCATGGTGTTGAAGATCGAATTTCGGCCGTGATAGCACCAGATGAAGAAGTATTCAGGATAGTCGAGCCAGCCCGAGAACACGTTGGTGTAAAGCGGCATCTCCTTCTTGTTCAGTTCGGTGCGCCAGTTGGCGCCGGGAATCTTGTTGATGGTGGTCTTGATGCCGATCTGGCCGAGACTCTCCTGCACCAGCACGCAAAGCGGCTCGTTGACCCCGGCGAATCCAAGGTCGAATGACAGCGTGGTCTCGAAGCCGTCGGGGTAGCCGGCTTCGGCAAGCAGCGCCTTGGCTTTCGCAATGTCGGTATTATACGTGTGCGGCTGCGGCCAGACCGCCTCGGTCGGCTTGCCGGCGGCACCAAACATCGGCTTGGCCAGCCCGAACAGCACGGCATCCATGATCTTCTGGTAAGGCACGGCGTAGGCCACCGCCTGGCGCACTTTCGGATTATTGAAGGGCGGCTTGGTGACGTTCATGCCGAGATACTGGATGCCGTTGGAATAGGGCATCGAGACGATGTTGAGCTTGCCGCCGTCCTTCAGCTCGACGAAATCCTTGTTAGGCAAATCATACGACACATCGGCATCGCCGCGTTCAAGTAGCGCGCGGCGATTGCCGGCCTGCGGCACCATGCGCCAGATCACCCGCCTGATCTTCGGCGCGGGACCACCGACCCACTCGTCATTGCGCTCCAGGATCACTTCGGTGCCGGCGGTCCATTTTGTCACCTTGTAGGCGCCGGAACCAACGGTCTGCTGCTTGGCAAATTCGAGCCCCCAGGGATCCTTCTCGCTGGCATTCTTCTTGAGAAGTTCGGAATTGACCACGCACGGCACGATCACGGCGAGGTCGGGAATGGTGAGGCGGTCTTTCTTCGCAAAATCGACTCGCACGGTGGTGTCATCGACGACGACGAACTGCTCCGGCTTGGTCAGCGAGCCGGCGCTCATCTGGAACGCCGGGAATCCGCCGACGCCGATCGCGCGGTCGAGCGACCACTTGACGTCCTTGGCCGTCACCGGCGCGCCGTCGTGGAATTTTGCATTCTTCTTCAATTTGAAGGTCGCCGACATGTCGCCGACATTCATGTCTTCGGCGAGTTCGGGCCTGATCTTGTCGCGGTCGTAATACGGCACCCCGCCAGGACCGGTTTTCATCTCGTGGGTGATGAGCCGGTCATAGCAATTCCACGACACCTCGTAGCCGGGCACATTGGTCCCGGTACCGTGGATGTCGAGATTGTTGGGACCACTTTCAGAAACGATCAGCAGGGTCTCGGAGCGGGCGTCGGCCTTGGCGGCGGACCAGATCGCAGGCGCGGGCACCATGGCGCCGGCGGCGATCCCGGAGACGGATTTCAAGAAATCGCGACGCTTCATGTGATGCTCCAAACGCCCGAGGGGGAACGGCCTGGAACAGCTTCGCAAGGTTTGTGCCAAAACTTAACGGAACCCTAACATGGGTCTAAGCATATGATTTAGCTTTTGAATGTTTGAACGAAGCCATATCAGCTGTCGCGCAAGTGTGAGCCCTCATTGCATACAAAGAGGATTCTTTGCCCATATACAGTGCAAATATTTTGGACGCCTTTTTCTTGTGCGGCACAGGCGGCGCGCATGCGAGAACGCAGCCCCTGCCATCATCCCGGCCAGAGCAACTCCTGTAGTTCGAACAAGTCAGCGGCCTTCTGCTGCCAATCCTCGATGCAAATGTGCCTGACAGGATCGCTGAAACGATGAAGCAAAAGCAGCGCCATCAGCCGCCGCTTCAGTGTCGGATCAATATCCGCGTTCGAATAGCCGAACCCCTCGAACAGGCTTCGGATGCGGCGCGGCATCCCGGCGGTCATGAAGGCGCTCGGGCCCAGCAGGTCGTATTCGCCCCATCCCGTCATGACGTCGGCGGCGCGGCATCCCGGCGGTCATGAAGGCGCTCGGGCCCAGCAGGTCGTATTCGCCCCATCCCGTCATGACGTCGCCGAAATCGATCAGCCCTGACAGCCGCCAACCTCCGCTTTCGCGGCTCAACAGGAAATTCTCCGGAATGTATTCTCCGGTCAGGATCACGGGCGGTGTGTCCAGCGGAATAAGCGCCGCCGCATCGCGAAGAAGTTCGTCCAGCCCGTCGAGATATTTTTGCGGCAGTCCGAGACGCTCATGCCGCGCGTGACATCCTTCGATCTGCTTTGACATGAACTGGCGCCAACGCGGTTCAATGCCCGACAAATCGCCCACCGGCACCCGTTGTACTTCCGCGATGGTCTCGCCGATCCGGGCGAGGATGCGCTCTTTCTGATCCTCAGGCAGCGCAGGCCACGCTTCCTTGCCGAGGATGCCGGACAGGCGCGTGATGACCAGATACGGCCATTGGTCGCGCTCGCCTTCGAGCACGATTTCCGGAATCGGGACACTGAGCCGTGCGTGGAGCTGCGCCAGCGAAATGCGCTCGGACACGAACTGGCTGCGCAGGAATGGCGGGAAAATCTTCAGGATCAGCCTGTCATCGAGCCCGACGACGAGATTGGTCCCGGTCGAAAACAATTGCGGATCCGCACGCGGCAATCCGTGACTGCGCGCGATATCGAGCGCCACCGACAGGCATTGCGACGCGTCGGCGCGCCATGCCTGCAAGGCCTCGAAATTCGACAGGCTCGGCAGTGAGTGCATCAGATGTCGCAACTATCGATCCGGATTCGCCCGCTCGAATTGACGCAGCAGCCGGTTGCCGCGCTCGACGGCGGAATCCAGTGCAGCTTGCGCGGATTTCTTGCCGCTGAAGGCCTGCTCCAGTTCGTCGTCGATCACATCGCGAATCAGAACGAACG
>WNFO01027075.1_pt1 | contig 10459 bp, 8 predicted proteins | sample 5400251 | NCBI WGS metagenome assembly WNFO01 (sample SAMN13153354, study PRJNA577476) | soil metagenome | isolation source: 100 cm saprolite under Madrone tree | place: USA:California | collected 2016-06-14 | reverse complement strand
ACGTGTAGGTCTTCAAAAGCCCTCACGACATGGGAGAAATCGGTAATCCCGTTTGGCCAATGCAGCAGATAGAGATCGAGGTGATCAGTCCCGAGGCGAGCGAGGCTCGCCTCACAGGCCCGCGCGATGCCGTTTCCCGCCACATGGCTAGGCCACACCTTGGAGACCAGGAACACGCGATTGCGCTGACCCGCGATTACCCGACCGATGAATTCCTCGGAGCCGTATATTTCTGCCGTGTCGATTAGCGTCATCCCGAGCGAAAGGCCGGTGCGCAGCGCTTCTTCTTCTTCAGCTACCGGATGTCTTCCCTTTCCAAGACCTGCCGAGCCCTGGCCGAGCGCCGGGACGATGGTGCCGTCGCGAAACTTGACCGTCCGCCCTGCACCGGTTGAGGCCGCACCGGTCGCTGCATCAAGAGCAAATGCGCCTGACGAAGTCACAAACGAACCAAGCGCCGCGCAAAGTCCACTGAATTCGCGCCGGTTCAGCAGCCTCGTATTTTTACCTTTCACTATACGATCCCTTCTACTGAGCGCCGATCCTGCTTGGTCGTGAAGGTGGTTCAGCTGACCGTAGACCCCCTGAGGGCGCCTTGTGTACCTTACTATGGTCCGCATCTATACCCCTCCCGCCACCGAGTATTTGGAGATGAGTCATGACCGACGATGTCTTGGACCATAGCCGTCGCAAATTCTTCTATTTCGGTGCCGCAGCCTTGTTTGCGAGCTTGACGACCAGTCACGCCATGGCTCAATCCGTTTCCAACAAGCTGAAGATTGGCGTCATTGGAAGCGGCCACATCGGCGGCACAATCGGCGGCCTATGGGTCAAGGCCGGTCACTCGGTCCTGTTCTCATCGCGCCATCCGGAAGAGCTGAAGCCGCTGACCGATAGCCTCGGCCCGCTTGCCAAGGCTGGAACGGTTGGAGACGCGCTGGACTTTGGCGATGTCATCCTGGTGGCCGTGCCCTACAAGGCGATCCCGGAGCTTGCCAAGGATTACGGTCCCAAGTTCGCGGGCAAGATCGTGATCGACCCTGCCAACGCGGTTGCCCGTCGCGACGGCGAGGACCTGCTGAAGGAGACGAAAGAAAAAGGCATCGGTGCGACGACGGAATCGTATCTCAAGGGCTCTCACGTGGTGCGTGCATTCAACTCGATGAGCTATACCCACTTCGTGAAGGAAGCGCACCGTGCAGGCGATCCGATGGCTATACCCATTGCGGGCGACGACGAGCGCGCGGTCCAGGTCGCCTCGCAGCTGGTGCGCGATGCAGGTTTCGAGCCGGTGGCAGTGCCCCTTGCCCGGGCGCAGGAGTTCGCGCAGGGCGGCCCCCTTTATGGCCAGCAGCTCACCGGCAAGGCTTTGCGCGAGCGCTTCGGTCTCGCCAAATGACGGAATCCGATGCAGACGCCGCCACGGCGTCCAACAACCAGTTTCATCGCCTCCTTCGCCGCCTGATAAATGTGACACCAGCCGAGCTTCCTGCGCTCGGCTGGTGCTGGTTCTACATTTTCTCGGTCCTTGCCTCGTACTACATCCTGCGTCCGATCCGCGATCAGATGGGCGTGGCCGGCGGGGTGAATAATCTGCCATGGCTGTTCACGGGCACGTTAATCGCCATGCTGGTCTTGAACGTGCCGTTTTCCGCACTCGTGAAGTTTTTGCCGCGCAAGCAATTCATTTCGCTGTCCTACCGTTTCTTCGCTTTCTCCATCCTGGTGTTCGGTGCGGCGCTGCACTGGGCCACACCGGAGCAAGTGGTATGGATTGGTCGATTCTTCTTTATCTGGATCTCGGTGTTCAATCTTTTCGTCGTCTCGATCTTCTGGTCGATGGTGGTCGATATCTTCAACTCCGACCAAGGCAAGCGGCTGTTTGGATTCATCGCGGCAGGCGCAACCCTCGGTGCGATTGTCGGGGCGAGCGTGACGGCTTCTCTGGCTCAGTTGGTGCAGCCGGCCTTTCTGCTTGTCGGCGCCGCCATTCTGCTTGAGATATCGACCTTCTGCGTGCGGAGACTGTCTCGACTCTCGGAAAAGATGAGCGATCGGCCGCATCCCGAGCGTAACGAGCAACCGATCGGCGGTGGTGTGATGGCCGGATTCGTCGATGCCGTGCGCTCGCCCTATCTGCTAAACACGGCGATCTTCTTATTGCTTTACGCGGTAACATCCACGTTCCTGTACTTCAGCCAGGCCAGCGTCGTCTCCGAGAGCTTCACCAGCCGCGGCGCGCAGACAGCCTTTTTTGCCACGATCGACCTGAGCGTGAATGTGATCACACTTGTCGTGCAGATTTTCTTTACCGGGCGCCTGGTGCGCTGGCTGGGCGTTGCGGTGGTGCTGGGTTTGCTTCCTGCGCTGAGCATGCTGGGCTTTGGAGCGATCGCAGTAGTTCCGACGTTGGCGGCCGTCGCATCATTCCAGGTGCTTCGCCGTGCCGGCAATTACGCGCTCAGTCAGCCCGCGCGCCAGGTCTTGTACACAGTCGTGTCCCGGGAAGACCGCTACAAGGCGAAGAATTTCATCGACACCGCGGTGTACCGCGCCGGCGACCAGGTGGGAGCCTGGTCCTATGCGCTCGTCGGATTTATTGGCTGGGGGATCAAGGAAGCCGGCATCATCGCTATTGTGCTTTCGGCGCTATGGCTCGCCAACAGCCTCTGGCTCGGCAAACGACAGGAGGTCTTGGCCGAACAGCAGGCGATTGCTGATCGGAACAATGCTGAGGCGGCAGCCACGGCGTAACCGTGTCCGGCGCGCGTCGCTCGCTGGACGGGCGGCTTCACACCGCTGCAAACCATGGCGCCGCTACTTACGTCACTCATCAGTGGCTACCGATCGCGTGGAGGCAATATGGACAACATCCTTGGATCGTCGCGTCGGTCGGCGTTGGCAGCCGGTCTGGCCGTTTCTGGTCTTGGCTTGTCGGCCAGTCACAATCACAAACCCCCGAGTCAGTCATGACCCGACCCATCCCTCCGAAGTCGAGAGCTACTTGCCGGCCTCCCAATGAGCGATGATGCGCTTGCGCAAGGCAGCATCCGGCATCATTCCCGTTCCGGCTTGGCAGTTGTCTGCCATATGCGTTGGATTTCCCGTACCGGGGATCACACACGTAACCGCCGGCTCGGCGAGTACGAACTTCAGGAGGATTTGTGCCCAACTCGTGCAGCCGATCTCGCCAGCCCAATCGGGTAGCGGCCGATTGCTAAGGCGCCGCAACAGACCGCCGCCGCCGAACGGTAGATTGACTAGGACGGCAGCGCCGCGGTCTGCCGCCAGTGGCAGTAGCGTACGTTCCGCGGCACGATCGTCTATCGAATAGTTGAGCTGGACGAAATCAAGCGTCTCCTTGCGCATCACGGCTTCCAACTCGTCATAGGCGCTCGCGGTGTAATGCGTGACGCCGAAGTAGCGGATGCGACCGTCCTGCTTCCAGCGCCGTAGCGTCGCAAGATGCGTTTGCCAGTCGACGAGGTTATGCACCTGCATGAGGTCAATACGCTTGACCTTCAGCAGGGCAAAAGACCGCTCCATCTGAGTGATGCCGGCCTGACGCCCGCGCGTCCAAACCTTGGTGGCAATAAAGCTTCGCTCGGGGTCCGGCGCCTCGGCCAACAGAGCGCCTAGCACCGCCTCAGCGCGTCCATACATCGGGGAGCTATCGAATAGTTTGCCCCCGAAATCGCGGAGCGTGCGGATAACATCAGCGAGCGATTTGACCTTGGGACTATCAGCATCGACATCGAAGCCCACATAGGTACCGCAGCCGATGACCGGCAATGGTTCGCCGCTCGATGGGATTGGGCGCTTTAGCATTGTTTCTCTTTCATTTCGGGTTTGCGCCAAGGCAAATGTTGGGCTGATGAGAGCAGCGCCGACGCCAGCAGCAAGCCGCAAGAAGCTCGTCCGCGACAAGTCCTTGGTAAGTAAAGATTTCGAATTGCGGCGCATCGTCAAACGATTTCTATGCACCTGGTCATGTTGTTGGGATCATGATGTGCTGGCAACTGCGCCGACTCATGGCTATGCGGAGACGCGTGAGGCTGCCATGGCTTCGTTCATAAAGAGCTGGCGGCGGGAGTAAGGCATGTCAGCTTTCGGGGCAATCCGGACATGCGCGAGCAACCGGCTCCGATGGCCTCCGACGCGAATGACCCATAGCTTCATCGGTGGGCCAATTTTGCTGTGACGCACAACGCTGCCCTTTGGTAGGCTTTGCCCTCGACAGGCATTGCATGAGACGGCGCAACTTCATCGCACTCCTCGGCAGCGCGGCAGCAGCTTGGCCCCTCGCGGCGCGCGCGCAGCAGCCGGCGATGCCGGTGATCGGATTTCTACACTCCCAGTCGCCCGAGACTTATGCGGAGATGATGCGCGGATTCCGGCAGGGCCTCAAAGATTCCGGCTATATCGAGGGCGAAAACCTCGCAATCGAATACCGCTGGGCTAACAATGAAATGGATCGACTGCCGGCGCTGGCGACCGATCTGGTTCGTCGCCGAGTCGCCGTGATTGCCACTGGCGGCGGCACTGTGCCGGCACTCGCGGCCAAGGCGGCAACCACGACAATACCCATCGTCTTTACTGCCGGCTACGACCCGGTCGGGCGCGGTCTCGTCGCGAGCCTCGCTCGGCTGGGCGGCAACCTGACCGGCATCAACATTTTTGTGGTTGAGCTGTTGGCGAAACGATTGGAGCTTCTGCGTGAGCTAGTGCCCGGCGCGGCTCGCGTGGCTGTCCTCGTCAATCCAGCTGAAGCTGCGAATACGGAGATCACATTGCGCGACGTGGACGCGGCTGCTCGCCGTTTCGGGCTGCAGGTCCGGGTCCTCAAAGCCGATACCAACGATGAGATCAACGCCGCGTTCGAAAGCATGGGGCGAGAACGGCCCGAGGCGCTGTTCGTCGGGGTCACCCCGTTCTTCGTCGCCCGCCGTGTCCAATTGGTCCAACTGGCGGCGTTCCACCGGCTCCCCGCAGCATATCCATTGCGTGACTTTGCCGAAGCCGGCGGGCTGATCAGCTATGGATCTAGCCTTGCCGACGCATTCCGCCAAGTTGGCGTCTATACCGGCCGCATCCTCAAGGGCGCGAAGCCGGAGGATCTTCCGGTTGTGCAATCGTCGAAGTTTGAACTGGTCGTCAACCGACAGACGGCTGGCACATCGCGTCATTTCGCGGTGACGCAGCAATTCAGTCGCTTTCGGAGCGAAGCGGACATTCAGCGAGCCGCGCTGACCGAGCCGGATTTATGAGTACGCGCCTAAACAGCATCCTGGATGTCGAAGCGAGCCACCTTGCCCTCTCGAAGACGGAAAACGTGTCCGACCGTCTTGTCTCTAAGCCCGTGCGTCTGCCCCTGCAGCGGTTTGCCTTCGAGATCGCGGACGGACTGCCGGACCTCTGCGATGATCGCGCCATCCGCAGTTCGATGAAAGCCCACCGGCTCGACGTGCGGACTGACCATGCTCCACTGGCGCGTCCAGTACTCGCGTACGGCCTCGCGGCCATGGACGTAGCCACCATCCATACCGTTGGCCCAGGCGACATCATCGGTGAGCACGGTCAGCACGCCGTCTATATCCCGCGCGTTAAAGCGATCGTAAATGCGCTTAAGGAGTTCGACATCACCATCCATTGGTTCTCTCCTTGGCATGGCGCACGCGTTGCGTCAGAAAGCTGAAATCACGCTGGTCAAATCAAATCGGTCGCCAAGCGAGAGGCATTAGTTCGTCGCTAGGTGTTGCAGCCGACCCCACTGAGAGGGCAGACTGAAAAGTCAATTCGGGTTGATGCAAGTGGTTGGATCGAGGCGATAATAGCCGTCTGAGAATCTCTGCCAATCGCAAGCGTTGCCGCTGCGAACCATTTCCGCCGCAATGTCTAATTCCCCGACAAAGCATTGGGCGACAATCCGGTCACGGCTTTTTCGGGGCGAGCGACCGTCACAAGGCGTTTTGCCGCCGACCTGAACACAGCGGACCGTCTTTCCATGTATAAGAAGGGTCAGTGCTTTCTTCGCAGCGCGGTATCCCTTTTGGCCGCGCTCGGGGCTGTCCGGGACACTGCAGTACGCATCGCCAGCTCTCTCCCCGCATCGCTGCCCAGCGAACCACGCGCCCCCGGCTTTAGGGCTATTGAAAACCTCCGGCAGCACCGAAGGGACCACGTGTTTCGACTTGGGGGCGGTCCGCGCTCTAGCTAAGCCGCTGACCTGAAACGCCTTTAGGCGCTCATATCGAAGCGAAAAATTCAACTCATTTTGTGCTTGACTGCAGAAAGCATCCGTCTTATGTACACGTCCAGCTTCGCTCATGAGGGGCATCTCCGGAGATGATCCCGAAGGTGGAGCGAGGCGTGGCGTCCCGCGGCGGCGGCTCATAACCGCTCGTCCCGGGAGGCACGGGACCCCGACCGCCAGGCACGACGACCTGGCTGCGAAGAGCTCGCTGTACGGATCCGGAGGAAATGCCGGAGAAGGAAGCGTGGGACCGGAGCCTAAAATCGCCACGGTGGAGCGCCGGGAGGCGGGCGTCCCGCGTTAGGGGACGCAAGGCGCCTCGATAGGTGCCTGGCCTGCCGCGTAACGTGCAGGCCCAACGGATGCCTCGCAAGCATCCGTACGTCTCTCGGCGCTCCGCCACCCCTCATCCGGGTGCGCGAAGCCAAAAGCAAAACCCGGGCGCAAAGACGCGCCGCGGGAACAAGACCGGCTGTCTGGAGAGGGTGAAATGAGACCGTACGCGCAGAGATTTGGGTCAAACGACGCAACGCCCGGAACAGGTCCGCCCCTTGCCATCCGGGCACAGCCTTCGCTGCCGCGGCGCCCTGCGCTATATATGGAAACGATCGAATGGCCGCCCGGGTGGAGGAAAGCCGATGGCACGCGCCCAGCATGATTACGACGACATTCCCGGCACCTTCGTGTTCGATGCCGAGCGCTCGAGGGAGGGCTATGGCATCAACATGTTCTGCATGTCGCTGATGAAAGAAGAGAACCGCAAAGCTTTCAAGGCGAACGAGGCGGAGTATCTCAAGAGGTTCAAGCTCACGCCGGCGCAGACGCAGGCCGTTCTCAAGCGCGATTACAACCGGATGCTGGAGCTCGGCGGAAACATCTATTTCGCCGCCAAGCTCGGCGCGACCGACGGCCATTCGTTCCAGCATCTCGCCGCGCTCATGACCGGCTCCTCGCAGCAGGACTATGCCAAGATGATGCTCTCCGGCGGCCGTTCGGTGGAAGGCAATCGCACCAAGTCGGGCAAGGGCAAGCCCGCCAAGTCGAAGTCCAAATCCAAATCATCAGCAAAACGGAAGTGAGCCGTGGCAAAGATCATCGCAGGTGTAGGCTCGTCGCATGTGCCGGCCATCGGCGCGGCGCTCGACAACGGCAAGACCGGGGAACCCTACTGGAAGCGGGTGTTCTCGGGCTTTGAGAAATCCAAGGAATGGATGGCGAGGACCAAGCCGGATGTCGCCATCGTCGTCTATAACGACCACGCCTCCGCGTTCTCGGTGGAGATGATCCCGACCTTTGCGCTCGGCTGCGCGGCCGAGTTTCCTCCCGCCGACGAGGGCTGGGGGCCGCGGCCTGTGCCGGTGCTCAAGGGTCATCCGCAGCTTGCCGCGCACATCGCGCAGTCCGTCATTCTCGACGAATTCGATCTCACCATCGTCAACAAGATGGAGGTGGACCATGGCCTGACGGTGCCGATGAATCTGTTGTTCGGAACGCCGAAGGAGTGGCCGTGTCGGGTCATCCCGCTTGCTGTGAATGTCGTCATGTACCCGCCGCCAACCGGGCACCGCTGCTACATGCTGGGCAAGGCGATCCGCAAGGCGGTCGCCTCCTATCCGGAAGATCTCAAAGTTGTCATCTTCGGCACCGGCGGCTTGTCGCACCAGATCAGCGGCCCGCGCGCCGGGCTGATCAACAGCAAATGGGACAAGAGCTTTCTCGATAACCTCACCAAGGATCCCAAGAAGCTCACGCGCATCCCGCACATCGACTACATGCGCGAGGCCGGCGCCGAAGGGATCGAAATGGTGATGTGGCTGATCATGCGTGGCGCGCTCGACGACAAGGTGGAGGAGGTCTACCGGTTCTACACCGTGCCGGCCTCGAACACCGCGGTCGGGCACATCATCCTGGAGAACCGGCGCAAGGCCGCCGGCAAGAGCAAGCCCGCCGCCAGGAGCAAGCAGGCGGCGGCCCGCAAAGCCACTCACCGCATCGCAAGCAAGGGGCGATGATGAAGATTTGTGTCGCCGGCCAAGGTGCGTTCGGCCAAAAGCATCTCGACGCGCTCAAGCGCATCGCCGACGTCGAGGTGACCTCGCTGGTCGGCGGCAATCGGGACGCCACCGCCGAAGTCGCGAAAAAATACGGCATCCCCCATTTCACCGGCGAGCTTTCTGAGGGCATCAAGCACGCCGACGCGGTGATCCTGACCACGCCGACGAAGTTGCACTTTCGGCAGGGCGAGCAGGTGATGCGTGCCGGCAAGCACGTGCTGGTGGAAATCCCGGTCACCGACAGCGTCGAGGACGCCGAACAGCTGGTCAAGATCGCGAAAGAAACGGGCGTCGTGGCGATGGGCGGGCACGTGCGCCGTTTCAATCCGAGCCATCAGTGGATTCACAAACGCATCAAGAAGGGCGAGCTCAAGATCCAGCAAATGGATGTGCAGACCTATTTCTTCCGCCGGCGGAACATCAACGCGGCGGGAAATCCGCGCAGTTGGACCGACCATCTGCTCTGGCATCATGCCGCCCACACCATCGACCTGTTCCAGTATCAGGCAGGCGAGACGATTTCCGATTGCTACGCGGTGCAGGGTCCGATCCACCCGCAGCTCGGCATCGCCATGGATATGGGCATCGTCGCCAAGGTGCCATCGGGCGCAATACTGACGTTGTCGCTCTCGTTCAACAACGACGGGCCGCTCGGCTCCTTCTTCCGCTATATCTGCGACAACGGGACCTTCAAGGCGTTCTACGACGATCTCAGCGACGGCAAGGATAACAAGATCGACGTCTCCAAGGTGGACGTCTCCATGGACGGTATCGAGCTCGAGGACCGCGAATTCATCGCTGCGATCAAGGAGAAGCGCGAGCCGAACGCGGCGCTCGTACAGCTGCTACCCTGCATGCGAGTGCTCGGTAGACTCGAGCAAGTCGTAGACCCGCAACGTAAGGCGCACGCATAGACGTGGCGGTCGTCGAGTTCGTCATTCCGCACGACCGATCTGGCACGGCGGATTTGCCGACGAACCTGCATCGACTTGTCGCAGGATGACGAAAAGTCCATCTTTTGAGTCATGACCGGCGGCCACTTCCGATATAGATTGCCGCAAACTCATCCTACGGAGAGGAAACCTCATGCTGCGTATCATCCCACTTGTATTGGCGGTGGGCACGATGGCGTCCACCGGCGCCTTGGCCCAGGACGTCAAGGTCGGCGTGGTGCTGCCGCTCACGGGCGGGCTTGCGCCGGTCGGCAAGCAGGTCCAGGCCGGCATCAAGCTCTACATGGACAAGAACGGCTCGACTGTCGCCGGCAAGAAGATCGACCTCATCATCAAGGATGACGCCGGCAGTGCCGACAACTCTAAGCGGTTGGCACAGGAGCTGATCGTCAACGACAAAGTTGCCATCATCGGCTCTGCGCTCACGCCGAGCGCGATGGCGATCGGACCCCTCTCGACGCAAGGCAAGACCGCGAACGTGGTCATGGTCTCCGGCACCTCGGGCGTCATCAATCCTAATAACCCTTACATGGTGCGCACGAGCTTCACGCTCGGCCAGCAATCCGGCATCATCGCGGAATGGGCAGCCAAGAACGGCAGCAAGAAGGTCGCCATCGTCCAGTCGGACTGGGCGCCGGGCGCGGAAGCGACCAAGGTATTCACCGACGCCTTCACCAAGGCCGGCGGGGAGATCGTCGAGACAATCAAGGTGCCACTCGCGAATCCCGATTTCGCGCCCTTCCTGCAGCGCGCGCGAGACGCCAATCCCGACACGCTGTTCGTTTTCGTGCCTGCGGGCCAGGCCGGCACCTTCGCCAAGCAGTTTACCGAGCGCGGGCTCGACAAGGCGGGCATCAAGCTGATCGGACCCGGCGACATTGTCGACGATAACGATCTTCCCGGCATGGGTGATGCCGTGTTGGGCGTGGTCACTGCCGATATCTATTCTGCCTATCACAACTCGCCAGCCAACAAGGACTACGTCGCCGCTTTCAAGAAAACGAACGGATACCGCCCGAACTTCATCTCGCTCGGCGGCTACGACGGCATGCACCTGATCTATGAGGCGCTCAAGAAGACCCAGGGCAAGACCGACGCCGAGAGCCTGATCAATGCGATGAAGGGGACAAAATGGGAGAGCCCGCGCGGACCGATCTCCATCGATCCGGAAACGCGCGACATTGTCCAGAATGTCTATA
>WNFO01043027.1_pt1 | contig 10461 bp, 11 predicted proteins | sample 5400251 | NCBI WGS metagenome assembly WNFO01 (sample SAMN13153354, study PRJNA577476) | soil metagenome | isolation source: 100 cm saprolite under Madrone tree | place: USA:California | collected 2016-06-14 | reverse complement strand
CGCCTTCATAGTCGAGGTCAGTCGAGACCCGCGGCCGCACGATCGGCTGCAGATGTCCGGTCTGGCTGTTCGCGTAGCGTGAGAAAATGGTCGGGTGATCGACCTCGGCTCGGCCGGTTTCCTGCCGGTGCGTCTCGTAGTTCAAGCCAATGCAAAGGATCTTGTCCGGGTTCGGAATGACCGGCAGCCAGGCGACTTTCGAGAGCGGGACGGCAGCGGCCGCGGATTTGGCATCCGCAACGCCGGCAAGAGCCGCTGCCACGGCAGCCTTGAGATCGGCATAGCGTGACGCGAGCAGTGTGCCGACGTCCAGGAAGGTGTCACCCTCGACAACGCCCCAGGTCTTCCGTCCGTCGATCGCGACAGTGGCCAACTTCATGATGGATTCTCCATTTCGTAAATCCGGATTGCGATCGCGCCGGGTGTCATCCGGCCGCGGCGCTGGTGCTTTGTCGTTCGGCCGAGACAACGCGAAGACGCAGGCTGACCTCGAGCAAGAGGTCGCTGAGCTCGGACGCGTTGTGTGCTGTCCCGAAGACGTAATGATCGGGCCGCACGATTGCGGCGATGATGCCGTGCCGATCGAACCAGCCCGCGAGGACCGCGCCGGTCTCTTCGAGCACGCTCGGAGCGCCGGTGCCGGCGGGCGCGATGGCGGCTGCCGTAAATTCGGGATGCTCGGCGCAGAGAGACACGAGGGAGGCGGCGCCGCTGCTGCGCCCGTCAATGAAAACGCCCCAGCCCGGTTCGGTCACCTTGTCCAGCAGATGGACTGCACCTTCGCGCATGATCTGCGGCTGCGGAAACAGGCTGCCGCGGGCAGCGCCAGCCTGTTCCGCCAGAAAACCGGCGCGCAGCGGCGGAATAATTTCCTGCCGTGTGATCGAGAGCGGCTTGCCGCCGCCTTCTGTCAGGATCTGCGCGTCGCGGCGTCGCGCGGCGACCGGGTCCCGCTCGCAGATCGACTGGCCGATCGCCTTGATCTTGCCGGTGAGCTCGATCACGTGCCGCTTGCGTTCCGCGGTGTAGGTGTCGAGCAGTTCGTCGCCCGAAGTGCCCTTGAGCACCCGGTCAAGCTTCCAGACGATGTTCGTGGCGTCGCGCAGGCCCTGGCACATGCCCTGGCCGATAAACGGCGGCTGCTGATGGGCGGCATCGCCGGCGATGACGATGCGCCCGCTGCGCCAATTGGCGGCGACGAGCGCGTGGAAGCGATAGGCGGCCGCTCGCCACAGCTTGCCGTCCTGCGGCGTGAGCCAGGGCGCCAGCAGCCGCCAGACACTCTCAGGCCGCTCCATCTGTCGCGGGTCTTCGCCGGGCAGCAGCATGATTTCCCAGCGGCGGTGATTTTTCGGACCGATAATGAAGCTTACGGGCCGTGCCGGATTGCAGAATTGTGCGGAGCTCTGCGGCAGTTTGGGAAGCGCGTCTTCGTCGACCCGCACATCGATCACCAGCCACGGCTCGTCGAAGATCAGATCCTCAAGCGCTATGTCTGCGATCTGCCGCACGGTGCTCGAGGCCCCATCGCAGCCGAGCACGTAGCGCGCCGTTACCGACCGGAACTGTCCGTCAGGGTCCCGTAGCCTCGCCTCGACGCGGTCGGGCGTCTGAACCAGATCGACCAGTTCGACCCCAAGTTCAGCCCGGACGGAGGGGAAGCTGACGGCGTGACGGCGCAGTTCGGCCTCGACCGGCGGCTGGCTAAACACCATGCTCGGCGTATAGCCGAGCGGGTAGGGCTTGGAGACCATGTCGATGCGGCGGATCAACTGGCCGCCCGCGCCGAAATGTTCGGAGGAGGTGAAGGGCTCAACGTAAGGCGAGATCGCCTCCGCCAAACCCATATTGTCGAAATGCCGGAAGATCTCGTGATCGAGCGCGATGGCGCGCGGCTTGTCGTAGATGCCGGTGAGCCGGTCGATCACCAGCGTGCGATGGCCAAGGTGGCCAAGCATGCCAGTGGCAACCGCACCGGTCGGCCCGAAACCAGCGACCAGTACATCGTAATCGGCGGCGATAGGGGACGTTGTCATGCCCGCTCACCTGCGACGATCTGGGGACCGAAAGGCACCGACAGTTGGGCTTTCTTGCAGTGCCTGCTCTTGGGCGGGGCGATGCCCCATTGGTCGGTTCGTCCCGGCGGCCAGATCCATTCGCTCGGGCCCTTCGCGCGGTAGCTGTCATCGATCTGCAGCACTTCGGCGGTGTATTCGATGACGACGCCGGTCTGATCGACGAAATAGGCGAACACGTTGTCGCCTGGCCCATGTCGACCGACGCCCCACTCGATCGGATAGCCATGATCGACCATGCGGCCCGAGCCGCGCATCACCGACTCCAAATCGGGCATGAGAAAGGCGACATGGTTGAGGCCGTTGACCGGTGCCTCAGCGAGAACGACGGCGTGATGATCGCTGTTGCAACACAGGAAGGCCATCAGCTTCGAACGGTCCGACAGCCAAAACCCGAGGACCTCCTGGTAGAAGGTTGAGAGCTGTTCGATGTCGGCGCTGTTGAGATTCACGTGCGCCAGCCGTTCCGCCCGGTCCGCGATCACGCGGGCCGTCTTGGTGCGATCACCGTGGACGAACTCCATGCAGCATCCCTGCGGCTCGCGGACCACGAAGCTCTCGCCGCCTGACGGCGCATGCGATGGGCCAGGCGGGCTCACCACCTTGCAACCGGCTTGCTGCACGCGCGCGAACAGGCGGTGCAGGTCCTCTCGTGAGCGGACGCGGAAACTGACCTTGCGCAGGGATGGCCGATCGCCAGGCGTGAGTTCGAGGACGTGGAAGTCCTTGCCGGTCGCGGCGAGATAGACTGTGCCGTCGGCTTCCGCGGCAAAGTCGAGCCCCCAGACCTTCGTATAGAAATCGACTGAGCCGCTCGGTTGCGGCGTTGCGATTTCGACGCTGCGCAGAGCCGCGACCGGAAAATCGGACATCGGGCTTCCTCATCAAGGTAAGGGCGCATACCGGTGCTTTGACGCGGATCGCCACAGAACCAGTTGTCATTGGGCGAAGGAATAATATATATATAAAAGCCATCGTAAAGGACAAATTTATAAATTATAGCCGGACGCCGACGAGTATACAAAAAATGCATGTGATTTAGCGGGACGAACATGAGCTCTGACCTGTCGAGCCCGAAATCGGACACGCCCGCGACGTTGGCGACTACTATCTACTGGCGTCTGAAGACCGACATTCTGACCACGCGTCTGGAGCCCGGACGCAAGCTGCAGTCGCGCTTCTTGATGGAGCACTACAACGTCGGGCAGACCCCGCTCCGGGAGGCGCTCAACCGTTTGACGTCCGAGGAATTCGTCGTCGGCATGGAGCAGCGCGGCTTCTATGTGAAGCCGGTCAGCAAGGAGGAGCTTCAGGAGTTGACGAAAACGCGGTGCTGGGTCGAAGGTCTGGCGCTGACCGCGCCTTTCACGCGACGCTGATTGGCCTCTGCGGTTCAAGGCCGCTGCTCGGATTCTGCGAACAGCTCGCCGACAGGCTCTATCGCTACCGAATGATGTCGATCTCGAAGGCCTATCCGGTCCGGAAGGTCGGTGCCGAGCACGCTCAGATCTTGCAGGCTGTGCTCGATAGGAAGACGGAGGAGGCTGTCCTCCTGCTGCAGCAGCACTATCAGCGAACAGCCGATGTCATCTATTCCGATCCTTGAGACCGTGCTTTCCTAACCTTTCTCCCGCAGTCAAATCTTACGTTGGGCCCAACTCCACTGATCCTGAACGAGAATAGCGCCCCGTTCCGTAGTTGAGCGGCCCGAGACATAGGTGACAAAACGTACCGGTCACAGTTCTGCTTCGGAGCGCTTCACCCACTCCATCGTGCGATTTTCTGCGCTAACCTACGATTTTGTGCGATCGCGTTCGCTGGATCGTAGCGTTCGGGTCTTCCAGACGCGAGGTGTGTTCGATTCTGCCGCTTGCCAGTATAGGTCGGGTTTGCCTCTGAGAACTGACCTTCTCGCAGCAATGATGGCGTTCGGCTCCGGGCATGAATTCATAAGCTGCTTTCATAAGTCCATTCGAAATCAGCTGCCTAATCGCATGACGAGCCGTCCCCTATAACAAGCGGGAACGGCGGTCGCCCCGGGCGGCGCGCGACGCATAGCTAATCCCTTTCGAACAATGCAGCGCCAACGATGCAAGGCGTTTTCCCAATTCGTTTCTACGACTGGAGACGCCAATGAAACTTCAGACTGCGGCATTCGCATTGCTTACACTGATGGCGATGCCCTCGACCCGCGCAGAGCAGTTCACCGCCATGGCGGGATCAAAGCCGGTGTTAAGCTATGAGGATGTGCGGAAGGTTGCTCCGGCGCTGGAGGCCTACACTCAAAACCGTCTCCTCGGCGAGGTATGGAAACGCCCCGGCCTTGCGCCACGCGACCGCAGCATCGTCACCCTGGCGGCCCTGATTGCGCGAAATCAGACGATCGAGATGCCTTATCATTTCGCTCTTGCGCTCGATAACGGCGTGAAGCCGGGCGAGATTTCGGAGATCATTACACACCTTGCTTTCTATTCCGGCTGGGCTAATGCGATGGCGGCCGTCGCTGTCGCCAAGGATGTCTTTGCGGCGCGTCACATTGGTGCCGATCAGCTTCCCGCCGCTTCCGTGACGCCATTGCCGATCGACGAAGCTGCCGAAGCGCAGCGCGCGACGAGCGTCCAGGCTCAGTTTGGCTCGTCCTTCCCGGGAGTCGTGCAGTACACGACCGATGTGCTGTTTCGTGATCTGTGGCTTCGCCCGGATCTTGCGCCGAGGGATCGCAGCCTTGTCACTGTTAGCGCGTTGATCGCCAACGGGCAGACCGCCCAGCTTGCACCGCACCTTAACCGGGCGATGGATAATGGGCTGACGCAGGCGCAAGCCGCGGAGGCCATCACGCACCTGGCCTTCTATGTCGGTTGGCCCAACGTCTTCTCGGCGATGCTTGTCGCGAAGGATGTTTTCGTAAAAGGCCCACACTAGCCATAGCTCAATTCGAGGCGAAATCAGGAGCTTGTAATGAACATATCCTTTGAAAACAAAGTTGCACTCGTTACAGGGGCCGGTTCTGGCTTGGGCCTAGCGACGGCGACGGCTTTCGCTGAATCGGGAGCTTCGGTGGTGTTGGCCGACTCGAATGAGAAGGCCGCGCATTCTGCCGCGGAGGAACTGTCTGCCCAAGGGCACAAAGCACTCGCTATCCACTGCGATGTAGCGGATGACGCTCAGGTAGAAGCAATGGTCGAGCAGACTGTCGCTGCTTTTGGGCGGCTTGATGCAGCTTACAACAATGCCGGTGTTCAGAATATCATTGCAGAAGCCGCTGATGCTTCTCGAGAAGACTTTGACCGCGTGATGTCCATCAATCTCCGCGGCGTGTGGAGTTGCATGAAGTTCGAGCTGCGCCAGATGCTCAAGCAAGGAAGTGGCGCTATCGTCAACTGCTCTTCGATCGGAGGGCTGGTGGGCGGTGCCAAGCGCGGAACATATCAGGCCTCCAAGCACGGAGTGCTTGGGCTGACCAAAAGCGCTGCACTCGACTATGCCGCAAGGGGCATTCGGATCAATGCCGTCTGCCCAGGCATCATCCATACCTCGATGCTCGACAAGATGATGGAAACCCAGGCCGACGCCCTTAACGCGATGTTGAAAGACGTGCCCATCGGTCGGCTTGGCCGCCCCGAGGAGATTGCAAGTGCTGTGCTGTGGCTTTGTAGCTCTGCCGCGAGCCTAATGGTCGGCCACGCGCTGGCAGTAGACGGCGGGTACACCATACGGTGATGACCGCATCCGACATCGTCAGGAGGGGACATGAACATCAAGCAGCTTCTCTTGGTGAGTCGGCGTCTCAGTTCCGGTGCCGGAGCGCCTCGACGAGCAGCGCGAACGCGGCAGAAGGCTGGCGTCGGCTTGGGTAGTAAAGGTGGTAGCCTGGATAAAGCGGGCACCAATCCTCGAGCACCCGCTTGAGGCGACCCTTGTTGATGTAGGGCCGCACTAGGACTTCCGGCAAATAGGCCAGGCCGAGACCCGCGAGCGCCGCATCGAGCATCTGGGTCGTGGTGCTGAAGAACAATTGGCCTTCCACCCGCACCTTGAGCTCCTGCGAACCCTTTTCGAATTCCCAGGCGTACAACCCGCCATGGGTCGGCAGACGCAGATTGACGCAGTTGTGCTCGACCAGTTCCCGACCTTGATGTCCGGATACGCATGCAAAAGCTTTGCAAGCTTCGGTAGGAGGACGGCGCTGGTAGCATACTCGGTGGCGGTGATGCGGATGGTGCCGGAGGGCTTTTCTCGAAGCTCACCCAAGGCTGCGAGCTCGGCTTCGATTTCCTCGAGCCGCGGACCGACGTTACGCAACAGCCGTTCGCCCGCCGCGGTCGGCGAGACGCTGCGCGTGGTGCGCGTCAGCAGGCGCAGCTTCAGGCGCGTCTCGAGTTCCTTGATGGTGTAGCTCAGCGTGGACTGTGAAATGCCAAGCTTGGCAGCCGCTTTCGTGAAGCTGCCCTCACGGGCGACGATCAGAAAGGCCGAGAGATCGTCGAGATTCCCGCGCTGCATTTATCGATCCTGCTTATAAGTCCTTGCCGATTATAGCGGGTAGTCCCTATGTCCGCACGGGTTAAATCCAAGGCAAGATTATTGGCTCCGAATGGGCGCGAGAGGTGAACAAGCGGAGCCGCAGAAACGCTTTGAAGGAGTCGACCATGGCAGGGATGCTCGAGGGAAAAGTTGTTCTCGTTACCGGTGCCGCCCGCGGCATCGGTCGCGGGAGCGCTCTATTATTCGCCCATGAAGGGGCGCGCCTCGCTCTGGCGGACCTCTCGGCCGACGGCGTCGAGGAGACGGCCAAGTTAATCACCGAGGCCGGAGGCGAAGCCACGGCGGTCGTCGCCGACGTGAGCCGGCCTGCAGATGTCTCGGCCCTAATGGCCGCGACCCTCAAGTCATTTGGACGGCTCGATTGTGCCTTCAACAATGCCGGCATGAATGGCTCGCAGGTCGGCGTTCGCGGCAAGCTCACGGCTGAGTGGACCGAAGAGGCCTTCGACAAGCTCATTCAAGTGAACCTCAAGGGCACCTGGCTGTGCATGAAAGCGGAACTCGAGCAGATGGTCGAGCAAGGCTCAGGATCGATTGTGAACACTGCTTCTTTGGCCGGCCTGACTGGCTTCAAGAGCACCGCAGGCTATGCCGCGAGCAAGCACGGAGTTGTCGGGTTGACTAAGACGGCAGCGATCGAATATGCACCTAAAGTCCGCATCAATTGCGTCTGCCCGGGATGGATCGATACCGAGATGACGGCAGAAACGATCGCGCAGTGGGGTACCGAGCTGTTGGCCAGGGTGCCCTTCGGCGGAGTTGGTAAACCGGAAGATGTCGGCGAGCTGGTATGCTGGCTGTTGTCGGACCGCGCACGTTATGTCGCCGGGGGCGCCTTCGCCGTGGATGGCGCCTACATGGCGAACTAGGCACGAAGTACGTCGTGGACCCAAGATAACCTCTCACCGCCACTTCGCGCGATGTTGCTTATGGGTCGCGAGCAGGCATCACAGGTTGGCTCATTCTTTGATCGGGTTTGCCTGCGAGAGGAGACGAATCCAAGTTGCTGCTTTCAAGGCCAAGGAGCGACCCATCGCTTCTCAAACGTGGGCCTCTGCGCCGCTCGAAATCCTGCGGGATCAGCGAACGTCGGCTTGATCGGTTTTTCGCGATCCTGGTGCTGCTAGTCACCCGTGGACTGGTTGTCAGAACGTTCGAAATTTTCGCCATAAGAGCATCCAATAAAACGTCCAACAAAACGGCCAACACTAAATCCGATTGTTCTCTTATGCTACTGATATTCCACGGCAAATCCTGTCAGAAAATTCGAATCGGAGCGCTTCACCCGCTCCAAGGTTCTCAAACGTCTCCGCACCGTGGCAAACCGTTTGCTCCCGAGCGCGCGGAGGTCTAGCCCGGAACAGAGCCGCGCGCGAAGAACGCAATCAGCATGCCAAACCCGATCATCGCGAAGAGATTTCCGCCCAAAGTCCATGCCGTGAATTGCGGTATGCGTCCGATCTCCGACAGCGGCACCACCACGTAGTTCATCACCACGAATACGCCGATGCCGTAAGCTAGCCCGCCCGCGATCCAGTGCTGCTTGAGTTCGACGATGCGATTGCTCACGAGCACGTAGATAGCGGTGATGATCAGCGACATCAACCACTGCAGCGCGAGACCCAATATCACCGCCGGTAGTCCACCTTGGAACGACGCCTTGCCAAGCAGGCCACTCGCAATCACCAGGAGGATAACGAGTGGGCTCCTGCCGTTGATGAACGCGGCGGCGCCGATATCGAGCGTGCCGGCGATCAAGCCGCCGAGAAGAATCGCGACCGGGGTGGAGAAAGACGCTGTCATGGCGTGAGCCCGCTTGGCTGCTAGATGGGCATCTCACCGGCCCGCGCGCGGCGGCCGGGGTGACTTTTCGAGTTGGTCGGACTGTATAGATCGATACATACAATGTCAATCTGTTATTGAATCGGCGCGAGGAAGGACGTTTAGATGAACGACACCAAGGAGCGACTGCTGGTCACCGGCGAAAAGGTTGCCAGCACAGTTGAGGAGCGGCGTCAGCCGTGCGCAGAAGCATTCGGCCTCTGGATTGGGACAATTGCGCGCGGGCTCGCCGCAACCGGCTTGCCGGAGAAGGGTGCCCGCGTGCTATAGCGTGATGACTTTTCTTCGAATCGTCATCTCGCTCTATCTCTTTGTTTGAGCATGATCTTTTCGTAAAACCGGTACCCACTTTTCCGGATCATGCTCTAGCAAGCTACGTGCTGTCATCGCTGGAAGGCTCAATCCTGTTTAGTCGCGCCGAGAAGAGTACCGCGCCGATCGAGCGCACTGCGGCTTTCGTGGTGCAAACGGTGAGGGCGAAACTGCCAAAACGTTGATAGCGTCGCTCGCCGGGTTGCGAACTTCGTCGACTTCCAAGCTGAATACGAGGATTCGATTCCCTTCACCCGCTCAATCGATGCGCTTCCGGCTGACGGTATTGCTTGAGATGCTGCCTGATTTCGATTCCGCCACACGGGCGCGAACGCTCCTGGCGCTCTTCGAGTTTGTTCGTGCCGACGGCAAATGTGCGGCGACGTGAGGCCGATAAGAAAACTGGCGCTGTCGTAGCTTGGTAAGGCGCCCGCTACTCAGAGGGCTCCAAGCGAGCGCCGCAATTAAACGCCGAGCTTGCGAACCGCGCCACGTGGGCCGCTAGCAGATCGATGTCGCGTTCGCGCAGCGCGAACATCCAGTAGCGCACAGGGACCTCGACGAGCCCGATGCGCACGAGGACGCCGGATGCCAGCAGCGGGTTCGCCGCTCGCTCGGGCACAAGACCGATATAGCGTCCCCCGCGCAGAGCGGAGATCACCGCCATACTAGACGACAGTTTTAGGACTGGATGGGCGAGGCGGCTCGCATCCACGCGGTGGGCGGTGAGCGCCGCAACCAGCGTCTGCGTCAGCTCGCTCTGCTCCCAGAGTATCGGGGCCTGATCGATCAGTTGAGCCCAGGTGACGTCGTCGGGGACTTGCCGGGCCCGCTCCGGACCACCGCACAAGATCAGGCGATCAGCAAATACGCCGACATGGCGGAACTGAGGATGGCTCGGCATCGCGCTGGTAACGCCAACATCGGCGGTGCCTCGCATCACCCATGCAGTGACCTGCTCGACGGTTCCGCGCACCAGGTCCACTTCCACGGAATTTGCGGGGTCGGCCCGTGTGAAAAGTTCTGGCATCCAGAAATCGTAGGCGTTCGCGGTGCAGGCAACGAGCGAGGATTGACCAGCCGGCCGTCGGCTTTCGACGCGCCTGATCGTCAGCTCCACATCCCGCAGGATGCGCTCTGCCTCGTTCAGCAGGACCTGACCGGCTTCGGTCAGCATGAGCCGACGTCCCGAGCGATCGAACAGCGGGACGTCGTATTTCTCTTCGAGTTTCTTGATGGAAACGCTGACCGCTGATTGGGTGAGGCCCAATCGTTCGGCGGCATGTGTAAAGCTTCCGAAGTGCGCGGCTTCGAGAAAGATCTTCATCTGTTCGAAGGTCATGGAACTTCCCATCTTCGGCTAGAAAGCCCAGCGCATGAGGCCTCTGGCGATTTCGAACTAATTCTTCGCCGTCCTTGCCGTGAAATCAGCCAACCGTCCTTGTTGCGATGAACTGGACTCATCCCCGCGTCTGAAGCGAACGACATCAGGCCCGGTTCATTAATACACTTCAACCCCTATGAATTGAAACGCATGTGTTTTCGTTTTTCGCTCTGAATGTAGGCATCTATTGATGATTTAGCGATCAGTCGCGCCCGGATTCAGAGCAAACACGTTAGCTTTCTCTCCGCGGCCGATCTTGGCGCGGCGCTTGCTATTCCTTGTCGTACGCAACTTGCTGAGTGA
>WNFO01006325.1_pt1 | contig 10461 bp, 8 predicted proteins | sample 5400251 | NCBI WGS metagenome assembly WNFO01 (sample SAMN13153354, study PRJNA577476) | soil metagenome | isolation source: 100 cm saprolite under Madrone tree | place: USA:California | collected 2016-06-14 | reverse complement strand
TGCTCGGAAAGCTTAACCGATTGGCAGGAATCGATTATCCCGATGACCCGGCCTTGCGGGCCCGCATCAAATCCTACGAACTGGCTTTTGGAATGCAGACGGCCGTGCCGGAAACGCTGCAATTGGAAAAAGAAACGGAGGCGACGCGACGGCTTTACGGCCTCGACCAGGGCGTGACGCAACCGTTCGGCCAATTATGTCTGGTGGCCCGCCGCTTGGCCGAGCGCGGCGTCCGATTCATCCAAATCTTCCACGGAGGCGGTGGCGGCGGCGCCTGGGATGCCCATGCCGGCATCAAGCAGAATCACGGCAGCCTGTCCGCTCAGGTGGATCAGCCTATCGCGGGATTGCTCAAAGACTTGAAGCAGCGCGGAATGCTCGACGAGACCATGGTGGTTTGGGGCACGGAGTTCGGCCGATCGCCCGGCGCTCAAGGAGACGGTCGAGATCATCATCCGCAGGGTTTCTGCGCTTGGCTTGCCGGCGGCGGCATCAAGGGCGGCGTGGTTCATGGCGCGACCGATGAAATCGGCTTTCACGCCGTCGAGAATCGTCACTATGTCACCGACATTCATGCCACGGTGCTTCGCCAATTGGGACTGGATGCACACCAACTTGCGATTCCGGGCCGCAAGCGCCTTGAAATGGATTACGGCCGGCCGATCGAGGAGATCATCGCTTAACCACTAAAGTAAGGAGCCACAGAGATCACAGAGATCACAGAGAATACTTGCTCTGTGTTCTCTGTGATCTCTGTGGCTTAATTTTTTGTCATTCATTCATTCATTCATCTTCTTCGACCAACTTAGTTCTCGCGTCAGCCAGCGCGCGTCGCTGGGCCTCACTGACTTCCGGATAGTGCAAATCGAGTGAACAAATCGTCGAAGTGAGAATATCGGCGACGATCGCCCGGCTGCCCCACTTGTTATCAGCGGGCACGACGTACCAGGGCGCCCACTCCGTGCTCGTGGCGCTCAAGGCCTCTTGGTAGGCTTCCATGTAGGAATCCCAAAAAGCGCGCTCGGCGATGTCCGAGGCGGAAAACTTCCAATTCTTCTCCGGGCGATCCAGCCGTTCCAAGAACCGGCGTTTCTGTTCCTTCTTCGAGACGTTGAGGAAGAACTTCAAGATCACCGTGCCATTGCGCACCAGGTGCTGCTCGAAGGTGTTGATGTCGTCGTAGCGCGCCTGCCAGAACGACTTGCCTCTTTTGCCGGAAGGGAGTTTCTGAAACTCCAAAAGCTCCGGACGCACCTTCACCACCAGCACATCTTCGTAATACGATCGGTTGAATATTCCGATTCTTCCTCGCTCGGGAAGACAAATCATCGAACGCCACAGGAAAGTGTGATCCAATTCCAGGGCCGATGGCTTCTTGAAGCTGAAGACTTGACAGCCCTGAGGATTCACGCCCGTCATGACGTGCTTGATGGTGCCGTCTTTCCCGGCCGCGTCCATCGCCTGCAAGATCATGAGCACCGCGTAACGGTCATCCGCGTAGAGAAGGTCTTGGGCGGCGGCCAGCTCCTCCAGATTCTTTTCCAGAATATATTTGGCGCGCTCCTTGACGGCTTCCTTCCCTAGCTCCTTGAGCTCTTTGGTTTGTGCCCAGCCGGTGTCATAATCTTTCAAACGAATTCGCTTCCCCGGCGGCACGCGCAGGGCCTCGATGATTTCTTTGGCAAGCATGTTTCCCCCAAATCCCTGACGGTCCGGCGAGTAATGCCAGTTTTGCTTCCGCGGTGGTTTCGCCGGAGTCCTCGGTATTCTTTAGACTAAAGAATCGAGCCAGGCAATGTTCCTGCAAAAGAGAACTCTCGAAGGATCACTCCAAGTGGACCCACACAAGGATAAAGGTTCCCCGCCCGACTGGCCCGTGGAGCCGATTCAGCGCATCGTCAATCCCTTGGTCCGCTTCCTTCAGGTGGAGACGGCCAGCGGATTCATATTGCTCTTGGCGACGGTCGTCGCGCTCGTGCTGGCAAACTCGCCGGCACAGCAAGGCTATCGGGCATTTTGGGAGACACCGGTGACGTTGCAAGTCGGCTCCTTTTCCCTGGAACATTCGCTGCAAGAGTGGATTAACGACGGGTTCATGGTGATTTTTTTCTTCGTGATCGGATTGGAAGTGAAGCGGGAGTTGGTCCTGGGCGAGCTGCGCGACGTGCGACGTGCCACGTTGCCGATCGTGGCCGCCCTTGGGGGCATGCTCGCGCCGGCGGGAATCTATCTGGCTTTGCAATGGGGTCAGCCTGGCGAACGCGGCTGGGGCATTCCCATGGCGACCGATATCGCTTTTGTGGTCGGCTGCATGGCTTTGCTAGGACCGCGGGTGCCGCACGGCTTGCGCGTCATGCTCCTTTCGCTTGCCATTGCCGATGACATCGGCGCCATTCTGGTGATTGCGGTCGGCTATTCGGAGACGCTGCATTACGATGCGCTGGTCGTCGGTCTAGGATTCATCGCCTTGGTCGTCGTCTTTAATTGGATCGGCGTGCGAAATATGGGAGTCTACACCTTCCTGGGGATTCTCGTCTGGCTGGCGTTCCTCAAATCCGGCATCCACCCCACCATCGCCGGAGTAATCCTTGGTCTCTTGACACCGGCGCGGACCTATCTAAACCAGGGAGTTTTGGTGTGGCTGCTTCACCAAATACGTCAAGCGGTCGAAGGAAACTGGGGTAAAGAGTCCCACCGCGCCGAGACCGTGCGCCGGCTCCAGTGGGCCGCGCGCGAGACGATTTCTCCCCTGGAGTATCTCGAACAAACTTTACATCCTTGGGTTGCTTTCGGCATCATGCCGATCTTCGCCCTCGCCAATGCAGGCGTACCTATTCAACCCAGCGCCGTGGTCGCTCCTGTGAGCGTGGCTGTCATGCTCGGTTTACTGATTGGGAAACCCGTGGGCATCCTGCTCACGAGTTGGTCGGCCGTCCGAGTCGGTCTTGCCAAATTGCCCGACGGAGTTGGCTGGCGGATGCTCGCTGGAGCGGGGTGTTTGGCCGGGATCGGCTTTACCATGGCCCTGTTCATTGCCGACTTGGCCCTGACCGGAGCGCTCTTAGACGAGGCCAAGATCGGCATTTTAAGCGGGTCCGTTTTGAGCGCCGTCCTCGGCACGGTCATTTTGATGCGAACCAGCCCGAAACCGCGCTAAGAGGAGGCTCTTTCAAAACCTGGGAGCGCGGCCATCCTGGCCGCTGAATTTGCGGGCCAGATACCCGCGCTCCCAGGTCTTGATGATCGCGGGCTTGGGCCAAATCCGCGCGCGAAACGTGCGGCTTCGCACACGATTCCTTTTACCACCGTTCCGAAACATGCGACACGAATTCCTCGTCGGAAGCCGACGATTCATTCTCCGGGCGGAGTCGCCGCAGCACGTCCATCATGCTGATCACCCCGACGAGCACGCCGTTCTCGTCCACCACGAAAAGGCGATGGACCTTCAGGCCCACCAGTTGATTGACTACTTCCGTTACCGGGGCATTCGGGAGCACCGAATAGACCACCGGCGTCATGATCTCCCGAACCAGCGTTCGATCAACTTCTTCCACTTGAAAACCTTCGACCATTTCTTTCGGGGTGACGAGGTCGGCGCCACGATAATATTCCGGCGCAGCCACATGATGGACTTGCTCCCGGTCGTGAATGAGGATATCGGCCCGGCTCACGACGCCGACTGGCCGGCCGGCGGAGTCGATTACCGGCGCCGCGCTGAATCCCTTGTCCACCAGAAACGCGACCGCTTCACGCACCGTGGCCATCTCCTCTATCGAGACCGGATGCGATTCCATCAAGTCTTTGGCCCTGGCGGCTTCTAAAATCATTCGGGTGGTTTTGGCTTCTTTCATGGCAAGCTCCTTTCCAGGATCAACCTTGCTGGCACCGACCTATTGCTAGAGCAAACTCGGTGCCGAAAGTCCTTGATGAGTTTGAGGGGAATTCCGCGAGAGAAAAACATGAAGGAATCAGCGTTCACGAAGCCGCCTGTGTTCTCACCTGAGCCAAACCGCACAGCCGCTGTGACGAACACAACCTCTTGTGATTAGGTTATCGGCTCGTAAAGTAAGATCGTGCTTCAGTCCGGAGAGATGCGAATGGAACTTTTCTCAGCTTCAGGCCAGAATCCCGCCGATGCTCGCGGCCGCCTCGTGGAATTATTCAAGAGTCGGGCGGTGTTCTTCGGAAATTTCACGCTCGTATCCGGGAAACAAAGCACTTATTACATCAACAGCAAGAAGGCGATTTTCAACGCCGAAGCCGTCTGGTTGTTAGGCGAGGTCATTTACCAGATGACTCGAACCATGAACCTTCAAGCCCTTGGAGGGCCGGAAGTGGGCGCGATTCCCCTGGCCACGGCGGCCGCCATGCGCTACCACGAGCATGGCCAGTCCATCGAAGCCTTCTACGTCCGCAAACAAGCCAAAGGACATGGCAGTAAGGAAATGGTCGAAGGCATCGTCAAGCCCGGCGACCAAGTCGCTATCGTGGAAGATGTGCTGACGACCGGGGGCTCGGTTCTACAAGCGATCCAGGAAGTGGAGCGCCTGGACGCTCGGATCGCCGCTGTGATCTGCATTGTGGATCGCTTGGAAGGAGCGCGAGAGGCGCTGGACCATTATAATTTCTTGCCGATTTTCACGATTCGTGATTTCGGCATCGAGCCAAAGTAAACCACGAATAACACGAATCACACCAATGGAAGAACAACATTGAAAGCTCCTCAATATTCGTGTCATTCGTGTGATTCGTGGTTCTAATCAAGCGAACCGATGGCCACCATTGCCGAACAAATCGTTACTCAGCCAAAAGAATTAGAAGCGTGTTGCCAATATCTGTCCACCTGCCAACGGCTGGGACTCGACACGGAGTTCGTCGGCGAGGACAGTTACCATCTTCACCTGTGCTTGGTCCAGGTCGCGACGGAAGATCGTCTCATTCTCATCGATCCATTGACGACTGGTCCCTTGGACGAGTTTTGGAAGCTGATCATCGATCCCGCGCGACAGGTGATCGTGCATGCGGGGCGAGAGGAAGTTCGCCTCTGCCGGCTGTGGGCGGGAGAGGCGCCCGGCAATCTCTTCGATCTGCAAATCGCCGCCGGGCTTGTCGGAATGGTCTATCCCTTGGGACACGGCGCGCTCGTGGGCCAGCTTCTCGGCGTCTCCCTATCGAAAGGAGAAACCCTCACGGAATGGCGCGATCGGCCCTTGACCCGGTCGCAAATTCAGTACGCGCTGGACGATGTCCGCTATCTTCTGCCGCTCGGGCAGGTGCTGTCGAGCAAGCTGACGGAATTGGGACGGAGCGAATGGGCGGCCGAGGAATTCGCTCGGATGACCAGTCCTGCCGCGGCATCCGACTCCGAGGAATCAGTCGCGGAGGAAAAATGGCGGCGGCTTCGCGGACTCGGATCATTGGATCGGCGGCGCTTGGCGGTGGTTCGCGACCTATATCTCTGGCGGGAAGAGACGGCGGCTCGAACCAATCGACCGACCCGCGCGATTTGCCGCGATGATTTGTTGGTGGAAATCGCTCGTCGCAATCCGAGCCGGCCTCGAGACCTGCAAGTGATCCGCGGCTTGCCTCATCGCCATCTCGACGCGATCTTTGATGTCATGCAAGAGGCTCGGAAGACGCCGCCCGATCAGTATCCGCTTTCGATCGACCGCGATCAGGATCCGCCCCAGGTTGGTTGGTTAACCAACATCCTGCTCGCGGTTCTTGGCGACTTATGCGTCCGGCTGAAATTGGCCTCGAATCTGGCCGCCACCAATGCGGATGTCAAAGCCGTCGTGCGCTCTCGACTTCGAGGCGATGCATTGCCTTCATCCTCCTTGCTAACTCAAGGTTGGCGCTCGCATCACATTCTGCCCGAGCTGCTCTCCGTTCTCGACGGTCATCGAAGCGTGCGCATCGCCGACCCGAAGGCGGAAGCGCCACTAGCGTTGTCGTTTAACCCGGAGCCAACGGCGACGGCGTCAACCGAACGCATGCTGTCGCCGCCGGCTCCGGGTTAAACGAACCGACATTCGCCCAGGCGAAATGAGACCCGCCGCCGGTCGAATTAGACTCTATCGCGGCCTTTTGCTAAACTGCCGAAGATTGATAAACGATTCCAGACGAGGCATGTCGTGGCCGTTATTGAAACGAAAAATCTCGCCAAACGCTATGGGAAAATTGAAGCCCTCAAAGGCGTGACTCTCCGGGTCCAAGAGAAGGAGATTTTTGGCCTTCTGGGTCAAAACGGCGCCGGCAAGACCACGCTTATCAAGATCCTGCTCGGCATCACCCGCGAGACTTTGGGCGAAGCCTCTCTGCTCCACGAGCCTGCGGGCACGCCAGCCGTGCTTCGCCGCGTCGGCTACTTGCCCGAAGACCACCGCTTTCCGGACTATCACACCGGCTTTAGCCTGCTCGACTTCTACGGCGCCCTCTTGGGAGTTCCCCGGCGCGAGCGCCGCCAGCGCATCCCGGAAATGCTCGAGGTTGTCGGTCTCAAGGGCCGGATGCACTACAAAGTCCGCACCTACTCGAAAGGGATGAAACAAAGGCTGGGCATCGCCCAGGCTCTTTTTCACCATCCCCAGGTGATTTTCCTCGATGAGCCGACCGACGGCGTCGATCCGGTCGGCCGTCGCGAAATCCGCACGCTTCTCCAACAGCTCAAGGAAGAGGGAAAGACGATCTTCATCAATTCCCATTTGCTCAGCGAAGTGGAGCTGGTGTGCGATCATGTGGGAATCTTGCAATCCGGGGAGCTGATTCGCGAAGGAGACATTGCCACTTTGACAAGGCAACGGGGGATGTTTCTTATCGGCCTGGCGAACGGGCAGACGTTTCCCCAGGCCGAGGTGGCGCAAAAAGGATATCCGGCCACTTTGCGAGGAGAATATTGGGAAATCGACCTGGCCGACGGGCAAACGATTGACCCGGTTGTGGACTTGCTCCGCGCCCGTGGCTTGAGCATTCGGCATCTGGTCGAAAAACGGCAGACGCTGGAGGATTTGTTCTTGGAAACGGTGGTCGCGGCTGAGCCGGGAGTCGATCAACCGGTTTCCCGGCGTCGGCGATCTTCTTGAAATCTCAACGCAATTCACCATGAAATACTTGGCCATTCTGAAAGACTCGATCCGCGAGACGCTCGATAGCAAGGTTCTCTACGTGCTCATGGGCATGTCCCTGTTGGTGATCGTCATTGTGGCCGGGATGACCTTTGAGCCGCAACCCGCGTCCATTGGTCTGATCAGCATTTTTCAGCGTTTCCCCGGCGCCGTCGCTCGGCCCTTTCAAGAAACGGAGCCGCCGCTCCATTATGACGTGATCGAGCTGGCCCAAACCGAGGGGGAAAAGAACCGTCCTTGGGAAGGCGCTTACCGTTTTACCCTGATCGTCGGCGCAAAAGAAAAACAGGCTTGGCCGTTCTTAGTCTGGCTCTGGACCTTGTCCGCGGACGAAAAGGACATGGATCCGCAAGATATGAACGCGAGGAAACGAGCGATCGCGCTCCGGGACCGATCTCAAAAAATAGATAAGTCCGAGCTGGAGGAATCCTTCAAGAAAGAAATCGACCAGGTCTCGGACGGGCAGATGGAACGATTCATCGCCAAGCAACTCTCCATCCACGGCAGCTTCGAGGCCAATCAAATCCAACGGCTCAAGGAGCCGGACATTCGGCCGTCGGAATATCGCTTCCAAGTGGATGCTCGTCCCGTCGCGGGAAGTTTCGCGACCTGGCCGCACACCTGGAAGTGGTTTTCGGTGGCCGTCAGCCAAGATACCAGCCTCGGTTCCTTGGTTCAGTTCATCGAACTCAACGTGGTCGGGACCTGGGGAGCGGGCATTGCCATGCTCATCAGCAGCATCATTACTTCCTTCTTTGTGCCCAACATGGTGCGCAAGGGAACAATCGATCTTTTCTTGACCAAGCCGGTCCGCCGTCCGGTGCTCTTAATCTTTAAGTTCATCGGCGGCTTAACATTTATGTTCATGAACACGCTGGTGATCGTGGTGGGTATTTGGGTGGTCTTGGGATTGCGCTCGGGATTGTGGCCCTTGGGATTTCTTTTTGCGATATTTATTTTGACTTTTGAATTTGCCATTTTTTACTCTGTCTCGACTCTGGTGGCTGTGCTGACTCAGAGTCCGATTATTTGCATTCTCGCCAGTTGCTTTACCTGGCTGGTCCTCTGGTCGGTGGGTCAGTTTTACGCGGCCGTGGAGATATTTCGTCCCACCAAGATGTTTCCGGAATGGGTGAACAAGTCGGCCGACGTGCTGCATTTCATTACTCCGCGCTACAAGGATTTGGACATACTAACCGCCAAGCTTGTGAGCCGAGGGCTGGTAAACCCCGACACTCCCGAGCAGAAGCTCATCGAGGATAGTTTCAGAGGAATCAGGTGGGGGGAGAGTCTTGCGTTCACGACAGGTTTCATTGTGCTCATCCTTGGGCTGGCATGTTGGCGGTTTGCGGTCAAAGATTACTGACGTGGAAGAACTCCCGGCGCTGACGCGACCGGGCTCGCCTTTGCGCCGCCACCGATCTTGCGTTGACCTCGTATCGCTCTTGCCCTTTGTCCGGGTTCCTTGACAATTGATAGGGGACTCAAGACGAAGGGCATCCGATGGACGCGGTTTTTCAGCGTTGCATATCTCCGGATTGCGCGGCCACGCTTGGCGTGGAGGAGACGCACTTCGTTTGTCCGCGCTGCGGCGGTCCCTTGGACGTGGCGTATGACTGGAGCCGACTGGCGCCGCCGAAATCCCTTCGCGACGTGCAAGCGAAATGGAGCGATCGAAGCAACCCGCTAAACGTGAGCGGCGTCTGGCGCTTTCGCGAGCTGCTGCCTTTCGCCGAGCCAAGCCAAGTGCTGACGATCGGTGAAGGGCAAACGATCTTGCAGCGGGCCGACACGCTGGCCGCCTATGCCGGCATGCAGCCGGGCAAGCTTTACCTTCAATATGAGGGCCTCAATCCCTCGGGGAGCTTCAAAGACAACGGCATGACCGCGGCCTTTACGCACGCCCGCATGGTCGGGGCACGGCGGGCGGCGTGTGCCAGCACCGGAAACACCAGCGCCTCGCTGGCCGTCTTCTGCTCGACGACAGGCCTGATGCGGGCCGTCATCTTTATTGGCAGCGGCAAAATCTCCTACGGTAAACTGGCGCAGGCGCTCGATCACGGCGCGCTCACCGTGCAAATCACCGGTGACTTCGACGACGCCATGCAGCGCGTCCAGCAAGTCGCTCGTCGGCTCGGCATCTATCTCGTCAACAGCATCAATCCCTTCCGGCTGGAAGGCCAAAAGACGATCATGTTTCGGATTCTGGAAGCCCTCGGATGGGAAGTGCCCGACTGGGTGATCGTTCCGGGCGGCAACTTGGGCAACGTCAGCGCGTTCGGCAAGGCATTTATCGAGCTCACGGAGCTGGGATTGATCGCCAAGCCGCCGCGCCTGGCGGTGATCAATGCGGCCGGGGCCAACACCTTTTATCAGCTTTATGAGCGCTTTGGACTGCGATGGAACGAGGGGCGATGGGACGGGAAGCTCGTGACGCAATACTATGCGGGTCTGGACGCCGAGCACGTTCGGGCCGCGACCATCGCCAGCGCCATCGAAATCAATCGGCCCGTGAATCTCGGCAAGGCCCTTCGAGCTTTGGATCGCTGCGGCGGGGTGGTCCGTGAAGTGACCGACCAGGAAATTCTCGACGCCAAGGCGAAAGTGGGCGCGGGCGGGTTGGGTTGCGAGCCCGCCTCGGCCGCCAGCGTCGCCGGCGCCCGCAAGCTCCGCCAAGAAGGCGTCATCGAACCCGGAGAGCGGGTCGTTTGCATTCTCACCGGGCACCAGCTCAAGGACCCCACGGCCACCGTCGCCTATCACAGCACCGATCAAAAGACGTTCGAAGAAGTCTTGGGCCAGCGCGGCGTCCGCCGGGCCACGTTTGCCAACCGCGCCATCCAAGTGTCCAACGATCTGGATGAGATCATCAAGGCGATTGAGCTGTATTCGTGAAGGGAGTGGCTAGTGGCTCGTGCTTGGTCACGGACGGAATGGTTGATTCAAAGAGCCGCGCACGAAGCGAGTCTTCGAGCGGAGTAAGCGGTGTTCGCTGGTGGCACCGCTTACTTCGTGCGCGGCTCCTTCAGGAGTTACTAGGCCACTAGCCAGTAACGAAAGGTGAAGCCATGAAAATCACCATCGGGGTTAACGGCGCTTGCGGCCGCATGGGACAACGGATCATTCAGTTGGCGCAGGAGGACAAGGAGCTGTCGTTAGGCGCCGCTCTGGAAGCGCCTAATTATCTGGAGCAGGGCCGTGATATTGGCGAGATCACCGGCATGGGGAAACTTGGCCTCCCCGTAAGGGCCGTTCTGCCCATCGATCAGAAATTGGACGTCCTGATCGATTTTTCTCAGCCGGAAGGAACGATGACGATCTTGCCCTGGTGTATTCA
>WNFO01006323.1_pt1 | contig 10461 bp, 9 predicted proteins | sample 5400251 | NCBI WGS metagenome assembly WNFO01 (sample SAMN13153354, study PRJNA577476) | soil metagenome | isolation source: 100 cm saprolite under Madrone tree | place: USA:California | collected 2016-06-14 | reverse complement strand
CCCGGCCAGGAACGAGTGACCGTCCGAGTTGATTCCTTTCACTGCCACGAACAGGTCGCCGGGCTTCACCTGGCGCGAGTCGTATTCGATCCCGCTGATCTCCACGTCGCCGTTGCCTTCAAGCACGGCCCCGGGCACGCCGCGCGCCAGGTCCTCGAGCCTCATGTCTGAGTCGCAGCATAATCGGCGAGTGATTGCGGAAATCGGCGGGCACAGGTTCGAGTGGGGCAGCCGAACCTACGTGATGGGAATCGTGAACGTCACGCCGGATTCGTTCAGCGGCGACGGCCTCGGACATGATCGCGAGGCTGCGGTGGCGCAGGGCCTGCGCATGGTTTCAGAAGGGGCGGTGTTGCTGGACGTCGGTGGTGAATCCACGCGACCAGGGCACGTTCCAGTCAGCACGGACGAGGAGATCTCGCGCACCGAGGAGGTCGTCAGGCGCCTGTCGAGGGACTCAAACGTTCCTGTCTCCATCGACACGTACAAGCTCGACGTCGCGGTTGCGGCGGTCGCGGCGGGCGCCACCATCGTCAACGACGTTTGGGGGCTGACGCGCTCGCCCGGGCTGGCTGACCTCGCGGCTCGTCATGAATGCGCACTGGTGCTCATGCACAACCAGGACGGCACCGAGTACGCGGGCGACTTGATGAGTGAGGTCAAGCGGTTCCTGCAGGCTTCGGTCGACGGCGCGGTGGCGGCGGGCGTCCCGCGCGAGCGCATCCTCATCGACCCGGGCATCGGCTTCGGGAAGACCGCGGATCAGAACTGGGAGGTCATGCGCCGCCTGGCGGAGCTCCGTGAGCTCGGCCAGCCCGTTCTCGTCGGGACCTCGCGGAAGTCGTTCATCGGCAAGCTCCTCGACGTGCCGGCCGATGAGCGCCTGGCCGGAACAGCCGCGACTGTGACCGTCGCGATCCTGCGCGGAGCAGACGTCGTGCGTGTCCACGATGTGCGCGAGATGATGCGCGTCGCCCGCGTCGCCGATCGCATGAAGTGACCGTCGCTTACCTCGGGCTCGGATCAAACCTCGGGAGGCGTGATCGCAACCTCTCCGCAGCGCGGCGGCGCCTGCGTCAAAAGGGAGCGCGCATATTGCGTCATAGCCGCGTCATCGACACCGAACCTTGGGGCGTGACCGATCAGCCCCGATTTCTGAACCAGGTCCTAGAGGTGGAGTGGCAAGGATCGCCCCGCCAGCTCCTGCTCGCGGCCAAAGCCGTCGAGCGCGAGGGCGGACGCAAAACCAGTCGGCGCTGGGGCCCACGCGTCATCGACGTGGACATCCTCCTGTTTGGGAGCGAGCGCATTTCCGAGCCCGACCTGCAGATCCCCCACCCGCGCATCGCAGAGCGACCATTCGTCCTTGACGGCCTGAAAGAGCTCGGGGCCCGGGGCGCGACCGCCCGCGGCTCCTGACCCGAGACTCGTCAGCGTCTTGGTTCAGTCGCTAACGTCTGCATCAGGTCGGGCGGGCGTTCGTGAACCGGTAGCCGATGCCCGGCACTGCGAGGATGTAGTAGGGCCGTGAAGGCTGGCCCTCGATCTTGCGGCGCAGGTTGCGGATGTGGACGTCGATGACCCGCGTCTCGATCGGATACTCGTAGCCCCAGATGGAGTTGAGGATCTTCTCGCGACTGAGCACCTTGCCGGCGTTGCTGGCCAGGAACGTCAGCAGGTCGAACTCCGTATGGGTCAGCTCGACCTCCAGCCCCGCCCTGTAGATGCGGCGCTCGTTGACGTCGATCACGAGGTCGCGAAACTCGAGGCGGTTGCGCGCCGCCTCCGCGGACTCCATCCGCATCCGGCGCAAATGGGCCGCGATCCGCGCGGCGAGCTCGCGCAGGCGGAGCGGCTTGACCACGTAATCGTCCGCGCCGATCTCGAGCGCGACCACGGCGTCGATCTCGTCGGAACGCGAGCTCATCATGATCACCGGCACTGCGGTGTCCTTTTTGCGCAGCTCGCGGCAGACGTCGAAGCCCGAGGCGTCGGGCAGCGTCACCTCGAGGAGGACGAGGCTCGGGTGCAGCGCGTCGACCTGGCGCAGGCCTTCGGCGCCGGTGTCCGCCTCTACAACCTGGTACCCGTCCTGGGCGACGGCAGACCGCACATCCTCCCTTGTCGCCGAGTCGCCATCCACGACCAGGACCTTGCGGGCCCCGTGCGACTGTGCCATCCCCAAAATCCTAATCGATCTGAAGGATTGTTAGGAGATGTTTCGTTTCAGGCCCCGAATGCGGCCACGCGCCTTCTTCTCCAGGCCGATCAGGCGCGAGCCGGCCTCCGAAAGCACGAGCTCCCAGGCGCCTGCATAGCTCACCTGTTCGCCGCCGAACTCGGCCTTGAAGAAGCCGAGCCCGTGCCAGGGGTGTTCGGGCCGGGCGTCCGGGGGTGGGACGCCCCACAGGTCGTAGTCGCGGCAGCCATCATTCGCGGCCGCCTTGATCGCGGCCCACCACGCCAGGTCGTTAGCCATGAGCTCTGGATGGACCCCGCTTCGCCCCGCGAACAGGTGGTAGGCACGGCCGGCGTGGCGCGCGACCAGGACCGCCGCGAGCGCCTCATGAGTGCCTGGGTGACGGGCGACGTACGTGCGGCACCACGGGAGCTGGTCGAGCAGCAGCTGGTAGTAGCTCCTCGCGGGCAGGTGGATGGCCTCGCGGCGCTCGACCGCCGCGGACTGCCGCTCTAGCTCGGCGGCGTCCTTGCCCTCCTCGACCTCGACCCCGCGCCGCTCGCCGGCCCGGATGTTGTAGCGGCGCCCGTGCTTGAAGGTGGCGAGCATCTCGACCGGTGGCGCCAGCTGCAGGATGCGCGTGTGCTGGGGCTGCACGGACGCCGCGAGGCTGAAGCCGCGAGCACGCATCACCTCGCCGAACTCGAGCGGCGCCTCCGGTTCCACCACGATGCGCGCCACCTTTGCGGACCGCGCCCAGTCGACGAGGGCCGCGACGGCTTCCGGCGATGCGGGGACCGGCCCGCGCGGCACGTACGCCTCGCGTAGCGGGCCGAGTCCCCGCAGCTGCACGCTCGCCATCGCCCCACCCGCGAGTCGCACTCGCTCGACCGTCCAGCCGGCGCGGGACTGGACCTCTCCCCAGCCCCACGTCTGCAGGAGTGGAGCGGGTGATGCGCGCTCATCAAGCTCGCCGTCCCAGATCGCCTCCTTGCCGCTCACTCGGAGCCCTCGAGATGGCTCGTGTCATTGACGCCTGACACCACAAACCGCCCATTGCGCTTCTCGATCACCGAGATCGATGCGTTCTCGATCCGGAACGGGAACAGGCCATGGTTCGGCCGCCCGACGATCCGATGCAGGGCGACCTGGATGACTCCGCCATGGGTCACGACCAGGATGTCCCCGTGATCGTGGCGCGCGAGGATCGAGTCCATCTCACCAACCACCCTCGTTTCAAACGGCGCCGCGCCCTCCCCGCCGGGAACGACATCCCAGCTTGGTTCCTCCGTCCACTGCGCCCAGGCGTCCGGGAATCGCTGCGCCAGCTCATTGGTGTTGAGCCCCTCCCAATCGCCGAGATAGATCTCCCTCAGGCCCGTCGTCGGGCTGGGCGAGCCGCCAGTCGCGGCGCCGATCAACTGGGCGGTCTCCAGCGCACGCTTGAGGTCGCTCGAGTAGAAGCCGGCAAAGCGGTGACGAGCCAGCCGTCGCCCCACGCGCATCGCCTGGCGGCGACCTTCCTCAGAGAGTGGGGGGTCGAGCTGACCCTGGATGCGGTGCTCGCGATTCCAGGTGGATTGGCCATGGCGGACCAACAACAATCGCGCGGGCGAAGGTTTCGACGGGAGAGGCGGGTCTGGCGGCTCCGGGCGCGCGAATCCGATCTTGATATCTATACTAGCTTCTCTTAGTCCATCGATCGGTGTTGGGCCGATCTCGGGAGACGACTTTGCAGTCACACGGCACGCTCGCCGAAATCACCCTTCGCTCGCTTCTGGAATCTGCCCAGGGCGAGAGGTCGACAGGTACCCTTACCCTCCGAAATGGCAACGGTGAGTCGACCGCGCTTTACTTTCTGTTCGGCCATCTCTTCCACGCCGAAGGCAATGGCAAAGCGGGCGACGATGCCGTCGTCAGCGCGCTCGGCTGGACGAAGGGCGAATTCGAGTTCGACGCCAAGGCCAAGCTGCCGGCTGACGAGACCGTCAAGGCCGGCATCCCGGAGCTGGTCCATGCGGCCGAATCGACACCTCGGGACGCGCCGTCCCAAGCGCCCCCTCAACCCGCGCCGCAGAGGAGCCACGCCGAGTCGCCCCCTGAGCGCGCAGAGAATCCTGAACCGGAGAGAAAGTTGGACGCACCCCAGCCGCGACGAGGCGTGAAGCACAGACCTCAGCCCAAGCACGGGCGCGAGCCGATCCCAGTGCCCGCCGGCCAGGTCATCTACGACTCGTTGAAGACATCGTTCGTCGATTTCCCGCGCTTGATCACGACGCTCGAGAAGGAGGGCTACACCGGCTATGTCCGCCTCCTCACGGATGATGCCGCGGGGCTCATCCTCTTCAAAGACGGCGCGGCGCTCGAGTGCATGTACGACGGGGCGAGTGATGCCGCGGGTCTTGTGCTTGGAAAGCAGGCGCTGCATCACTTCAACCAGGACGTCACGGCGGGCCACGGCGTCCTCGACGTCGTCGGCCTCTCACCGGAGCTGATTGACGGTCTCTACGAGCTCACCGTCTCGAAGCCGATGTACACAGAGCTGTATGCCGCCTGGGTCGACATGAGGGCCCTGCTCAAATTCTTGAGCGATCGGAAGTTGAGCGGGAGCGTCATGATCCGCTCCAGCGCGGGCACAGGTGTGATCATCATGTCCGCCGGCGAGCTCGCCGGCGCGTACACGAGCGAGTCGCGCGACATCTCTGACAAGCCCGACCGCGCGCTCGCCCTCTGCGACGATCCGTCCGCGATGATCGAGGTCAAGTCGGCGGACATGGTCAAGCACCCGCCGCTCGATGTCGACGAGGTCGTCTCCTCCGGGCAGCGTTCAGCGCCGCGCAACCCGTCGCCGCCGCCCCCGCCCCCGCCGGCCCCGCCGGTTCAGCCGCCGCCGACCCAGCAGTTCCCAGTCATCCAGACACCTGCGGCCATGCCGGTCGCTCCACCGGTCCAGGCCCCAACGGCCACATATCCGAGCTTCCCGACGCCACAGGCGGCGCCGGCGCAGGTCGCGCCGACGACGCCGCCACCTGGCGCGGGCGGCCCCCAGCTGGACTGGGGCTCGATCGTCGCCGAGCTGCAGGCCATGGCCGAGGACTCGTTGGGCAACCGCGCGCGCAAGGTCAAGGACATTCTCGGCGCGGCCGATCCATCGCTGCCCGGAATCGAAGGCGCCATCGATCAGGTGCCAAGCATCTCACTGCTCTTCGTCGATTCTTCACGGCTGGAACAGCTCGCTCAGGAGATGAGGGCCAGGCTCAAGTCGCATCTATAGCGGTGCGTCCGGGAAAACACTCGCCAATTCATCGGCCCATTTCCGCCGAGCGCCCTACGGGCGCTGACGCCGACGTTGGGGGGCCCGTCGCTTCGTCTTCACGCATCGAAGATGCGCTCCTCCTCGCGCCACCCCCGCCTTGGCGTCGGCGGCCTGGGCCGCGCCTTGGCGAGCTATTCCCAGACACACCACTTGAGTGGCCGGCCGATAGCCTGACATTTGTGAAGACGGCGGCGATCGCGGCGATCGTGCTCGTGCTGAGCGTGCTGCCGGCGTGTGGAGACAGCCCACCGCAGATCATCGACTACTCGCCTGAGCGGGGCGCCGTCGATGTCTCGACCGCGGCGCCGGTCCGAATCACATTCGACCACGACGTGAACGAAGACTCGGTGGCCGGCAGGCTGTCCCTGGTGCCCGCCACCGACGGCCATGTGGTCTGGCTCGGGCCCCGTCAGCTCGAATACCAGCACGCGACGCTGGAGCCGAGCACGGCCTATGAGGTCGTTCTGCGTGAGGGCTACACGGACCTCGCGGGCAACGCGTACACGCTCCGCCATCATTGGTCCTTCACCACCGAGGGTCCGCCGACCATGACCGGATCAAGCCCCGCCAACAACCAGAACGATGTCGATCCTGCGTCATATCTGTCCATCGATTTCACGCGCGAGATGGATGCCTCGACATTGAGTGGCGCGATCACCATCGAGCCGTTCGTGTCCTTCGCAGTTCGGCTCGATCCGACCGACGGAAGGCGCGCCGTGCTTGCACCTGACTCGCTCCTGGATTCATCGACGGCCTACACCGTCGACGTGACGACGGCTGCCCTCGATGCGCACGGCAACCGGTTGGATCGCAACCAGAGCTTCGTCTTCCAGACAGGCCTCGCCCTGCCGCTACGGCATTGGGTAGCATTTGCCACCGCTCTCGCCGGCGGTCCCTCAGGCGGAGTCTGGATCGTCAACGAGTCAGGCTTTCCGCGCAGGTTGGTCGACGCAGCGTCGGTGCAGTCGTTCAGCTGGTCTCCAGATGGATCGAGCCTTTTGATCCAAACGGATATAGCGAGCTGGACGGCCTTCACCCCGGCCGGTGGCTCGACCCCGTTGGCCTTCACGGCCACCTGGGCCTCAGCACTGGCGGCGGGACTCGGGTACGTCTACATCGACATGGACGGCACTCTCCACCGCTGGTCGGCGGATGGTACGGACGAGGTCATCGCCACCGATGTGTCTGCGGCCGCCAGCGCGCCGAGCGGCCAGAGGGTCGCGTTCGTTCGAGCCAACGGAACTGCATCGACCTTGTGGGGCTACGACGTGGGGTTGAGGTCGCAGTACGAGCTGTCGACTGAGGCGGGGCCGGTCAGCGACCTCAGCTGGTCACCCGCCGCCAACCGCATCGCATACCTGCGTCAGGACGGGGGCTCCATTTCCCTCCGCGTGCGGAGCCTGACCGGCCAAGCACTGACGTCAACCATCGCCACCGGCGACATCGGCCATCCGACTTGGTTGCCGGATTCGACGCACGTCGTGTTCGCGGCGGGCATCGCGACCGCCGGCGGATTTGTACGCAAGGCATTCCTGCTCAGCGTGATCGCCCCGCCGGCGGCCCTGACCAGCGCGCTCGCGATCCCTTCCAGCCTCGCCCTCGACGTGGCCGACCCTGTCCCGTCACCTGATGGTCACCAGATCGCATTCGTGAGCCAGGATCAGGTGTGGTTGATGAACGCAGACGGCACGCGGCCCACGGCGCTCACGCGATTCGACAGCTCGTCGTTCCCATTCTCATGCCGGACGCCGGCCTGGACGCGACTTTAGTCGCGTCCGCATTCACTGGACCAGGCTCTAGTCGCGGCCGGCGTTGGTCTGGAGTTGCTCTGTCTGATCCCGATCGACCGCGCGATCGAAAAGCTCCTCGAGCCGATCGGCTGTGCGCGTCCATGAGAACCGCTGCGCGAGCAGGCTGCCACGCCGCCCCATCTGCTGGGCCAGCTCGCGATCCGCAAGCAAGCGCCCGATGCGATCGGCGTACAACGCTGGATCGTCGCCATCGATGAGGTAGCCGCTCACCTCGTCGCGCACGACTGAGCGCAACCCCGGAACGCCCGAGGCAACCACCGGAGTGCCACATGCCTGCGCCTCGAGGGCGACGAGCCCGAAGGATTCGCTGTAAGACGGCATGACGCAAGCGTCCGCCGCCGAGTAGAAGTACGGCAGCTCGTGGTGAGCCACCGACCCCAGGAAGTCGACGTGATCGCGTACCGCCAGCGATGAGGCGACCGACATGAGGCGATCCTTCTCGCTCTCGTCCCCATCGCGGCTGTCCTCACCGACGACCAGCAAGCGCAGGTCGGGATATGCGCGGCCTTTGAGCAGGGCCAGTGCGCGAATCGCGATCTCGACGCCCTTCAGCCGCTCGAGCCGGCCGACGAAGAGCAGCAGCGGCCCACCACCTGAATAGCCGATCTTGCGCCGCGCGTCTGCACGGTCGAGCGGCCTGAACGTGGCGAGGTCGACTCCAGGCGGGACGATGAACACGCGATCCGGTCTGGCGCCATAGGAATTGACGAGCTCCTCGCCCTCGTCCGATGTGGAGGCGATGAGCAGGTCGGCCTGCTGGGCGATCTCCGCCTCGAATCGGATCCGCATCGCGGGCTCCGGGCGGGCGCCGCTGGCGAGCCGCTTGTTCTTGACCAGGCCCAGGGTGTGGGCGACGTGCGCCCAGCGCACCGCTAGCTGCGGCCGGAGCAGGCACGCGACCTCACCGGAAAGCCAGTAATGCGAGAAGAGGAGGTCGTACTCAAGGCCCTGGATCTCGGCGAAGGCCCCGACTTGCGCGGCAAAGGCCGGCGCCTCGTTGATGAGGGAGTACTTGTCGAGCCCATTGCCGGCCGCGAGGTAGATCACCCGTGACAGCGGCGCCAGGCTTTCGATCGCCGGGTCGTCGCGCGACTGCACGCGGGTGAACACGTCGGTGGCGATGCCCCGGTCGCTGAAGGCGCTGCAGACCTCGCGGACGTAAACGTTGAGGCCGCCGTTGGCGTTTTGACCCAATGAGGCCGTGGGCGAGGTGTGCATGGATATGACCGCGATCCGCCTCGGAGCGCGGTCGGAGATCAATCTGGTCGGCTCAGCCACGGTAGGCTGATCTCGCGTCGAGCCAGCGCCTCGAGACGCAGCAAAAACCCGAACGAGAGACCGGCGAGCATGAGGCCATATCGCCTTAAAACGTACGCGGTTCCCGCCTATTCCGTGCCTCCCCCACCTGTGGGGACCTCCTAAAGCGCTACCGGGAGGACCACTTTGAGCGGTTATGATCTTGGGCGGCATGCGCCTGGTCAAGGGCTTCAAAGTCTCCGCCCTGGTCGCACTGGCGATCCCCGCCATGCTTGCGCTCACCGCGATCACCACGCTGGCCGACGCCTCGCCGTCCCCTACCGTCGCCCTCCCCGGCGATCCCACGCACGGGGCGGCGCTCTACGGGGCGAACTGCGCTACCTGCCACGGCGCCAACCTCGAGGGTGGCCTCGGCGCGGTGCTCAACCCGATCGACAAGCTCCCAGGCGTGACGAATACGCTCGACCCCGCATTCCTGATCCAGATCATCACCAATGGCCGCAAGCCGCAGACCGGCGACCCTAAGCAGGCCGAAATGCCGGCGAAGGGCGGCAACCCCAACCTGACCGACCAGGACATCAAGGACCTGGCCGCCTACATCATTCTGCAGAATCAGATCAATCCCAGCTCGCTCCCGCTGCCGGCGGGCGAACTGGCCAAGCGAACGATTTTCTGGGTCAGCATCGGCATCCTCTCCATGCTCTTCGTGACGTTCCTCCTGGCCCAGTACAACATGCGGTGGATCGCGCGCCGGGCGGCGGCGCGACGCAGGTAGGCGCCCACCCGGCGGACACAAGCCCCCGCTCCGCGCCGTCCCCGGCGTCGACGCCAAAGGGCGGCGCGCCCAGGATCCTGATCCTTTTCAGCGATACGGGCGGGGGCCATCGCGCCGCGGCGCGAGCGCTGACCGATGCGTTGAAGCAGCTCGATCCGACTTGCGACGTGACCGTGGCCGATCCCCTCATCTCTCAGGGACCGACGGTGGTGCGCCGGCTCGCGTCGCTTTACTCACCGATGATCCAGCGGTCCCGCGCAGCCTGGGGCGCTGTCTACCACTCGAGCAACACCAAACCGACCTTCGCCGCGATTCGCGCGGTCTTCGGTCCCGGGGTACGCAAGGTGATCATCGACCTGGTGGCCAAGCACGACCCCGACGTCCTGCTCTCCGTCCATCCGCTGCTGAACCACATCGCGCACCAGGCCATCCTCAAGTGCGGGCGCCCTCGAGCCCTGATGACGGTCATCACCGACCTCGTCGATTTCCATCGCGGCTGGACCTTCAGCCGAGCCGACCTGGTCGTGGCGCCGACCGAGCTCGCCCGCAAGGTCGCTCTGCGCCGTCGCGTGCCAGCCGATCGCATCAAGCTGCTGGGACTGCCGGTCGATTTGCGTTTTCGCCCTCCGGCTCCGGGCGAGAAGCACGCGCTGCGCCGCCGTTACGGCCTCGACGAGGCACGATTCACCGTCCTGGTCATGGGCGGCGCCGCCGGTGTGGGCAACCTGATCAAGCAGGTGCGCGTGCTCGCTTGGGAACCCCACCAGTGGCAGGTCATCGCAGTCTGTGGGCGCAACGAGAGGCTGCGGAGCCGCCTCGCCCGCGTCCGTTTCGCGACCCCGACCCTCGTCCTTGGCTTCGTCGAAAACATGCCAGAGCTGATGAGGGCATCGGACGTGATCGTGACCAAGGCCGGACCCGGTGCCATCGCCGAGGCCCTGGCCACCGGCGTCCCAGTGCTGGTCACGGGCTTCCTGCCTGGCCAGGAATCGCCGAACGTGGACTTCGTGGTCGAAGCCGGCTTCGGCGCATTCACCCCCAGGGAGAGCGATCTGCTCGACGAGGTGCGCGTGCTGGCTGAGGGTGGGCCGACATGGCAGGAGATGTCGCGGAAGGCCGCCGA
>WNFO01013637.1_pt1 | contig 10462 bp, 5 predicted proteins | sample 5400251 | NCBI WGS metagenome assembly WNFO01 (sample SAMN13153354, study PRJNA577476) | soil metagenome | isolation source: 100 cm saprolite under Madrone tree | place: USA:California | collected 2016-06-14 | reverse complement strand
ACTGTGGCATTAAAAGTCATTGGCGTTGGCCGTTGGGCCACCGAGGCACACCTGAAACGCTTTCGCCTCGAAGCCGAAGCAGCAGCGAGTTTAAACCACCCATTCATTGTTCCGATTCACGAAATCCGCGAGCGTGGCGGTTACTGCTACTTCAGCATGAATCTGGTCGATGGTGGCCAGCTCGACGAAGTAGTTAACCGCGAGCCATTATCGGTCCGTCGCGCCACCGAACTGATCGCCAAGCTTGCGCGTATCGTGCACTACGCGCACCAGCACGGCATTGTGCATCGGGACATCAAACCGGGAAACATTTTGCTTGATGCAAAAGGCGAACCGCATCTTACCGATTTTGGCCTGGCCAGACTGATTGAGACAGAAAGCACTGTTACCCGCACGACTGACGTTCTGGGCACACCCAGCTATATGGCTCCGGAACAAGCCAGCGGTAATAACGCGGAGCTTACCTGCGCAACGGACATTTACGCGCTCGGCGCAGTCTTCTATCAACTACTAACTGGGTGTGTCCCTTTTGTTGGACGGACGGCTTACGAAACAGTTCGGTTAGTTTTAGAAACCGATCCGCGGCCGAGAAGGAGCCGCAGCGCCGTTACTCCTCGGCGCTGGACTTGGCGGAAGACCTTGAACGATGGCTGCGACGCGAACCTATCAAGGCGAGGCGCTCTGGTCTCGTTAGTCGTGGAAGGAAATGGCTGCAACGCAAACCAGCTACCGCCGTCTCCGTTGCATCTTTAGCTGCTCTGCTGGTGGCGCTGGGCGTAATCATTTCGCAAACTGAGCTGGTTCGGCGGCAGCCGACAAATTCGGTTGCGGCGTCGGACAAATCGATCGCAGTTTTGCCATTTGTGAACCCGAGCGGTGACAACTCGAATGCTTATTTCGCCGATGGCATCCAGGACGAAATCCTCAGCCGGCTATCGAAAATCGCCGAGTTAAAGGTCATTTCCCGCACATCGACTGCAAAGTATAAGAGCTCGCCACCGAGCTTGCGCGAGATCGGACAGCAGCTCCGGGTGGCAAATATTCTGGAAGGCCAAGTGCAAAGGTCAGGCGAACAGATTCGAATTACGGTGCAGTTGATCAATGCTTCCACCGATTCGCACCTGTGGGCCGAGACCTACGATCGCCAGCTCAGCGACGTGTTCGCCGTGGAAAGCGAGGTCGCGCAAAGGATTGCCTCATCTCTCCAGGCAAAGTTGACCGGCTCCGCGCAACGCGCAATCGCGGCGCGGCCGACTGAGAATACGCAGGCGCATCAACTCTACCTCAAAGGCAGGTTTTTCTGGAATAAACGGACTGGTGCCGATTTACAAACGGCCGCGGATTACTTTCAGCAAGCGATCTCGGCAGATCCAGGCTACGCTAACGCTTATGCCGGACTAGCTCAGGCTACGCTATTGATGCCATTCTATGAGGCCGGCGCTTCACAAGACATGTTCCCAAAGGCGAAAGCTGCGGCTACCCGAGCCATTGAGTTGGACGAGAGTTCTCCGGAAGGACATGCCGCGCTCGCAATGTTGCTTTGCTACGATTTCAAGGTGCGGGAGTCAGAAGCCGAGTTTAAACGCGCCATCGAGCTCGATCCTAACTATGCGACGGCTCATCATTGGTACGGAAACACTTTGCTGACGACGGTTGGCCGATTTGACGAAGCGATTACAGAGGGAAAACGTGCGATCGAGCTTGACCCCTTTTCGCTGATCATCAATGCCGACCTGGGCACCACCCTGATGGAGGCCCGCCGCTACGATGACGCGCTTGCGCAACTGCGCGCAACGCTCGCGCTCGACGGCAATTTTGCTTATGCTCACGGTATCCTTGGCGCCGTCCTGTTTCTAAAGGGAGATGTTAACGCCGCAATCGCCGAATACGAGAAAGTGAGAACGCTCAACGAGGATTGCGATGTATTGGCCTTACTCGGGCTGGCCTACGCCAAAACAGGGAGAAAAACCGAGGCGATGCAGCTTCTGCAAGAGTTAAACGAGTGCGGACATAAGCACTACGTGCGCAACTATGTCTACGCTTTGATGTACATAGCCCTGGACCAGAAACAAACCGCGATGGACTATTTGGAGAAATCTCCAGATAACTGGCTAAGGGTCGATCCACTGCTCGATCCGCTGCGAGATGAGCCTCGCTTTCAAAAGCTAGTGGCAAGGTTTTTTCCGCAAAGTCCTCCGTAAGCTCGCGGGTCCGTAGCCGAGTTGGGCGAGACGACCTCAACATCTGAACAGCTTGCCGCGGCTGTCCACGTTCCAGGAATGGTCAGTTATGGCTAGGTTAAAGCTGCTGCCGTTGGGGGATCCGCTGCGCGGTGACCCGCGTTTCGAAACGATTGTAAATTCATTAGCTCCAAACTGAGGTCTGCTGACCTCTTCTACTTTCTCATTTAACCCTTCTACTTGTTGACGACCGTTGCCTCTCTCGCGCCGAAGTAAACGTCTGGGGAGCGCAGGCTGCCAGCCTGCAGCGTTCGGCAGCTTGCCGAACGCAGAAGTATTTCGGCTGGCAGCCGAAATGGACAGGCTGGCAGCCTATGCTCCCCGAGTCGTTGCATTCGCGTCATCCGTGCCATCGCCCGTCTTCTCCCCGCTTCAACAATTTAGGGATTCAACGCTTTAATGAAACTTTCCGCATAACCTCGCGGCAGATTTGGGACAGTACGTGTCTGAAAGCCCAAATAACGCAATTATGGAAAGACCTCCATTATTTCGCTCCTTGATCGGATTCACCTTGCTACTTGGCGCAGTCGCGCTCTGCGCTACAACCCGCGTTGACACCGCGCAGCAGGCGTCATTTCCGGAGATATTCGTCGTCAACAGTACCGGCGACGGAGACGACGCCTTCCACGGGGATGGCCAGTGCGAAACGGCAGTGGGTAACGGCGTGTGCACGCTTCGGGCGGCCATTGAGGAAGCGAACGCCCACGCGGGTGGCGACGGCATCAGCTTCAGCATCCCCACGTCGCAGCCATATTGCAACGCTATAACGGGGGCGTGCACGATCTATCCGTTCAAGGCGCTGCCGAATATAAGCGATAGCGTCAACATCAACGGCCCCGGCGCGGATAAACTGAACGTGCAAAACATAACAAATCAACAATTTCCAATCTTCAGCGTCACCACCAGCGGGACCGTGAACATCTCAAGCCTTACTTTGGGATCGCTTGATCAGGGAGAACCCAGTTCCGGTAGTGGCATTCAGAACTCAAATAGTGGTACGGTCAACGTCACCAACTGTATCTTTATCAACAACCTTGTGAGCAGCAGCAGCAGTTCCGACACCACTCCCACCAAGGGCGGGGGCATTTATAACAACTCCGGAACGGTGCACGTGACCAGTAGCACCTTTTCGTTTAATCGCGGCGACAGCAACGTCATATCGTACGGCGCCGGCCTCTACAATAACACCGGTACCGTCAGTGTCGTTAACAGTACATTTAATAATAACAACGCTGATGGGGGCGGCGGCATTTTCAATGAGAATGGAGTGGTCAGCGTCACGGGCTGTACGTTTCATGATAACGGTGCATCCATTTGGGGCGGCGGCATTACCAGCTTCGCCGGCACGGTGAACGTCACTAACAGTACATTTTATGCCAACATTGCTTACTCAAGGCAAACGAGTGGGATCTTCGGCGTCGGTGGCGGAATCGCTAACTTTGGCACGTTGAACCTCACCAATAGCACCGTTACTGCCAACTTCTCGGGTGCGGGCGGAAGCGGCGTATTCAGCGGAAACGGAAGCACGGCCGGGGTGGTGAATACAAGGTCCACTATTATCGCCTTAAACTACGGCGGAGAATCGTTCTCCGGCACGAGCCCGGATGTTTTTGGCGCGTTCCAGTCGCAGGGTTTTAATTTCATCGGGAAGAAGGACGGGAGCACCGGCTTTACTGTCGCTACTGACAAAAGGGGGACGATTGCCTCGCCGCTAAACCCGGCGCTCAGTCCGAAAGGCTTGCGCGATAACGGCGGGCCCACTCAAACTGTCGCCCTGCTCCAAGGCAGTCCAGCCATTGATAAAGGCACGAGTAACGGGCTCACCGGTACACTAACGACAGATCAACGCGGCTTCTCGCGCACGGTCGACAATAGCTCAATTGCCAACGCCAGCGGCGGAGACGGCACCGATATTGGCGCCTTTGAGTTCGGAGCGCATTAGACTGGCCAGAGGTCAGAGGGCAGAAGTCAGAGATCAGAAGTCAGAGATCAGAGGCCAGCAATCGGCGTTAGCAATTCTTGAAAAAATCGTCGCCTCCCTCGCGCCGAAAGATGCAGACGTGGCCCATTAAGGGAGAACACGAAGCAGATTAAACAGAAGGCAACAAAGACAACGAAGGGTTTCTAGTTTGGGCAAAACAGAATCTTTGTTTCCTTTGTTATCTTCTGTAAAAATCCGCATTTCCAGCAGTACACCAATGATCGGTCAGGCGGGTTGCAGTTTCCGCTCGTTCTGAATCATGATCGTCGGATTGGAATTGTGGGCAGGCACCGACAAGCCTTGCTCGCGCAGCATCTGCTCGTGATCTGCCATCCCCCAACGCGCCTTGTAAAGACAATCTTCGATGGAATGGCCGATGCCGGTAAACCCCTCCAAGTCGGGAGAGTAAAACCCGAAGAAGTCAGGTTCCTCGGTGGCTTCGATAACCAATGAATATGGCAGCGTAATCATGATTCTCTATTTTCGTTTCAGACCAGCCGCTTTCAAGATTGCATGGCACGTGCCGGTCGGGACTTCTTTCGCGCCATGGAAATCTACACGAATCAGATGTGGATAGCCAGCTTTCCCATAATAGCGGATCGAGCCTTTTTCCTTTACCAAGCGGAAGCCCTCCTCTTCGAGCAGGCGAACCAACTCGCTGAATTTCATCGCTCGCGACGATAGCAGCGCCCCAGAAACAACTGCAAGCCCAGTCCGTTTCCGCAGGTGGGCCGATTAAACGCCTCAACTCCGAAAGGATTCGCGAGCCACGGCGGCCAGGCTGAGCAAGCACTTTAGTGTCTTTTGATTTTTCCGCGTAACCTCGCCCCAGATTTGGGACAGTACTGCTTTGAACGGCCACGAATGACCTCTCATGATGAGAGGGCACATGGCCGAGCGACAGGAGCAAACCAAATATGAGCCATTATCTGAAGATTGACCCGGGAACTAGCAGCCCAGTGATAAGGACTTCGATTAAGTGGTCCCGTTTGCGGCGCGGTTTGCTCTTCACTTTACTCGGCTTCGTTTGCTTTATGCTTGTCTGTAGAGTGCAAGCGAACGTGATCGAAGACGAAAATCTGCAAGCCGGCACGACCGCGTGGGAGTTGACCAAACCGGCTGATAACCGCCAGATCGAAGGCTACGCTTCCCTAACCAGTGTGCTGGCCGGCAGCGATATTGACCTGTTCGTCAATACTCAGGATGCGAACTACTCGCTCAGGGTTTATCGCATGGGCTGGTATGGGGGCAAAGGCGGCCGGCAGATACTCGGTCCAGTAACTCTAAATGGCGTGCGACAGGTAACTCCCTCGGCCGATCCGACGACTCTCTTAATCGAGTGCCATTGGACTAATCCTTACGCGATTCATGTCCCCACATCGTGGGTGAGCGGCATCTACTTGGTGAAATTACACGGCAATACTTCGGGTTACGAGAGCTATATCACGTTCACTGTCCGCGATACCCGAAACGCCGATATCGTATTCCAACAATCAGTCACAACCTACCAAGCGTATAATCCATGGCCGGGATTTGATAAAACCTTAGGCTATGTCGGTGCTTCACTTTACGGCGGTCAAAGTGGCAACCGACAGGCGACGCAGGTCTCATTCAACCGTCCCTACGGACGCGGTAGTCAGACCAATTCGCTTTACGGCGTGGGCGCCGGAGATTTTCTTACCCATGATTTTTTTCCACTTTTCAATACCGAGGCAGACCTCGCCAACGCTAATGGAGGAACCAGTGCCTGGGAATTTTGCATGATTCGCTGGCTCGAGCATCATGCTTACGATGTGACCTACATCACCAATGTTGATACGCACGAAGACGTCAATCGTCTGCTTCGAGGGAAGGCTTTTCTCTCAATCGGCCACGACGAGTACTGGTCGGAGCAGATGAAAACCAACGTGGAATCGGCCCGCGATCAGGGCGTGAATCTCGGGTTTTTTTCGGGCAACTACGTTTATTGGCCGGTCGCGTTCCTCGCCGACTCAAACGGGACAGCAAACCGTAACATGGGGATGGCCCCTCTTACTGGCGTATGCGTATCACCTACGACATGCAAAGCCGACAGCGATTGCCCGACTAATCTCGTATGCAACGTGGTTGGCCAATGCGCACCGGCGAACACTACGCTATGTAACGGCGACGCTGATTGTCCAAGTAACACGACGTGCCAGCAAAAGGCATGCAACTTCGCGTGCCAGCTAACGCCTGAGAACTCGCCGAACAAGTCGGAGCAGCTGTTAACAGGTGGGATGTGGGACAATGGACATGAGGCGAACGGAGATATCGTCGTTTCACCCGCTCCATTATCTGCGCTCAGCCATTGGGTCTTTGCCAATACCGGACTCCAGGTGGGTGACGTGATTCCCGGACTCATCGGCTACGAGTACGATGTATATCGTTCAGACTTCGCGGCGCCGAGTGGTCTGAAGATCCTGCTCCAGACGCAGGCCCCCGCCTTTGGCGCTCTGGTCGACAACAGCCAAACGCCACCAGTCGTCACGTTCCCGTTGGGGGGTGCGCCATTCCCTTCTACCTTCGATGGCAAGAGCTTTGATGTGTGGTACGATTCTCTTGACTTCACTGCCCCCCTGTCGACTACCTGCCCCCACGACCCCATCCCGCCCTTCGGCATCGTTCCTCCGGCTCCTCTGTGTAGCAATCCGTATCCTCAAACTCCCGGCCAGAAGACGGATTGGGCGATGACCATCTACCAGGCGAGCAGCGGCGCCTATGTGTTCAATGCCGCCACCATTCAGTGGAGCTGGGGTTTGGATGACTACTTTACTGGCCTTACAACGAGTGATGGGGCAAACAACGGCCCGGCCGTTCGTATTCAGTGTGGCTATCCCTGGTTTCATCCCGATCTGGTCAGCTGTCGCAATCCTGCCATTGCGCAGATCACTCGTAACGTGCTCACCAAATTCCAGGGACAGGACACAACTGCTCCACAGAGTACGTTAACGATCGGCTCGCCTCAATATGCCGGCACCAACCAGCTGTTTGTGGCTGCTGCCACTCCATTCACAATCACAGCTACAGACGATGCTTCCGGCGTCTGGAATGTCTGGTATCGTTCCTTTCCGAGTGGAGGTTCCGCGCCGGGATACACCTCAGCCGATGGATTCTCCGCCACCTTCAACCTCAGCGGTGCGGATGGATCGTACGAGGTGGATACCTACGCGACCGATAACGCCGGAAATGATGAGACACCCGCGCATGTCAAGTCGGTGTATCTGGATGCTACGGCGCCAGTCGCAACCATCACCGAGCCCGTTGCAAAGCAGTACCTGCACAGCGATTTCTTTACGATCAATTACAGCGTGACCGATGGAAGCGGCTCGGGAGTGAAAAGCGCTGTTCCCGACATTGACGGCCAAACCACGTTACACGACGGCACAACCACAGTGACCGTGGCTAACGGGTTGCCCGTCAAGTTGCTTACGGAACTGACGCTGGGCACGCACACCTTCAACGTCAACTCGGTCGATAATGTCGAGAATGCTGACACCGCGACCGTGACGTTCAGCATCATCGTCACGGCTCAAAGCATCATAGCTGAGGTAAAGTATTTCAGGTCGATCGGCGCAATTACACAGGACGAGGCGACGTCACTGCTGCAGAAGCTAAATGCGGCGGCGGCTTACCGAGCGAAACACGATTGCAAGGACGCGAACGCTACCTACCAGGCCTTCATTAATGAACGTGATAAGCTCACGTTCGACGTTCGCGGAATCTGCGGTTTAATTCCCACGTTTGCGCGTAACCTCGCACCCGATTTGGGACAGTACACCGGTAAACGGCCACAAATGAGCTCCCATAGCGCAATACCACACGGCCAAACAACGAGAGGAAAATCAAATCATGAACAGTTTAAACATTGACCCCAGAAATTCGACTCACCAACTGCCTTTGCTGTACGCATTTGTACTTATCGCGCTCGTGCTGGTCTGTTTCGCGCCATTGCCTTCGGCTCGAGCGCAGGATGGGGGTTACGCTAACGGTAACACGGCTGAGGGGGCTAATGCGCTAAATGCCATTATAACTAACAGCGCTAATACTGGCTGCTGCAACACGGCCATAGGCGTTCAAACGCTCCCTATCGACACCAGCGGCGGCGAGAACACGGCCATCGGCGCTTACGCGCTCAATCACAACACCAGCGGCAACGACAATACGGCCACCGGCCTTGAGGCGCTCTATACGAACGCATCCGGCCGCGGGAATACAGCTAACGGTGTTGGGACGCTTTTTAACAACAGCAGCGGCAACTACAACACAGCCACTGGTTATCAGGCGCTTCTGGCAAACACCGTCGATTACAACACGGGCATCGGCTATCAAGCGCTTTATAGCAACAACACCGGCCTCCGAAATACGGCAACAGGTTCCCAGGCGCTCTATAACAACAATGCCGATAACAACACGGCCAACGGCTTCCAAGCGCTCTATAGCAACACAAGCGGGACCTTCAACACGGCCACTGGTGTTGGCGCGCTCCAGAACAACCAAAGCGCCAGCGGCAACACGGCCAATGGCGCTAGTGCGCTCTTTAACAACACCACGGGCTTCTCCAATACGGCTATCGGTTTTGACGCACTTGTTACTAACCAGGACGGCTCAAACAATACGGCCAGTGGCAGTGAAGCGCTCTTCGACAATACACACGGCATCTGGAACACGGCCAGTGGTGCAGGCGCGCTCTTGAACAACACCAGCGGCAACTACAATACGGCTGATGGGGTGCAAGCGCTGGGTCACACTACCACCGGCATCAATAACGTCGCCAGCGGAGTGAACGCGCTTTTTACTAATCAGATTGGGCACGACAATACAGCAGAAGGATATCAGGCGCTCTACCACAACACCGGCTCAAATAACATCGCCGTGGGGAGCAGCGCCGGACTTAATCTTACTACCGGCAGTAACAACATTGACATCGGCAATAGCGGTGTTGCCGGCGAGGCGGCCACGATTCGAATTGGTAAGTCAGGAACACAGAACAAAACCTTTATCGCGGGCATCTCCGGCAAGACGGTAGCGAGCGGCGTAGGAGTAATCATTAACTCCACCGGTCAGCTGGGGACGGTGCAATCGTCCGCCCGGTTCAAAGATGATATTAAGCCGATGGACAAGGCGAGCGAAGCAGTGCTGAAGCTCAAACCAGTTACTTTTCGCTACAAGGAAGAGCTCGATCCGGAGAAGATCCCGCAGTTCGGCTTAATTGCTGAGGACGTGGAGAAGGTAAATCCCGATCTCGTCGCGCGTGATGACGATAACAGTGTAGTGACGGTGCGCTATGAGGCAGTGAACGCGATGCTGCTGAATGAGTTTCTCAAAGAACATCAAAAAGTCGAAGAGCAACAGCGCAAACTAGAGCTACAGGAGAAAAAAGCGCAGGAGCAAGAAGCGACGATCACCGAATTAGAATCAACAGTCACACAGCAGCAAAAGAGCTTTGAGTCCAGGCTCACGCAACAAACTAAGCAAATCGAGGCGCTGACATATGGTCTTCAAAAGGTCAGCAGTCAGCTTGAAACTGGCCAACCCGCGCGGCGTGTGGTCGTGAATAGCCCATAGTAGGTTCGTAGCAGATGTGGTGACAAGGTGGGGCGGCGCCAGCCTGCTCCGCAGCAGCCCTACCAACGAGGGTGTAATTTCTGCATTTCTTCGGGGGAGCGCAGGCTGCCAGCCTGCAGCGTTCGGCAGCTTGCCGAAGGCAGAAGTGTTTCGGCGGGCAACCGAAATGGACAGGCTGGCAGCCTATGCTCCCCGATTTGCAGCATCCGTGGCTTCCTTCCCGCTTCAACGCTTGAACGCTTCAACGATTTGACGCAGCGAAGCTAACTTTCCGCGTAACCTCGCCCCAGATTCGGGACAGTACACCTGTGAGCGGCCAAACAACGGCTTCTGCAGAGGACTGTCGAACTTGGCCGAAACAACAGGAGGAAATCAAATCATGAACAATTCAAACATTGACCCCAGCAGCTTAATTGACCGGGCGTCGGTGTGGCTGCGTTCTCTAGTTATCGCGGGCGCGCTCGCCTGCCTGGTCTTCTCGCCAGGTGCTCGGGCCGTTACCCCGGCGCCGGACGGAGGGTATGCCAACTTCAACACGGCCGAGGGGACAAATGCCCTTTTTAATCTCACCAGCGGCCTCTACAATACAGCCGTCGGTTTTCAGGCGCTTTACAGCACCACAAGCGGCGAGGCCAACACGGCCACTGGTTATAGT
>WNFO01006322.1_pt1 | contig 10462 bp, 8 predicted proteins | sample 5400251 | NCBI WGS metagenome assembly WNFO01 (sample SAMN13153354, study PRJNA577476) | soil metagenome | isolation source: 100 cm saprolite under Madrone tree | place: USA:California | collected 2016-06-14 | reverse complement strand
GAAATTCGATTTCGCCGCGGGGATTCTCGAGGCGAATGGCGTCGGGCGGTGAGGAAACGTTGGCGGGCTCATCGAGCAGTTTGAAAATGCGCTCGGAGGCGGCCATCGCAGACTGCAAGATGTTGAATTTCTCGCTGAGGTCCTGGATGGGACGGAAGAAGCGGGTTGCGTACATCGTGAAAGCGGTCAGCTTGCCGAGGGTGAGTGTGGAGGCGAGCACGCGATTGCCGCCGGCCCAATAGATTAAGGCGATGGCGAAAACACTGAGAATTTCCACTGCGGGATAGAAGAGCGCGTAAGAGAGGATGGCATCGCGCCAGGCGAGCATGTTGTCTTGATTGCGCTTGGCGAATTCGGCGCGCGCTTTTTGCTCGCGATTGAAGATCTGCACGATGCTCATGCCAGAAATGTATTCCTGGAGGAAGGCATTGATTTTGGCGATGGCTGTGCGGATGTGGCGGTTGGCGTCGCGCACGTAGTGGCGGAAGACGAAGGTGACGACTAGGATGCAGGGAAGAACGGAGAGGGCGTCGAGCGCGAGGCGCGGGTCCATCCAGAAAAGCAGGCCGGCCATGACCGCGAGGAGGAAGAAATCGTTGATCATGGTGACGACGCCGGCGGCAAAGAGGTCGTTGAGGGCGTCAACGTCGGTGGTAACGCGGGTTACAAGACGGCCCACCGGGTTGCGGTCAAAGAAGCTCATCGGCAGGCGCTGGAGTTGCGCGAAAATCCCAGTACGCATGTCGTACATGGTTTGCTGGCCGACGCGCTGCATGATGCGAATCTGAACGTACTGGGCAAAGAAATCGAAGATCAGAACAAGCAGGTAAAGGACGCTGAGTACGATTACGCTGCGCCAAGCGTTAGCCTCAGGCAGAATGCCTTTCAGCGCTGGCGAGAAATAACGGTCGATGGCGACTTGAAAAATTCGCGGCGGGGCAAGTTCGAGCGGCGTGACGACCGCGACGAGCGCCATGGCTAGGACGACACGCCAGCGGTACGGATGCAAGTATTGCATCAGGCGGCGCATCAAGCGCGCGTCGTACGCTTTGCCTAAGGCTTCCTCTTCGTGCGGGTTGCTCATGCGCGTTCTAGCTCTTCTTCCAGCAACTGCTTCTGGTACAAATCGGCGTAATAGCCGCCACGAGCGAGGAGTTCGTCGTGTGTGCCGCGCTCGATGATGCGGCCGTCGCGGAGGACGACGATCTGGTCGGCGTCTTGTACCGTGGAGGTGCGGTGTGAAATCAAAATGGTGGTGCGGCCATGCATGACGCCGCGCAGGCGGGAGAGAATGCGCTCCTCGGTTTGCGTGTCGACGCTGGAGAGAGAATCGTCGAGGATCAAGATGCGCGGGTCGCGGATGACGGCGCGGGCGATAGCGGTGCGCTGTTTTTGTCCACCGGAGAGAGTGATGCCGCGCTCGCCGACGATGGTTTCGTACTTATGGGAGAAGCCTTCGACGTCGGAATCGAGGCTGGCGATTTCCGCGGCCTGGCGGACCTGATTGAGATCGTAATTGGGCAGGCCGAAGGCGATGTTGCCGCCGACGGTTTCGCTGAAGAGGTAGGTGTCTTGCGGGACGTAGCCAATGGAGCGGCGCAAGGTATCGAGCGGCCATTCGCGAATGGGGCGGCCGTCAATCAGGACTTCACCCTCGGGAGCTTCCCAGAGGCGCGCGATCAGGGCGGCGAGAGTGGTTTTGCCGCTGCCGGTGGGGCCGACGATGGCGAGTGTAGAGCCTGCGGGAATTCTCAGACTGATGTCGCGGAGGACAGGATGCCTGCCGTTGCCGTTCGATTTGCCGGCGGCGCCGTTGCCGGAGATGGTGGTCGGGAAGGTGAAATTAAGGTTGCGAAATTCGACTTCGCCGGCGATAGCGGCGTTGGCAGGGACCTTCACGAAGCGGTCGTCGATTTGCGGCTGGGCGTGGAGGATGTAGTTGAGGCGGCCCATGGAGGCGGCGCCACGCTGGAAAATGTTGGTGACCCAGCCGAGAGCGATCATGGGCCAAACGAGAATGCCGAGGAAGGTATAGAAAGCGATCAGGGCGCCGAGAGAGATCTGGCCGCGAAGAAGTTGATGGCCACCTTGCCAGAGGACAATGAGGAAGGAGGTTCCGATTAGCGCCTGCAGCGAAGGCATGAACATGCTCCAAGTACGGATGAGCTTGATGTTGCGGGCCACGTATTCGCGATTGGGCTCGTCGAAGCCGCGAATTTCGGCATCTTCCTGCGCGTAGGCGCGGATAACGCGGACGCCGGAAAGATTTTCCTGGACTTTGGCGGAGAGCGTGGCGAGGGAGGCTTGAATCATTTCGTAGAGATCGTGAATGACTTTGCCAAAATGGCGTACGGCCACGAAAACGACGGGGACGGGGAGCAGCACCCATAAGGTCAGGGATGGAGAAAGACGGGCCATGACCGCGATAGCGATGAGCATAGTGACCAGCGTTTGCCCGGTGTACATGATGCCGGGACCGAGGACCATGCGTACGTTGTTGAGGTCGTTGGTGGCGCGGGACATTAATTCGCCGGTGCGATTGCGAATGTAAAACTCCGGTTCCATGAGCAGCAGGCGGTCGAGGAGGTCGGCGCGGAGGTCGAATTCAATGTCGCGGGAGACGCCGATGAGCACCCAGCGCGTGGCGAAAGACATCGCGCCCTTGAGCAGGACGCAAATAATAAGGATGAGGCAGTAGATGCCGAGAGCGTGGCGACTGTGCGGGGCATAGAAGGGAATGTCACGGTTGAGCCAGTCGCCGGCAAGCGCTTTTGCGTGCGTATTGCTTTGGAATGGGCGGTCGCTGCCGGCGAGAATGTCAGTCATGACGCCGGTGGCGAGCGGGATGATGTTGCCGACAATGCTGGTCAGCACGAGAGCGAGCAAGCCCAGAGCGATCGCGGGGCGGTAGCGAGCGAGATAGGGCACGAAGCCGAGCAGGTTCTTCCAGGCGGAAGAATGCGCCTGCGGTTGCTGCGATTTTTGCGCGGCGGTCGCGCCCTGCCCGGTCTTGGTGTTGTTGCTCATCGCAAATTGGATCGCGCGGTGCTCAGGGACGGAGCTTCGTTCAGAAAATGTTCGTACGAGCGGTCGAGGGACTGGTAACGCTTGGTCTCAGGGTTCCAGCGGATGCCGATGGGGAGCGTGTGCGTATCCACGGCGCCCTTCAGCGGCGTAAAGTACAATGCCAGGCCCTTTTCGGGATCCTGCTCGTAAGCCACGCGCCAGCCGGTCACGCCTCCGATGGGAGTGCCGGGCAGATAGCCTTTCCCATTCTTCAGGTGTTCGTCGCAACGCAAGATTTCCATCCACTGACCGTTATCGTTTTCCGCGAGAACCGCACGGGTGACAATCGTGCCGGGCAAACTATTTTTCGGCGACTTGGGGACAATGTTGGCAGCCAGAAACTCCTGTTTGCCGTTTTTCGCCAGTTCGCCGAAGAGCAGCACGGTGGTCTCTTTGCCGAGCAGGGAATCCGCCGCGGATTGAATGTCCTCGGGAACGGCCGGCGCGGCCGGCTGTGCTTCCGCTGCGGGCTTTTCAGGAGGCGCGTCACCGCAGCCAGCCAGGAAGCACGCAGCCAGAATCCCCAGCGCTGCATTCCGGCAAATGCGGCGAAGGACCGCTCGATTCTTGGTGATCTCACTCCCCGTCCCTGAAGGTAAGGACGGCAAGGCTGCGGGCTCGTTAGCAGGCGTCAGGAAACAGTCGCTTTCCGTGAGGTTTTCCATTATAGAAGCTTCACTCCTCCTTTTTTGTCCGCCGCGAGGTGAAGGCGTAAATGCCACAATTTTAGCCGTTGCACGTCCTTCACGGAAGAAATCATCGGCTCAAGTTGCTTTTCTGATGAGGTGGCGCTCCGGCGCCCGCCGCGGCCCAAGACTAACGCCGGGCGAGGATGGCGTCCAGACGGGCCTCGAAATTTTCTTCCCCCTCGGAGGACAGTTCACTGCGCTCGACCGGAAGCGCAGCCTCGATGGCCTCCACCCAATTGACCAATCGTTGGATGTTTTCGCGAGTCTTGGCGTGATATTCCTTCAAGTTGCCGCTGGCGGACATCCACTGGCGGAACGTGTGTTCGAGGGGATGGTCGGAAGACCCGAATGGGTTAGAGGCTGCGGCGGGAGCGAGAAGGCCGCCGTGGCCGGTGAAGAAATGCTCGAATCCTAGGTCGGCGGCGAAATGGCCGGCGGTGGCGGCGACGCCGTCGTCGTAGATCGGGCCGTGGCAGATGAGGGTGAGCGGCTGCGGCTCGCGGCGCCACTTTAGTGTTTCCAAATCGAAGAACCACAGGTCCCAGTTGGCGCCGACGAAATATGCCGTGTCCGGGTTCAGATGTTGCGCAGCGAGTGCGGCTACTTCCGGGGGACCGTAGCCTTGATCGCGGAGGTCCCACTCGACAACCGGAATCTCCGTGGGATCGACGGCTTGAATGCGCAATTCGGTGAATGCGCTCTGCGAAGTGGAGAGCGGCGCGGTAGTGAGGAAGCGGGCAAACTCCGGGATCATCGTCGTTTCGGAGAAGTCGCGCGTCCAGATGCGCAGATAAGCTCGGTTGGCCATTTGGACTATTCAATTATACCGGTGCGCTGAAGAAGAGGCGAATTCTGCGCGGGTCAAGCTGAAAGCGGTTTCAGTGGGGGAGCGGCGGCGCGGTGGCGAGGTTGGAGGCGATCTGGCCCAGGCGCTCGCGAAGGGAGTCGACAATCTCGGAGAAAACTCTCGTGCAGGTGTCGCGGAGTTTCTCTTCGGCGGTAGCGGCGATGCCAGAGACAACTTCACGGGACTGGTGGTCGAGCGAGGCTACCGTGGCGAGCATCCACTGATTGGAGACATTTTCGAGGCGGCCGCGGAAGCTTTCGGCGGCTTGCTCGCCAACGCGGGCGTACACGCCGCGCATCTCCGCTTGCTGAGTCTCGGCCATCGACTTCCAGGCTTCGAGTAGGGGGCCGAATCCGCTCTGCACCTTTTCGTTGGCTTGAGCGACACCGGCTTCCAAGGTGCCGCTCATGGCGGTTTGAAAGCGGCGCAGAAAGCTCTCCTGCTCGGCGGTGAGTTTCTGAGTCAAATCCGCGTGAGCCGCTTCGATGCGGGCTTTGGATTCACTCACGGACTTTTGCGCTTCGGCTTCAAGGCCGCTGAGTTCCTGGCGCGCCTGGCGCTGAATTTCGTCGATGAAAGCCGCCGAGGTGGTTTCCGCCGCTTCACTGAACAGCGCGCGAGCGCGCTCAAAAGCATCCTGAACGACTTCTTCCATCTGGCCCTGCGTGTGGCCGACGAAATTGCGGCTGGCATTATCGAGCTCACCGGCAAACATGGCGGAGATTTCTCCTGCGCGTTCGCGCAGGCGCGCTTCGGCCTGCTCTCCGGCGCGTTCCGCAAAATGCTGAATTTGCGTTTGCGCTTTTTTCTCGTACCACTCCGCGGACTTCAGCAAATCATCGACGGCTTGATGCTTGGTGGTCTCGGCTTTACCTTCAAGATCGGCGAGACTGCGCGCGGCCACGGAGTCCGCGGATTCGCGCAGCAATTGTTCGACTCCGCCCAAATTGCCGCGGAAGCTGGCCAATGCTTCCGCGAAAGCTTCGTCCGCCGCCACGCGAATTCGCTCCTGCTGCAGGGAAGTGGCGGCGTCGAGCATCGAACGCCCTCCGGCGAGGCGCTGAATGCCCTGTTCCACCTGCAGGAGCTGCGGCTGCACGAGCGATTCGACTTGCTGGCTGAATTGCGCGGCCGCCTGGCGGCTGGATTCCGTAAAGGTGGCGTGAATGCGCGCGCTGAGTTCGTCAAAGAGCGATTCGGAACGGCGATGCAACTCGTTGCGGTGCAGGCTCAAGATGTCGTCCAACTGCGACTGAAAACCAGCGAGGGCGTGCTGCTGCGTGGTTTCCACGCGCTCAGGGAAATGCTCGAGCCTCCCCAAGACCTCGCTTGCGCGAACCAGCGATGCTTCGATGCGACCAGCATGAGCTTGCGTCACATCCTTAAGCGCGGCGAGTCGCAAGTCTGATTCGGAAGCGACGAGCGCTGCGGATTCATGGAATCCGGCTTGCAAGCGCTCGGCTTCTTGCTGAAATTGCTGCAGCACGGTATTCGCATGGGCGTTCAGTGAGTCCGCGGCTTGGACTTGCGCGGCCACAATTGCGTTGTCGACGGCGATCTGCACGCGGCCCTGAGCAGCTTCGATCTCGCCGGCAAGATAGTTCTGCCAGTCCTGCTGGGCGGCGGACAAGCTGGCGGAAGCTTGGTCTTGAACTTCGTTAGCTAGGGCGCGCAAGGATTCCGCCAGCGTCGCGGCGCTGGATTCATTCTGGTGTGCGCGCTCTTCGGCCACGCGCCCGGCGGTTTCCGCGGAGCTCGCGATGCGTGCTTCCGCAGTTCCGGCCTGCTCGCGTAACTGCTCCAATAAAGGTTCCACCTGGGCACAAACCGAACGCAGCGTGTGCAGCGCCGCGCTGGTTTGGTCAGCATATGCCCGGCGCTGCGCTGACGCTTCCCGCGAGAGCTGTACGGTCAAGTCGCGGGTGAGCTCTTCAAGCTGAGGCGCAAGCCTTCGAGGCAAATCGCGCTGCAACTCTTCGGCCGCGGCGTCCTGCGCCGCGTGATGGAGTATGGCGGATTCTTCGCGGATTTTCTCCAGCGCGGCGGCCACTTCGCGCGACAAAATCTCGCGGTCGGCCGCCATTTTCTGGTCCCACTGTTCAGCGGAAATCCGATGTTTGGCGGAGACAGCTTGCGCGGCAGCTTCACGCGCGGCGGCATAAATTTGTTGCCGCGCATCCGCCAGCAAACGCGTGACCTGGCGAGCGAGCTGCATGGAGGCGTCGGTGGTGCTCGCAGGAGCAGGGAAGGCGCGCAGGCGTTCGGAGTGATGCACGGAAGCTGCGTGGGTATCGGGCAGCGGCAGATCAAAATCCGCCTCCGCTGCCGGAGAAGTTGATTCAGTCTGCTCGACGGCTTCGGTGGAGGGTTGCGAATGCTCTGTCAAATGCGCGACGCCGAGTGCGTCAACTGCTGGGTGCGCAGCGTCCGGAAAGGCGAACCAGTCGTCGGGCGGGAAGGCGATGCCCCACGCGTTGCCGGGAAGCTCCAGCTCCAGGGCAACCTGAAAGAGCTGCCGCACGGTGCGCGGGCGCTGAATCCAGGCAACGCGCCCGCGGACGGTGCGCGGCGGCTGTCCGGTCTCCGGGTGCGGCACCTCGAGCGTGACCCACATATTTTTCAAGACGTAGTGCTTCGATTGGTAGCGGCAGCCGTGGCAATTGATGATCAGCGTGGAAGTGTGCTCGGTGAATTGGCGGCCGAGAGCGTCGACACCGGCAACGGTCAAGGGAACCGCTTGGACAATGCGCGTGCTGCGGCGCTTGCGCAACTCCGCGGGTACGCTGGCTACGCCGGATCCAGGCACAGTTTCTCCCACATCTTCGGCAAATTCCCGGGCAAGCTCGTCCATGAATGCAGGCCACCCATAAATCGTAAGAACGTAAAAAAAGAAAACCGCGATTACTTCGCCTGGGTATTTTCCGACGCAGGGGCGCGATGCTCTCCGGTCAAGAACATCCACGCTTCCTTAGCTACCCAGATGGGTCCGACCAACAAATACACCGGTCCCTGGAAAAACGCGGGATGATTGCCTTCGATCCGGTGACCCAGGAACAAGAACGCCCAGCCGCCCACGAACAATGCTCCGCCCCAAATCCACTTTGCAAAAAGGAGCAGGATGAGTCCGGCAAAGATCATGGGGATGCCGATGCCGTGCAGCAATTTGTTCCAGCCGGAAGAGTGTTCGTGATCGTACTGCGCCATGTAGTGCGCCAGACCCAGAGCGCACCTCCTTGCGGGGGACACTTACCGCGGAAATGTTACTTTATACCGAATTGCCGAAAATCGCCAGAGCCGCGCTTATAGGTCGCGGCGGCCTTCCATGGCTTTTAGCATGGTGACCTCGTCGGCGTATTCGAGGTCCGCGCCGACAGGTATGCCCACGCCGATGCGCGTGACGCGCACGCCGAGCGGTTTCAGCAGCTTGGACATATACACTGCGGTGGCTTCGCCCTCGGCGGTGGGGTTGGTGGCGATGATGATTTCCTCCACCGCGCCGCCTTTGAGGCGCTCGATCAATGTTTTTATCTTGAGCTGTTCCGGGCCGCGCCCTTGCAACGGTGAAAGCGCGCCGCCCAGGACGTGGTACATGCCGCTGTACATCCGCGTCTTCTCGATGGCCATGATGTTGTGCGCTTCTTCGACCACACAAATCGTCGCGCGATTGCGCGTCGCGCCGGTGCAGTACAAGCAGGGATCGGCATCGGTGATGTTGTGACACACGGAGCATTCGCGGGTTTTTTCTTTGGCGTCGCGAATGGCGTCGGCGAGCGCAAGGGCGTCTTCGGGCGCGGCGCGCAGGAGAAAGAAAGCCAGGCGCTGCGCGGTTTTCTGCCCGATACCGGGGAGGTGCTTCAGTTCATCTATCAGGCGTTCCACGGGAGCGGCAAAATCGGGCATGTAGGATGTGTAGCATAGGCAAGCGGGTAGCGCAAACGCCCGGCCGGCGACCTCTATTTTTTAGGCGTTCGGTGCGGCAGCGAAATTAGAAGGGCGAGCTCCTTGTGCCTGCGCACCTGAAGCCTCACCCTTGCTGGTGCTCGCATCGCTATCGCGATACGAGCTTGGTCAAAGTAGTTTTGCGCGCGCTATTGCTTCGGGCTTTGCGTCGACGCTTGCGCTTGCGAAACGAGCAGAAGCTGCGTCCCGCTGTCGAGATGCACGTTCTTGCTGGTCGAAGTGATAAGCGAACCTTGCGTGCTGTTGGCAGCCGCGGTATTCAGGTTGAGCCCTTCGAGGCCGAAGACGCCCTGGCTGTTGGAGGTGAGCTGGCCGGCCGCGTTCAAGCCGCCAACCGCGCCGCGCCCTGCACCCGCCGCGTTCACCCTCGAGTTGACTGCTCCGCTGGCGACTCCGCCCGCGTTCGCCGCAGTGTTGGTCACCGCGCCGGTTGCCGCACCCGCGGTGGAACGAACCCCACCCAGCGCTCCGCCGCTAATGGCGTGCGCTGAGCCCGTGGCTCCGCCGCCGGCAGACAAATCATCGCTGCCGACAGACCTCGCTGCGGCGGTCTGCGCTGCGGCGAGCGCGCGAATCGTGACGTTCAGCGGAATTTCCTCGCCATTTTTCAGGATCGCTTTATCAAACACAATGCCCAGCGCGGATTCTTTTTCTTCCTTGCTGCGCTGCTTGCATTCGGTCACATGACCAATCAGCTTCGAGCCTTTCGGGATCACAACTTTGCCTTCGGACTTGGCGGCTTCTGTCGTTTTTGCGGTGACCTGATCTCCAGGCTTGTTTTTCTTGGCGTCCACCGGGTGCGAAAGCGCGGCGTTCATGGCCGTGCCGTCGGAAAGGGACGCGGAACTGTGTCCGGCCTTTGCCGAGGTTGCAGTTGAAGTGTTGCTGGACGCCGCCGCGCCGGACTTATCCGCTTGCACCGACGTACTGCCGCTCGCGGAAGAACTCGCTTGCGCGCCTCCCTGAGCGGACACGGCGGACGCGGTCACTACGAGCATGCTCGCTAGAACGACCACGGATGTAGCCTTCATAATCGGACCTCCTCCGAATCAATGCGGCTTTGCCGCAGGAATGGATAAGCCGGGATTCCTCCATTTTCCGCTGCCGGGGATTGGAAGAAAAGCGCTTGTTTCCAATAAATCAAGGACCGATCGGAAACCATGGCAGCGCATGCCGAGCTTCTCCCCGCGCCTCAATACATAAGGGGAGCGGGTAAGCGAAAAAATATGGGGGTCGAGAGCAGCGATCAATGCGTGGGAAAAAGCATAAACGGGGCTTAAGCAGGCCTAAAACAAGCCGGGGATTTTAATGTTCCCGAGGCCGGGAATTCCGCCGGAGAGATTCTTCATTTGATTGGCGAGTTCTTCGTCGACGCGACGCGCCGCTTCGTTGACCGCCGCGCGCACCAGGTCCTGCAACATCTCTTGATCCTTGCCGGCAAACACTTCCGGCTCGATGCGCACATCCACAATTTGCTTTTGCCCGTTCATTTTGACTGAGACCATGCCGCCGCCGGCGGAAGCCTCCACCGTCACGGAATTCACCTGCCGCTGCAAGTCTTCCTGCACTTGCCGGAGCCGTGAAAGCATCTGCTGGATAGCGTTGACTTCCATCAGGTTTCCTCTGGACGATGTTTCACTTCGGCGATTCTTCCTCCGAAGCGCTGCAGCATCGACTTCACCATTGGATCGCGTTCAAACCGAGCGCGCAATTCTTGCGTGGCCGGCCCGCCCCGCGATGCCGAAGCGGCCGCTGCTGCAACTGCTTCGAGTTTAGCACAGACTCGCACCGTGCGACCGAGGACCTTGCCCGAAGCGATACGGACCTTTTCGAGTGGCTCGCGTCCTTCGAGCATCTCCGCGAAAGAGCGCTTGTCCGGGGGAAAATAAATTCGCAGTTC
>WNFO01026089.1_pt1 | contig 10463 bp, 10 predicted proteins | sample 5400251 | NCBI WGS metagenome assembly WNFO01 (sample SAMN13153354, study PRJNA577476) | soil metagenome | isolation source: 100 cm saprolite under Madrone tree | place: USA:California | collected 2016-06-14 | reverse complement strand
GCCGAATTTGCTGAGGACTGTGGCCCTTACGAGGAGGCTCCACCCCACGAGATGATCGCAATGCTCGGCAACTTTCCCGAAAAGGGTGGCTCTATGAGAGAGCGTAGAGTTCGGAAGTCTTTGAAAAGACATAAGCTCTTGTTGATTGTCAGAATTAACGTCGTTTCCCCGCCAGGATTGCTGTCGCCAAAGTACCGTAAGGTCTTTGATAGCAAGGAGAAAGCCGAAAAGCGCTCTGATGCATAATATGTCGTGTCTGCATGTGCAGCATATTGCTGTCTCCAGGCGGCGGTGCACGCACAACCCAACGCACATTTCTGCCGTATAACGTGTCGCCGAGGCGCGAGAAAATCCGCGAGGCGTCTTGGTACAGAACCGCGTTTGCACACGCGACACGATATGGGGCAGAGAGGCTTTCACCACCTCCCACACGGTGTTATGGCCCGCCACACGGCGTTTGATGCGGGAGGGACAATCTTCTGACGCATAACAGGACGTTTCTGCCAGAAAACCTGTCGCCACACGCAAAAAAAGCCCATAGGAACTGCGCGATGAAGGCGAAAATGACCACGCATGATGTCACGACAGCTTATGTGGCAGAAACAGCTACGAGTACACTGTGGTCTTAGAATCAGGATGATACCGACATATCAGCAGGTTGCGAACAAATCGCACCTGCGTGTCTCCGCGACAGGAATCCTGTCAACGCGACATGATTCCTGACAAACGACAGCTCTCCTCAGCATCTTTCCCGAAGAGACTTCTTGTCGGGAGAGTTGGCTACGCCTCGTGTTCTCTCTCCATAGCGCTCTTACCGTAGGTTTTGGTTTCGCTGCTGCGCTAACCCATATGGTGTCAAGTCGACTACCGATGCATACGCAACGAGTCGGCCCTCCTTCACTTTTATCGTACCCTTAACTACGTGAATGTAAGCTTTTTATGAAATAGAACACGTGTTATAATATAATAATGATTTTTAAAAGATTACAAATTAATTCTTGACGACGCCATAAGCGCAGCGTACGATAGCGCTGACGGACGACGCGCCACGTGGAGCCCGTAAAGAGCGGTATGCACGCTCCCGGGGAAGTGCGCTCCATGTACTGCTGGCGCGGATGAGTCCTGTCACAATGACATGTCTATGCAATAGATTACGAGGCTGAGCCAAGCTGCCAGCATGACATGGATCTCACCATCGCCGGCTGAGGGCCCTGGGAGGATTGGAAGCGTCTCCTGGAACATGTGAGGTGAAAAGGACGGAGCTTTGAGCCCCAGCACCAACTGTCTTGCTGTTGCACATGACGGCAATTTTTTGCCTCAACCTTTTTGGGGTCTGCTCGGAGTGCGTGCTGCCGAGATGCCAGCGCACAGAGGGCTTGTACACTGTCTATCCGCACACTCTGTGCCTCCACATTGCTAGCAAAGGGAAGAGAACATGCTCATGCGGGGAGTCATGGCGACCTTGGTGGTCGTCCTGGTGATGATGGGGTGTGGATCAGACCACCCCAGCGAACGTGCCACTAACCCCTCACCCCCCGGGGCGACTCCTCCTGCCGCCTTGCAGGTCGATTTTCCCCAAACACCTTTCAACACGGTGACCGGAGAATCTCCTCAATACCAGGCGACGCAGGGACTCAGTGCTACGCCCCAGCACAGCGTCACATCGCAACGTTATGTCATGACCGTCTCGATGTTTTAACGGCCCTTCAAACACGGGAGATTATCATGTCCCCTGGACACTACCGCTTGCCACAACCATTACGATGGCGTTTGCAGCTGGCCCTGCCGGGCCTTGTCTTCCTGAGTCTTCTGCTCGTAGCGAGCCGCGTCCCGGCAGCTGTGCCCCGGACCATCTCTCTCCAAGGCGTCGTCACCGACCGGACAACGGGCGCGCCGCTGAACCGTACTGAGCAGGCCACCTTTGCGCTCTACGATTCCTCCTCGACGAGTGCGGGCATCATCCTGTGGCACGAAACACAGACGATCACCTTTGTCGCGGGGAGCTATCATGTCATCTTAGGAACCGATACGGCCAATCCCCTGTCCGAGGCCCTGTTCGTCAGTAGTCAGATCGAACTGGGCATTACGATTGGGACGGACGCGGAGCTCCAGCCGCGATTGCATCTGTATAGCGTTCCATTCGCCTTCGAAGCCATTACGAGTGAGAACGTCACTGGCGACATCACACCACGGTCGGTCACGATTCAGAATGATCAGAATGCGGTGATTCCCGTGATTGACAGGGCGGGGCGGTGGATTGGTGATCTCGCAGGACTGCAGGGGCCAGCAGGGCCGCAAGGAGCCCCTGGTTCGCAAGGCCCCAAAGGGGACAAAGGCGACCAGGGTGCGACGGGGGCCACGGGGCCACAGGGGCCGACCGGAGCAACGGGCGCCACGGGGCTACCAGGGCTGCCGGGCCCTGCCGGGCCAGCAGGGCCACGGGGGCCGACCGGAGCAACGGGCGCCACGGGGCTACCAGGGCTGCCGGGCCCTGCCGGGCCAGCAGGGCCACAGGGGCTGACCGGAGCAACGGGCCCTGCCGGGCCAGCAGGGCTACAGGGGCTGACCGGAGCAACGGGCCCTGCCGGGCCAGCAGGGCCGCCGGGCTCGCCTACCGGCCTCAACCTGACGTCCCAGAATTCCGCTGTGGGCATCGGCGCGCTCAGCAGCACCCTCGGCTCCGGGAACACCGCTGTGGGCGTCTCCGCACTCGCCAGCAACACCGGCTCCGGGAACACCGCTGTGGGTAAAACCGCCCTCACCAACAGCACCGGCTCCGGGAACACCGCGCTCGGCAGCTCCACGCTCTTCAGCAACACCATCGGCAGCGAGAACACCGCGCTGGGCAGCTCCGCGCTCGGCAGCATCAGTGGAGGCTTCCAAAACACCGCGCTGGGCAACTTCGCGCTCGGCAGCATCAGCGGAGGCAGCGGCAATATCGCCATCGGCAACATGGCCGGCGCGGCGTTGATCAACGGCTCCAACAATATTTACCTGGGCAACCAGGGACTGGCTGGAGACAGTGGCTTCATCTACATTGGGACCCCAGTAACGCATACCGACACCTTTATACCCGGGAACCTCCATGCCACGCTCGTTGTACCATCTGATGCCCGGCTCAAGACCAATATCACGCCCTTGACCCATGTGCTGGAGAAGCTGGAACAGCTGCGAGGTGTATCATTCGAATGGAACGAGGCTGCAGCCTCCCTGACGGGTCACACGCCAGGACAGCGCGACATTGGCGTGATTGCGCAAGAGATCGATGCTATCTTCCCCGAGCTCGTTACCACCTGGGGGACGGAAGGGTATAAGGCTGTCGCGTACGAGAAGCTGACCAGCGTTCTCATTGCTGCTGCCAAGGAGTTGAAGGCCGCAACGGACGCCCAGCAGCAACACATTGTGGCCCTGGAAGCGCGCCTCGCCGCCCTGGAGCGGACCGCTGAGATACCCCAGACCTCGGGACAGCTCTCGTTCTTGAGCCTGTCGGCTGGCTGGCCGCTCTGTGGCGGGCTACTCCTCGCCGGGTGGACCCTGGGGTGGCCCTGGTGGGCAAGACGTCGGCGCTCGTAAACGCCCTATCCACGGTCACCCTCCAAGGTGGCCGTGGGCACCGGATAGGAAGTCCACATTGGCTGGGGGCCCTTCTTCTAGGCTTCTCCGGTGCATCGGAGAAATTAACTAAACAGCTCGCCGACTCGCTGGTAAAAACCCCTCCCTACTGACCCCTTCTCTTCGCCCTGTGTCTCTCTCGCCATCTAACGCTGCCCAGATCACAATGACTCCTCTGTAGCAATGGCGCACGGCAACACCGCGCCAGACGCATCATCTCGCAGCACACGAGGAGTCCCGTCATGAAGATCATCCGCCCCATGTCTCCCTTACGTCGACGCATGCTCGAAGACATGCAGATACGCAACTACTCGCCCCACACGATCGATGGCTATCTGCGCTATGTCGCCCAGTTCGCCAAGCACTTTGGCACCTCGCCGGCTCGCCTGGGCCCCGAGCACATCCGCACCTACCAGCTCCACCTCCTCCACCAGCAGGCCTCGAAGAGGAAGAGCCTCTTTATCCAGACCGTGTGTGCCCTCCGCTTTCTCTACGAGACCACCCTGGGCCGCCCGTGGATGGTCGACTTCATCCCCTATCCCAAAAAGCCCAAGACGGGTTAGCGGCAGCAGCGAAACCAAAACCTACGGTAAGAGCGCTATGGAGAGAGAAAGAGCTTATGTCTTTTCAAAGACTTCCGAACTCTACGCTCTCTCATAGAGCCACCCTTTTCGGGAAAGTTGCCGAGCATTGCGATCATCTCGTGGGGTGGAGCCTCCTCGTAAGGGCCACAGTCCTCAGCAAATTCGGCTACCCCCAAGTGTCTGAAATATCGTACGTACTACGCTACCGTAGGTTTTCGCACGGCTGCTGCCGCTAACCCGTATTGGCCTCCTCCAGCGTTTTAGTTATGCCCACAGACACCAAGAATATGTGGAGCACATCCGCGCTCTTGCTGTGGATTCCTGGGGGGCTCGATTGCTGGCTCCGCATATTCCTGAACTCCGCATATCGACGAATATGCGGTGCACTGCATATTCGGGGGGACATGCCGAGTCTGAGATCATGCCGGGTAACGCCTCATAAGCACAGTTTCCTCCAGCGTTTTCGCGCATCTTCTGTGCATATAGCTCGGCATGATCCGGAATCATCGTGCGGCTCTCCTGACGGCCGTGAAGGTAGAGAAAAGGAGCAAACAGGTCCCAGGATCTGACCCGTGGTCTCAACGCGTACTCTTCCAAGGCGTTTTTATATACCTTTTAGTCCTTATAAGAGAAGATTGCTGGCTTGTGCCTGACGTTGGACCAGGATCTCCGGAGCTCTGGATCATGCCGAGCAAGAATGCAGGAAACCGTGGCTATGCCTTGACATGCGTCCACGACTCGGCATGATCTAGGACTCGTGGCAGGAGGTGGTTCGGGTGCATGACCACGCGCGCCAGTCGGCCCTGATCACGCGTGAAGGGGAGCTCCTCACCGACGTCTTTGCGGTGATGGCCGACTTCCAAGCCCTCATCGCCCAGCGCCAGTGGTAGCACGCTGCGTGTGCGAGGGCGTGCACGGGCGTATGCACCACGGGAGTGGGCCTGAACCAGCGGAAAGGGGTTGCAATGGTTGACGTGCTCACCATGCGGCGGCTTCTGTCCCCTTTGTATAGGTTACAATAAACCAAAATAGGCTCAAATTGAAAAATGAAATGCCCGTATGCTCATGAGGGATCTCGATCATCTTATGGAGGTGATCATTGCGTGGATGTGATCCGCTCATGGGTATCGATGACCTCAACGAGGTCATCCCTCTCATCGATGTGATCCATCGTGATGATGTCGATGTCCGCGTGGATATCGAATCTCACCCGCTCCACCGTCGTCACCCCACCCCTCCCACACGAGACCCTGCTGGAGTGTGAGCCATCCTGTGCGAACCGGAAGCGGGGATGCTGTGGCCATCCCCAGGAGCACCACGAGGACAGGCCGGAGCGGTCCGGGTCACCGCTTGGGCTTCGTCGTCGGTGGGGGTGTCGCCGGCTGCTGGTGGTCATACAGCCGCTGAATGGTCTGCCTGGTGGTCTGTTCGATGATCTGCTGCGTCCCTCGCGGCCAGACGAACCACCCCGCCCCGAACCCCAGGAGCAGGCAGACGAGCCCGGTGATCACCACCACGGCCCACGTGGGCTGGGCGGTCTCGCTGGCGAGGGTGGCGCGCATCCCCTCCATGGTACTCGTCAGCGTGCGCAACTCTTTCCGCAGGAGGGCCGTGTCGCTCCGATCGGCCTTCAGCGTGGCGGCGGCGGTGGTCACTGCTTCTCTGGCTTCGTCGAGTGCCACGACGGCAACAGCCATGACTGGGTCAGGTGACGTCTCAGAATCCAATATCTCTCCCCCGATCCTGCTCCCGCTCCTTGTCTGGCGCGATCCGCACCCGCAGACCCGGCCCGCCCGTGTATTCGCCATCTTCGATGGACTCGAGGATCTTGTTGATCTGTTGTTGCAGGCTGCGACCGGGTTCGCGAGCCGGGAGGCGTTCCCGGGTTGGAGACCTCGCTGGTTCAACGTCGATCCCGTATTGGCGTCCTTCGATCAGGAGCGCTTGGGTTCTGACATCCGCGGCCGGAGAGCGGCGTTTGCCGAGAGACGTATAGGCGGCTTCAATGAGGGCCTCGGCCTTGACCTTGCCGGCATAGCGTTCGAGGCCCGCGAGGCCGGCCTGGAGCGTGTGAGCCTGCCCGTCCAACTCCTGGACGTTCTGTCGTGGCGGCGGCGTGGCAATGGCGTGCTCCCGTGCCTGCCCAATGCGCTGCAGGACCTGGGTATGGTCCATGCCGGGAGCGATGCCTATCGCCTGCTTGCGCTGCTCCCAGGAGGCGGCCGCGTCAGCCTGTTCGATGGCGTGGTCTGCAGCATGGGCTCGGCGGTGGTCGAGCACCTTGCCCCAGGTCTCGGTGACGATGCGCTGGTACTTCGCTTTATTCGAGTCAGACGGCAGTGCCCGGGGTTCTGGCTCTCGCTCAAAGCCACGGGATGCGAGGGTCCCAGGATGAAACCGGGCGGCGATCCTGTTGACCTCCAGATAGGTATTCATGATGTCGGTATACGCTATGCGCTCCCGCTTGGCTTCGCCAAAACTGGTCAGCGCTTTGGACTTCTGCGCCCCGCCCCTTTCGGGATGCGTCGGGTTGTAGCGCTTAAAGAATTGCTCGGGGCTGCGGTCGATCCCGTCCAGGGTGCGAGCACTCCAGAGGCAGTGCACGTGGGGATTGGTCCCACCCCCGGCCGCGGGCGGTTCATGCATCGCCCAGACGTAGACGTGCTTTGTGCTGAAGTGGAGGTCAAGCAGGTCCCGCGCGGCAGCAAGCTGTTGCTCGCGGGGGAGCTCACGCGGGAGGGAGAACTTCCATTCGACATACGCCGCGCCATTGGATCTCTCGTGTTTTTCGGCAGCCGTGAAGTAGGCGCTTGCATCCTTCGCCCAGCTCGGCAGATTGGGCGTGCCCTTGTCGACCAGGTCATCCCGGAGTCGCTCGGTGCCGGGTGCCTGGTCCAGATGGTGCACCCGTGCCTCTGCTGGTCCGTAGGGGCCTTCCCGGCTGATGTACTGCACCCGTTGCGCCGCACCCGCTTTCCCACCCCCACGCTTAAACGTCGTGCGCTCAAAGCGCCCCATCGCCATCACGTCACCTCCTGGCTGGTCGGGCCGTTGTCCCTGTTTCCCGTGAGGGAAACTCCTAATGAACTGTGTGCCCGCTCAGCCCAACGGGCTGACACCCTGCGCAGCAGGGGCGGAGCCATCCAGGGACCTGCCTGGCATACTAGCAATGGTGCGCAGACAGGCGGCCACCGTGGCGTGCGGGTCGGCCTGCTGGACGACCTGACCCAGGAGCGCCAGCAGTTCCTTCAGCAACGCATCCTCCAGGGCGACCAGGCCTGCCTCATCGCACAGTGTTCCTACCTGATAGCGTCGCTGGTCACGGACCTTGCGCTGCTCCGCCCGTTGGGCACTCGCGATGGTCGCCAACTTGCGCTTCTCTGCCGCAATCTTCTCTTTGGTCACTTCGGCGGCGTGGTCCAGTTGTTGCTGCCGTGAAGGGCGAGACATAATGTGCGTTCCTCACTTCGCTGAGACAGCAGCCCGCTTCCGGGGTGTCTGCTGCTGCTCATGCTGCGCCATCATCGCCTCAAAGGCGGCTTCTTCCCGCGCGATGCTGGCCCGCATGGCCGGGGTGAGCACCTCCAGCACCAGCGTGTGCACGTGGGACAGCCGGTCGGCGAAGGCCTCCAGCACTACCGACTGGTCCGCGTTGACGGTGGCACCCGTGGGGCTGGCCGGATAGTGGCGGGCGAGGGTGAGGACGCGCCGGGTTTGCCAGCAGAGTGTGTGGTATTCAATGCGCAGGTGCGTGAGGGCGTACTGCAGGTGGCGCGGGCGTGATGACTGCGGCACACTGGGAGGGATATCGCTACTCAGGCTGTGCCCATGGGCATGTGTCAAGGTAGTCACATTGGGAACACCATCGGCAGACACCGTGGAAGAGGATAGAATTAGATTCACGGCATGGACTCCTATTATGGAGGAGTTGATGTCTAGGTTAGGGTGGTAGGTCGCACTACTGCCCTAGCCGCTTACGGGATCACGTCTCAATGGTCTCTGCGGGGGTAGGGGTACCGTCTCCTCCTTCCATTGCATGAGTTGCTGGGTTAAGAAGTCGCCGATGATCCGGCTCGCACTGACACGCCGCCGCAGACAGGCTTCCCGAAATTGTTGCCAGATGTCCGGTTCAAAATACAACGTTGCCTTACTTTTGGTCGTGGCCATGCAGGCCCTCCAACAGGGTAGGTAGCGCCACTACGTCACCAGACTATAGAAGAGATGCTGCGCCAGCGCAAGGGGGTTTCGAGGGGGCCGCACGTCGGCCCCGGTGGGGTTAGCAATGGCCGTTGCGCGGCTGACGGCGGCGCTCGATCTGCAAGATACGTCGAGCTCTGCGCATCCCAAAGAGCAAAATCTGCCGCATCGGTAACTGAAGCTCCCGACACAGCCGCTTCAGCTCAAGATATGGGGGAGTTTGACGGCATGGGCGACCGATGCCTGCCAGATATTCTGGCGCCTCTGTGGATGAAGATATCGTGACACGGCTCTAGAAGTGCTTGCCCGATCTCTGCCAGATAAGGTGGCGCTTCGGTCAGATATCTTGGGTTAGCGGCAGCATCGAAACCAAAACCTACGGTAAGAGCGTTACGGCGAGAGAACACGAGGAGTAGCCAACTCTCCTGAGAAGACACTTCTTCGGGAAAGATACTGATGCAAGATCAGGTGTTTTCAAGGAGTTGCAAGGTCTGTTCTCGCCCATCGAGGCACTCTTTTCGGGAAAGTTGTCGTACACAACTTTCCTGGGACGGCGTAGAGCATCACCGTAGGGTCCAACCCCATTGGTAAAAACATCGGTCTGCAAGTAACTGAAATATCATATGTAATACGCTACCGTAGGTTTTGACACGGCTGCTACCGCTAACCCATGCTGGACCCCATGCTTGTGTCACTAGGTCCTACCGGCCAGCCTGGAGCGAAAACGGGCAGATCTACGAGGAAAGCGTGCCGTTGTGATCAGAAGGGCGCAAGCAAAAGACGTGTGAGGCCAACAGGTACAAGCGGTGCCACACTGAGGTAGGCGCTTCTGCAAAGCAGGATTGTGGTTCCCTGGTTTTGAGGAACCTGTCCAGACGCCCCAGTCTGCCTGTTCAATTATCCCCTACGGACGGTCTCAGAGGGTCAGCGGACCACGAGAAACAGGCAGAGGGTTCGGCAGAGAGGAGAGGTCTAGCGCGGTCACCGAAAGCCCGTGGTGAAGTTACTCCATGTCTACCGATGGACCATTTTTCACGGGCTCCCGATGACGCACTTATGAGTGTACCTCAAAGCACATTGCGGTTGTGGTTTTTACCTCTAGTAACCATTCCAGGTTTTTTTCGTACTGGATGGGGTCCGGGAGCCTCTACGAAAAGTGGTCGGTTGGGAGTGCCTTGGCGTTAAAACCTTCATTACGAAGTAATGATCTGTTAACCCTTTAAGGAAACGTCAACCGCTTATTAATCAATGGTTTTATCGCCCTCCATGCGCCTGATACCCCGATAGTGCGTGCGCCTGATACCCCGTGAATTAAAGTGAACTACTTCATCGGCAACTTTGGTCTAGTGCGGCGCTTTCGTAGTTCAATTCCCGTACTTCCCTCGTGGCCGGGTGGCAGGCAGGAACGGCGTATGAAGTGCAAGAGTTCCTCGTCATACTCGTTGCGGTGAATCGACAGCCAGTACTCCGGGATGGTCTGACGGGCAACAATCTTACGGATGTCTATGGCGAAGTCCGAAAATCGGGCCAGGCTGCCACTCTTTTCATAGAGCTGGCGGAAGGTGAAGGACCACCCTGCCTTCTGCTTCCCGCCATGCTTCCGCACCACCCGGTACAGCCAACGCTCAATGCCGCTGGTCAGGTCGAAGTAGGCCGGATCAATGGTCAACACAAGGCGTTGGTTGAGGATGCCGTCATAAAGCCAGTCCGGTATTATGAACTCAATACCAAGTGAATGGCCTTGCTCGTCTATAATCTCCTTCCACTCATTCAACCAACTAAATTGATGGTGCTCTTTCCGTTTACCTTGCCTGATGCTAGTAACAATACTTGTTGATTGCAGTCTGTGTAGTGCTGCTTTTAACTCCTTATAATCCTTACCACCTGTACCTCGATGAATAAACTTCAGCAGGTCATAGGCCGAGAGCCTGAAAAAACGAGAGGTTTTCAAACCTTTGCTGAGGGCCTCAGTGATCTGACTGGCTGCCCAGATAAGAATGTCCGCGTCCCAGATGGTTGCCATACCGTACTTTTCGGGAGCGGTAACGCTAATGTAATTCCCCCCCACCT
>WNFO01015441.1_pt1 | contig 10463 bp, 8 predicted proteins | sample 5400251 | NCBI WGS metagenome assembly WNFO01 (sample SAMN13153354, study PRJNA577476) | soil metagenome | isolation source: 100 cm saprolite under Madrone tree | place: USA:California | collected 2016-06-14 | reverse complement strand
GCTTCCTGGCGCGCTCCCGGGAGCAGGAACTGAAGTGCGGCACGCAGATCGCCGACGTGCTGATGAGCGTCGAGAACGTCACGGAGCGGGTCGCCGCGGCGGTCCGCGGACTCGATGACCGCGCGGCCAACGACACCCGCAAGAAGACCCTGACGCAGCTCGAGCAGGCCTGCGAGCAGGACAGCCGGCAGGCGAAATCCGGGCCGCTGAAGTGCGAATCCGTCGACCTCTACCAGGGCGGGCAGTACTGGCTCTACAAGTACCATCGGTACGACGACGTGCGCCTGGTGTTCGCCCCCGAGCGCGGCATTGCCGCCTTCGGCGGTGACCCGGACAATTTCCAGTTCCCGCGCTGGTGCCTGGACATGGCGCTGCTGCGCGCCTACGGCCCGAACGGCAAGCCCGCCGCGACGCCGGACTTCCTGCGCATCCGGCCGGAGGGGCCGCAGGCGGGCGAGCCGGTGTTCGTGTCGGGGCATCCCGGCACCACCTACCGGCTGTTGACCGTCGCGCAGCTCGAGACTCTGCGCGACGTGGACCTGCCGCGCTGGCTGCTGCGCGCCGCGGAGTTGCGCGGCCGTTTCATCCAGTTCGGCAAGACGGGCCTTGAGGCCGACCGCATCGTGGAGGATCCGCTCAACAGCCTGGAGAACTCCATCAAGGTGCGCCGCAGGCAGCTCGACGCGCTGCTCGATGAGCGGCTGCTCAAAGCCAAGCGCGACGAGGAAGCGGCGCTGCGGACCCGGGTCGCCGCCGACCCGCAGCTCGCCGCCGCGACCGGCGATCCCTGGTCGGACATCGCCAGGGCGCAGCTGAGCGAGCGCGAGCTCTACCTGCCCTATACGTTCCTCGAGCTGGGCGCCGGCTTCAACAGCCGCCTGTTCACCTATGCGCGCACCCTGTTGCGCGGCGCCGCCGAACGCCCCAAACCCAACACCGAGCGCCTGCGCGAATACCGCGACGCGGCGCTGCCGCGCATCGCGCAGCGCCTCACCGCCCCGGTACCGGTGTATCCGGCGCTCGACAGGCTCACGCTGTCCTTTGGGCTCGAGCGCATGCGCGAGTGGCTGGGGCCGGACGATCCGATCGTGCGAGCGCTGCTGGGGAAGGATTCACCCGACACACTCGCCGCACGGCTGGTAGACGGCTCACAGCTCGCCGATCCGCAGCTGCGCCGGCGCCTGTGGGAGGGCGGCGCTGCCGCGCTCGAGGCCGCGCACGACCCGATGATCGAATTCGTGCGCAGCGTGGATGGCCCGGCCCGCGCGGTGCGCAAGAGCTATGAGGACACGGTGGAAGCGCCCATCGACGCGGCTTCCGAAAAAATCGCGCGCGCCCGCTTTCGCGCCTACGGCACGAGCCTGCCACCGGATGCCACCTTCACCCTGCGCCTGAACTTCGGCACGGTGCAGGGCTGGAAGGAGGACGGACACGAGGTCGAGCCCTTCACGCACCTGGCGCGCCTGTTCGAGCGCGCCACCGGCCAGGAGCCGTTCAGGATTCCCGACAGCTGGCTCAAGGTGCAGAGCGCGCTCGATCGAGAGGTCCGCTTCGATCTCTCCACCAACAACGACATCGTGGGCGGCAACTCCGGCAGCCCGCTGATCGATACCGCCGGCCGGCTGGTGGGACTGATGTTCGACGGGAATATCTATTCGATCGCGGGCAGCTACTGGTTCGACCCCGAGTTGAACCGCGCGGTGGCGGTGGATCCGGCCATCATGTTCGAGGCGCTGCGCAAGGTGTACCAGGCGACCGAGCTGCTGGCGGAGCTGGGCGGCAGGTAAGGGGCGCTCCCCTCAGTGCGGCGCGCTTCAGTGCCCGGCCGCGCGCGCCACGATGCGGAACCTGACGCGCATCTCGTCCTGCACCTGCAATGCACCCAGCAGGGCGCTGAAGGGCGTGAGCCCGAGCTCGCTCTGCTTGAGCGCAGCCTCACCGGATACGATGAGCGCACCGGCGGCGAACTCATAGCGCACCGGCACGCTGATGGTGCGCAGCTGCCCGCGCACCGTGGTCTGCACGCGCGCCAGCACCCGCGTTTCGCCGCCGGCCTCGCCGCCGCTGCCCGGCGCCGGCGCCCCGGCAGACTCCAGCCGCACGGCCCGCAAAACGATCTGCGGGTTATGCTCGGCATCCAGCAGCGCCTCCCCGAGCATGTTGCGCCGCGTCCCCTCGCGGGCGGTATCCGGCACTTCCGGCGGGAAATCGGGGCTGTGCTCCTGAGCGCGCAGCGCCGGCTCATCGACCGTGAACTCCGCCACCGGGATACGGGCCTCGAAGCTGCTGCGCATGACATCGGCGGGCACGTAGACCGTACCGGTGAGAGCGTGCAGGGCGATCAGATGATCGTGGCCGGCGCTCGCGAGCGCGCCTGCGCGATACACGCGGATGGTGAGCAGCGATTCGTCCGCCACGATGTCGTAGGGAACCCCCTCGTGAGGCGCGGGAGTCTCGGCCACCACCTGCGGCGGCGCCGCGGGAGCGTGCGGTTGCAGCGGGCACCCGCCGAGCAGGAGCGCGAGCAGCAGCGCGCCGGCCAGCCGGAGTTTGCAACTCGCACTCACGCGCATAAGCTTAGCTGCATGGCCATGCGAAACACCACGCGCCGCTGGGGTGCCCTCGCCCAGCTGCTGCACTGGACCATCGTCGTATTGATCATCGTGCAGTTCACCCTCGCCTTGCTCGCCGAGGATCTGCCGCCGCTGAAAAAGCTCGGCATGCTCGCGCGCCACAAATCCGTCGGCATCACCATACTGGCGCTGGCGATCCTCAGGCTCACCTGGCGGTGGCTGAACCCGACTCCGGCGCTGCCCGAGACGCTCAAGCCGTACCAGCGCGTGCTGGCGCACTCCTCGCACGCCCTGATGTACCTGCTGCTGTTCGCCATGCCGCTGTCGGGGTGGATGATGTCCTCAGCACGTGGGTTTCCGGTCAGCTGGTTCGGGTTCTTTCAGCTGCCCGACCTGGTGCCGAAAAACCGGGCGCTGTACGAGGCATTGTTGACCACTCACGGGACGCTGGCGCTAGCGCTGGGAGTGCTCGTCTCGCTGCACGCCGGCGCCGCGCTCGCGCATCACTTCCTGTTCAAGGACGACGTGCTGCGGCGGATGCTGCCCTTCACCACCACGACTCAAGGACCCGAGCGATGAGCAAGGTAGCGATGACCCAAGGCGTGCGGGCGAAGCCCGCGCAGTGGCTGGCCGCCACGGCCGCCGCGATGTGCCTGGCTGCCTGGGGGCAGGGCGCAGCGGCGGACACCCCCTCCCCCGTCCACTACGTGCTCGATCAGGCCAAGAGCACGCTGGAATTCACCTTCATGCAGGCCGGCGCGCAGAACAAGGGCAAGTTCACCCGCTTCCCGATGAGCTTCGACTTCGCGCCCGGCGACCTCGCGGGCAGCCGCCTCGAGGTCACGGTCGAGATCGGCTCGCTCGACACCGGCGACAAGGAGCGCGACGACACGCTCAAGGGCGACGACCTGTTCGCGGCCGCCAAATTCCCGAAGGCGCACTTCCTCGCCACCCAGTTCGCCAGGACCGCCGCGGGCTTCGAGGCCCAGGGCAAGCTCACCATCCGCGACCAGACGCGCGACGTGCGCGTGCCCTTCACCTTCCGCACCGCCGTCGAGCAGGGCGCCACGGTCGGCTACATGAGCGGCAAGACCAGCATCCGGCGGCTCGACTTCGGCGTCGGCCAGGGCGACTGGAAGGCCACAGACCAGGTGGGGAACGAGGTCGGCGTGTCCTTCGCGCTGCGCCTCAGCGCGGCACACTGATCCTCGCCGCGCCAGCGGCCGCCGCCTTCGGCTTAATAGGGCGTACCGTCGCGGCGGGTGAACTTGCCCGGGTTGTGCGGCGGGCTCCAGATGAGGTCCACGTCCGCATCCGTGTAGTAGACGCTGTCCTGCGCGGTGTTGCGGTTGCTGATCTCAAGGTACAGCGCCGGCTGCGTGCCGCGGTTGATGATCTGGTGGCCGTCCGGGCTGCCGGCCGGGAAGCCCGCGCACATGCCGGCGGTGAGCCGCTGCTCGCCGCTGTCGGTGCGCAAGACCACCTCGCCCTCGAGCACGTACACGAACTCGTCCTCGTGGGTATGCCAGTGCCGCATGGAGGATTCCTTGCCGGGCGGCAGCATCGTCAGGTTGATGCCGATGCGGGTGAGCCCGAGCGCATCCCCGAGCCGACGCTTGTGGCGCGGCATGACGCGCGCGAGGTAGGGCTGCGGATAACCGCAGCGGGAGATCGCCTCCACACCCGCGGGGTCCAGGGCCGGTTTGTTCACTGCCATGCTGCCTCCAGGATTTCTCTTTTCGTTGGTTGACGCGCGCCGCGTGCTTCAGTGAGCATGCCACACCTGAATGCCGCAAGTTTTCGCTGACGTCGGACACTGCGTCGACGCGGTGCTGCGCCGCGTCGGACCGCGCATCGTGCTGGCGCTGCCGCTCGGGATCGGCAAGCCCACCCCGCTGGCGAATGAATTCTACCGCCGCGCGCTGCGCGACTCGAGCATCGATCTGACCATCCTCACGGCGCTGTCGCTGCTGAAGCCCGTGGCCCGCTCGGCGCTCGAGGCGCGCCTGCTGACCCCGCTCGTCGCACGGGTGTTCGGCAGCTATGTCGAGCCGGAATACGCGCGCGCCATGCACGCCGACACGGTTCCGCCCAACATCCGCATCCTGGAATTCTTCCTGACGCCGGGCGCGTTTCTGAATTCGCGCCATGCGCAGCGCCATTACCTGAGCGCGAACTACACCCACGTGGCGCGCGATGTTCTGGCGCGCGGCGTCAACGTCATCGCCCATCTGGTGGCGCAGCGCTCGGTGAACGGCGCGCTGCAGCTGAGCTTCGGCTCCAATACCGATGTCACCGTGGATCTGCTGCCGCTGATTGAAGCATCGCGCGCCGAGGGCCGCGACATCGTCATGGTGGGGCAGACGCACGCACAGATGCCCTTCATGACCGGTCACGCGCTCATTGATCCCGGACGCTTTGACTTCCTGGTGGACGATCGGCGCTACGACTACGACCTGTTCTGTCCGCCCAATCCGCCCCTCGGCACGGTCGACCACGCCATCGGCGTGTACGCCAGCGCCCTGGTGCGCGACGGCGGCACGCTGCAGATCGGCATCGGCGAGCTGGGTGACTCGCTGGTATATGCGCTGCTGTTGCGGCATCAGCAGAACCCCGCCTGGCGCGGCGCCCTCGATGGGCTCGGCGGCGCGACGGCCGCGCCGCTGATGCACGAGGCGGGCGGGGATGCGCCGTTCTCCGCCGGGCTGTTCGCCTGCACCGAAATGTTCGTCGATCAGCTGCTCGAGCTGTATCGCGCCGGGATCCTGCGCCGGCGCGTCTACGACTCGCTCCCCCTCGAGAGGCTGCTGAGCTCGGGACAGACGCTCGAGCGCTTCGATGAGCGCATTCTGGGCCAGCTGGCCGCCGCCGGCGCGGGCCCGGTGCTGAGCAGCGCGGAGTTCGCGCAGCTCAAGTGCCACGGGGTGTTTCGCGAGGATGTGGAGTTTGCCGACGGGCGCGTGCGCGCCGCCGGCGGGGCTTGGATTGCGGCCGATCTCGCCGATCCGGCCAGCCGCGCACGCCTGGCGGGGGAGTGTCTGGGGCGCGAGCTGCGCAACGGCCAGGTGCTGCATGCCGGGTTCTTTCTGGGTCCGCGCGGATTCTATGCGGCGCTGCGCGAGCTGCCCGAGAGCGAGCGGGCGCAGTTCGGCATGCGCGGGGTGGCGTTCGTAAACCAGCTGTACGGCGCCGACCAGGAACTGCGTATCCTGCAGCGGCGCGCCGCACGCTGCATCAACACCACCATGATGGTGACGCTGCTCGGGGCTGCGGTCTCTGATGCGCTGGAGAGCGGGCAGGTGGTGAGCGGCGTCGGCGGTCAATACAACTTCGTCGCCATGGCGCACGCCCTGCCGGGGGCGCGCTCGATCCTGTGCGTGCGCGCCACCCGCACGCGCCACGGCCGCACCACTTCCAACATCGTGTGGAACTACGCTCACCAGACCATTCCGCGGCACCTGCGCGACCTCGTCATCACCGAGTACGGCATCGCCGACCTGCGCGGCCGCACCGACGAGGAGATCATCGCGGCGCTCCTGAACGTCGCGGACTCGCGCTTTCAGGATGGGCTGCTGTCGCGCGCCAGGGCGGCGGGCAAGATCCGCGCCGACTACCGCATCCCGGACGCGTTCCGCAACAACCTGCCGCAGCGCCTGAGGCTCGCTCTGCGCGAGCATCGCCGGCTCGGGTACTTCAGCGAATACCCCTTCGGCACCGACCTGGCGGAGGAGGAGATTGCGCTCGCGCGGGCGCTGAAGTTTCTGGACGCGCGCACCGGGAGCGCCTGGGGGCGCCTGAAGACCGCCGCAGCCTCACTCGCCGCCGCCCCCGCGGGCCGCCATACGTCCGCGCTCAGGCGCATGGGCCTCGATCGGCCGCGCGGAGTCTCCGAGCGACTGCAGCGGCGCCTCATCGTGCTGGGGCTGAACGCCAGCGCCTGAGAGGCCCTGACCGTTACGCTGCCTCGCGGCCAGCCTCGGCTGCGTCGCATAAGAATGAGTGGCCGCCACCGCTGCTGGCATCCTGACGACGATGCTTGAGGCCCTCCACCGGCGGTGCCTGAGGCGCACGGCCAGGCCCCTGATAATGAAGGACTGCGATGCCAGCAGCGTGAACCATGGCGCGAACAGGGCCCAGTCCGGGAGCTTCTGCCTGACACCGATCAGGCCGACTGCCGAGTAGAGCACGCTGAAGGCGAGCAGCACGGCGAGCACCTGGCGCCCGCTCAGGCCGGCGCGCATCAGCACGTAGTGAAAATGCTCACGCCCGGCGGTGCGCAAACGACGATTGCGAAAAGCGGGGAAATTGAACAGCAGGAACCCGAGGGTCGCCCCGCAAGCCACCGCTGCCACGCTCACCGCCGGCGCGCTCACTCCGGTCGCGAGCCCGGCAGCGGCCAGGCCAATCAGGGCCATCGAAGCCGCCAGGCCGTCGATGCCGTCGATGAAGTTGAAGGCATTGATGACGCTCAGCGCGACCAGCACGGATCCGGGAACGGCGAGAATGCCCAGCCTCAAGAGGCCGGTTCCGAACGGGTCGCCGATATCCCTGAGATACAGGCCGCCGCTGATGATCATGACGAGCACGGCGCAGGTCTGTGCCGCAAGCCGTGCCGACACCCCGATATTGTAACGGTCGTCGATGACGCCCACGACGACGAGAAGCGCGGCGGGGACCAGCAAAGTCCATAGGCCGGTGGTTTGCACGGTGGTCATCGCCGCAACGAGGATGCCGATGAACATCGCAATGCCGCCGATCAGCGGAATCTCGCCGATATGCTGCTTGCGACCGCCGGGCTTGTCGGTGATGCCAAGACGAAGCGCGAGCGGACGCAGCGTGAGCGTGAGAACCGCCGTTACTGCAAACGCCAGCGCAGTAGATAACGATAGCTCCATCCGAGGAACCCTTTAGTCCAGAAATCCCGCTGGACGATCCGGCGATCTATATACGCCGTCGTGACCCGGATCACAAAGCGACGATGACATAACGTTCCTTGCGCATTGTCTGGGTGCAGAAGCTTTCAGCGAGCGCCTCCGCATGACTCGAGTACGCCCAGCATCGATGCCGCCAGCGCATCCCTCGAATACAGGGGCGCAGCGGCGCGAGCCGCCACCGCCAGCCGTTCACGATCAGCGGGACTCCCCGCCAGTCTCTCAATCGCAGCCGCCATAGCCGCCGGATTCTCCGGCGGCACGCAAACCCCGCATTCCAGGGTGCGCACGATGCCCGTGGCCTCACCCTCCGGCAACGACATCAGGATCGGAATGCCCATGCCCATGCATTCAAAGATCTTGGACGGGATGACGGTCCTGAAGACCGGCGCGTCTCGCAGCGGAATCAGCGCCACGTCGCACAGGCTCCAGATCTCCGGCATTCTCTCCTTGGGCTGACGCGCAAGCATGACTACGTTCCCGAGTTTCCGCTCCGCCACCATGGCTTCCACGCGCGCCCGGTCCGCGCCCCCGCCGACGAACAGAAACACGATATCCTCGCGCTCGCTCAGCAAGGCCGCTGCCTCGACCACCTTGTCCAGCGCGTGCGCGAGTCCGTGCGTGCCGAGGTAGCCCGCGACAACCTTGCCCTGCAATCCCAGGTCCGCTTCAAGCGCCGGCGAGCGCGGCCGCGGTTGGTACTGTGTCGCGTCAACCCCGTTCACCACGACGTGAATCTTCCTGCCGTCGACCCCTCGTGAGATGAGTTCCCGGCGGAAGGACTCGGTCACCGCGACGATGGCCGTGGCCCGCCGGTACAGGAACATCTCGATGCGCTCGAGTGCGCGGATCACCACCGACCTGCGCATGGCTCCCACCGCGACGATGGAGGCGGGCCAGAGGTCGCGCAACTCGAGCACGAACGGCCGACGCCTGGCCACCGAAACAGCCCAGCCGGCGAGCGCGCAGAAAAACTGCGGCGACGTTGCCACGACCACATCAGGACGCCGCTCGAACAGGGCCATCGCGAAGCCCATCAGCATGAAGCTCAGGTAGTCGAGAGTTCGCTTGAGAAATCCCTCGTTGGCGGTGATGTAGGTCTTCACCCGCACCACGCGGATTCCGTCCACCGTTTCCACCTGTCGCCAGGCGTTGCGGTAGCCGGGAAAGAGTTTCCCCTCCGGGAAATTGGGCGCGCAGGTCACGACGGTCACCTCATTGCCGCTACGCACCCAGCGGATGGCATGTTCGTACACGCGCGTTGCAGGCGCATTACCCTCGGGCGGGAAGTTGTCGGACAAGAACAGAATTCTCATCCGGGCGGGGACTCCCAGCGAAAACGGGTCGTCCACACCGGGGCGACAGGTGTCACCGACAGGACCTCACAGACAATCGCTTGGCCGAACCGCGGGTGCCAGGTGGCCGCCGCGAGCCTGCCCGACGCCCTGTCCACCGTCCAGGTGAACTCACTACCCCGCAAGACGTGGAATCGCGCCTCGGCCGATGTGTACTGACCCTCCAATACGTCTTCCACGACCAACCCCTGCGGGTCGAGCCGCCAGCGTCTTCGATGGATCACCTTGCCGGGCAAGCGCCTATAGCCCTCGTGTCCGGCCGACAGCCAGAGTGCAGCGCCATCCCGGCCCCAGCTCACCGCGAGCGGCCGCGCCCGACGCGCCACCCGGAAGCTGCTCCAGACCTCGGAGGAATCGACCCCGTCCACCATCACGGTGTTGTGGGCCGCGGTTCCCCGCTGCCGCAGCCGCTCGGCGCTGACTTCATAGGTGGATGTACCGGCGTTGACCAGCACCCGCTGCCCTCGCAGCGACAACTCGAAGCTCAGCGTATCTGCATGTGCGTGGCCCGGCAGATGATCCGGCCCGATCTCGCCGACATCGGCGATCATCACCGCCGGGCCGAACTGCAGACGCACGTAGCCCGAACCGGTAAGCGCCTCGATGTCCGCCAAGGGCGCCAGGTCACAGGCAACGCCCAGCGCCGCCGCGTACTCGGTCAAGGCAGCGAGCGCGGGCGCGATGTCAAAGGCTGCATCGTTGAAGAATGAGATGCCGCCATCTGGGTGCGTCATCACCCGTAACCAGCGGTGCATGCGCGGCACGATCTCGCGCCAGGCGGCGACATGCTCGTCGGTGAACAGCCCCGGGTACACGCGCGCCAGTTGCAGCAGATCGAGCACGTCCTCCAGCACGATCGCGTGATACATCGGGCTGCGCTCGAAGTGCCCGCCGTCGGGCAGGATCTGCTCCTCGATCTCGCGCCTGAGCAGCCCCAGCCCCTTGACGCGCCAGGCCTCGGCCTCGGCGCCGTCGAAGAACGCTCCGGCGAATACCAGCGCCTTGGCATTGGCCCACAGGTGATTGCCCAGAAGATGGGTCTCGAGCCGCTCACGCAGGAACCGGGTTTGCACCGCCAGGCTTTGCCGAGCCGCCTCATCCAGAGGGTTACCGCTCAAGACCCATTTCACCCAGTTCACGATCCGGAGCGACGTGGGATACGGCTCCCAGCCGCTACCCCGCCCGGGCGGGTTCTCGAGAACCCAGCGCGCAACCAGCGCGCGGTGCCACAGGGTCCGTGCCGCGGCATCCGCTGCCGCGAGGTCGTCGAAATAATGCGCGTTGTAGAGCCAGAGTTTCGGCCAGTCAGGCCGGTTCCAGTCCAATTCCGCAGCAATGCGACGCTCGACGCTCAGAAAGCGGAAAGTCTCTGGGCCCGTCATCGTGGCTGTGCGAGCACAACCGGTCCATGTTCCCGTGCCCGGGCGCAGAGCCGGCGCGGGCTTGAGGTCCGGTCTTGGGCGATGCAGCCGGAACCGCAGTCGCCCGTAAACCTGTCCCGGCCGCAGCCACCGCACGGTGTGCCAGTAGCGGGAGAGGGTTTCCGGAGACATCAAGTTGCGAGCAGGCACTCCAGCACCGCCACGATCCGCTCGCCGCTCCTG
>WNFO01006318.1_pt1 | contig 10463 bp, 10 predicted proteins | sample 5400251 | NCBI WGS metagenome assembly WNFO01 (sample SAMN13153354, study PRJNA577476) | soil metagenome | isolation source: 100 cm saprolite under Madrone tree | place: USA:California | collected 2016-06-14 | reverse complement strand
TATAACTATCCTATTTTCAGTCGCTTATGAATTCACCATCTCTTCACCATCAATTCACCAATCCTGCATGGCCCTAGTTGCGTTGCTGCCGTAAAAATGCCGCCTGCCGGGCCAACTGGCCCCAGGGAGATTTCTTATGCAGATGACCCTCAAAGCAGGAATCACAGCCTTAGCTGGTATTTTGGTCGCCATGTTCGCAGTAAACGCGAACGCGGAATGCGGCAGTTTCCAAAAGTCACACTTCGGAGCGTCTCTTCACCAGCAGTCTTGGGAAGGAAAATATCTTTCCAGCCCAGCCTCATTGTTATCGGTTGCCGACTCTGGCGAACCGATCGTTGGTTTTTGTAAAGTAACGTTCACCTCGGAAGGAACGCCGGGCATACCGGATGGCACGGTAATTGATCAGGCGTATTCGCAGTGGCACAGCGACGGAACAGAAATCATGAATTCTTCTCGTCCACCAGTCACGCAGAGCTTCTGTCTGGGAGTGTGGAAAAAGGTGGGTGGGTTGCGCTACAAGTTAAATCATTTTGCGATCAGCTGGGATCCCAACAACAATCTGGTCGGGCCCGGCAACATTCGCGAGGAAGTGGCCCTCAGTCCCACCGGCAAGAAGTTCAACGGCACGTTCACGATTGACCAATTTGACCAAGCGGGGAACACACTGGTCCACATAACGGGTCACCTCCGCGGAATTCGCATAACTGCGGACTCGCCAGCGAGTGTGGCGTTTTCAGAGCAACGGTTAACTAGATCGAAGCCACGGTCGGGCTCCGGGCGCAAAACCTGAGCCCGGCGAAAAGCCTCGGCACCAACAACCGCCGAACCGCCCATTCATGTGATGAAGATGAGTTCTGATCATTAACCCTTACGCTTGTAGTGAATCGGCCACAGCACTTCCCATGTTTTCCCACCGTCGAGAGACCTCTCCCAACTCCAATCGAATTCGTTCCGGCCGATGTTCTTGAAGACCATCCTTTGCTGAACCTTCGATCCGTCGGGCCGCACGGCTTCACGCGCGAGCACCATCTGGCCATCTTTAAATTCACCGATGAAATCGAGATAACCGCCCTCATTATCGACCCAGGTCTGCTTCCACCCTGCCAGCGCGAGCCTCGAATATGGAGACGCTGTGGCCGCGAAGATGCATGGACTCGCCGCCCGAGAAGTTCTCCTCGACGATGCAGCCGTCGAGAATGCGCTTGATGCTGTTTGTGCCATGCCCGGCATCACCGGTGCTATTCCCCGGCCACGTGAGCTCCCAGTCGCCTAGCCAGAAATCCATTTGCTTCTGCTCAGGCGCCGAACAAGGTTGCGGCTGTGATTTTGTTGCGGCAGTGTCTTGTGCGACCACGATGGCGGTCAACAGGACTGCAACGCCCAGCGCGAAAACGTGAGACTTAGACATGGCTGCCCCCATGGTGAGACGGAGCGCCGCAAAAAATGTTGGCCCTCAACCAAGTATTTTTCTTTTTTTCGCCGTCATCCCGGCGGGGCAGCGGGGCTGGCTTCGACGAACCTGAGCGTTCAGTGTTAGGTCTTCAACACGTCCGCCTCGTGTATAGTGTGGGGCTAATCCCCTGCCCGATGCGCGGAGTGGTTTATCGATGAATGTATCGATGCTTATATTCATATTGGCCGCATCTATCCTAGCTGCGGCGTGGCTGGGATTGTATATCGCTAAACGTCGTGGTCACCCCTTCCTTGAGACGCAGGCCGATCCTCAGCCTTGGAGCCTCCCGCAACTCGTGTTGGCGAGCTTCTTAACCCTGTTCGCCGAGCTGGCCTTTATCCGCTGGATCGCCGTTGAAGTCCGCGTCTTTGCGTACTTTAAGAACCTGACTTTATTGCTGTGCTTTGTCGGTTTCGGACTTGGCTGTGCTCTGGTCAGCGAAAGAGTCCGATGGTCCGCGGCCCTCAAAGCGTTCCTTGGGTTAGTTCTGATAGTCCGCTTACCCTGGAGCCAAGGACCGCTGGAGCGGCTTTCGCAGAATCTAGGCGCGGCAGCAGATGTCAATATCTGGGCGACTGGCAACCAGTGGCGCTGGGTACCGTTCTGCGGTGCGGCCTTACTCGCTGCCGCTTTGTTCCTGCTCATTGTCGTCGTCTTTATCCCACTGGGGCAAACGGTGAGCCGGCAGATGAATGCCGCGCCGCGTCCGTTATCAGCCTATTCATGGAATCTACTGGGCAGCCTGCTAGGGATCCTCGCGTTTTTGGGAATTAGCCGGATTATGCTGCCTCCCACCTTCTGGCTGAGTGCGGTTCTTCTCGGCTTTGCTATTTTGCAGGCCGGACGGAGAGAACGGTTGCTAGTCACTGGGCTGATCGTTCCGCTGGTTCTGCTGCTCCACGACCCTGCGCAACACGATGGCTATATTGTTTGGACTCCTTATCAACAAATTCAATATTCGCGGCACTACGCCGGCAATGGAGACTTTGCCGCAGGGTTTCTCCGGGTCAATCACACCGGGTACCAATCCATAGTGAATCTTTCCTCCTGGTTTCTAGCACGGCATCCCAACCTGTTATTAGGTCCTGCTGATGAAAATCCTTACAATCTGCCTTTTCGTTTTGCCGTGCCTCAGCCACATGTATTGGTGGTCGGCTCGGGTACTGGAAACGACGTAGCTGGGGCGTTGCGCAATGGTAGCCGGGCAGTCGATGCAGTGGAGATTGATCCCGCCATCCTTGAGATCGGACGCCGCGAGCATCCCGAGCGCCCTTATGATTCGCCACGCGTTTCGATCTATGTGACAGATGCGCGACGATTCCTGAAGCGGAGCACTGCTCGTTACGATTTGATTCTTTTTGGTCTGCTCGATTCGCACACGCAGTTTTCAGACTATTCCAACATGCGAATCGATAACTTCGTATATACAGAACAATCTTTTCGCGAGGCGATGCAGCACCTGAATCCGAATGGAATCGTCTTTGTGAAGTTTCAGGTCGATCGGCCGTGGATGGCCGTCCGCATCGCTGAAATGTTACGCGGGGTTTTTGGCAAGCCCGCTGTGGTATTTAGAACTGCAACCGGCTACGGCGCCAATGCAACATGCTTCGTGATATCTAGCGGCAATCGAGTTGAAGATGCGTTGGCTGCCGATCCGCGGCTGGCGCAATTTGTGCGCAAAACGGCAAGAGCGCTCGATTCGGGGCGGATTCCGATCACAACCGATGACTGGCCATACCTCTACCAGCAAGGGCGCTGGATTCCGCGAACCTACTACTCAGTGGGATTGCTCGTCCTTGTTATCGCCGCCGGGCTGTACTCGCAGATCACGGCAGCTGCCCGCCGTTTACCATCGCTTTTTTTCTTTGCCATGGGAGCTGGGTTTTTGTTGCTCGAGACGCAACTCGTTTCCCGACTAGCCCTGTTCTTCGGAACGGTGTGGCAAGTGAATGGGATCGTCATCTCGGCGTTGCTTCTGGCTCTGTTGCTCGCCAACATCCTTGTGGAGCATGGCAAGAATTTTCTCCGGCGACCCTGGATTTTTGGCGGCCTGCTTGCCGGTTTGGCCGTGGCCTACTTGATACCGTTTGACCGAATTCCAGTATCAGCGAGTGTGGAGGGGATAATCGCCGCGGCGGTTTTTGCCATGCCGGTTGTTTGTGCAGGCTTGTTGTTCGCATTGGAATTTCAGACGGTTGATTCCCCGAGTGCAGCTCTGGGGGCAAACATGCTAGGGGCGGTGGCGGGCGGGCTCATGGAGAATCTCTCCTTGGTGATCGGGATGCGTGCATTGCTGCTGGTAGCGATGGGTCTGTACTGCCTGGCTGGCATTGGGCTCTGGCGGCGCTGGCGGCCTGCGGCTTTCGTGGAAAGCGGTGCCGGTAACCGCCACGCAAGAGTTGTGCAGTCTGTCTCCAACTATTGAACTCGGTCAGGTCAAGCTTTGTCTTCTGTGATACACCTTTAGGCTTGATTCTCCAGCAAGCCATCTTTTTATTTTTCGCTGGCATCTTGGGCGGAGCGCTCAACGCTGTGGCTGGAGGCGGCAGTTTCATCTCATTTCCCGCGCTGCTTTTCACCGGTGTTCCTCCAATTCCAGCGAATGCAACCAATACGCTGGCCCTTTGGACGGGCGTAACCGCCAGCGGCGGTGCATACCGCAATCGGCTGGACGTGCCCCGGCGCGTAATGATTCCGCTGATCGCAACCAGCTTGCTCGGCGGCGCAGCAGGCGCCGTGCTCCTGCTGAAGACTCCCGCCCACACCTTTATGCGCGTGCTGCCGTGGCTGATGCTGGGCGCCACGCTGCTCTTTATTTCTGGCAATCGTCTTTCCCGCGGGCGGCCATCGAGTGTGGGAAACGAAGCTGGCGCCGGAGCAATTGCGGGTGCCTCAATTTTCGAGTTAGTGGTGGCAATTTATGGAGGCTATTTCGGCGGCGGCGTAGGAATTGTGAATCTGGCCATGCTCACCGCGATCGGCATGACGGATATTCACTCAATGAATGCGCTCAAGAGCGTGTTAGGTAGCGCGATCAACGGCATTGCCGTGCTCGTCTTCATTATGCGACGGGCTATCTTTTGGCCTCATGCCGCGATCATGGTTCTGGGGGCAATCGTCGGTGGATACTTCGGCGCCCATTACGCCTTGCGGCTGCCACAGGCTTGGGTGCGTTGGTTCGTGATATTCGTCGGGGCAGGGATGACGGCATATTTCTTTGCGAAGGCATACTAAAGAGCTTCGGATAGCAGATCTGTCAGGGCTGCTGCAGCTCAAGAGCATAAATTTCCTGAGTGCTCGTATCGCGGACAAACAGAGGCGTGCCATCAAATGCGATGCCACTCCAGGACCCAAGCTGCCAATTGAAATACCGGCGGAGCCCCTTCAAGCTAAGCAATTCTTCAGACTTGTTTCCGCCCACCTTCACCCGCCGATATGACTGGTCCTTTCCAAAGAACCAATCAAAATAGACGTACCTGCTGTCGCGGGACCAATTAGGAAAGCCGACGGTGTGACCCTCGTCCGCCCAAACGGCCCATTTCTGCGTCTTGAAATCATAAAGCATCAATTTTTGTGAGTCGCCAGAGAGCGCAGCAAGATAACGCCCATCCGGTGACCAGCGGGGACTATATAGACCCTTAGATCCGGGAGCGGTTGAGAGTTGATGCGAATTTAGATCCAGAATGCGAATTTCATATTCCTCGGGATCGCCGCTACCTCCGAACGCGATTTGCCGGCCGTCAGGCGACCAAGTGGGATCGACGAGACTGCGGTTCTCGGACAGTAATTCCTGAACGGCACCGCCCTGAGCGGAAACCAGAGACAGATTCCAAGGTTTTCCAGGCTGGGTAGTGCAGAGCACGATTCGCTTCCCGTCTGGCGACCAGCGCGGCAGCATGGATGATACCGGCGGGTATGTGAGCTGAAGGCGCTCGCTGCCATCCACGCGGCTGCGCCAGAGCGTCCCATCAGGAATATCAGCGTACGTAATCCACTGGCCATTTGGCGAAAAGTCAACCTCTTCGGCCGGAATTCCGGAAAGAAATGGGACAAATTGCGAGGAACGGGAGTCGTAGCGTACAAGTTCGCCCCGCGGCTGCGAACCAATCACAAACATCCGCTTGCCATCTCTGCCTGGCAAGGCCCAGTCGAAATTAAGAGGGCCCGTAGTGAGCTTAACGGGAGTGGATGCAGACTTGCGAAACCAGCTCCTGCCCTCTGGCACCGCCCAGATATTGAAACCGCTGCTATCGCCATGGGTGAAAATGTAATAGGCGCCGTCCGCTGTCCATTGACCGTTGCCCACCGTGGGGGGATTGGTCCAGCCAGGAAAAACCTGGTGCAGACCAGTTCCGTCCGTCGTTGCTTCCCACAATGAAATATCGTTCGTCGCGTCACGAACGGTAAAGCGAATGCTACGCCCGTCAGGTGAGAATCTGGTTCCGAACGGAAATCCCGAAGCGGTTAGCAGTTTGCGGGGCTGGCTGCCATCCGTCTTCGCCGAATAGAGATCATGGCCGTGAGCATAAATAAGCTCGTGCCCGTCCGGTGACCACGTTGCGTCATGCGCCATAATGTTGGCCAAGCGCCGGGGAGACCCGGCAGGCAATGGCACGGTCCAAATAGCCTCTTCTGGTTCAGTGCCAGAGAACGATCCCACGAGCAGCTGCGAGCGGTCATGTGAGATATCGACCGCCTGACTATTAGTGAACGGAGTCGGAATTGCGGCCACCTCGCCGCCGCTTGTCGAAACCTGAGCAAGGACGAACTGATCGCCAGAGATTTCGTTGAAGTAAATGCGCGCGTTGTCGGAGAGCAGCGGTCCTGATTTGGGAAGGTTGTCATGGGTGATCTGGGTAACGTTCGAAACCTTAGGTGCGGGCGGCGATTTCGTCCACCACATCGCTGCTGCAACAAGGATCAACACGGCCACCGCAATCGCAATTGAGGGCCATCGAACTCGGAGCCTGCGGGTTGGCGAAGCATTGCCAACAGGCACTTTCCCGGAAGTTGTATCGCGCTTCAAGCGCCGGAGGTCAGCGCGCAGCTCGGCGGCGCTCTGGTAACGGACGTCGCGATCTTTCTCCAGCGCCTTATTTATGATTCGTTCCAGCTCCGGAGGCATTTCCGGATTGAGCCGGAACGGCGTGGCAGGATCTTTGTTGAGAATGGAATTAAAGATCGCGGCGCTGGTGTCTCCACGAAAAGGAAGCGCACCGGTGGTGGTCTCGTATAAGACCGCACCGAACGAAAAGATGTCGGTACGGCCATCGAGATCTTTTCCCAGCGCCTGCTCGGGAGACATATAGGCAACTGTACCGAGAGCGCTGCCCGGACTGGTGAGATGTTCACTGATCGTGGCCGCACTTTGACCGACCGGGGCACCAACCGAACTCATTTTAGCGAGACCGAAATCGAGAATTTTGGCGTGTCCGCGATCGGTCACGAAAAGATTTGCCGGCTTAATATCGCGATGGACGATGCCTTTGGCATGGGCGGCTTCGAGAGCGTCGGCAACCTCGATACCGATGTCGAGGAGGCGCTCAAGTTCGAGTGGGCGGCCAAAGAGCAATTGTTTGAGTGTCTTCCCTTCCAAGTACTCCATAACAATGAAGGGCCGTCCGTGATCTTCGCCAATTTCGTGGATGGTGCAGATATTTGGATGGTTCAGCGCCGATGCAGCGCGGGCTTCACGGCGGAAGCGCTCGAGGGCTTGCGAATCTTGTGCGACGGCATCGGGCAGAAATTTCAAGGCTACAAAACGGCCGAGTTGAGTATCTTCGGCGCGATATACCACACCCATGCCTCCGCCGCCCAGCTTGTCCAGGATTCGGTAATGCGAGACCGTTTGCCCAGGAATGGAATCTGTGTCGGGCATAGGCGGCAACATCTTAGCAGAGAAAAAAGATGCTAATCAGATTTCAGCGGACTGGGACGCAAGCCCCGCACCAGCAAAGCAAACTTACTGAGCCGGCGCCGAGACGTGCTCGTGCACAATCACCCACTTGCCACCCTGGTTCTCAAAGACAACCGTCCAGCGCCAAGTGGCCAGCTCCCGCTTGCCATTTTTCAGAGTCGCATCTTCCTTTATTGTGGAAGTAGCCCAGTAGGAGTTTCCAGCGGAATGGACCTGGGCATCGTCATTCACAGTGAACTTCCCGGACTTATAATCTGCAAGTTCCTTTTTCACCCCACTCTGATACTCATCCCAACTGTCGTACTTGAGCGGTGCGATATCAAAAAACACATGCGGACCCTGGGCATAGAACTGTGCAACATTGGCAGGGTCGAGAGTGCCCCAACCGTCCCAGATCTTTTGCATATACGCTTTGTCGGGAGCCGGACCGGTTGCCTGTGGCTTCTTGACAGATTTCTTCTGTGCCGCAAATCCTGAAAGACTGACTGCGACTAGGCAAAGTAAGACAGTGAAGACGCGCTTCTGCATTGAGTTTCCTCCGATTCGGCGACAGATTGTCGCACAGAACCGTGAAAACGCAAAGCACACGAACGGCTGTACGGTAGTGTCTCAGTTTGACCCTAAACGGAGCTCGGACTCGGGTCCCGTCCCATGCGCCAGTGCGCGAATAGGCGACTAGACGGGACCGGAGTGAGCCTTCTGTAATCGCCAAATGAGATACGGCAGCACCGTGAGCGTGAGAATCACCAACGCATGTAGCAGGCCGTCGGAAATAGCCTGACCGGAGGCCCCAAGGGTGAAGAAGTTCATGCTGATGTGTCCGAGTCCGCCAGGCACTGCCGTTCGACTCGCGTGAATTCGGGAGGTGGCGCCCATCCATGCGATCAGGACCAAACCGACAGTGAGCCAAACCGCTTTCAATCTTTGACGGGCGGCGATGAGACCGATTCCCCAACCGACGAGAACCGGCGCGCCGAAATAGTATAACTTGCCGGCCTGAAAATAAATATTCGCGAACCCGTACATTGGGCCTGTTGGGCTGCCGAAAGGCGTATCGGCTCCTGGCAGAAAAATCTTCCAACCAAACCACAAGTAAACACAAGCAACGAAATAGGCCCCAGCCAAAAGGCAGAGGGGAGCGAGACCAAACATGGCCCACGGCGCTCGGACGCACCAGGATTGGAACTGGCGCTGCTCTATCATCGCCTTGGCGAGATCATCCATCCCGCCGAGCCGGACGAGCGCCGCGGATTCCGCATCCGCTCGGCTGCGGCCCGCGCGTTCTTCTTCCGCCCTCAGGTCGGCCAGATGATCGGCAAGTTCGGTCAGATAACGCCGCACATGCCGTGGCGTGACGCCAGCCCGCAGCAAGCGTTCGCGAAGTTCATGGAATGGCTTCGCCATGTTGCCCTCCTGTCAGCAGCTTTTGAATTGCGACCACCAGATTGGTCCAAGCCTCCGACAGATCGTCCAATCGATGCGATCCTTTGACCGTTACGGAATAATAAATACGGCTACGGCCATTGACCTTCTTGCGTCGCGACCTGAGCGCGCCATCGCGTTCCAATCCGTGCAGCACGGGATAGACTACACCTTCGCCGACTGCAATCACCGCGTCGGTACGGCTACGGATTGCTTGAACAATCTCGTAGCCATACATCTCCTCTTGCTGGAGTAGCCTGAGGATCAGGAGCTCCGGAACTCCATTCATAAAATTCGGATTGGTCTCGCGCGCTGCCATCGAAGACCCAGAATACCTCGCGGTTCGATGTATTGCAAGCTAACAGACGCTGACGTTTTCAACTATTGAAACGTCTTTCCTGGCGAGAGGCTATTTTTAAAGTTAGAAACCACCGGCTGTGCGTTTAGTTTGACGCTATTCCGAAGCGCACGGTAAAATACTTCAGTTTGCCTGTACTCGCGGCTCCGTTCTGGGGCCGTCCGCAATCGCTGCTGAGAGCGCCGACGCGGAACACAGCAAGCATAAGGAAATCAGCAGGTTCGCCGAATCGCGACAGATGCGATCGGTAACCACGGAGGCATAGCTATGTACGCGGTCATCCGCACGGGCGGAAAACAATACCGGGTCGCGCCCGGCGATGTAATACGCATCGAGAGCCGAGCTAGTGCCGACAGCAACCTTGAGTTCAGCGATGTGCTGGCAGTCTCCGGCGGCGAGGGACAGATTGGACGTCCGCCATCGGATGCCCGGGTTCTCGGGCAGGTAGTCGAACAGGGACGCGGCGACAAAATCCTCGTGTTCCACTACAAACGGAAGAAACAGTACAAGAAGATCGCAGGCCATCGGCAGCCGTTCACTGCGGTTCGCATTACTGAGATTGCGTTTGACGGCCAAAAGTTCACCGCTCCCGAGCTTTCGAAGAAGGAAGCGAAGCCGAAGAAAATGAAGACGTCGGCAGAGCCTGTGGAGATCGCCCCGAAAGCTGAAGCCAAAGCCAAAGCTGCGAAAGCTCCGGCGAAGAAAGCGGCAGCGAAGAAACCGACGGCAAAGAAGTCTGCGCCGAAGAAAAAGAAGTAACTGAAAGCTGACGGCTGAGAGCTGATAGCCTGTTGGAAACTAACGCAACTGGAAACTAAGTCATGGCACATAAAAAAGGATTAGGCAGTTCACGAAATGGACGTGATTCGAACGCCCAGCGGCTGGGCTTCAAAGCATTCGGCGGGCAAGTTGTCCCCGGCGGGACGATCATTGTGCGGCAGCGCGGCACTCGGGTGAAGCCGGGCCTCAACGTTGGGCGTGGCAAAGACGACACGTTATTCGCCAAGATTTCCGGTCGAATCAAGTTCATGGACAAAGGCTCGATGGGCAAGTTCGTAATGATCGAGCCATTGGAAGCGAATTAGCCGACGATTACCATCGGGCGCATCTTAAGTATGCGGTCCGCAGCCTCGCCTTCGGGTTGGGGCTTTTTTATTTAAGCTCTCAGCTGTCAGCTATCGGCTTTCAGTTAACCCGAAGTTTAGACGCAATCCAGGCCAACACTGATAGCTGAGAGCTGACGGCTGATAGCTGACTATGTTCATCGACGAAGCTAAAATCCGGGTTAAAGCTGGCGGCGGCGGGAACGGCTG
>WNFO01006317.1_pt1 | contig 10463 bp, 5 predicted proteins | sample 5400251 | NCBI WGS metagenome assembly WNFO01 (sample SAMN13153354, study PRJNA577476) | soil metagenome | isolation source: 100 cm saprolite under Madrone tree | place: USA:California | collected 2016-06-14 | reverse complement strand
GGACTTGAATTGGTTTCCGCCATGAGCGGCGAAATCCGCGAACCCAGGCGCACCCTGCCGCGTGCAGCGCTGACCGCTGCGGCCTTGATCGCCGCAATGTATATCGTCGGAACGTTTTCCGTCCTAGCGCTGGTGCCGGCTGGTGACGTCGATCCAAAAAGCGGTGTGTTTCACGCGATCACGGTCGGATCTGTCGCGCTGAAAATCGGCTTCGTTGGTATTCTTGCCGCCTTGCTCGTCACAGTTGGCAACGCTGGCGGCGTTGGAAGCACAGTCGCCGGAATTGCTCGTGTGCCGTTCGTCGTCGGGATCGATAGGTATTTGCCCAAGGCCTTCGGAAAGATTCATCCGCGCTGGAAGACTCCTTATGTTTCGATCATCGTGCAGGCCGTTGCTTCTGCGCTGGTGTTGTTGCTTAGCCAGATCAATGAGACGACGCGCGGCGCATATCAAGCGGTGATCGATATCACCATCATTCTATATTTCATTCCGTTTCTTTACATGTTTGCCGCGGCCATCAAACTTGCCGGACGTCCGGACCGCACGGCAAATCCTCAAGCGGTTCTGGTTCCCGGAGGCAAAGCGGGTGTGTGGATTGCTTGCACTCTGGCGTTTTCGGTTACGTTGTTGTCGATTATCGTTTCTGTTTTTCCGCCGGGAGATTCTTCGAACCGAAAGCTCTTTCTTATCAAAGTGATTGGCACCACGGTCCTGGCAGTCGCTGTCGGACTGATTCTGTATTTCTGGGGTGCAGCGAAGAAACGATCCGAAACATCTTAGACGGGATGGCGACTGATCATTTTCGACGCTCCAGTGGGTTCTAGAATCCTTCTGAGACAAGACGGTCGAGCGTCAAGCGGCTTTGGGCTCCGTTGTTCGCGCGACCTTCCAAGTACCGCTCTACGTATTTCCCGAGAACGTCGCCTTCGACGTTGACGAGGTCGCCGGGTACGCGATCGCGAATGTTTGTGTGTGCGTAGGTGTAGGGGATGACGGCGATTTCCGCGATGTGGTTTTGCCGGCGGGCAACGGTAAGGCTGATTCCATCGATGGTGATGGAACCTTTCGAGACGATGTAGCGTGCGAGGTCTCGCGGCACTTCCACGCCATACCACCAATTGTCACCTTCAGCAGTGAGATGCGCGACGCGGCCGGAACCGTCCACATGGCCAAGAACGAAGTGGCCGCCAAATTCTTTTCCTGCGGCGAGAGGCTGCTCGAGATTTACGTCAGCGCCAGTCTTCAGCGAGGCAAAAGAGGTTTTGGCGAGAGTTTCGCCAGAAAGGTCCGCGGAGAAGTTTTCGTCGTCGCGATGCACGACCGTGAGGCAGCAGCCATTGACGGCGACGCTGCCGGAGACCGCGAGGTGCCGCGCGAGCGACGGAGCGTAAACGGTAAGTTTGCCGCCTGTAGGGCTCACCTCCAGGTGAGCGATTTTGCCGAGATGTTCAATGATGCCGGTAAACATGTGCCTTTGGCGGATGTCTCTTTCAAGATAGCAGATTTACGGATTCAGCCAAATTTAACGGCGTGCCACGAACCGATATGTCGGTTTCATACGGCCGCTACAAAAACCTTACTAGAATTTAGTAAGATTGCGTGCACTAAACAATTGCTGTTCCAAGAGGCGGCACTCGATCTGATGACCAGCGAATCACAGGACCGTGAATTGGGGATGCACCGCAAGATCACGCGTCGGGATTTTTTAGATGGCGCGGCCATGGCGATCGGGGCGGTTACGCTTGGTCTGCATGGCTCGGTGCCACCATCTCGCGCGGATGAACTGCCCGCATATCCGCCTGCGCTGACCGGGCTACGAGGAGATCAGGACCGGCTCTTCGAATATGCGCACAGACTGCGCGACGGAAAATCCTGGGAGACCTTTGGATCGATTGAAGAAGTGCCCGAGCAGTACGACTTGGTCGTGGTTGGCGCTGGAATCAGTGGGCTGGCGGCGGCTCATTTTTACCGGAAGCAGGCGGGCAATAGTTCGCGAATCCTGATTCTCGATAATCACGATGATTTTGGCGGACATGCGCGGCGAAACGAATTTGACGTCAACGGAAGATTGCTCCTTGCGAATGGCGGTACGCAGTCGATCGAGAGTCCGGGTGAGTACAGCAAAGTTGCCAAAGGCGTGCTGAAGGACCTGGGAATTGACGTGCAGAAGTTTTATCAGAATTACGATCAACGACTCTATGCGGGCCTTGCCACTGGGTGTTTTTTTGACAGGGAAACTTTCGGCGCGGACAAATTGGTGACCGGAATGGGCACAACACCGTGGGCCGAATTTCTCGCGAAAACGCCACTTTCTCCAGCCGTGCAAAAAGATATCGCGCGGCTGTATACAGAAAAGAAAGACTATCTGGCGGGGAAGAGCAAAGCACAGAAAATTGCTTTGCTGAAAACGATTAGCTATGCGGATTTTCTGACGAAGCATTGCGGCGCACTTCCCGAATCGCTGCCGTTTTTCCAAAAATATTCGCATGACCTGTTCGCGGTAGGCATTGAAGCGATTTCAGCGTACGGCTGTTACAGCAACGCTGACGACTACGGGTCATTTGCATACGCGGGGTTCAGCGGACTGGGACTGGGCACGGAGGAGAAAGAAGAGCCGTACATTTTTCATTTTCCCGATGGCAACGCCACGATAGCCCGGCTGCTGGTGCGGGAGTTGATTCCAAGAAGCATCCCTGGGAATTCGGTGGAAGATGTGATCACCACGAAGGCAGACTACAGCAGACTCGACGCTGATGGAAATGCCGTGCGCCTGCGTCTGGGCAGCACGGTGGTGAACGCAAAACAGAATCACGCAACCGGAGCGACGCGGAATGTAAGGGTGTCTTACGTTCGCGAGGGGAAGTTGAAGCGTGTGAGCGCCCGCCATTGCGTGCTGGCCTGTTACAACGCGATGGTGCCGTATCTCTGCCCGGAACTGCCGTTAGCGCAAAAGAAGGCGCTGCGATACTGCGTGAAGGCGCCGTTTCTTTATTCGCATGTGGCGATTCGAAACTGGCAGCCGTTCCAGAAACTGGGGATTCACCAGGCCATGGCGCCAGGCGGCTATCACTCATTTGTCGCGCTGGATTTTCCGGTGAGCGTCGGGAAGTACAAGTTTCCGAGCAATCCAGAAGAGCCGGCGGTGCTGTTCATGTTGCGAACGCCATGTAGTCCGGGAGCGCCGCGTCGAGATCAATACCGTGCTGGACGGTATGAATTGTTAAGTACGAAATTCGAGACGATTGAAAAAAACATTCGCGATCAATTGCAGCGGATGTTTGGCGATGGGGGCTTTGATGCGGCGGGAGATATCGAGGCCATCACCGTGAATCGCTGGGCTCACGGGTACGCGTATGAATATGATTGGTATTCGGATCGCGATCTGCCGCCCGGACCTCGGCCAAATGTGATTGGACGAGCGCCGCATGGAAGCATCACCATTGCGAATTCCGATTCGGCGGCGCGGGCGTACACGGACGCTGCCATCGACGAGGCGTATCGCGCGGTGCAAGAGCTTCCCGGGATCGGCGGCGCGTCTGGCGCGCATATTCGATGACCCCCAAAGAGAAAAATTATTGGTCGGAGACAGTCGAAGCGCCGCAGATACTCGTGCGTGAATTGCCGGAAACCGTGGACGTTGCCGTAATCGGTGCGGGATTCACCGGATTGTCCGCGGCGCGCACTTTGGCGAAGCGTGGTGCGAAAGTGGCAGTGCTCGAAGCTGAGAATGTTGGATGGGGGGCGAGCTGCCGCAACGGCGGCATGGTGCTCACCGGATTGAAGCTCGGCGCGCCGGCGCTGATCGCCCGATATGGAAGAGAAGCCACGAAGCGGATTTACGCGGCCTCGCTCGAATCGATCGATTCCGTTGAGGCGATCGTGCGCGAAGAAAATATCGACTGCAATTTTTCGCGTTGCGGTCATTTGGAAGTCGCATGCAAAGCGAAGCACTTTGACGGATTCCGGCGCGGCGCGGAGACGATTGAGCGAGAATTTGGACACCAGCTTCGAATCGTGGAGAAAGCGGATTTGCCGGGCGAAATTGGCTCGCCGATTTATCACGGCGGAATGGTGGACGGAGTGAGCGCGGGGGTGAACCCGGCGCGATACGTTGCAGGACTTGGCAGTGCCGCGGCACGATCCGGAGCGGAGATTCACGAGAAGACGCGCGTTCTCGGCTTGGAACGGCAGACACAGAATGTCGGCTCCGGCTGGATGGTGACCACCTCACGCGGGAGGTTGCACGCAGGGAACGTTTTGGTTGCCACGAGTGGCTATACCAGTCAAGTCACGCGGTCATTGCAGAAGAAAATTGTCCCCATCGGATCATTCATTATCGTGACGGAGGCGCTTCCGGAAGCGCTGGCGCACGAACTGAGCCCGCGCAACCGGATGATTTACGATTCGAAACACTATTTGTATTACTACCGCCTGACGCCCGACAGAAGGATGTTGTTCGGTGGACGCGCAGCTTTTTTTCCCGAAAATCGGAACACAGTGAGAGAAAGTGCTCAGATTTTGCGCGAGGGAATGATCGAAGTGTATCCGCAACTGCGCCAAACAAAAGTGGAGTATGTCTGGGGCGGTACCCTGGATTTTGCCTTCGACATCATGCCGCACGCGGGAAAAATGGACGGCATGTACTACTCCGTTGGATATGCGGGACACGGAGTCGCGATGGCGACGTCACTCGGACAAAAAGTCGCTGAAGCGATTCTCACTGGTTACGAGAATCCCTTTGCCCGAATTCCATTTCCCGGCGCACCGCTAGGGCTCTACAACGGAAAGCCGTGGTTTCTGCCGTTTGCGGGGGCCTGGTACAAGTTCTTGGATTGGGTCAGCTAGCGCGTGACCGTTAAAAAAACTAGCTACCGCTAAAACTTGCGCGAGTGTTCTTTTGCCCAGCGTACCACGACCACTTTTTTGTCCGTATAAAACTCGATCGCGTCGCGGCCCTGCCCGTGCATGTCGCCAAAAAAACTATCTTTCCAGCCACTGAAAGGGAAGTACGCCATCGGCGCCGCGACGCCAATGTTGATGCCGATATTCCCAGCTGGCGCTTCGTAGCGGAAACGTCGCGCCGCGCTGCCGTTTGAAGTAAAAAGCGATGCCTGATTCCCGAATGGATTCTTTTGGAGAAACGCCATCGCTTCATCCAAATCTTTCGCGTGAACAAGGCTCAACACAGGGCCAAAGATTTCCGTGTGCGCAAGTTCGCTGTCAGTAGGAACGGCGTCTAAAATCGTGGGCTTTACGAAATTCCCGGATTCATAGTTCGAAACACTTGCGTTACGCCCGTCAACGAGCACTTTTGCCCCGGACTTTTCGCCTTCGCCGATCAACGTTTCGATGCGGCTCTTGCTCTGAGGCGTGATGACGGGCCCCATCTGCACACCTTCGTCGAGGCCGTAGCCGACACGTAGTTTCGATGCGGATTCGGCGATGGCGTCGCGAAACGTTTTCTGTGCATCGCCAATGGCCACCGCGACGGAGACCGCAAGGCAGCGTTGACCGGCGCAGCCGAAGGCGCTGTCGCTGATAATGTTCGTCGCCATGGTCATGTCGGCATCGGGAAGAACGATGACAGGATTTTTGGCTCCGCCCTGGCACTGCGCGCGCTTTCCGCTCGCAGCAGCGCGAGCGTAGATGTATTTCGCCACGGGTGTCGAACCGACAAAACTGACCGCGCGGACTTTCGGGTGATCAAGGATCGTGTCAACAGCCGTCTTGCCGCCGTTAACAAGGTTTACAACTCCCTTTGGCAAACCAATTTGCTGGAGCAATTCGAAGGTACGTTTCATCGTCAGCGGCACGCGCTCGCTCGGCTTCAACACAAACGTGTTGCCGGTAGCGATTGCGTACGGAAGGAACCAGAACGGAATCATGGCGGGAAAGTTGAATGCGGTAATTGCGGCTACGACACCCATCGGCTGGCGAATCATCGTTTCGTCAATGCCGCGGGCGACGTCCTCAAGATTGTAGCCCTGCATCATCATCGGAATGCCGCATGCGACCTCGACGTTTTCGATAGCGCGGCGAAGCTCGGCTTTCGCTTCGCTGAGCGTCTTCCCGTTTTCAATCGTGATCAGGCGGCCCAATTCGTCGAGGTGCTCTTCGAGCAGCATTTTCAATTTGAAGAGCGGCTGAATTCGGTCTTCGGGAGGTGTGCGGCGCCATTCAGGAAATGCGGCTGCGGCAGCTTCGATCGCGGCGTTCACTTCGGCCACGTCGGCAAGTGGGACTTTTCCGAGAGCTGCGTGCGTCGCCGGGTTAACGAGATCTTGCCATTCGGTTGATTTGGAGTTGACCCATTCCCCACCGATGAAATGCGGGATGCGGACGTCGGAAACTGCTGTGGCACTCATGAGATACCTCTGCGGTCGCGGAGAATATGCGAGGAAGTAAGAACTTACATGTTTCGATTAAAGTCTAGCGTAACTTCGCGAATCAGCCAATGAAAGATTGGTGCAGCTCAGAGATCGAAGTAGTTGTTAAGCAGTGCATCGACAGCGAAATCGGGGCCAAATTCATGAAGAAGTTTTTCGCGAAACGTCACTCTCGAAAGTTCCGTTCCCACGCTGAACGGAACTTTCGCGTGGCGCGCCAGCCTTGGAGCGTAGAAGAGGAACAGACGATCCACGAATTCCGCCGTCAGTGCTGAGCCGTTCAACCGAGGACCGGCTTCGAGCAGGACATTTAGGATTTCCCGCCGGCCCAATTCTTTCAGAACCGCTTTTAGATCGAGTAACCCGTGTTGCGAGCGCGCATTCGCAAGCTCGACGCCTGCGCCCTGCAATTCTTTCGCTTTCGGAGACTTCAGCGAAACGCCTGTAAAAACGAGCAGATCATCGTCAGCAGATTTCACGATCCGCGCCTGCGGCGACAGCCGCAGCCTGGTATCCAAAATTACCCGCAGCAGCCGGCGGCGACGTGACAAGCCGCTGCGATCCGTGAGCAGAGGATCGTCAGCGAGAATTGTGCCGATGCCTGTTAGTAGCGCATCCGACGCGTGGCGAAGTTTTTGAACCTCCGCGCGCGATTCCTCCGAAGTGATCCATTCCCGCTGATTGGTTTTGCCTTGATTCGGAAGCGTGAGTTGGCCGTCCAGCGTCATCGCCGATTTCAGTGTCACGAAAGGACGTCCATTGCGGATCCAGCACGCGAAGCCGTGATTGAGCCGGCGCGCCTCGCCTTCGCAGACGCCCGTGTCCACGATGACGTCAGCCGCGCGCAGCACGTCAAACCCTCGGCCGGCAACTTGGGGATTCGGATCCTGCGTCGCCGCAACCACCCGCGCGATACCCGCCTTGACCAGCGCCTGTGCGCACGGTCCTGTGCGGCCAGTGGTGTTGCATGGCTCAAGCGTTACGTATGCTGTTGCGCCGCGGGCCCTCTCGCCCGCCGTTTTCAAAGCGACGATCTCTGCGTGATCGCGCCAATCGTACTGATGAAAGCCTTCACCGACAATTTGTCCGCCGTGAACTCCATTGCCGACGATGACGCAGCCGACGGTGGGATTTGGGCTCGCAAGGCCCACGCCTTTGCGCGCAAGCTCGAGCGCGCGTTCGATGAAGCGAATGTCATGCTCGTTCATCAGCTAGTCGAACAGGGAAGCAGCGTAGGTTTCGGCGTCGAACGGAACCATATCGTCAATCTTTTCGCCGGTGCCAACAAAACGAATCGGCAATCCAAGCTCGCGGGAAATCGCGACAACAATACCGCCTTTTGCGGTTCCATCCAGTTTGGTAAGCACAATTCCTGTGACGCCCACAGTGCCGGTGAATTCGCGCGCCTGTGCAAGTCCGTTTTGTCCCGTGGTGGCATCCATGACCAACAGAACATCGTGCGGCGCTCCGGGAATTATTTTGGCCGCTGTGCGTTTCATTTTCTCCAATTCGGACATCAAATTGGACTTGGTGTGCAGGCGTCCGGCGGTGTCGACAAGAACCACGTCGGCATTGCGCGCCTTGGCCGCAGCCATTGCATCGAAGACAACAGCTGCCGGGTCGGAGCCGGATTTCTGCTTGATGACTTCCACGCCATTGCGATGCGCCCAAATTTCGAGCTGTTCGATCGCTGCGGCGCGAAAAGTGTCCGCTGCGCAAAGCAAGACGTTCAGGTTCTGCTGGCGCAGCCGGTTCGCGAGCTTCCCGATGCTCGTGGTTTTTCCCGCTCCATTGACTCCTACGATAAAAATAACTCGCGGCTGTTTGTCGCCATTTGTAGCGGCCAAATCCTTTTGCGTTCCATTCGGAGCTTGCAGGATACGCGTGACGTGCGATTTGATCTCGCGTTTCAATTGAGAAGTGTCGGACAGCGCGTTGCGATCCAGTTTTTCTTTTACGGAGTCCAGAATTTCGCGCGTGGTTTTGACGCCAAGATCCGCCGAAAGCAGCGCCGTTTCCAGGTGTTTCAGCGCCGCGGGATCGATCTGCTTTTCACCCAGAAAAATATTATCGACCGTCTGTGAGAGCGCGTCTTTTGTCTTGGTGACAGAAGCTTTCAGACGGTCAAGCAGAGAAGGCTCAAGGAGTCGTTCAGGTTTGCCAAAAAGTGAAATCATATCCAATCAAAAGTGTAACAGATGCGCCGCAGGTGCGTTTTTCGTAGGTCAGCATTCGCGGATGGAAGTCGGAAGAAGAGACAGCCAGGGTTCTAGCGATCAGACTTGAACTTCGACTGCGGTCAGTCGCAGTTTGCCGCTGGTGACCGCGGCATCGAGTGCGGCGACGATCACGGCATCAAACTTCGCGCCAGTCAGCGCCTTGATGCGGGTGAGTGCAGATTCCAGTTCCATGGCCGTCTGGTAGGGCCGGTTCGTGGTCATGGCGTCGAGCGTATCCGCCACCGCGATCACGCGCGCCATCAGCGGAATTTGTGGAGCAGTGAGTCCGTAGGGATAGCCGCGGCCATCCATGTGTTCATGGTGCAGTTCGATACCGGGGAGCATTTCCTTTAATTGGGAAACAGGGCGCATGATGTTGGCGCCTTTCACGGTGTGCTGCTTCATGAGCTCGAATTCTTCGGCGGTCAAAGCGCCGGGCTTCTTCAAGACGCGATCATCGACACCAATTTTTCCGACGTCGTGCAACAGCGCGGCAATTCGCAGCCTGTCTAGCTCTTCTTCAGAGAGTCCGAGCTCGCGGCCTATCAGCGTGGAATATTTCGCCACGCGGCCCGAGTGACCACGCGTATACGGATCTTTTTCGTCGATTGCGGCGGCAAGCATGCGGATCGAGCCAAGAAAGAGTTCGCGGTTGGCTTCCGCCGCTTCTTTCAGTTTCTCGATGTACTCTTCGATGTCGCCAGCCATCTTGTTGAAATTTTCGGCGAGTTCGCTGATTTCGGACGCCCCCTGAACCTTGGTGCGCTGATGAAATTCACCACGGCTGATGGCGCGAGTTGAGGCAGCAAGCCCGTGAATCGGCTGGCTGATGGCAACCGCAAACAAATATCCAACTATGATGGCGATCAAAACGACCACGCTCACGAACGTCAGTGCCTGGCGATTCAATTCCGTAACACCCGCGTCGGCGCGCGCTTCGGAAAGACTACGCTGCGCAATCACGGCCCAATTCACTTCGGGGAACGTGCTGTAGGTCCCGATCATTTCCACTTGGTGCTTGTTTTCCATCTCCGTGAAGCGCAACGTTTCGGTGCTGCGGAGTTCATGGGGCAGCGACCGCACGCGGGCCACTACCGTCGAATTTGAGCTGACGTCCTCGCCAGGCGTGAATTTCGCCGTGTCATGGTGCGCCACGATGTGCCCCTGCTGGTCCACCACGAACACGCTTCGCCCGCGCACACTCGCGTCCTTGAGCCGGTGAAGAATCGGCTTCAGCGAAACAACGGCCGCAATCATTCCCGTGAACTGTTGATTCACATTCAGCGGAATTGCGATGACGAACGCCGGCTGGTTATCGGGTTCCAGTGCCAGAGGATCGCTGCGAAACTTCACCGAACCCAACTGAGGTGATTGCACGCATGTGATGAATGCGCGCTGCAGCGCTTTGCTCACGAATGGATCTTTTTCCGCCTGAAAATTTCCCTGCGAAGCGCTGGTGCCTTTCCCCGATTTTCCCACTGCCGTCAAATACAGGAATGTCGACGGATTGCTCTCGACGGAATTTTCCAGGAGCCGCGTGACTTTGGGCTCCGCCGCGGGATCTTCCACGTCTTGAATCAAGCCGCTGAGCACCAGAATCTGCCGGTCGCTCATCAACTGCTGCGTGATATTAGATTCAAATTGCTGCAATTCCTGCGAGAGCGAACGGGTGAGTTCAGTCTGTTGCACTTTCTCCGTATCCACCAGCTTGTCCTGGCTCAATTTCAGCACTTGCCGGTGATAAAGAAGCAAAGGCAGCGCGCTGACAAGCAGCATCGCGCCCAGAACGAGCCACAAAATGCGTACGCGTCCCGCACGCAGCTTGGCCAAAATCGCGCTGAAGTTCTCCGCCATATTC
>WNFO01006804.1_pt1 | contig 10464 bp, 9 predicted proteins | sample 5400251 | NCBI WGS metagenome assembly WNFO01 (sample SAMN13153354, study PRJNA577476) | soil metagenome | isolation source: 100 cm saprolite under Madrone tree | place: USA:California | collected 2016-06-14 | reverse complement strand
CACAGCGTCAAATTAGTTGCGTCAATTGCGCGCCTCTCTGGCCGCCCTCGTGCCAGGGAGAGCTCAGGCATCATCCCCATTCTTTAGAAGCCCTGGCGCTCTGCGGTCCCTGGCATTCCAGAATAGTGGACGTGGACCAGGCGCCAGCGGCCTTGTATTTTATGATAGAGCTGCGTTTCCCTGCCGTGCGTGGTGAGGGGGGAGCCATCTTTTCTGAACTTTGCGGCGAAGTCCCAATAGAACTCAGCCCAAGCCGCGTCCCCGAAGACATGAATGGAAACGTCATGAACACTCAGTTTGCGTTCCGAAAACATCGCGCCCATCAGGCGAGTGTAGACATTTTGCTTTATTGACATCAGCCGGCGATTCGGGAGGAGAAACATGTCCGGGGGTTTCGCCTTTTTCTCCTTTTGCGTGCGCCGATGCAGCTTCCGCCATGATCTTTTCAATTTCGTTCGGGTCGCGCGGAAGGCGTTCGCTAAGCAGCTTGTAACCGGATTCGGTAATAAGGATGTCGTCTTCGATCCGAACCCCGAGATTCTCTTCGGGAATGTAAATCCCGGGTTCGATGGTGACGACCATGCCGGGTTGAAAAGGGGCGCAGTGGTTGCCGGCGTCGTGGACGTTCAAGCCAATGTGATGGCCGAGGCCGTGGATGAAATAGGGGCCGAGCGAATTGCCGTGAAGATCTTTTCCATGGGAGGTGATGTAGTTGCGGGCGATCTTGTCGACGTTCCTGTCGCCCTTGCTGCAAAAGTCCATGCCGGGCTTGAGCGCGGCGATAGCGGCGTTTTGCGCGCCAAGAACGATGTCGTAGATTTCGTGCTGGCGCGGAGTGTATTTGCCGTTGGCAGGAAGGGTGCGCGTGATGTCTGCCGAGTAGCCCGCGAATTGGGCAGCGACATCCAGCACGACGATGTCGCCGTCTTCAATTTTGCGAGAAAGTTTGTCGTAATGCAGCGCAGTCGAATTTGGGCCGGCGCCAACGATCGGGGCGTACCCTTCCGCTTCCGAGCCGCCCCAGGCATGGACTTCGACCATTTTTGCTGAGATTTGATACTCGTAAAGCCCGGGGCGCATTAACTTCATGGCTTCGAGATGGGCGTCCAGGGAAAGGCCAATCGCTTCTCTTAGGAAGGCAAGTTCGCCCGCGGACTTGATCTGGCGGATGGCGCCGATTTGCGCGCGGACGTCTTTCAGCTTGGCCTGCGGCGCCGCGAGCTGCAGCCATTCAACAACGGCTTTTTCGTGCGGATAACCGCCAAGTTCCTTTGGATAAGGAAGAATTGTGTAGAAGTTCAGAGATGTCTTTGCAAGATTTTCGATCGCCATGCGGAAATCGCTGTCAAATGATTTTACGGCCGCAAATCCGGTGCGCGCTTCGATGCCGGGATCCGCGGGTGACATGCGCACGCCATTCCATTTTTCTTTCTGTGGATTCTTTGCCGGAAGGAAAAGAGTTTCGCGTGGTCCGTTTGTTGCTTCACCGTTCTTCAGCGCGGGAAGAATCAGCAGGCCGGCGCCTTCCTCATTGTGGCCGGTGAGGTAGTAGAAATTCTCTTCCTGCGCAAAAATGTACGTCTGCGAGACTTCTTCGCGGCCTGTGAAGCCCCAAAGCACGATTGGCCCATCGGCCTGTGCCGCCAACTTGGCGCGGCGTTCCGCGTAGACGCTGTTGGGTTCGCGCTCGCGGCGCTCCTGGGCCCGCATGCTGGTGGCGAGGCAAGCCAGGCAGAGCAATCCCCAGAAAATCGCTGTTGCTGAGTTTAGCAGACCATTCGACCGCACTGACCACAGGCGACCACTCATTCGCGCACCTCGGAACCACCATTTTGTTGCACCGCCCACAGGGCGTGTGGGTTTGCAGTGTGCCACTCACAGCCGGGCGATTGTAACTGAAAGAGGCGGGCTGCCGAAATGCTGCCTTATCACATTGGAAGGCAGCAGATACCAATATATCGACTCGACGAATCTAATTTAGTATGAGAATACGAGGAATCGTCGCCTTTGCCAGTGTCATCCAGTCCATATTGTTCTTGACGCACTTTTTCATTTACAAGACCTGGACGTTTGCGGTGCCAGAGAATGAGGCCACCGCCCTGTGGCTAAAGGTGACCGTGGGGGCGCTGTCGGTCAGCTTCCTGGCTACGACGCTGCTGGCGTTTCGCTACAACAATCCGATAATACGAACTCTCTATCGCATCGCCGCGGTATGGCTTGGTATTGTCAGCTTCCTGTTTTTCGCGGCGGGAGCGTCATGGCTAGTTTTTGGCGTCACTCGGCTTGCCGGTGCGAGCGTAAACTTCCACGAGATCGTAAAGGTCGCGTTCGCCGTTGCCGTGTTAAGCGGAGTTGCCGGTATCCTAAACGCCGGTTGGACGCGTATCCGGCGAATCACAGTGCGGCTTGAGAATTTGCCGGAAACGTGGCGGGGGCGGACGGCGGCGCTGGTTAGCGACTTGCACCTGGGGCACGTTCGCAACGGCAGCTTTTTGCGGCGAATCGTCGCGAAGGTGATGAGGGAAAATCCTGACGCCGTATTTCTTGCCGGCGATTTGTATGATGGGACGGCGATTGATGCGGCGAAGGCTGCGGAGCCTTTACGCGACCTGCGCGCGCCGCAGGGTACATATTTTGTTGCAGGCAACCATGAGCAGTTCGGGGACGATTCGCGATACCTGCAAGCGGTCAGCAACGCGGGAGTGCGCGTGCTGCACAATGAGAAAGTAGACGCAGATCAGCTGCAGATCGTTGGCGTGCCTTACAACCATGCCTCGCGAGACGAACACTTCCAGAAAGTGCTGCGACAGATCGGCGTGGACCGGAATCGCGCCAGCATCCTGCTGACGCATGCGCCGGACCGCCCACACATTGCGGAGAGGGAAGGGATCTCGTTGCAGGTTTCAGGGCACACGCACGTAGGACAGTTTTATCCCTGGACGTGGATGGCGCAGCGGATTTACCGCCAGTTTGTGTACGGGCTCAACCGGATTGGAAAGATGCTCGTCTATACCAGCAGCGGGGCGGGAACCTGGGGACCTCCGCTGCGGCTAGGATCCAGCCCGGAAATTGTGTTCCTTCAGTTTGAGTGAGATGAACGATCGCACCCGGGCGAACAACAACGGAACCGCGATTAGCTGCGGAAGAAATCAATCAACAATTCGGAGACACGAACGGGCTCTTCGTGCTGAAGCCAATGCGTGGCGCTGGCGAAAGTGAAGAGTTCAGCGTTCGTGCAGTAACGCAAACTTTCGTGCGCCATTTCGGCCAGGAGGAAGGCATCGCGTTCGCCCCAGAGGATGCGCGTTGGTACGCGTACGTTCTTGTCTGGAAATTTGGCGCGAGTTCGGAAAAGCGCGCGGTACCAATTGACCATGCCGGTTAGCGAGCCAGGTTGTGACCAAGCCGATCGATATTGGGCGAGATCTTCAGGTGTGAAGGTTCCTGGGCGGCTGGAGCGGAGAAGAGCACGCACACCGACGCGGAAGTTGAAGGCACAGAAAAGGGCTTCCGGCAGCCAGGGGAGTTGGAAAAAGAACATGTACCAACTGCGGAGGAGTTGGCGCGGATTCGTGCTGAGGAATTTGCGCATCACCGAGGGATGCGGAACATTGAGGACAGCGAGTTTGGCGATACGCTGCGGATGCAAGAGGGCGGCGCTCCAGGCAACAGCGGCGCCCCAATCGTGTCCGGCGAGAAAGATTTTTTCCTGGCCGAGTTGATCGGCGATGGCGACGACGTCGGAGACGAGTTCCGTTAATGCGTAAGCCGCCACGCCGGAGGGTTTGCTGCTGAGATTGTAGCCGCGCTGGTCGGGGACGATGACGCGAAATCCAGCGGCGGCCAGAGATTCGATTTGCCGGCGCCAGCCATACCAGAATTCTGGGAAGCCATGGAGAAGGACGACGACGGGGCCGTCCTTAGGGCCGGCAGTAATGGCGTGCAGACGCACGGAAGTATTTTGGAAGAACAGAGTCTCCACGGGCGTGCTCTGGCGCGCCAGTGTAGCACTAGACTTTGGCGTTTTTCTTTAGCGCCATGCGCAAATCCAGATTGCGGATCAGGCGATGCAAATAGTTCGCATGGACGCCTAAAATTTTAGCAGCCTCCGTGAAGCTACCGGCGGACTGCTCCCATGCACTCAAGATTAATTGCTTCTTCAAGTTGCGAACGGCATCGTGGTAGTTCGCGGGACCGGAGGCTGTGCAGGGAGCCGTTTCCAGCACGGCTTCCGGCAAGTCCTCGGGAAGAATGAAGTCGGAAGAACCGATGACCACGGCTCGCTCCATGGCGTTTTCCAGTTCGCGGATATTCCCGGGCCAATCGTATTGCATCAAGTAGGCGCGAGCCTCCGGCGAGATCCCTTTGAGCTTGCGATTGCATTTCTCGGCGTTGCGCGTGGCGAAAAGCCCCGCAAGAGCCGGGATGTCTTCCGGGTGCTCGCGCAGGGGCGGCATCGTAAGTGAAATCACATTCAGCCGATGGTACAGATCGCCGCGGAATTTTTCTTCGCGGAGGGCTTTTTGGAGATCCCTGTTGGTGGCTGCGAGGAAGCGGACGTTGATCTTGATGGAGCGCGTCCCGCCGACGCGGACGAATTCGCGTTCCTGGAGAACTCTCAGCAATTTAGCCTGGAGGGTTAAGGGCAGCTCGCCGACTTCATCGAGGAAAACGCTGCCTCCTTCGGCAACTTCGAGAAGGCCTTTCTTGTGGTTGATGGCGCTGGTGAACGCGCCTTTCTCATGGCCGAAGAGTTCGCTTTCGAGGAGCGTTTCGGTCAGCGCGGCGCAATTAAGGGCGAGAAACAGACCGTCTCTGCGCTGGCTGTTCTTGTGGATCGCGCGGGCGGCAAGCTCCTTGCCGGTACCGCTTTCGCCATAGATCAGCACGGTAGATTCGCTGAGAGCGACGCGCTCGATGAATCGGTAAACCTCCTGCATGCGAGGGCTGTTGCCGGCCATATCGTGCTGCAAGCTGGCCGCAGTGCGCAGTTGCTGGTTTTCGATATCCAGGCGCTCGAACTGACGCACGTTTTCGATGGCAAGGGCGGCCAGACCCGCGATGGCCGCAAGGAGTTGAAGATCCTCCTTGGAAAACGGGGTAGCGGGATTGGAGGAGTGTAAATAAATGACGCCGAGCACCCGGCCACCGGCATTCATGGGAACGCAGAGAATGGAGTTCGCAGGCCTGTTTTCTTGCCGTTCGGAAGAAGCAGGGTCATCGAGCTTCGGGCATTCGTTTTCGAGGACGGAGATACCCTCGGCGATCACACGGCGAGTCAGCGCGCGATTTACATGTACGGGATGATCGGGTCCGGAGACACGATCCCAGGCTACGGGAGTAGCAAGCTCTTCCGCGGCGTCCTCGACAAGGAGGACTGCGCCACGCTCCGCCGGAATGACGTCGAAGATCATGCCCAGTAGTTGCCATTGCAAGGAGTCCTCATCGCGAATCGAGCCGATGGCCGTGCTGATTTTCACTAATGTGCCCAGAGTGCGGGCCAGCCGTGCTGGCTGAGGCAGAGCCGCAAGAGAATCGGGGTGCAAGTAATGCAGTTCATCCTTGCACGGTTGTTGCACTTCTGTATTGCCAGTGGAATGTTCATCAAGCTGGGCAGGGCTGCGGGCCCGATCTGGGGATTGCGCCACCTCGAAAAGAAATAGGGAAGATCCGATGGCGATCTGGTCGCCTGGGGCCAGCACGCGCTCTTTGACGGGGATGCCGTTAACAAACGTGCCGGAATCGCTGCCCATGTCGGTCAGGAGAAAACGCTCACTGTCACAGTTGATGCGGCAGTGGCGTGGAGAAACGGATGCATCCTGAAGATAAATCGAATTGGAAGGGTCGCTACCAATGGATAGAAATCCAGCCACTGGGAACTCCGATTTACCAAGTGGTCCGCTCAGCGCCGCGAGTTTAGGCTGCATGGTGAGTGGCATTCCTTCTGATTTCTCCCCAGGCAATCTAACGAAAGGGAGGGGCGGTATTCTAACGCCAAATCCGGGAGTTGCGGCCCAGCCCGAACTCCCGGATTTTCTTGCTGGGTCAAGTTAACCCAAGAAGTGCCCGATAAGCGTGTGACCGGACGGAATCCCACCGCAACCAGCTGATGCCGGCGCCTCGCACCAATAAGTGAAATAGATATAAGGAACGTCAGAAACCCGGCGCGCCGGAGGTCGCCGGACGCATTTCGGGGGCGTTGACGCCGAACCGGAGACGGGTGAAGTACGTTTGGCCGAGTGACATGCAGCCAGTGTACAGGTAGCCCCAGACAAAGAGCAGCAGGAACGGAACAGTGGCGTAATTTTCGTTGAGGATGGCGTAGAACACCGTAAATGAGAAATAAACACCGAGAAAAACTTCCGCGTAGGGGATCCAGCCGGCTTTGTTCCTGTAAGACTTCTTCGCAAACGTTCCTTGCTTACCTTCGATCCTGAATTTGGGCGTGCGGGCAAACTCGCTCTTCTTGCCCAGCAGCGCTTCGATGACCGCCTGCGCGTTGCGAACGGAAATTCCGATGCCGGTGGCCATGACGAAGGGCAAGTAGAGAAAAGTGCGCCACCAGGTTTTCGGCCGCAGCTCTCTTTGCGCGACGAGGTAGAAGCTAGAGATAGAACAGGTGGAAGCCAAGAACAAAGGTAGATCGATGAGCAGCATCTGGAACCAGCCTTGCTGGAACCGCACGATCATGACCGGCAATAACATAGTGGAAAGCAGAACCATCAGCGGGTAGCTGATGTTCGCGGTTAAGTGGAAAAAAGCTTCGGCTTTGACGTGCCATGGGGCATCGGACTTGAAAACTTTCGGAAGAATTTTTTTCGCAGTTTGCATGAGGCCCTTGGCCCAGCGCGCTTGCTGAGCTTTGAAGCCGTTCATGTCCACGGGCAACTCGGAAGCGCACTCGATTTGCGGTAAGTAAAGAAACTTCCACCCTTTAAGCTGTGATCGATAAGAAAGATCGGTATCTTCGGTGAGAGTGTCATGCTCCCAACCGCCGGCATCATCGATGGCTTTGCGCCGCCAAACGCCGGCAGTGCCATTGAAGTTAAAGAAAGTGCCGCGTCGGGAGCGAGCGCCGTGTTCGACGACGAAATGGCCGTCGAGAAGAATGGTTTCGACATTGGTGAGCAGCGAATAGTCCGTGTTGAGGTACGTCCAGCGAGTCTGCACCATGCCGATTTTGTCCCCGCCTTCGGGATTCATGAAATAAGGAATGGTGCGGCGAAGAAAATCGGGCTCTGGGAGAAAGTCGGCGTCAAAAATGGCGATGAATTCGCCCTTGGCGGTCTTCAGGCCGTTTTCGAGGGCTCCAGCCTTGTAACCTTCCCGGTTGCTGCGGTGAATGTAAACGATGGGCATGCCCTGCGCGGCGTGGCGCTCGACGCAGGCTCGAGCGACCTCGCGGGTTTCATCCGTGGAGTCGTCGAGGACTTGCACGTCGAGAAGATCGAGTGGGTAATCAAAACCCGAAACGGCTTCGACGAGACGCTCGATAACGTAGCGCTCGTTGAAGATGGGCAATTGCACGGTGACCCGAGGCCAGTCTGCCACGGGCGGCGGAGCGGGAGGAACGTTCTTCGAATACACGAAATAGTCGTAGACCAGCCAGTAGCGATGCAGGCCGTAAACGGCAAGGATGAAAAGAACGATGAAGTAGGGAATCATCATCGCCAAATCGAAGGCATTGGCGTGGTACATTCCGGCAAAAGTTCTGTCGGTGATCCTGTGCCAATAGTGGCTGATGGGATTCAGAGACGCGAGACCAACTGGGAGTGAGAAGGCTATGTGCACGATGATGTTGAATTCGATGATCTCTAAGAATTACCAGCATCAATAATCGAGAACCACGATTATACGGCATGTTCTCGGTTGCGACGAACTCAGAACGATTTTATCAGGGGGCAGCACCGTGGCAGTGTGATCGTCAGGTTCGAAAAACCACACTAGGGAACGAGCACGATTTTTCCAGCAGCGCCGGGATCGAGAATCTCTTTGTGGGCGCGCGCCGCTTCGGCGAGGGGCAGTTCTTTTCCGACTATGGGACGGAGCGTGCTGTTTTCGAGGCCGGCCATAAGGCCAGCGTGGATTTCAGCTTCTTCCACGGGAGTGATGGCCCAAAGCGAGAAGCCCCGAGCGGAGGCGCGACGCGACATCAAGTCTCGCGGGTTAATGCTGATTTCGCCGCGATTGCCGACGATGATCACACGACCATTCGTGGCGAGAAGTTTCAGGTCCGCCGAGAGATTTACGTTCGCGAGCATTTCGAGAATGATGTCCACGCCACGGCCGCCAGTGGCCTTCATAATTTCTTCCCGATAACCGGCCTTGCTGTGATCGAAAACTTGATGTGCTCCTTCGCGCCTGACGAGATCGACGCCCTTCTGCGTGCCGGCAGTGCCGAACACTGTGAGGCCCATGGCGCGCGCCATTTGTACTGCTGCACTGCCGACTCCGCCGCTTGCTCCGTGCACAAGCACCGTTTCCGCAGCATGCGCTTCCGCCGAGTGATGAAGCGCATGGTACGCAGTCCCGTAGGGGACCCACACGCCTGCACCCTGGCCAAAACTGATTTTTTCCGGCAGGGAGTGTACTTGTTGTTCGAGCGCGAGAGCGTATTGCGCGTACGCGCCCGTTAGGGTTTTCGCTGTGTACACGCGGTCGCCCGGCTTCATTTTCTTGACGCCATCACCAACCGCTTCGATCACTCCCGCCGCGTCCGAACCCGGTGTGTAAGGAAGCGGAGGCTTGATTGCGTAAGTGCCCGCGCGCATGTAGGTGTCGTAGGGATTCACACCAGCGGCGTGAATGCGCACGAGAACTTGCCCGGCGGCAGGCTTGGGCGTCGGAAGGTCCTCGAACTTTAGAACTTCAGGACCGCCGAACTCACGAACGAGAATGGCCTTCATTGTTTTTCTCCAGCGAAAAGTTAGCGAACGAAGAAAAGCGGAGTCAAGCCGCCGCGCTCGAGGAAATGCTAGAAGTGTTCATCCGCGACCGCCTTGGCCACTTCTTTATCGGCCAGCCCGGCGGACTGCGCCCAGGCCGTCGTCTGCCAATTGTCTTTGCCTTTTTTCCCGGGAATCCACGGCGGCAGCGTCTGGTTCAGGTAATTGGCCAGCGCATGGATATAGGGCTCGTACATCTTGCGAAATTCCGCCAGCTTTCGGTCGGCTTCCTCTCCGTCATGGAGTTTCATGCCGTGTTGCGCCAGGATGTCGCGGATGTGCCGCAAATCCTGCGCCGGCAAGCGGTCGTGCGGCAGCGGCTTGGGAGCCGTGCCGAACACCTGCGACAGGTCCACCACGGCGTGGCGCGCAATTGCAAAGGTAAGCTCCGCCTGTTTTTCGCAAGCGCCCTCAATGCCCACCATGGCCAGCGCGCAAGTGTCCAGAATCGCCGTGAGCGAAGCGATCCACGATTGGTTGTCATGCTGCGAACGAAAATAAGCCAGCACGGGATACGAGAGATGGCTCTCCATCAGCTCCGCGCACCAAAGTTCCCAATCCTTCAGCAGAACGCAGAGTGCCGCCTGGCCATTCGCGTAGCTGTGCCGGCGCAGCAATTCCCCGGCCGTCGGCGGCGTTCCAGCACGAGAATCGAGGAGCGATATGTTCACCTCGCGCTTGGAGAACGATCCGTAAATGAAAGGCAAATAGCCGATAACGGCGGCGAGAAAACCGAAGCCAAAGCCAGCTTCCAAAACGACCAGGGCGCGTGCCAATCCGGAGCGCGGAATCACGTCACCCAGGCCCAGCGTGAAAAAGGTCGTGCCGCTCAGATAGATATCCGTCAGAAAACTAGGCGGGCCGCTCGATATCACCACGGCGGACCCCGCGCCGTACTGCATCAAGCCGAAGCCCAGCACCAACCCAACCGCCCAAACCGCCACGAGCACCAGTAGCGACAGCGGGCCGTAGAAGCCCAGCATGGCTTCCCGCGTCTTGGGCCTCGGGATGAAGCACATCACGAATTTCCAGACGTTCCAGGTGGAACGGTAAAAAAGGCGGGCGAGGCGGAACTTCCGCGTGACGCGCCGCGGCAGGATGATGGCCTCGAACGCGTCCCACACCACGATCACAAAGATCGCCACACCCGCAGCGAACGCCCCTGGAGCTGGAATCATGTGCGGCATTGTACCTGTTTGGCCTTTTGAATGAGAATTCCCTGTGAAAACGCGTCGTTTTCTAAGATTCCAGACGCGCTGTGACGCTGATTTCCGCCTTGAAGAGTTTCGATACCGGGCAGCCCGTTTCGGCGGCCTTCACCGCCGCGTCGAATTTGGCTTTGTCCGCCCCGGGAATTTTCGCAACGAGGTCCAGATGGCTTTTCGTGATGGCGAAGCTATCCCCGACTTTTTCGAGCGATACGGTTGCGGTCGTCTCAAGCCTGCTGGCCGTCATTCCCGCTCCGCCCAACTGGGCGGAAAGAGCCATCGTAAATCAACCGGCGTGCGCGGCTGCGAGG
>WNFO01014939.1_pt1 | contig 10465 bp, 10 predicted proteins | sample 5400251 | NCBI WGS metagenome assembly WNFO01 (sample SAMN13153354, study PRJNA577476) | soil metagenome | isolation source: 100 cm saprolite under Madrone tree | place: USA:California | collected 2016-06-14 | reverse complement strand
TATTAGGGCAGTCCAAAGGTAAAGAGCGCCGACCCCGCTGCGACCGCCACAAATTGCTTTCCGTCCACCGCAAACGACATCGGCGACGCATATACGGACGACCCGCACTGAAAGTGCCACAGCGCCTTACCAGTAGTGGCGTCAAGCGCGATAACGTTTCCTTCCGCGTCGCCCGTAAACACCAGCCCGCCCGCGGTGGACAATACCCCAGCCCAGGTCGGCGAAGTATGCTTCCATTCCCACTTTACCTTTCCCGTCGCCGGATCGAGCGCTCGCAATGCGCCCCAAAACGGTTGTGCCTCATCATTCGGAAAATAGGCGGAGCCATAGTACGCGTGTCCCGCTTCGTAAGGCTGCGGCGCCGTCGCAAAAATGTCGCACTGCTCGCGTGCCGTCACATAAAAGAGTTTCGTCTGCGGATCGTACGTCGGCGACATCCAGTTCGTCGATCCCGCCGCTCCCGGACACACGCGATTCCCTTCAGGCGTGGGCACCGCATTCTTGTCCGGCACCGGCCGCCCCGCCGCATCTTTGGAAGTGCTCCAGGTAACCTTGGCGTAGCTCGTCGCCGAAATCAGTTTCCCGTTTGTGCGATCCAGCACGTAGAAAAACCCGTTGCGATTCGCCTGCGCGATCAGTTTCCGGTCCCCGTCATCAATCATCACCGGGACTTGCGTCGCATCGTAATCATGTTCATCGTGCTGCGTGAATTGGAAATGCCATTTCAGTTTCCCTGTATCAGCATCGAGCGCCACGAGCGAGTCCGCGTATAGGTTGTCCCCCGCGCGGCCTTCGCCGCGATTCGATGGCGACGGATTGCCGGTCGTCCAATACGTCGTGTTCGTCGCGGGGTCATACGTCCCCGTAATCCACGCCGGCGACCCGCCGATTTTCCACGACTCCCCTTCCCACGTTTCATGGCCGGGCTCTCCCGGACCGGGAATCGTGTAGAACCGCCATTTGCGCGCGCCCGTCGCCGCATCATAGGCATCAATGAATCCCCGAATGCCATATTCGCCGCCGGAGACTCCGACGAGCACCAGGCTCTTAATCAGCAGCGGCGCCAAAGTGTAGCTGTAGCCCTTGCCGTGTTCGGCGGATTCCACATCCCAGACCACATTCCCCGTCTTGCTATCCAGCGCGATGACGTGCGCATCCAGCGTCGCGGCAAACACTTTGTCTCCGAGGATCGCGAAGCCGCGGTTCACGCGTCCGCAGCACGGTTTGATGTCTGCCGGCAGCGCGCGCTGGTATTGCCAGATGGGCCGTCCCGACTTTGCATCCAGCGCGAACATGCGATCTTCCTGCCCGGTCCCGTACAAAACTCCGTCCACCACCAGAGGCGTGGTCTCAAATTTCCCGCCTGCCATCGTCTGGTACGCCCACTTGGGCACCAGCGAAGCCGCATTCGAAGTATTGATCTGATCCAGCGCGCTGAACCGGTGTCCCGCATAGTTGCCAGAATACATCAGCCAGTTTTGCGGCTCCTTCGACGCATTCAGCAATCGCTCCGAGGTCACCTGCGCCGATGCCCGCGGCGCCAAGAAGCTCGATACCGCAACCACAAGCCCCACCGCAATCGCAAGCCTCATCACAACTGCAAGCCCCACCGCAACCTCCCTCGCCGCCAAACCGAACACTGTCATTTCGAGCGGAGCAGGCCGACGGTTCTTCTTCCCTCTCACTCCTGCGAGAGGTCGGCCTGCGAAGTCGAGAAATCTCTCTTCGATCGCCCGGTTCCTCAGAAGGCTTTTCACTTGCCACCTCCCTGCGAGCTGGCCGCCAGCAGAAACGCAATCAAATCTTTCAAGTCTTTATCGGGAAGCGTCTTCGTGTCGTACGCCAGCATCAGCGATTCGCGCGTCTTTTCGTAGGAACGAAGTTTCGATTTCTCGAACGCGTGCAGTTGTTCGCGCGTGTCCAGCATTTGCACCGTAAAACTGTCTTCGTTGAGCACCACGCCCTGCAGCTTGGTCCCCTCTGAAGTCACAACGGTCACCGTCTCGTATTCTTGCGAGTAGTCTTTCAACGGCTCGAGAAGGCCCAAGGCGAGCCGTCGGCTCGGGCTGCGCAACGATTCAATCAGATATTCAACGGACCTTGCAGACCCTGTGGAACTCAGATCCGGCCCCAGTCGCCCGCCCTTCCCATTCACCATGTGGCAAGTCCCGCAAGCCGCCGCGCCATAAAAAAGTTCCTTGCCATGCACGGCACATCGGACATCCCCACTCCGATTCCACCGTTTGTGGCTGCGGGCATGGCCGTGCCAGGAATTCCGTCATGAATGTTGTGAAAAATCTCTGCGTCCGACGTGCCGTGCCGCTTATTGGCCCGCGTCAGGTCCGGGCCGCGCCCTCCGCCTCTTGCGCCCAATCCGTGGCAAAACGCGCAGTTTGAGCGAAACTGATATTCCCCCAGCTTCGCCACCTTCGCGTCCCCCGCATACGGATTCTTCTCCTGCGCGCGTAGGGCTGCCGTCGCAGCCAGCATTGTGAGCAGTGCCGCGGCTCCGAACAAAAGCCCTGCACCCACCCGCCGTGGCAACGATTCGGTCCGTTGCAGATTGGTTTTCTGCGTGAACATTGTTTTCCCGCCCTCCCTTCGATTTGCGATTTCGAACCGAGCGGTACTCGAACTTCGTTGAAACATCGCTCATTTCGCCGCAACTATACCACTCGTTCCCTCGGAAAAGAGCGGCACCGATCCGGAGACCTCGTGGCTATTGCATGGGAGACGAAAAATTCCCAGTTACAGCCCGAAATCCCGGGTCCTTTTTCACGTCAAATCGCAAACTGTTGCGGTCCAGAATCTTGCCGTTGAGAATCACCGTTTCGATTTTCCGCGTGTCGCTGATTCGCTCCGCGGGATTCCCCGCAACGATCACCACATTTGCCTGCCTCCCCGCCTGCAAGGTTCCCCATTCTTGCTCCGCGTGCATGATCCGTGCAGCATTGAAGGTCGCCAAGCGAAGGGCCTCCAGCGGCGTCATTCCCGCCTCCACCAGCAATTCCAGTTCGTGATGCAGCGCTTCACCCTGGAAAACTCCCGGATACGGAGCGTCCGTTCCGGCGGCCAGTAGCACGCCAGCGTCCAGCAGTTTCTTTACGTTGCGTTTCATCTCGTCGAAACCAGTGATGGACGCCTCTACTTCATGCTTTTCTGTTTCACTCAATGTGCGTGCGGCTTCCGTGCGCAATTCCGTCAGAAACCAGGGCGGAGTGGTTGCCGAGATCAGCGGCTCGTCAAGGAATCGAAGATCATTCAGTCTGCGGTGCGCTGAATATTCTTCCACCGTGAGTGTGGTAATAATAAAAAGTTCGCGATCGTGGATGAGTTGAATGTCGTCAGCCGGCATTCTTCGTGTCGGCGCGTGAGCGAAACCGTCGATTCCCGTTCGCACCAGGTCCGGAGAGCCATTGCGCTCCCACTGATCGATGACCACCCGGATTTTCTCTTTGTGGGCCTCCTCGACCAGGCGCCGAAGCATGCGGTCTGAGAGATTTGCGTATCCCTTGATCAGGTCCACGTTGGCCCGCTTGTCGCGCTGCACAAACTCCGGGATCTGCGCCCGCGACGTCAACGCATACGCCAAATCGGGCCAGGCCGGGTCGGCGGCGTCAATCATTGCTCCCGTGCAGTAGATCCGCGGGCCTAGCAAGTGTCCGCTGGCCACCTCCTGCCGCAATTGCAGCACCCAGGGTTGATGGTTACCCGTGTCCAGAATCGTCGTGATTCCGGAATAGAGCATGGCGTTGAGATAGCGCTGGTAGCCCAGCAAGTCCACGCTGATTCCGTCCCATGCTCCTTGCAGATGGACATGCAGATCCGCCAGACCCGGCAGGACGCTCTTCCCTTTCCCCTCGATGATCTGTGCATCGCGCGGGACCGTCGCGCCACTCGCCGGGCCGGCATATTCAATCGTGCGCCCCCGGAGAATCACCGTTCCATCTTCGATAGGCCGCTCGCCGAGCCCATCAATAATCCGGGCGTGCAGAATGACAATGGGTTTTTCCTGCGCAGCCAGCCCTTGAACCGAACACAGGACTGCAACTCCAGCCGCATACAGCAAGCTCCTCCGCTTCATCATCGCTTCTCCTGAATAGTTCGTATGAATCGCGGCATGACCAGGGCCGTGCAACCGCGGCCCTCATCATATACAATCGCCGCGGATAAGCCGATGACCGCTTCGCCCGCAAAATGCTTCCGGTTTTCGAAGTTAAAAAGGAAATGTCGGTTTATGAGAGTCCATACTCCCTTACTCTTGTTGGCTCTCGTACTCCCACTCACCGCCTTCGCCCAATTCGACTACGACCGCCACGTCGCCTTCGACAACAGCCTCACAAGCGGCTCCTTCTACTACAGCCAAGGCTTCTTTATCGCACCCAGTGAACTGGAACTCGTCCACAACAAGTTCCCCGTCGAAGAGAATGACTCCGTCACTCCGCCCAACTCGCTGCGCCTGAAGTGGCGCTCCCGGACCGGCGGCGACTGGCACATGACTCTCAACGTGCGAGCCCGCTACGGGATGCCTGAATTTACCGGCAGCAATCTATTCGTATGGTGCTACGCCGAAGAAGATCTTCCTGCAAAAGCATCCCCACGCATCTACCTGCGAGACTCTAACGGTGAAGGCACACCTTCGATCGAGTTCACCGGCTCGCTCCCGAAGATTCCTGCGAGAAAATGGACGCGCATTCGCTTGCCGTTCGACTCTTTCGTCGGCCAGGTCAACAACACCCAGAACAAGCAGTTCGACCCGCAGAAACTCGTCAGCATCACCCTCGTGCAAGGTCTCGACGACGGCCAGCCCCACACGCTCTACCTCGACGACATCGAAATCGCCGCCGACCCGCCCGCCAGCTCCCACCCGCCCGCAACACCGACGGGCGTGACCGCGAAAGGCTATGACCGCCACATCGACCTGAGCTGGACTCCTGTCACCGACCCGGCCCTGCAGTACTACAAAATATTCCGCTCCTACGACGGCAAGCCTTACGCCCCGATCGGCATCCAGAGAGGCGATCGCACCCGCTACGAAGACTTCCTCGGCGTCAGCGGCAAATCCGCGTCCTACAAAATCACTGCCGTCGATATCACCGGGAACGAGTCTCAAGCGTCGTCCGAGGTCCTGGCCTCTACCCGCGGTCTCACCGACGACGAACTCCTCACCATGGTGCAGGAAGCCTGCTTCCGCTACTACTGGGAAGCCGCGCACCCAAACGCCGGCATGGCCATCGAAATCCTTCCCGGCGACAAGAATCTCGTCGCCCTCGGCTCCTCCGGCTTCGGCATCATGGCGCTAGTCGTCGGAGTGAACCGCGGCTTCATCACACGCGAACAGGGCACCGAACACCTGCTCAAGATCGTCCGCTTCCTCGCCAAAGCCGACCGCTTCCATGGAGTCTGGCCGCACTTCCTCGATGGCCGCACCGGAAAAGTCATCCCCTACTTCGGCCCCTATGACGATGGTGGCGATCTCGTCGAAACCGCCTTCCTCATGCAGGGTCTGCTCGTCGCCCGCCAATACTTCAGCCACGACACCGCCGGCGAGCGCGAGATCCGTGACACCGTCACCAGCTTCTGGAAAACCGTTGAATGGGACTGGTACCGCCAGGGCCCTGACCCCAACTTCCTCTACTGGCACTGGTCGCCCGATCATGGTTTCTACATCCATCATCCTCTGATCGGCTGGAACGAGACTATGATCATCTATCTGCTCGCGATCGCCTCGCCCACGCACGCGGTCCCCGCGAGCATGTTCCACACTGGATTCGCGAGCCAGTCCGACTTGGCCGTGCGCTACCGGCAGGGCTGGGGACGTACCACACAAGGCGATCACTACACCAACGGGAACACCTATTACGGAAAGAAACTCGACGTCGGCGTCGGCAACGGTGGTGAACTCTTCTTCACCCACTACTCTTTCCTCGCCTTCGACCCGCGTGGCAAGCGCGACCGCTACACCAACTACTTCCGGAACAATCGCAACATCGCCCTCATCGCCCACGCCTACGCGATGGACAATCCGCGCAAATTCGTCGGCTACGGCGACAACACCTGGGGCCGCTCGGCAGGCGTCAACGCTGCCGGAGGCCGCTCCCTGCCGGCCGACGACAACGGCACCATCACCTGCACTGCTCCTTTAGCCTCGTTCCCCTACACTCCGGAAGAATCAATGAAAGCGCTAAAACACTTCTACCGCGATCTTGGTGACAAACTCTGGGGCATCTACGGTTTCCGCGATGGCTTCAACCAAACCGAAAACTGGTTCGAGGACGTCAACATGGGCCTCAACCAGGCTCCCATCGTGGTCATGATCGAGAACCACCGCTCGGGCCTGATCTGGAAGCAATTCATGTCGAATCCGGAAATCCAGCCCGCCCTCGACGCCATCGGTTTCGTCAATGATCAATCTGCAGACGCGCTGGGTGGCCAGGTCACCACTCCAGCACCGCAAACTGTTTCGAGGTCTGGGGGAGAGAAATAGCCCTGAGTTTGGTTGCGGAATAAGGGGGACAGACGGGACGCTTCCGCTGCTCAGGTGACCTATCCCCTAGCTCGACGCACGGAATCATACGTCACGCCTCGACAGAATCACCGCTATCGAACAGGAAGAACATGATCGCGCGACGCCAAGGCACACTAGTAGCACGGGTACATAGTCGGGGGCGAATCGAAGGACAGAAGTTGAGCTATTCGCGCACTGGTTGTGCGATTCCAGAAAGCCATTCTCGAATTTGCCGGACTCGGAATTCCCGCTTGCCGATGGCGTTGGTGATGAATTGATGCGCCGTTAGCGGCTCCACTTCGAGATACTGGCCATTAAGGCGCAGAAACGTGTCCGTCACCGCGAAGCTAATCCGCTTATTCCCATCCAGAAACGCATGGTTATTCGCCATTGATTCCATCAATGCGGCAGCTTCGTGGATCAAATCGTCGTAATAGCCATTTTGCGGGCGGTAGATTGCGGCCTCAAGCAATCCACGGTCGCGTAAGCCGTGCATGCCGCCAAACTCATCGATCAGGAGGCGATGCATTTCCATAGCCTCCGCGACCGTTACATAAGAAAACTCAGCCATCTAGATGGTTATTGCGCAAGAAGCTGGTGCAGCTTTCGATTCTTTTCGGTGGAACGGCGAAAGTGCTTCATGACCTCAGGTCGCACAGTGTTCTGCGAAGGCACCACCACTTCCAGATAGTGCTCGAGCGCCTTCTCCAGCAGGAATCGCCGCGACTGGCCGTTTTGCTCGGCTACCTTGGACAGCCTCGAGTAGAGTTGCGCGTCCATCTCCAACCCGATCTTCCTCGTCGTAACCTTGGCCATGGCAGGTCCTCCGCCACATAAGTGTGCACTATCTGACTGTCGTTTGTCTAGATTTCTCTAGAATAATCTTCAACAGTCCTTTCGAGCCGCTTTCGCAACCCGGCACGGACGGGTGGCCCGGGCGATGGGGTGAGACGAATCTGGGTGCCCTGCCCTCGGCTTTGGAGGGCGGGGCTTTTGACTTTTCCTCGATCGTTTCGCATGCATCATTTCGACCTCTCCCGCGCCCTTCAGCTTCCGGTTCCTGCCCCCCGACGCGCCATCCTAATTTACCAACTCTCGACTCTTCAACGCCTTACCGCCCCGTTTGCGGTCTTTGCATCGCGGCGGTTTCTACCGGGACGAATGATATGCAGAAAGTAATTGACAAGCGGTGTACTTCCGTGCTATTCCCCCGCGTGTTTGTTTACACTGAGCCTCGAAGTGCCAATCAAAATCCCCGGCCTTGGTCTGCATTTCCGTCCCGCCACCACTCCTCCGTCAGATCGGAGCTCCCCTCCTCTCAAAACCTGCAACTTTCAAATCTACCAACCTTCAAACACGCTTTTGATCGTCCCCGTGACGAAAAATCGCACACCGCAACTCCTTTAGTTCCTGCCGATTGCAAATGCCCCCTCCCGCAACCCCTTTCCTTGCACATCCTTACAAATGCCCGGGGGGTATGGGGGTCAACACTTCCATTCTTAAAGTTTTACTTGAACTCTTTCTGCTCTCAACGCACTTTTCCGTGCAAAAAGCCGTTTTGCAAATCCTTTGTTTTCTTCTCGCTGCGCACTCTTCCAAGTTCCGTATCCTGTAAGTCTTTTGCTTGCCGCTCATACGAAAACTGCCGGGTGTGTACCAACTCTTCCCATTTTGAAACTCCACGAGTCTCCGGCCTCACCACCAATTGGCTTTCCACCAGCTCATCCGCTAGAATCGCCTCGCGGCGCCGTCCAGCACGCTTGCACGCACCGAAACGAGGCCAGGGCATGACCCATACCACCGACGCAAACGACCGCATGAACCGCCCGCTGGACACCGTCGACCTTCAGATCGCCGACCTGCTCCGCGAAGAAGCCAAGCGCCAGGCAACCGGCCTGGAACTCATCCCTTCCGAGAACCTCGTCTCCGAAGCCGTCCTCGAAGCCATGGGCTCGATCTTCACCAACAAATATGCCGAGGGCTATCCCGGCAAGCGCTACTACGGCGGCTGCGAATACGCCGATAAAGTCGAACAACTGGCGATTGATCGCGCCAAGGAACTCTTCGGCGCGGAGCACGCCAACGTCCAGGCACACTCCGGCACTTCCGCCAACGTGGCCGTCTACATGTCCACTCTGCAACCAGGGGATATCGTTCTCGGCATGAATCTTTCTCATGGCGGCCACCTGACGCATGGCCACCCGCTGAATTTTTCCGGCCGCATGTACAAATTCATCGCGTATGGCGTGAAAAAAGAAGACGAGCGCATCGACTACGATGAAATCGAAAAGCTGGCCCTCGAGCACAAGCCGAAGATGATCGTCGCGGGTGCGAGTGCCTATTCGCGCATCATCGACTTCGAGCGCATCGCCAAAGCCGCGAAATCCGTCGGCGCCCTTTTCTTCGTGGACATGGCGCACATCGCAGGCCTCGTCGCCGCCGGCGTGCATCCCAGTCCCATTCCGCATGCCGACATCGTTTCCACCACCACACACAAAACGTTGCGCGGGCCGCGCGGCGGATTGGTGTTGTGCAAAGCTGCCTTCGCCAAGGAACTGGACAAGCTCACCTTCCCCGGCACGCAGGGCGGGCCGCTGGTTAACACCATCGCCGCCAAAGCAGTTTGCCTGAAAGAAGCGATGGAGCCTTCGTTCAAGGACTATCAGAAACAAGTAGTAACCAACACCAAGGCGATGGCCGCGGCCGTCGCGAAACGCGGTTTCCGCATCGTCACCGGCGGCACGGACAATCATCTCTTCTTATCGTCACCGGCGGCACGGACAATCATCTCTTCTTAATTGAAGTTCACCCCCGCGGCATCACCGGCACCGACGCCGAAAAGGCCCTCGATCGCGCGGGCATCACCGTAAACAAAAATTCCATTCCCTTCGATCCCCTGCCCCCCATGAAGGGCGGCGGCATCCGCCTCGGCAGCCCCTCCGTGACTACGCGCGGCATGCGCGAACCGGAGATGGAGCAGATCGCCGCCTGGATCACCGAAATCCTCTCCAACATCGGCAACGCCGAAGTCGAGCAGCGCGTCCGCAAACAAGTTGCGGAATTGGCCGCTCGCTTCCCGATTTACGAGGCCCGCATGGAACGCGGCCGCGCCCACGCCGAGCGCGCACGCGTGTGAAAAAGCGCACGCGAGAAAAAATGCGCTCTCAGGCCGGCCGAACCTGACCTGTCCTCATTCTCCCCGCCCCAACTCCAGTGCCGCTGACCCAAGACTGTCCCACCGGTCAGTAGATTCCGCGCAAGAGTACGAGTACGTTCGACATGGACTGGGATGGGAACAAATCTCGCAACCCCGCGGCTCGCCGTTCGAATCATCCCCTGGATGACAGGGACATTTCTTAGCGAGGCTCCACAGCCGAGGCTGGCGCGAAACGCTTTTGCGCTGAGCGAGAACTTCCCCAATCTCGGGGACTCCAATTCTTCCGCAGCCGCTGCGCGTTCGAATGCCCATCGGACGGCGAAGCGCTGAGCGAGGTGAACTTATGATGGATACGGAAGCATTCCGAGAATTCAAGACCGGCCTGACCTACCTTCGAGATAACTACGCCAACAAAGCTCTTCCGCACATGCGGCGCGCCATGGACCTCGACAAAAATAATCCGTACTACATGTCGTACCTGGGCGTGGTGCTAGCGCGGTCCGAGCACAAGTGGGGCGAAGCGGAAAAATTGTGCGACTCCGCCGTTCGAATGAAAAGGAATCAGGCGCAGCTGTATTTGAATCTCGCGGAAGTGTATGCCACGGCAGGCCGTAAAGATGAAGCCGTGGAAGCGCTGCAGTCCGGGCTGAAATTTGCGCGCCGCGACGTGCGGCTTACGATTGCGATGAACAAATTGACGCAGCGCCGCTCGCCGATATTTTCCTTCCTGGCGCGGAGGCATCCGCTGAACCGACAACTTGGACTCTTGCGGCACAAGACGATGCATATGTTCGGGCAAG
>WNFO01007034.1_pt1 | contig 10469 bp, 10 predicted proteins | sample 5400251 | NCBI WGS metagenome assembly WNFO01 (sample SAMN13153354, study PRJNA577476) | soil metagenome | isolation source: 100 cm saprolite under Madrone tree | place: USA:California | collected 2016-06-14 | reverse complement strand
GTCGTGCACACCTGCACGAAGTTTTTCCCGACGGGGTGCTGGTGGTACATCGTGTAAAACGTCACGACGCCCTTCACGTAGGCGGGCGTCAGGCCGAGCACTTCCGCGACCTCGGCCATAATGCGGTCGGAGATCCAGCCATGCTCGCGCTGCGCGAGCCAGAGCGTGGGCAGCAGCGCGGCCTGTTTGGTGGGATAGCGCTGCAGCACGGTCTGCAGCTCTTCCAGCACTTTCCCGCTGAAGACGGGTTGGTAGTCCTCCTGGACCGTCATCGATCGACCTCACCCATTACGATGTCCACGGACGCGTTGATCGCGATCAAGTCGGACAGCAGATGGCCTTCAGCCATCCGGGGCAATGCGGACAGATTGATGAAGGACGGCGGCCGGATGCGCCACCGCACCGGCTTCGCCGTGCCGTCCGACACGAGATAGTTGCCGAGCTCGCCTTTGGGATTCTCGATCCCGACGTACGCTTCACCAACCGGGGCTTTCACGCCTTCCATGACCTGCTTGAAATGGAAGATCATCGCTTCCATGTCGCTCATGGCCCGCGTCTTGGACGGGAGAATGACTCTGGGGTCGTCGACGTTGATCGGGCCGTCGGGCAGCCGGTCGAGCGCCTGCTGGAGGATCCGGTTCGACTGGTGGCACTCCTCCAGCCGCACCAGGTAGCGATCGAATACGTCACCGTGCTCGCCGACCACGACGTCGAAGTCGTACGTCTCGTAACCGAGATACGGCTTGTCCTTGCGGACGTCGTACGCCACCCCGCTCGCGCGCAACATCGGGCCGGAGAGCGAGTGGTTGGTCGCCTCGGCCGCGGTCAGCGTCCCGACGCCCTGCGTGCGGCCCGCCCACACCGCGTTCCGCGTGAGCACCCGATCGATTTCCGCCAGCGTCCTCGGGAAGGTTTGCGTGAAGTGACGGAGTTTCTCGACGAAGCCGTCCGGAATGTCGGCCATCAGCCCGCCGACGCGGGTGAGGCTCGTCGTCAGCCGGGCGCCGGTCCACATCTCCTGGAGATCGTAGATCCGTTCGCGCTCCTGGAACGCCCACAGGAACGGCGTGAACGCGCCCAAGTCGATGGACGTCGTCCCCAGCCACACCATGTGCGAGATGATCCGGCTCATCTCGCAGGCGATCACGCGCAGCACGGTGCAGCGCGGCGTGATTTCGAGCCCCATCAACTTCTCGGCCGCCAGCGCGAAGCCGACGTTGTTCGACATCGGCGACAGGTAGTCGGTGCGGTCGGTGAGCGGGATGATCTGATTGTAGTGCCGGTACTCGCCGAGCTTTTCGAAGCCCGAATGCAGATACCCGAGGTGCGGGATACAGCGCACGACGGTCTCGCCGTCGAGCTCGACCACCAGCCTGAGCACGCCGTGGGTGGCGGGGTGCTGCGGGCCGATATTGATGAGCATGTGCTCTTCGGCCAGTCCGGGCTCTGCTGCGGCGGTCAGGGGGACGCGCGTGGCGCGCCCCTGGGCGTCTACGCCGGGTGTCGCGAGCTCCAGCTCGACGGTTCGCTTGCTCACCGCGCGCTGCTCACTGGGGCGGTTCCGGAATGACGCCCCGCTCACCGCGGCGGAGCCGGTCACGCATGTCGTCAGGCAAGTCGCCCGCGGCCTCGGCGATCGACAGCTCTTCCAGCGAGTAATTCCCTTCCGGATTGATGTTGAGCGCCTGCCGTACCTGCTCGGCGCGGGAGAAACGGCCGCGCAGCGGGAAGCTCTTCCGCAACGGGTAACCCTCGGCGTAGGTCTCCCACATGAGGATGCGCCGCAGGTCGGGGTGCCCGCGGAATGTGATCCCGAACATGTCGAAGACTTCCCGCTCCAACCAATCGGCGCCGTGCCACAAGTGATACACCGAATCCACCGCCAGCTCGGCGGAGGCGCTCAACTCGACCTTGATCCGGATATCGGCGCGTCGCTTCAGCGAACGGACGAAGTACACGACTTCGAGCGAGCGCTCCCGATCACGAAACTCGACCGCTGTGACGTCGACGAGGTAGTCGAATTCCTGGCCCGGCGTCTCCTTGAGCCATGTCATCGCTTCGAGCAGGCGATCAGGCGCGACGAACACAATCGTCTCACCGTCGCGCGCGACTTCGCTGCGCAGAGCCCCGGGAACTGACGACGTCACGACGAACGGAATTGGTGGACGGAGTTGCCGAACGGCTCGGAGATCTCGTCGATCGTCTCGGGCGGTAGCCGCAGTCCTTTGTCGTCGAGCGGTTGTTCCTCGCGCCGCTTTACGGCGTCGAACAGCGACTCGCCCCTGATCTTCTTGTGGAGCAGCAGAATGCCGTACAGCAGTCCTTCCGGCCGCGGGGGGCAGCCGGGGACGTAGACGTCTACCGGAACGATCGTGTCGATCCCCTGCACCATCGCGTAATTGTCGAACACCCCGCCCGTCGAGGCGCAGGCGCCCATCGAGATCACCCACTTGGGCTGCGGCATCTGGTCGTAGATCCGCCGGATCACCGGTGCCAGCTTGAACGGCAGCCGCCCGGCGCAGATCAGCACGTCCGCCTGGCGCGGGGAGAACGCCTGGCGCTCCATCCCGAACCGCGCGAAGTCGTACCGGCTGGCTGCGGTCGCCATGAATTCGATTGCGCAGCACGCCGTTCCGAACGGCATCGGCCACAGTGAATTGGCGCGCGAGGAATTGACTGCCCAGTCCACGAGGTCCTGAAACTTCGCGACCAGGTAATTCGGGCTCTGGCCGCTGACTTCTTTCGTTTCAGCCACGTGCTTCATAGCGCTAGTCCCATTGGAACGCTCCTCGTTTCCACACATAAACGTATCCGACGAAGAGCACGAGCATGAAGACGAGCATTTCCACCAAGAGAAACCCCGTAGACGCGGTGCCCTTCCCCATGAAGATGACCGCCCACGGGATCAGAAAGACCGTTTCGATGTCGAAGAGAATGAACAGCACGGCAACGAGGTAAAACTTCACGGAAAACCGCTCGTGGGCGCTGCCGAGGGGCGGCATGCCGCTTTCGTAGGGCCGCTCCTTGATCTCCGTCGGGCGGCGCGGTCCGAGGAAATGCGATCCCACGATCATCGTCGTGGCCGCGACGATGGCCAGACCCAGCAGCATGAGGAACGGGATATAGGGCTGCATGGCTCGTGAAAAAATTCACTAATGGGTTCTGTGGAAGCTATCGGCGGTGTGGCGTAAGTCAAGTTGGCGCCATTACATTGCGCCCCCATGTCCATCAAATCTGATCGCTGGATTACCAAAATGTCCAAGCAGCACGCAATGATCGAACCGTTCGCGGACCGGCAGGTGCGCGAGGGCGTGATCTCCTACGGCGTTTCATCCTACGGCTACGACATGCGCGTCGCGCCCGAGTTCAAGATCTTCACCAATGCGCTGTCGGCGGTCGTCGATCCGAAGCGGTTCGACCCGAAGTCGTTCGTCGAGTTCACGGGCGACGTGTGCATCGTACCGCCCAATTCCTTCGCGCTGGCCAGCTCGATCGAATACTTCCGCATCCCCCGCAATTGTCTGACGATTTGCGTCGGCAAGAGCACGTACGCGCGGTGCGGCATAATCGTGAATGTGACCCCATTTGAGCCGGAGTGGGAAGGATTCGTCACCTTGGAAATCAGTAACACGACGCCGCTGCCGGCGAAGATCTACGCGAATGAGGGGATCGCCCAGGTCCTGTTCTTCACGGCAGACGAAGGGGATGAATGTGAGATCAGTTACAAGGACAAGAAGGGAAAGTATCAAGCGCAGAGAGGCATAACACTCCCCAAACTCTAAGCACTAGCGTCGACTCTAGCCTTCTGGTTGTAGGCGTACGCCACTGCTAATGCGATAATGGCCAGCGTGAAGAACGACCCGACCCGATATAGCGCCTCCAGATTCGCCAAGTCGTAGAGCACAATCTTCAGCCCGGCAAGCGCCGCGACCGAAAGCCCGATCGAGCGGATGAGCTTGTGATTCAGGCGGAATCCCAGGAACACGAGTCCCCCGGCGAACAACAACCACCAGACGCTCAGCGCGAGATCGCCGGCGAGCGGGGCGAGGCGCCCAAAGTTGCTCTGAACCTGGATGGATCCGCCGGCGAAAACCGCGGAGCCGCAGAAGCCCCACATCAGCCAGACCGATCGTCCTTCCTTGCCCCACCAATAGGCAGCAACCGCGGTGCCCGCGACGAAGAGATAGAGCGCCAGTGCCCAGGGATCGACGACCAGCGATGAGCTCGACCCGTAGTAGCCGCGATCGTAGAGTGCGAACGTGAAGAGGCACACCCACGCCGCCGCCGCAAGCGCCATCCCCGCGTAGCGCCCTCCCGGCCTCCCGCCTTCACGCTCGGCCCCCAGCGCCAGCAGTGCGAGTGCAATCCATCCGATCGTGATGCTCGACGCCTCCCAGGGGAATACCATGGCGAGCGCCACGAGCAGGAACCCGCCGATCAGCTGCGCCCCGCGCCGACGGAACCAGCCGGCGGAGAGATAGGCCACGGCCAGCGCCGCCGGGACAATCTGAAATGACTGGTCGAGACCGCGAATATCGGCGGCATTGGCGAGCAACATGAATGCGATCGGATTCGTGACGAACAGGAATCGTTCGCTGGCCGCCTGGGTCAGCCCGACCGCTTTGAGCGTCTCGGCGCTGAATGGGTCGCGCTGGAACTGCTGCCACCAGAGCACGCCGGAGATTGCCGCCGCGGCGCCCAGCGCGAGCCAGCGCGTGGTCTGCGATCCTGTGAGGTCGCCGAGGCCAATTCCCAGAATCACCCACGCCCACAGCAGAACGCCCAGCCGAGCCTCGGGCCACGAACGCTGCAGCGTGACATGGAGCGCGAGGAGCGCAGCCGCCGCGACCATCCAGGCACCGAGTGGTGCCGCGATTGCGGCCGCCGCTCCCGCCCCGGCGAGGATCAGATATCCGAACAGGGCGAGGTTGAAGGTCGGCCGCCAATTCATCGCGTATGCCGTAATTGCGGTGCCGAGCCCGATCACCTCGAGATAGGCGAGGAATCCTTGCGGGTTGGGCGCGGTGGCGAGGATCAGCGGCGCGAGGTAGGCGCCACACAGCGCCCAGATGGCGAGGCCCTCGATCTCGTGATGCAGCGCGAGCATCGTCGCCACGACCGTGGTGAGCGCGAGCAGCAGAATCCCGACGCGGCGCTCCATGAGCGCATACGGCCCGGCCGCCGCCCACAGGCCGAGGTACACGAGGCCGCCCCCTGCCCCGATCATGGAGGCCCCATAGCGGCGCATGCCCTGGCCGATCCGGTAGTGCCCCCAGGCGGCGACGGCGATGCCCAGCACAACGGCGCCGATCGCCCGGAGCAACGGCGAGATCCAACCACGATCGAACGCGTACTTGAGGAACAGCGCCGCCGCGATGAGCAACGCCGCCACACCCACCGCGAGCAGGCCGCGTTGTCCGAACCATTGCTCGAGATCGTTCTGCGCGGCCGGCGGCTTATCGGGGATTGCGGCGTGGACGACCGGGGTTACTTGGGGCCTGGGCCCGGAGGAGCGCGTACTGCGGAGCTGCTCGGCGGTGTTGGACACGAACGTCAGGCGGCGCACCATGTTTTCGAGCGTCGCCACCCGACGCTCCAGCTGCTCGAGAAGGTCTTTCTGCTCGTCGCTCACACGGCGACAGCGACTCGACGCGAGCCGGCTGCCGTGATCGCGATCGTCGCCACCACGATGATCGCCAAATCGGGGATCCACCCAAACTCAGTGGCCGGCACGGCCATTTGCAGGAAGTACATCACGAAGTCGAACAGGCCAATCAGCAACCCCAGGAGCAGGGTGTACTGCAACGTACGTCCGAGCCGGGCCAACAGGCTGCCGGTGACGAGCGCCAGCGCACCCTGGGCGGCGGCGATCCCCACTGCGGCAACAACACCGCTGAACAGCGTTTCGATGACGGCGGAGCGGCCCGGATTGTAGCTGAAGAACCAGGTGTGAATCAGCGCGACGACGAGTCCAGCCACCGCAGCGCAGATGGTGGCCCAGATCGAGTAGTAGATGGCGATACGTGTCCGGTCGCTGGTTTCCACCATGACTCCAATCTAACGAAGTGCGGCTGCCGCTTCCACGAGCGCGGCGCGCGCCTGGTCTACCCGATTCACGAGATCCGCAAGCTCTTTGTTGGCTGCGGCGGCGTCCGCATAGCGAATCGCCTCATTGACCGTCGGGAACGCCATTGTGGCGTACCCGTTGTCGACGTCCGCCGCAAACTGCAGGCTTCGGAACCACGGCCGGCTCACCAGACCCTCAGGCCGCGTCAGCCGGCGCTCGACCAGCATGAGCGCCTGATTCACCCGCTGGGCGCGGGCAGAGTCCACTGCTCCGGCATTGTCACGCGCCGTTCCAAACGCACGAGCTACCGCGGTGAAACGATCCAGCGCGTCCTTCAAGGCTTGAGTGCTGACCGACTGCGTCCATTGCTTTTTGGCGATGCCGGAATCGAGCTGGGTGACGAGACCATTCATCTCGGTGCCGAATGCCGCGTAGTCGAGCGGCAACAGGTCGGCATTGGCGAGCCGGCCCATGATCACCGCCACGAGCTGCGCACCGGCACGATGCGCCTTGTAGCCGGGATCGCCGAAGCGCGTCATCCAGTCGTAGGAGTCGTACATCGAGTGATAGATGCCGTCCGGCCCGTCGAACCCGATGCCCCCTGCGGGAATCCCGAGATGATGATAGAAGCCGGAGAAATCCGACCCTCCACCCAGGTTGCCCATCGTCAGGGCCGTCGTGTCGCCGTTGTGGGCCTTCAGCCAGACGTCGTAGACGCTGCCGGGACCGGCCGGATCGGGGACCGCGCGCGACGCGGCACGTAGCAACGGCTTGAGTGACGGGGAGCCGGCGCCGTTGAAGCTCGGGCCGGAGAACGTGCCGTCTTCATTGATGTAGGCGACGACATGCGCGCGCAGCGTATCCTCGAGCTCCTCGACCCATTCGGTCGACCCGATGAGGCCCCACTCCTCGGCGTCCCAGGTGGCGAAGACGACGGTCCGCGCGGGCTTCTGGCCGTCGCGCGCCAGGGTCGCGAACGCGCGCGCCGTTTCGAGCACCGACACCGTGCCGCTCACATTGTCGCGTGCGCCCGGTCCCCAGGCATCGCGGTGGCCGCCGACCACCACCCATTCATCCGGCCAGCGACTGCCGCGGATCATGCCGACGGTGTTCCAGATCTTGTGGAACGCGCGAGCACCGCGCTCGGTCTTGACGTGCAGGCGTGCGCGCGCCGGTCCCGGTCCGACGTGATAGCGGAATGGCAACCCGCCCTGCCAGTTCTGCGGCACGGACGGGCCGGCCATCGGCTCGAGGAAACGGCGCGCGTTCCCGTAGCTCATGGGGATGATCGGAATCTTCGGAATGTCGAGCGAGTCTTCGGGCAGCCGGCGGGCGCCTTCGACCGACGACCAGCTCGGCGTGGTAGGATCGCCGTTGCCGTTCATCATGCTGCCACGCTGGATGCCGTCGGCGTTGCGCATCGGCCCCTTGGGGTAGACGTCGCCGCGGAAGTAGCCGTCCTCCTGCGGGTCGGAGTAGACGATCAGACCGACCGCGCCGCGCTTCTGTGCTTCGCGCGCCTTGATGCCACGGAACGAGCGGCCGTAGCGCGCGATCACGATCTTGCCTGTGATGCTTTGGCCGAGTGAATCGAGTGTCTTGTAGTCTTCGATCAGCCCGTAATTGACGAAGATGACGTCAGCCGTGACGTCGCCGTCGCCGGTATAGCCGTTGAACGGCGGTATCTGCGGTCCCTTCCCCGGCTCGGCCAGGGCGAGCGGCGTCGCGCGCCGGCCGGTGATGATCCACGCCGCGACGGTATCGGGCTGCGGCAGATAGATCGTGTACTCCTTGCTCCACGCGTCGATCCCCCATGACTTCATCCGGTCGAGCACGTAGTCGCGCGTCGCGGCCTGCGCTGGCGTGCCCGCCATGTGCGGCACCGCGGAGAGATCGTGCGACATCTGGCGGACGCTGGCGGTGTCGGGAACCGCGAGCAACCGTTGCTCGAAACTCTGGGCGGTTAAGCGGTTCGGCGGTTGGGCGGTTAGGAGCATTGCGCTGGCGATTACCAACCGCCGAACCGCCCAACCGCCAACCCGCCATTTCAGCTCGCTCACGAATTCCTCCCAGCCAACAGAACCGGTTGCGGTGCGCGCAGCTTCCGTATAAGAGCCGTCAGGCACATGCAGAGTAACGCCCCCAGCGCCGCGAGGCCCATATCCTTCTGTGGATCCCACACATCGCCCTGCGTGCCGAGCCACGCGTCCCCCGTGCCCGGCGCGACCAGCGTGGCGATGACCATTTCCATGATTTCGTAGACCGCACTGAAAGCGAGCGTCACGTCGAGCGGCAGATAGTAGGCCCAGAACCCGCGCGCGTTCGCGACCCGCAGGAACACCTCGCGGATCGGATATGCCATGAGCAAGCCGAACGAGAAATGCACGATCCGGTCGAACGGATTGCGCGCGAATCCAAACGTGCGCTGGATCCAGAACCCGAACGGCACGTCGGAATAGGTGTAATGGGCGCCGATCGCATGGAGCGACAGAAACGCCGTGATCAGCAGGTACGACAGATCGGACAACGGAAACACCCGGTATGTGCCGATCAACACGGCCAGGACCGCGAAGACGAGCAGGTTCTCTAGCCACCAATCGTGACGGTCCAAGGGCGCGATCGCGGTGATGACCCAAACCAGGGCGTACGTGCCCACCAGGGCCTGGAGTAATCGATGGTCCCGGAAGCGCGTGCGGATATGCGTTGTGGACGTTGAGATCATGGCTATCGGCTATCGGGTAGAGACACAAAGATCGGGTTTTCGCCCGATAGCCAATAGCCGATAGCCGAAAGCTGCCTCACCGAGGATTCAGGATCTGATCGATCCGCGCGAGCAGATCCACCACGTGCGCCCGCGTGGTGCGATCGCTGGCCCGTGCCTGGGCGCCGCGCAGAGTGGTCTGGAGGTCCACGAGCTCGAGGCGCGCCTGCGCCCGCGCGTCGGCCGGCCGCGGCGGCGGCGGGGTGAAGCCGGCGAACGGCGTGAACCCGGGCGGCAGCGGCGTTACGAGCGGCGTGCTGATGAGCCGCTCCATCTGATCGACGAACGCCCGCTGTACGTTGCGGCGATACTCGTCCACCCGCACCGGCCCGGTGCCGAACTCGGCGAAGATGCCGCGCCGCACGTCGCCGAACAGATCCGTGATCGTGTACGACCCCGGCTGCGTCGCCGATTGCTCCGCGAGCCGCGACAGCCGTGAGTCCTGGAACACCAGGTTCAGTACCGCGGTCTGGCGCTGGCGCACGCGCTCCACGAACCCGGTGGGCTCGATGCGCCGCAGGATTTCCGGATCGAAGAAGAACGACGGCGTGGTGAAGACGTTGTCGTTCAGGAACTGCACCGCCTCCGCCTGCCTGGCGCGCGGCACCGGCTGGTAGACTCTGCCCGTCTGGCCGGCGTACTTCGTGAACTGATAGACGCCGCCGACCACGACCGCGACGTGGTTCATCTCGCGCGCCCACTGCGAGATCAGCTCGGCATACAGGTCGTCGAGCCGGTCGTAGTTATCGAGCCGGTCACCCGTGGTGGCGGGGATCAGCATCGGCACGAGGCGCTTGATGTTCCGGACGCCGTAGCCGCTCGCCTTCACGGGATCATCGCCGAGCGCTTCGGTGATGATGCGCGGATCGACGGGCTCGCCGTCGCCGATCCAGCGGTCCCACGGCTGCGCGTCCTGCTGCCGCGCCAGCGAGTCGAGAGTTGGGCGCTCGGGCGAAGTAATCATACGGGCCTATCCCCCACATCAGGCACGCCGAATCACCAGGCTGCGCCACATAATTGAAGCGGGCATAGTCCATGATTGATGGGGCCGTACTCTTCATCCGGCAGGTAAAGGATTTGCTGCGCAACGAGTCCGTTGGATAGTAGCTCGACGCTACCATGTTGTGCCGCAGGCCGAGGCTGTGACCGACCTCGTGGGTGGCGACGTAGGCCACCATCACACCCATCAACGAATCGGGGAACGGCAGCGTGCGGGCGCGCGGATCCGCGGCGCCTGCCTGCGTCCAGTACCACGCTTCCACCAGGCTCGTGATGTTGTGATAGAAGCCGATGTTGGCGTTCATGATCTCGCCCGAACGTGGATCGCTGAGCCGCGGGCCGTAGGCGTTTTCGATGGTGGACGGCAGCCAGCGGATCGTCGAGTTGCGGGCGTCATCGAGATCGAAATTGGGATCGTCCGTCGGTGCGACCCTGGCGGTAATCGCGTTGCTGAACCCGGCCGCGCGGAACACCGGCTCCCACATCTCGACGCTCTTGATCAACCACGGCACCCACTTGGCGGGCGTCGCGGGATCGATGTACCAGACGATCGGCTGAACCGGATCGGAGACCGCCGCGGTCGGGTCTTTCCGCTCCAGGCGATAGCGCTGGATGAAGCAGCGGCGCGCACCGGAAACACGG
>WNFO01006309.1_pt1 | contig 10471 bp, 10 predicted proteins | sample 5400251 | NCBI WGS metagenome assembly WNFO01 (sample SAMN13153354, study PRJNA577476) | soil metagenome | isolation source: 100 cm saprolite under Madrone tree | place: USA:California | collected 2016-06-14 | reverse complement strand
GAACGATCCTCATTGCAAGCCCGCATTTTTTGCTTGAGCGGGCCGATCTCCCGGCGAATTCGATTTGGGCGCTCAATGCAGCTCGGGAAACCTGGATCCTGGTGATCGGAGGACACGCGCGGATTGGCCTGACCAGCGCGTCGGTCGGCGATGCTGTCTTTGCCGAAGCTGATCGCGCCGGCATTGAAGTTGGGCCCGATGGAATGAGCGGTCTGATTGCCTATCCCGGACCCGATCCAATTATGCCGTTGCTGCAGGAATCCGGAGAGCAAATGACCAAATCAGCCAGTACGTCCGCCGTATGCTCGCCGAAACCGGAAGAGATTGTCGAGGCACAGACATGACGCCGCTCCGCCGTATCGCCGTTATCGGCAATTCGCTACCCCGCCGCTGCGGAATCGCAACCTTTACGACCGACCTGCAGCAGGCGATATTGACTTCACGCCCGAACCTGGAGACCTGCATCGTGGCGATGACCGATCATGGTCAAGCCTACGATTATCCTCCGGCGGTCGCTTTTCAGATCAAAGACGACAATATCGAAGAATACCTGCGTGCAGCAGACTTCCTGAATGCCGGCCGGTTCGACACCGTGTGCCTGCAGCACGAATTCGGAATTTTCGGTGGCGAAGCCGGCGCCCACATCCTCGTACTGCTGTCGCGCCTCAGCATGCCGGTGGTGACGACGTTCCATACGGTGCTGGCCAAGCCGACGGCCAATCAACGCACGGTAATGGAGCGCATCGTCGAGGCGTCGTCGAAGGTCGTGGTGATGGCCAACAAGGGCCGCGACTTGCTGCGTAGCGTCTATCAGGTGCCGGACGACAAGATCGAGGTCATAGCCCACGGCATTCCTGACGTCGCATATGTCGGGCCCGATGCGGCAAAGGCCAAGCTCGGATTTGGTGGGAAGTCGGTCATTCTGACATTCGGCCTGCTGTCCCCCAACAAGGGCATCGAAGTCATGATCGACGCCATGCCGTCTATTCTGAAACGCCGCGCGGATGCGGCATATGTCGTGCTCGGCGCAACGCATCCCAATCTGGTTCGAGACCAGGGCGAGGCCTATCGCGAGAGCCTGATGGCGCGGGTGCGTACACTTGGCGTCGAAGACCACGTGGTGTTCCTCGACCAGTTCGTCGATCGGGCCACGCTGCTCGAATTCATCTCGATGTGCGACGTCTATGTCACGCCCTATCTCAACGAGGCGCAGATGACGTCGGGAACGTTGGCCTACAGCTTCGGACTGGGGAAGCCAGTCGTCTCGACGCCTTATTGGCACGCGCGCGAGCTGCTGGCTGACGGACGCGGCGTTCTGGTCCCTTTCGGCAACGCGGAGGCGATCGGCAGCGAAATCGCGGAATTGCTCACCGACGACGCTCGCCGGCAGGCGATGTGCAAGCGCGCCTATGCGGTCAGCCGAACGATGACATGGGAACGCTCCGCCGAGCGTTACATGTCCGTCTTCGAGAATGCGCGGCAGGGTCATTGGCTCAAGGTCATTGCGCGCACTGAGCCGGGCGCAATCGAGCTGCACAGCGCTACGGCGCCTGAGATGCAGATCGGCCATTTCCTCTCGATGTGCGACGATACCGGCCTGTTCCAGCACGCGGTGCATTCGGTGCCCGATCGCTCGCACGGCTATTGCGTCGATGACAACGCCCGCGCGTTGCTGCTGGCCTGCGCCCTCAATAATCCGGGCGAACAGCGCCTATCGGAAGTCTTGACGGCCCGCTTTGCAGCTTTCGTGCAGCACGCATGGAATCCTGACACCAGGCGATTTCGCAACTTCATGGGCTTCAATCGAGCCTGGCTTGAAGACACAGGTTCCGAAGACAGTCACGGGCGAACTCTTTGGGCCTTGGGCGAGTGCGCGCGCAGAGACGCAAGCCCGTCGCGGCGCCAGTGGGCCGCTGCTTTGTTCTCCCAGGCATTGTCGAGCGCGGAGACCTTTCGCTCGCCTCGAGCGTGGGCGTTCACGCTACTGGGTTTAGGCGCTTATTGCGTTGTAGCTCCGGATGATCTCCACGCCCAAGAAGTCCGGCATTGTCTTGCCGACAGGTTGATGTCCAATCTGGCGTCGGTCGAGACGTCGGATTGGGTGTGGTTCGAGGAAGGACTGGCTTACGACAACGCGCGCTTGCCGCAGGCTTTGATGATGACAGGCATGGCGACCCAAACGCCGGGCTACGTCGATGCCGGATTGAGGTCCCTGCGCTGGCTAATGACACAACAAACGACATCGGCAGGTCATTTCCGGCCGGTCGGCACCGCCAGTTTCGGCGAACAGCGGCAACATCCCCGTGCTTTCGATCAGCAGCCCGTAGAAGCAACGGCGACGATCGCTGCCTGCCTCACGGCGTGGCGGGCGGATGGCGATGCCGAGTGGAAAGCCATGGCAACGCGCGTTTTCGCGTGGTTTCTCGGCAGCAACGATCTCGCCGTGGCGTTGGTCGATCCGCACACCGGCAGTTGCCGCGATGGACTGCACCCCGATCGCGCCAACGAAAATCGCGGCGGCGAATCGGTCGTATCCTATCTCCTTGGTCTTGCGGAAATTCGTCAGCTCGCGCGCGTCAACGCCGGCCTGACAAAACTCACCGCACTGCGCGCCGTGGGCGCTTGAATTTCACCTCCCACTCCAGCGAGCCGAGGACACCGTGTTACAAGCCACCTTTCTGAACCGGCAGGCGCTTTATCTGCGTCCCGACCCCGCGCGGGTAATTGTGCGCCCGTTCAAGCCGGCAACTGAACCGCGCGATCTCAACCCAACCGACAAAACACGCGCCAACCATATCGTCGACCGGGTTCTCGCACTCGATTCCGAAGCCGTTGCCACCCAGCTCGCCGATGTCCTGGAGAATTTCCAGGGCCGGCATCGCAACCTGCTGGAGACGTTCGAGGCCCGCGCCGACGTCATGGAACAGGCGTTGGCGGCGCACGGCAGCTTTTCCAAGGTCCAGCGCCAGCTGATCGGAGCCTATTTTCTTCACGAATATTCGTTCGAAGCCTCGGCCTTGTTCAACCCCAGCATCGTGCCGCACCCCGACCAGTCAGGCGCGCCGAAAGGTGGCTTGCGCTTCGTTCTCAGTCTCCGGGCCACAGGCGAAGGGCATGTGTCCTCACTGACGTTTCGCGCCGGCACCATCGCGGCCGACGGCAGCCTGACCGTTGACCCAACGGCTCGCCTCGCCTCGAGCCCCCGGATTAGCCGCCGCGTATCCGGACCGGACGGCGACCATATTGAGTTGACTTTCAATCCCGAAGAAGAACTCAGCGAGCGCGTCATCTTTCCGGTCACCGAATTCCAATCGAACGGCATTGAGGATGCGCGCTTTGTCGAATTCACCGATGAGGACCGGAAAACCTACTACGCGACCTATACCGCCTTCAGCGGGCGGGCGATTCGATCCGAATTGATCGAAACTGCGGACTTCCTATCGTTCCGGATGTCACCGTTAAAGGGTGCCGCTTCACGGAACAAAGGCATGGCGCTGTTCCCCCGCAAGATCGACGGCAAGTACGCCATGATCGCGCGGCAGGATAACGAGAACCTCTATCTGATCTATTCAGACGATCTGTATACATGGGACGGCGGTCAGGCCGTTCTGAAACCGCAATTTCCCTGGGAGTTCGTTCAGATCGGCAATTGCGGGTCGCCGATCGAACTTGATGAAGGCTGGCTGCTGCTGACGCATGGCGTCGGCCCGGTCCGTAAATACTCGATCGGCGCGGCGCTGCTCGACAAGAACGACCCCTCCAAGGTGCTTGCGCGCTCGCGCGAGCCGTTATTGCGGCCTGAACCATCCGAGCGCGAAGGATACGTCCCTAACGTCGTCTATACCTGCGGTGCGATGAGGCACGACGACGAGATCATTTTGCCCTACGCGGTGTCGGACACTTTCTCCAATTTCGCGACAATCAAGATTTTGGCGCTGATGCAGGCGATGAAAAGTTAATCGTCATTTGCGAAGTCGTGCGCGACGCGTCCCTTTTAATAACTCGAAGGAGAGCCTTATGGTCCGCGAAACAAGCTACTTCGTGCAGGCATTCAACGCCGGCAAAGGCGGAAACCTGAGGGCCGACGCTCCGATAGCCTGCAAATCGGCAGCCGGCGCGCTGCGAACGGCGGAGAGATTGGCGTTGAGCAAACTTGGTGTCGTTGCGTTCTCGTCAACCGGAGATCCGGAAATGGGCGACTATGACGACGAGCCAACCGTCATATTTCGGAATGGCCAATTTCCTTCTGCCTTCGATTGAGATCTTGGACGCGCTGGCTGAGTATGAAAGCGAAGGAGCCTAATGAGCGAACGACTTGAAACGCTGAAAAAAGCCCGCGATCGTATGATCGAGGACAGGGATGCGCATGCGAAGGTGCTGGCCGCTCCTTTTGATCGCGACAAGGCCGAGCGAGCACGCAACAAATTCATCGAGATTCAAGCGCTGATCGACGCCCTAGACCGCGCCATAAGCGGAGAGGAAGCCATCTCGCCAAAAAGCTGAGCTGGCACTTTGCTGGGTACGATTAATCAGGTGTATTCGCGGCCCGGGCCGCTACAAGCCCAATCGGTCTCCGCGAACGGCCACTCGAATACAGCGGGCGACAGGCGATCGCCGCCGCCGACCGCGTTCGTTCCGATTCAAGCATTCCGCATTAATTTGCCGTGCTGCCGGTTTTGGTCCGCGGCTTCGCCGGAGCCGAGGCCTTCGGCGTCTCCGCGCCCCGCACGCTACCCCACGGATCGGAAGAGACCTTGGCGTCCGGGATCTTCCGCAGCGATTCCTTGTAGGCCTTGTCTCTTACCGCCTCGGCTTCCTTCTCCTCCGGCGTCTTGGATTGCAGCTCCGGGATCAGATTGATGTTGGGCGTCGCCATCTGCGCGTAAGCCGGCCCTGCCAGAAAGACGATGACTGCCGCCGAGCGGAAAACCTTCATGGAATGCTCCCCTGCATTTTCGTTGCAACATACCACCGCGCAAACCGCGAAGCCAAGATGCCGGCCCTTGCGACAGAGTCTAATCCCTACAAACGATCCGACTTGCAGGATCTCGGCGATTGCGTCCAGTCGTCCCAGATCGGGCCGCATTTGGTGCAGCCATTGAGGGCGAGACCCAGCGCGATCGCGCCGAAAATCAGTATCAATCGCCTGAACATGGCCGCGCAACTCCCCATTCCCTCATCATACGGCCTCAAGTCAGGCCTTTTCAAGCCGCGCCGCGATTGTCCATTTCCACCAAATGCATTTAAGAATGCCGGTAGGAGCCAGGAACCAGCATTCATGCAGCACCAACAACCGACCGGGGAATTCGATATCGAGGAAGCCAGGCGCGTCCTTGGCGATGTGTTTGCGCCGTGGGTGCTGGACCTCGGCCTGTCCGTCGAGCGCGTGGAATGCGCCCCGCCGCCGGGCGCTGCAGCCGACTGGCAGCCGGGCGCGATCCTGCGCATGGCCTTTTCCGAGCGCCTGTGCCGGAAGGACGGCATCGTCTGCGGTCAGGCGCTGATGGCGCTCGCCGACACTTCGATGGTGTTCGCGATACTTGCGGCGAACCGCGGCTATCGGCCGATGACAACCGTCGATCAGACCACGCATTTCATGCGCGCTGTCACACAATCGGACGTGCTGGCCGAGGCACGCGTGGTTCGCTTGGGGCGCACCATGAGCTTCGGCCGCGTCACCTTGTTCGGCGCAACCGACACCAAGCCGGTGGCGATCGTATCGAGCGCTTTTGCGATGCTGTGAGAACGCGCCGACGATTTGCGTTTCTCTTTCCCGCGCGCCGCCCTGTCGGCCCCGGTTCATTCACTTCGCGGCGGACAGAGCAATCGCCGCACCGGACAGCATTAGCGGCAACGACCAGGCCCAATCGCGCAGCGTCGAGACCGCGACGGCCGCGACCACACAGCCCAACAGAAAGCCGACAAGCAGATGCAAGGATCTCTTGAGACGGCTGGCATCGGCGGATGGCAGGGCGTGCCCCTTCGCCAGCAGATCCATCAGCGACAAAACCGTATTGGTCAAATTGCCAGTCATGACGGCCGTTGAAATCGCACCCGGTATCGCCAGGCGAAGGAGTGCGAACTGGCAGGCTATCGCGGAGACCGCGATCATCACCGCAACGCCCGCCGTCACTCCGAACGGATCGGCGGATGGCTTGGTGATGACGCTGAAGATCAGGAGCGCGGCGAGCAGAACGCTCTGAACCACAAGGAGCAGCCGGGCCAGGCTCGCACCGCGCCGGTGCGAAGCTTCGGCGATCAGCCAGACGGCCGCCACGGCCAGCATGAAGACAGGAATGGCCAACGCCTGCGCCATATTGAACGGGCCGCCGTGCACCGCCGCGGCGGCGGCCACCACGAGGTTACCGGTGACATGGGCGGTGAAGATATGGCCCAGGGTGAAGAATCCGGTCAGGTCGACCATTCCGGCGATGACGCTGAGCAGCGGCGGCAAGCGCGCTTCCAGCCGCGACAGCTGTGCATCATCCGCCACATCGGTTCCGATTCCGATCGCGGCGGCACCGCTAGCCAGCCTTGACATGTTCAGCCGCTCCCATGACCTTTGTCTGTATCGATCGGTTGCCGAGATGGTCGATGATCATCTTCGGAACGATGAGCCCCAGGCTCATCGCCAAAATGATGGTCGAGGCGGTCACGCCGTCAGCGATTGTCCCGTAGATCAGCGACAACGTTGGCTCCGCGCCGCCGGCGATTTGCACAAGCCCGCTCAACATCCTGAAGAGGTAGACGCCGGGTATCATCGACACGACGGCCGCGAAGCCAATCGCTGCGAACGGCATGTGGGAGCGGCGCGAAACCGGGGTGAGCATCAACCCGACGACGATGCACGCGACCAGCGCGCCGACCGCGACGCCGAAACCTAATACGGTGAGTGCGACCCACCGCAGCGCATGCGCCAGCATGCCCACCGCCACCGGCCAGGGCAGCATGGTGAGCGGCGTCGAGAAAAACACGCTGTAGCAGGCGACCGCGACGCCAGCCGCAATGATGTCCTGCCACAAGGGGACGGCCCGCCCCGGCGGATCGACCGGCAGGGAGACGCCGAGAAGCGCCAAGCCCAGCAGCAAGCCGGTCGAGATCGCGACGACGACAAGGCCGGCATAGAGCAACCGGGTGCCGCCCAAATGGATGCGGCCGCCGATCAGGTCCAACGCCGCGTTGAGGAAGTGCGGCCCCGGGACCAGAACCATGCATGGGCAGACTGCGACGAGGCGCAGCGACGTACTCAGATCATACCGGACCGCCAGCGCGCCGATGAAACCGGCGAGAATCGCCGCGCAGAATGGCTGAATGAAATCGTTGTCACTCAACCTAGCGACCGCGCGCCGCAGCGCGGCGCCCGCTCCGGCGCTCACGAATATCAGTACCATCGGAACGAAATGGCCCACGCCAAAGATGACCGATAGCGCCACGGCGCCCGCCGCTGCCGCAAGCGCGAAAAGCCATGTCGGAGCCGGCGGTGCCCGCGAGATCGCGCCGATCGCCTTCATGGCGGCGTCCGGCGCCAGACGGCCGGACTCCACATCCGCTATCGCTCGCATCGTCGAGGCCACGCGATTCATGTCCACGCCGGCCGGATCCGCGGTTACTTGGGAGAGCACGGCGGCGTCCTTGCCGTCAGAGCGCAGCATCAGCTCGCCCCAGCGCGCCGTGACGCTCGCGCGCAACCCGACCGCACGAGCGAGCCGTTCCGCCGCGGCCACTGTCTGATCCGTGGCTTGGCCATTGACGAACAGTGTCCGCGCTAACGCGAGGACGAGGTTGCAACGCTCGTCGGACGTCATGCCAGCCTCTCCTGATCCAGGCGTGTTGACGCCGATGCTTCGGCTGAAGCCGGCCCGAGTGCCTCGAGCCGGCTCCATCCCAGTCGGCGCCGACTCTCAGGCCGCAGCCGCCGGCGCGGCCGCCACATGGGGTCGCACCATCTTCCTTGGATCGACGACCCGATCGAATTCGGCTTCGGTCACGAACCCCAATTTCAGGGCCGCCTCTTTCAGCGTGAGATCGTTGTCCATCGCGTAGTGCGCGATCTTCGACGCTTTGTCGTAGCCGATGACCGGCGAGAGCGCCGTCACCAGCATCAGCGAGCGCTCGACGTACTCGTTGATCTTCTTCACGTTAGGCTTGGTACCTTCCACCAGGAACTTACGGAAGTTTGTGCACCCGTCGGTCAGGATCGTTATCGAGTGGGTGATGTTGAAGATCATCAGCGGCTTGTAGACGTTCATTTCGAGATAGCCGCCGGCGCCGCCGAAGCCAACGGCGACATCATCGGCCATCACCTGTACGGCGATCATCGTCAGCGCTTCGCACTGAGTCGGATTGACCTTCCCGGGCATGATCGAAGAGCCCGGCTCGTTCTCCGGGATTTGCAATTCCGCAAATCCGGCGCGCGGGCCGCATGACATCAGCCGGATGTCGTTCGCGATCTTGTAGAGCGATACGGCGAGCGTTCGCAGGGTCCCGGAAAGCTGGACCAGCGCATCATGAGCGCCCTGCACGGTGAACTTGTTGGGCGCGGTGACGAAGGGAAGGCCCGTGAGCTTGGCGATCTGAGCCGCCGCCGCCTCGGCAAAACCCGGCGCCGAGTTGATCCCGGTGCCGACGGCCGTACCGCCGAGCGCCAATCGGTACACGCCTGACAGAGTTCCTTCGATCCGCTCCAGATTGTCCGACAGCATCCCGGCATAACCCGACCATTCCTGGCCCAGCGTCAGCGGCGTGGCATCCTGCATGTGCGTGCGGCCGATCTTGATGATGTCGTCCCACTCCTTTGATTTCGCGGCGATTGCATCGCGCAGGGCGGTCACCGCAGGAATGAGGCGCTCCTTCACGTTCACCGCCGCGGCGATGCACATGGCCGAAGGAAAGGAGTCGTTCGACGACTGCGCCATGTTGACGTGGTCGTTGGGATGAACCGGTGTGTGACTTCCGAGCGGCGTTCCGGCAAGCTGAGAACACCGATTTGAGATCACTTCGTTGACGTTCATGTTGAACTGCGTGCCGCTGCCCGTCATCCAGACATGCAGGGGGAACATGTCGTGATGCTGGCCGGCGAGGATCTCGTCGCACGTCTGAACGATCAACTCGTAGCGTTGATCGTCGAGCCGCTTGCCGTCGTGGTTGGCGATGGCGGCTGCCTTTTTCAAAGTGGCGTACGAGGTGATCATTTCGCGGGGGATCAAGTCCTTCCCGATGCTGAAATGCTCCAACGAACGCTGGGTTTGAGCGCCCCAGAGCTTGTCGGCCGGCACCTCGACGACGCCTAGGCTGTCGGTCTCTTTTCGCGTGTTAGCCATTGAGTCTCTCCTTGGTTGAGCCCGCCGCCCCTGGTTTGAGGGACCATGGTCAAAGCCGCCGCGACGCTCCTGAGATCGGATGGCAGGCTTTCCAGGTTAACCCGCGATCCGGCGGCCGTTTGAGCTAAACAATCCCGCAAGGTGAACACGGCTCGGGTCCTGCTTCAGGTGCTCATTGATCGCGTCGAGCCTGCGCTCCGGCGACAGGCCCGCACTGCATGAGATCAATCCGCCGAAAGATTACGGAGGCGTCCACGTTTCTGCTTGCATGGGAAATATCTGCGGGGCTTCGATCGAAAGGGCCATGAGTCGTCACCATGGGGTCCACCCGGTAGCATTTGACTCGCTGGGCTCGTGCTCGCCCGGCCAGCCAGGGCACTTCACGCCAGCCTAGTCCGATCGGCGCGAACGACTCGATCCTACGGAGGTTGATAAACTACATACCTTCGTTTAGCCGTATCCTTCCGCCGGAGGCCCGCCTTGCCGAGTGAGGCGGGGTGTTGAGAACTGTCCTTATGGACAGTGATAAGCGCAGTGCCCAAGTCGAGCGGCTCGAAGTAGTTGACACAGGTCGTCGGCGGCGCTGGTCCGAGGATGAGAAGCTCAAGATAGTGCTCGAGAGCTTGCAGGCGACGCGCCAGGTCGCGGCGACGGCACGGCGACATGGCGTTTCGCGCTCATTGCCGCTCCGATGGCGACGCTCGTTTGGCCCCGAGCCGAAGAATGCCACCGAGCAACAAATGGGCACATAGCGTCGTTTCGCTGCTATGCACGATACGTCAGCTATTGGGGGAATAGCGGACCCTCGCAAAACCGTCCGCTTTGTACAGTTATGGGTTCACGGCCTAGTTCAACTGTTGCAGCAGCTCATCAGCCTCTCGCAGGTCTGCGGACGTTTCGGCGGACGGAAATTTCGCCCTCGCCGCGACGAGCAGGTCTCGTGCCTCGGCGGGCCCGTCTCCGCTTCTGCTCATGAGCAGGCGCGCGAGGCTGATCGTGGTCCGCAATTCCCAGCCGACCGCCCTTAGCTTCCTTGCGGATGCAAGCGATCGCCTGAACAACCGCATGGCGGCGCGGTCGTCCCGGCCCGGTTCGCGGCAAAGCAGCGACCCGTGGATCCGATAAATCTCCGGCGCGAGCCAGCGTTCGCC
>WNFO01025118.1_pt1 | contig 10474 bp, 8 predicted proteins | sample 5400251 | NCBI WGS metagenome assembly WNFO01 (sample SAMN13153354, study PRJNA577476) | soil metagenome | isolation source: 100 cm saprolite under Madrone tree | place: USA:California | collected 2016-06-14 | reverse complement strand
GAGGGACTTTCCTGCTGTTACGCAGCCGGGAAAATCAGGGAAGCTGACGCCAAAATCGGATTTACCGTCTTTATGCAAATATGCGATGTAGTCCATCTTACCTCAGCCTGATGTTTGCTTGTTTTTCGATGCTTCTAAGCGTGCCGATGGGGATGTCACGGACCGGATGCGGCACGGTAACTCTTCCCTTTTTCGTACTGTGCTTAGACTGCTTGTGACTCCCCTCATGCGCAACTTCATACCAGCCGTCTTCCCGTAAACGCTGGATCACCTCGCGGCTGCTCACGGGTCATAATACACACTTTTAACACACCAGTCAAGTTCGCGCCTTTTCGCGGCGGGTGGGACAAGCTTTTGAATTGTGCGGCGCACCGATTGGAGTTTGGTTTTTCAAAGGATGCGGCTATTGAGAGATGCCGGGCTCTCCCCGCAAAAAACGCGGGAGTCCCCACAAACCGGGGCAAAGCCCGGCGCTACACTCAGACGGTGCGCGGCGGAGAGGCCTCTTCGCCGCGTGAATCAAGGTGCGCAAGGCGGCATTGACGGATTGCTCGTCAGGAAAATACGCAGCGACGTCCGGTGAGAGGAGTACGTAAGTAGCCAGTCACCCTGGGCGAATCGACTGCCACTTTTTCTCCCCGCTCACGCTATAATCAGCGCCGCCTGCCATGTCGAGACTTCCCAAGCGCGTGCGCACCAAGGAAGAGCAATACAGCATGTTCCCGGACAAGGGAACAACCAAGCCTGGCTATATCAATCCGCGCGATCAGGAAGTCATCCGGAACACCCGCAAAGCCGGCGCCGGACGTGGTCACTGGATTTACGAACTCAAATGCCGCGCGTGCGGCCATCACTACGGCGCCAACGGCAATTACATCCACAGCCGCAAGTGCCCCAAGTGCCAGGGCGGCCAGCCCGGCCCTTCCCTCTAGCTTCGCTTTCTCAACTTCATCGCTCGCCTTTGCGTTCCACAGGATTCAAATTCGGCAGGAACGCCGTCAGGATTCCCACCGCGGGCAGAAACGAACACACGTGGTACACGAAACGGATGCTTGTCGCATCGGCCAATTTTCCAAGCAGCGCCGCGCCGATTCCGCCTAACCCAAACGCCAGCCCAAAGAAAAATCCCGAAACCGTGCCCACTTTTCCCGGCACGAGCTCCTGCGCGAAAACCAGAATCGTTGAAAACGCCGAGGCCAGAATCAGTCCAATCACCACGCTCAAAATTCCCGTCCAGAACAAATTCGCGTACGGCAGCAGCAGCGTGAACGGCAGCACGCCCAGAATCGAATACCAGATCACCACTTTGCGCCCCATGCGGTCGCCCACCGGCCCGCCGAAGAATGTGCCCGCGGCGACCGCGCCGAGGAATGCAAACAGATGAAATTCCGCGCTGCGGATGGACACGTGAAACCTGTCCATCAAATAAAACGTGTAATAGGAGCCGAGGCTCGCCAGATAGAAAAATTTCGAGAACATCAGCGTCACCAAAACCGCCAGCGACCACAAAATCTTTTTCCGCGGCAGACGCGCATGCGGCTCGACATGCATCGGCATAAAGTGCGCAGCGAGCGGCGCCGTCCGCAACTCCGCCTGTGCCGCTCTGCGTTTCTTGGTCCAGGCGCCGATGTCCACCAGGAGGATCATCCCCAGCAGCGCCAGGAACGAAAACCAGGCGATGCTTCGTTGCCCGCGCGGCAGTACAAACGTCGCCAGCAGCGGCCCCAATGCCGATCCTGCGTTGCCTCCGACCTGGAACAGCGATTGCGCCATGCCGTGCTGCCCGCCCGAAGCCATGCGCGCCACGCGTGACGACTCCGGATGAAATACCGACGACCCCATCCCCACCAGCGCCGCGGCCACGAGCACCGTCGCGTAACTCGGCGCCAGCGACAGCGTCACCAACCCGATCAGCGTGATGGCCATGCCAATCGCCAGGAAATACGGTTTGTGATGCCGATCGCTGTACAACCCCACCAGCGGCTGCAACAGCGATGCGGTGAACGTCGACGTGAACGAAATCAGCCCGATCTGCCCAAAGTCCAAATGGAAGGTGTCTCGCAGCAGCGGATAAATCGCCGGCAGCAGCGATTGCACTGTGTCATTCAGCAAATGACAAAAACTGATCGCCAGCAAAACCTTAAAAACCGTTTTCGCGCCAGCGTCGGTGGCTCGGTCCGCAGAAATTGCGCTCAGTTTGGCTTCGCTCGACATTTTTCCAGGGCCGCCTCAAACAACAAACGTCGTCCTGTTATTCCCGAGGCGGCGACGCTAAAGTTTATCCCATGAACGCGCCAAATCTCGTACGCTCTGACATTTGTCCCCGCAGTGTCCAAGGGAGGGTTCGACGGAGGAGGCGCTACTAGCAGGCATCGTGCTAAAATAATCGGATTCTAGGCTCGTAGCTCAGTTGGTTAGAGCGCCACCTTGACACGGTGGAGGTCTGGGGTTCGAGTCCCCACGAGCCTACCATCCCAGCGCAAACCAGTACTTTCAGAGACAAATACCGGGCGTTTCGTCTTGTTACGCAAGGCAAGCTATCGATGTAAAATAAAATGGCAATGGCTAAACCTGTCGAAAAACGTGAGTCTTCATCGCCGAAATCGGAGGAGCGCGACCCGCGAAATGCCGAGGAGGTTTCGCAGAGTCTAGATCCGGTCGAAGAAGCTTCCAAGGACTCTTTTCCTGCCAGCGACCCGCCGGCGTGGATTTTCGAGCCGCCGAAACCCGCTCGAAAACCGAAGTCAAACAATGCGCGAAAAGCCAAGCGCAGGAAATCCTCGTGATCTCGGGCTAGGATTGCAGTCCCGAAACTTCCCAAAAACGCTGCACAGCCGTCGCCGGCTGTGCCACGATAAAGCATGCGCTCAGTTGCTCGAATCGCGGTGCTGTTTGCTTTCTTGTGCGGAATCACCGCGGCGAAAATATCGGCCACAGATTCCGCTGACTGCGCGGGCGTCATTGTGGACGAAAATGGCGTGCCCATCGCCGCCGCGAAAATATCGCTCCAGAGCAGCACCGCACAGACCTTTCGCGCCGAAACGGATGGCGCGGGACGTTTTGTGCTGCGCAACATTCCTGCCGACGATTACAAAGTGGAAGCGCGCAAGGAAGGTTTCTTCGTTCTCGCCGGCCAAACGATCACGCTGCGCTCCGGATCCAACGACGTCACGTTGACATTGAAGCACGCGGAAGAACTGCACGAGCAGGTTCAGGTGACCGCGGTGGCGAATCAGATCGATACGCAAGACACCGCGCAGCGCGAATCGATTACCGCGCGCGAAATTCGCGATATTCCCGTCCCGAACTCGCATGTCTTGCAGGAGAGCCTTACGGCCTTGCCGGAAGTGGTGCGGGATAATGCCGGCAGCTTGCACATCGCGGGCGCGCGCTCCGGAGAAACGCAATACCTGTTGGACGGATTCGAAATCGGCGATCCGGTGAACAACGCGCTGGGCGCGCGATTTAACGTGGATGCCACGCGCAGCGCGGAAGTGCAGACCAGCCGCATCGGCGCGGGCTACGCGCACTCCGGCGCGAGCGTGCTAAATCTGGAGACGCCGGATGGTGACGACAAATGGCGCTTCGGCACGACCAACCCCACTCCCGGCATTAACATTCAACAGGGCGTGCACCTGGGGAATTGGTATCCGCGTTTTACTTTTTCGGGCCCCATCGAGCGCGGCCGCTTCTGGTTTTCGGACGCCATCAGCCTGCTGCACGTCTTTTCCCTGGTGAAAGAACTGCCCGCAGGTTCCAACATCGCCACCCGATGGGCCGGGGACAACCTCTTCCGCTTGCAATACAACTTCAGCGCAAAGCATATTTTGCACGGCAGTTTTCTGTACAACCGCATGCAGGATCAGAGCCTGGGGCTGGATGCTCTGGACCCAGAATCCACAACGTTTGACTTGCACCAGGACCGCAGGTTCGCTTCGCTGAAAGATCAGATCTGGCTGTATGACACGTTGATCGAGCTGGGTGTCGCGGCGGACGGCGAAACGCAAGATTTCTTTCCGCAGGGCACGGCGCCTTACGTTTTGCTAGTGAATGGAACGAGCGGAAATTTTTTCGAGCGGTTGCACGAGCATGGCACTCGCGTGCAAGGCTTCTTCAATCTTATTGCGGCGTCGCGGCACTGGCACGGGACGCACCAGGTGAGCGCCGGGGCGAACATCGCGGGGCTGGAGTTCCGGCAAGCGGCGACGCGCGGAGAAATCCAGGCGCTGCGCGCGGACGGCACGCTCGTGCGGCGGTCCACTTTCGCCGGAGCGGCGAGCCCGCAAGCGTCCAACACGCAGGCCGGCGCGTATGCGCAGGACAACTGGTCGCCGTCCAAGCGGCTGGTGCTGCAAGGAGGGGTGCGCACGGATTGGGACCGCTTTACGGGGAGCGCGATGCTGGAGCCGCGGCTGTCTGGAAATGTGCTGCCATTTGGAGATGACCGCGCGAAACTGTCGCTGGGCTGGGGAATTTACAATGCGCCGTTGAATCTTGCGGTGATTGAGCAAGCGCTGGACCAGCAGCAGATTGACAACTTCTATGACAGCACCGGGAAAGTCGTGGTGCTGGGGCCGGTGGTTAGCCAATTCGTGCTGCCCGCGCGCGGTTTGCGGCAGCCGCGCTTTACGACCACGAGCGCGGGATGGCAGCAGAAGATTGGCCGCAAAACGCTGGCGAGCATCGAGCTGCTGGCGCGCACCGGCTATCACGGGTTTGCGTATGTCGATCAGACACCGGCGCAAGCCGGAGGGATTTTTCTGCTGGAGGACAACCGCAAGGATCGCTACCGGTCGGTGACATTTTCAGCGCGGCACGTGCTCTCGGAAACGACGGAGATCTACGGGGCGTACACGCGGTCGCGGGCGCATTCGAATGAGGTGCTGAATCCCGGGCAGGGCTCCATCTTTTTCGCCGCGCAACAATCCGCGCCCCTGGCGTGGGATGCGCCAAACCGGCTGCTGACGTGGGGCTGGACTCCGACGCATATCTGGAAAGTTCAGTTCAGCTATTTTTTCGAGTACCGCACCGGCTACCCGTTCAGCGTGGTGAATTTGCAGCAGCAGCTGGTGGGAGCGGCGAATTCGTCTCGTTTCCCTGCGTATGCGAACTTGAACGTGGCGCTGGAGAAGAAATTCGCGCTTCGCGGGTACTTGTGGGCCGCGCGAATCGAAATGGTCAACGCGTTCAACCGGGAAAATCCGAATGTGGTGGTGAATAATATCGATGCGCCGAATTTTGGAACGTTTGAGGGCGGGCAGGGCCGAGCCTTCACCGCGCGGGTGCGTTTCGCGGGAAGAAAATAGACCAGGAACCTATGCACCTAACCATCGATGATGCGCTGAAGGCGAAGTGTCCAAAGACTGCGCTGGGCTGTGTTTCGGCTCAAGTCGAGGCGCCACCCTCGCCCCCTGCCCTGATCGCTGAGTTGAATAATTGCGAGCAGGCAATTTTGAGGTTGGAATCGCCGCGGATTCTTGCAACGCGTGCGGCGTATAAAGCCTTGGGCAAGGATCCAGCGCGCTATCGCGGTTCGGCGGAGGCGCTGCTGCGCCGCGTGATTGCCGGAAAAGGCCTGCCGCGCATCAACGCAGTGGTAGACATCATCAATTTGGTTTCTGTCGAGAGCCGTTTGTCGATCGGTTTGTACGACCTGGCTCACGTGCAGGGAGACATTGTGTTTCGCGCGGGGCGCGCTGGCGAAACTTACAAGGGAATCGGCAAATACGATTTGAATCTCGACGGATTGCCGGTCTTTTGCGATGCGCTCGGCCCGCACGGAAGCCCGACGAGCGATTCGGAACGCACCATGGTAACCAGCGAAACGAAGCAGGTGTTAGCGATCATCATTTCGTTTGGAGGCAAAGAGGGACTCGAGCGCTGGACGCAGCGAATGAGCGAGCTGTTTCAACGGTTCGCGTCCGGGGTAAGTTTGGAAAAACGAATTACTGATTGAACGAAATCGGCAGGCAATAGCCACCAGAAGCTTTCCTCAGTAAAATCTCAATTCCTGAAACTACCAATCGCTTCGTTCCAAAATACGCCCCGCTGAAGTCGAATCGAAGTGAACCTCGGCAGCGCCCAATTTGACTAGAGCGTTGTTCATTGCCTTCGTGACCTGGTCTGTGCGATGGCGCGTCAAGTACTCCTGCAAAGCATCAGTGAATAGGCGACTCAAGGACTTCTTAGTCTTTCGTGCGAGGGGTCGCGCCGCGGCGAATAGATCATCAGGAATGGATATCACCGTCTGCATGCTATTACCTCGTGTGCGTTAGCGGGGGACCGGTTCGGCGGCGGATTCTTCTCTTGCCTTCGCTATCGGGCGCAGAAAGCCGCGGGCGGCTAGGAGCTCGGCGTTGAGCAGGGCCGCGCCGGCGGCGCCTCGTACTAGATTGTGGGAGAGTAGCGTCAGCTTCACGTCGAGGAGCGGGCATTCGCGGACGCGGCCGACCACGGCGGCCATGCCGTTGCCGACATTTACGTCGCGGCGCGGCTGCGGGCGATCTTGCTCTTCGAGCACGACCACTGGATTGCGCAGCGCAGACGGCAAGCTGGCCAGTTCGGAGCTAACCTCGAAATTGCGAAGCGCTTCGCACACCTCGAGGAGAGAAGCGATCTTTTTCAGGCTGACGCTGACGCACTCCAGATGGCCGTCAATCACCGGCACGCGGTTGCAGTGCGCGCTGATACCCAGGCCCGCGTCCACAAAACGCTCGCCATTCCACTTGCCTAGCAGTTTTTGCGGCTCGGACTCCATCTTTTCCTCTTCGCCGCCGATGAAGGGAACCACGTTCCCTTGAATGTCCAGGGAAGCCACGCCGGGATACCCAGCGCCGGACATGGCCTGCAGTGTGACAACGAAAATCTTTTCCAGTCCAAACGCGTCCGCAAGCGGCTTGAGGACCAGGACGAGACCTGCGGTGGAACAGTTTGGATTGGTGACGATGAAGCCCGTATCGTAGCCGCGATTTTTCCGCTGCAGCGGAATCGCGTCGAGATGCGCGGCGTTCACCTCCGGAATCAGCAGCGGTACATCCGGATCCATGCGGTGATTTCGGGAGTTGCTGACCACCGGATATCCAGCGCGCGCAAAATCTTCTTCGGCACCGCCTGCAACCGAAGAATCGAGCGCCGAGAAAACAAAGTCGCACTGAAGTGAAGGATCCAGGCTTTTGACCACCAAGTCTCGCGCAGCCGCCGGAATGGGCGCATCAAGATGCCAGCACACTGCCTCTGCATACGTTTTGCCGGACGAGCGCTCCGAAGCCGCGACTTCGGTAAGTTCAAACCACGGGTGCTCCGCGAGCAGACTCACAAGACGCTGACCGACCAAGCCAGTCGCGCCAAGCACGCCGGCGCGGAGCTTCTTCTCAAATCGAGGCTTTGGCGAGCTCATACCACTTCCTCCTGTTGTGCGGGGCCGATGCGCGTCCCGCGCACGTGCGGCTTGAACGTATTGCGCACCCATACGGTCATCTCCGTCTCCTCGGCCAGCGGCAGAACGCGCGGATGCAGCACCTTCGCCCCGCTCAAGGCCAGGGCGTGCGCGTCTTCGTAGCTGAGATCGTGCAAGAGGCGGGCCTGTACTGACTCGTTCGGATTCGCGGTGTAGATTCCGTCGACGTCGGTCCAAATCACCAGCTCATCCGCGTCCACGACATGAGCGATGATCGCGCCGGAAAAATCGGAGCTGTTGCGTCCCAGCGTCGTAATGCGCCCATCCGGAGTCGCTCCGATGAAGCCGGTGACCACCGGCACAATGCCGTCGGCAAGCAGCGGAAGTAAAACCTCGCGGCCCCGCTGCCTGGTTTGCTCCAGACGCGGCTTGGCATCGCGAAAGGTATCGCAGGTCAGCACAAATTCGGAGGACGAAACAGGAACGGCGGGCACGCCGGAACGCGCGAGCGCCGCAGCGAACAGCCGCGAGCTGAAGCGCTCCCCGAAGGATGCCAGCCGGTCAAATAGCTCCGCTGCCGTGGCCGCCGATACGCCTTCGCGGCGCGTGGAGACTTCGTGAAGCAGATCGCGGCCGAGAGAGTTGAGTTCGCGCGCGACGCGATCGTGCTCATCTGAATCGAGAGCCAAGTCGCACAGCGCATCGAGATGCAAACGCAAGACGGATTCCGCTTCCGCGCGCGCCCGTTCGTGCTTGCGTTCAGCAAGCGCCTGCGCAATTCCCAGCAAGCGATCGGTGACGCCCTTCATCGCCGAAACCACCACCACAACCTGCATCGATTGCGCTGCGGGCCGGACGAGACCGGCCGCATGCAGCATGCGCTCGGCACCCAGCAAGGAGCTGCCGCCGAATTTGAAGGCCACCAGCGGTTCACGAACGGCCGGCGAGCTCGCCTGGGCATCGTGCGCAGCCGCGCGGGCGCCCGCCAAGTGGCGTTCCGCCAGCAATTCTTCTTCTATGTTCTCCGGGATCATGCCTGCCGCTCCTGTTTTTCCCGCGGGAGCGACTCTGGAGGGGGCTGAAATAAGAAAACCCACCGCCAGGTTCGCTTCGGCGGTGGGTTGGAAACTTTTTCTAGCTTGCTAGCTGTTTCTCCACGCGCCGGAAGCCTTCTTGGTGGACGTAGTCTTCGTCGAGGTAGTCGACATCGACGACGTCGCGCCGGTAATTCGCTTCGTGGTGGTGGACAAAATCATACAGACAGTCAGCTTAGCATAGGCACGCTCCACTCCCAAGCGAATAAAAGACGAAGCGGGCAAGCGATGCGTGCGACCGATTAACCATCCACGCTCGGTGGGCAAGTCCGGGACCTACAGCCTCCAACGTCAGGCGGTGGACGTATCGAACAACAGGCTCGAGCACGTGAGGCCAGACTCGGCTTTCTGAAGCTCGGAGATATCGAGCAGCGTGACGTGAAATCCAAGCGCTTCCAGGCGAGCACGCGTCCGCGGAAACGACGCCGGGAAAATCACCGTGCCGCCAATCGCCAGCGCGTTGGCTGCGTGCGGCTCCTCCGCGGCGACATCGATCCACGCAAAGCCGGCGAACGGCTTCGTGTCAAACCAAGCTCGATTCGCCAGCAGCGTGTTGCGTCCGACGTAAGTAACGGCGGATTTCAAATGCAGGCAGCCCGTCACCGCAACGCTGGCCACGTGGTAACCGTACGGTGCGACGATAGACGCAAGCTGGCGAATGCCCTCGGCATTGGTGCGGCTGGAAAGCCCGGCGAACAAGCTCCGCCCGATGCGCAGAACGTCGCCTCCCTCAACCTGTCCTGGCACCTCCACGCGAGCAAGTTTGCGAAATTTGGCAAGCGCTTGCGCGATCGAAGCCGCTTCCGGACGCCGCGTCTCGGTGCCTAGCGGAAAAATGATCGCCAATTCGTCAAGGACGATCGCGGGATCTTCGACGAACATCGAATCGGGAAGCGCCGGCTCCGCCGTAAGAGAAATGACGCGCGCGCCGCACTTTTCGAGAAGCGCCTGGTAGGCGCGATGCTGCTCCTCGGCCTTGGCAAGCTCGATGCTCTGCCGGACAACGTGGGTCAACTCGCGATTAACTATGCCGGGACTGACGGCGCGCGTAATGGCGGTGAGCATGGACGCAAAGTGTACATGAAAATGTTTCGGGTGCGGCGAGCTGCCCACACTCTTGAGCGTGCTGACAAAATGAGTATTCGTGGCGGCACTGCATGAAGCGTTCCGCCGCGTGATATATTTCAGCAGCGAAAGCAGGCGCGATCTTGGGTACTAGAGTATTTTCGCCCGGAAGGGGTTGAGACGATGGCAGTATGGGGACAAGCGCGCAACAGGGTCGCCGCACTTCTCTGTTCGTTGAGCGTAGTTGGCGCGGGCTATGCGGCAAACTCCGACGAAAAGTCGGCCGCCGCGGTCGATGAAGTCTTCAGCGACCTCACGAAACCTGGCTCGCCCGGCTGCGCCCTGGCCGTTTATCGCGACGGCAAAATCATCTACACCAAGGGCTACGGCCTGGCGAACATCGAAGAGAATGTCGCCATCACCCCGCAATCCGTCTTCGACATTGGCTCAACGTCGAAGCAATTCACCGCCGCGAGCATTCTGCTGCTCGAGAAACAAGGTAAGCTTTCCGCCACCGATGACGTCCGGAAGTACATTCCGGAGTTGCCTTCCTACGGCCAGAAAATCACCATTCTGCATTTGCTGAATCACACCAGCGGCCTGCGCGACTACTTGAGCCTGATGAAGCTTGCCGGAATTAATACCGACAGCGTGACCACCGACGCCGACGCTCTCGCGCTGATTACCCGCCAGAAGGCCCTCAACTTCGCTCCGGGCAGCGACTTTCTCTACAGCAACACCGGATTTTTCCTGCTCTCCGTGATTGTCCAGCGCGTCAGTGGCAAGACCCTGCGCGAATTCGCCGGCGAGAATATTTTCGCCCCGCTGGAAATGACGCACACGCAATATCGCGATAACCACGCCGCGCTCATCGCCAATCGCGCGCTGGCTTATGAGGAACGAGAGAACAAGGACGGCT